>Ga0335085_10006389_pt1 | contig 18614 bp, 14 predicted proteins | sample Lox_Sample_45_FD_206712 | JGI IMG/M metagenome (GOLD analysis project Ga0335085, IMG submission 206712) | Soil microbial communities from Loxahatchee National Wildlife Refuge, Florida, United States - Lox_Sample_4.5 | ecosystem: Environmental > Terrestrial > Soil > Wetlands | place: USA...
GCTTACAACATGTCCGAACTCCGGGTCATTGATTTCGCCGTCCACGGCCGCCGGCCCGTAAAACTGAGCGTGATTAAACACATTGAACGCTTCCACTCGAACAACAAAAGACTTTGATTCCGTAAGCCTGGTCGTCTTCTCAAGCGTCAGGTCAAAATTGCTGATCCCCGGACCGTGCCAAATGCGCCTCTTGGCGTTCCCAAGCACCCCGAGCGGCTCCGGTGAAAATGCGGCCAGATTAACCTCCGGCCGGCCGGTGCGCGGATTGTTGTTGATGTTCAGCGGAGCACCGTTATATTTCGGAGTATCCAACAGCAGGTTATTGACGCCATTTCCGAGAGTGCCCAACAGCGAATTATCTGAGTCGTCGGTCAGCGTTACCGGGAAACCGGTCGCGAAGCGAGTCGAACCAGATAGACTCCAGCCGTCCGTGAACCGATTGCTGGCAATGCGCTCGAAGGGCACCGTGTAACGATACGTCGCGACGAAATCCTGTGGCATGTCCCACGCAGAGATCGTCCGCGAGTGGCGCGGATCAAACGGATCGAGTTGCTCTCCAATGTTGGACGCTTGATCGATCGACTTTGAATACGTATAAGAAAGCAGAAAGCTGCTTCGTCCGCCAGCGTAACGAAGATTTGTTTCGAGCGAATTGTAATTCGAGTTGCCGATCGTCCGCTGAGCCGTATCCTCTCCATAAAGCCCGTACATCTGAGGGTTCGAACCTAGACCAATGTTTCTCGTGCCAGCGTAAACTTGCCCGGATGCCGAGGTGTAAGTGCCATCCTCACCATAGGGGCCACACGTCGTGCTTCCAGCGGCCACTTGGCTCGTGTGGCTTAGTGCCAGGCACAAGGCCGCATTTCCGGGATTCGTCGATTCCTGGACTAAGGTGTGGTGTCCCTGATTACCCACGTAGCTTACAGTCAGCAAGAGGGTCGGAGTCAGCTGCCTTTGAAATGACAGCATATAGTCCTCGGCGTAGGGCACGACGTTCTGATAGTACCAATAGGGATCCGCGCTGATGGGAGTAACCGCAGCCCAGTCATATCCCGCATCGGGATTCTTCGCAGAGACCGAGTGCGGGGGGAAGGTAAAAGGATAAGGGTTGATGTTCACCGCGCCGTCCCCGGCGTTAACAAACGGCTGTGCGAAGAGCGGAGGGGCGGGGCTCAAATAGTTGTAACCGAATGGAGGGACCGAGTACATGATGCCCGCGCTGAGCCCGGGGAACGCCGTGTAGAACATTCCGTAGCTCGCGCGAATACTGCTTTCCCCGCTCGATCCAAAGACGGCGTGCAAAGGGCCACGACTGAAGTTGGGCGTATAGGCAACGCCGATCCGCGGCGCGAGGTTGCCATATCTAGTCGGGGAAAGCGTCGACGGAACGCCCGGATCACCCGCGACGAGCAGACCCGGAATCGCATTGGGATAGAGCGTCGACTCCTTTCCGGGGATAACGGTCTGGATGTTGTTGTACTTCTCCGACCACGGGCGGATGACATCCCAGCGAACACCGATATTCAGCGTCAAGTCGCTTCGGACGCGCCAGCTGTCCTCACCGAACGCGCCAAAGTACCGATTGCGCAAGTAGTAGGACGCACCCGTCGATTGCGTAAAGTTGCTCGGTACGCCCAGCAAAAAGTCAGCGAACGCATTGCCCGTCTCGGTTCCCAGGATATTGAACGTTCCGTTGAAGGTGGCGTTTGGTTTTTCATTCACCTGATCCCCATGAAACTGGGCGCCAAACTTCAGCGTGTGGTTTCCGGCAACGCGGGAGACTGAATCACTGAGATACAAGGCGTTGTTCCATTGGTTCACACCGGTGATTGTTACGCCCATGATGAAGGTTGGGAATACGATGTTTTCGACGCCTTCGAACTGTGGCGCCTGCACATCAATCCCCGTCGAATGCGGGCCCGTCGCAAATCCCTGCGACGCCAAAGTCACACCCTTCCCGCCATTCGGCTGGCCAATGTTGTTATGATTTCGGATAAGGCCGGCGTGGAATTCGTTTACCGTATTCGGTCCGATCAGCCTGGTATAGCCCAACGTGTAGAGCTGCGCCTGCCCGAAGGTGAGAGCGTCAAATCCCGGCACGTTCGCCCCGCCTTGGGCCGCCGGATAAGGATTGTTCAGGCGATAGTTGTCGAGGAAGTAGTATCCCGAGAACTGTCCCCAGCGCGTGTTGATGTCGGTTCGAACTCCTAGCTTGTCGTCGCGCACAGTTTCTGGCTCAGCCGACGTCGAAAATTGATTGGCCGGCAAATTGGGCTGCGGAATGTATTGCAGAAGGTGTTGCGCAGGCGTCGACCATGCCGCCGCGGGAATCTGAGCGCCGGGCAGGACGCATTGCGTCGGCGAGGTACAATTCGGAGTGTAGTACGGTTCGCCCTGCTGCACGGTACCGGGCGCATATCCTAACTTCTGGTCAAGAATAGTTGCAAATGCTGGTCCGCTAACGTCTCCAGTTAACGTGCCGGCAACGTCCGAAAGATTTCCCATACGATCTTGCAACGAAGGCACCTGAATCACGGGCGACGTTTCACCCTGCACAGTTCGAGTGCCTTGATAATCGCCGAAGAAGAATATTTTGTCCTTCTTTGCAGGCCCACCCAATGTTCCGCCGAACTGATTCTGGCGGAAGACGCCGCGTGTTGAGTCGAAGTAGTTCTTCGCGTCGAGAGCGGTATTGCGCAGGAACTCAAATGCATCGCCATGAAACGAGTTGCTGCCCGATTTTGTAACGACGTTGATCATGCCACCGTTATAATTGCCGTACTCAGGATCAAAGTTGGTCGTCAGAACCCGGAATTCCCGAATCGAATCGAGATTGGGGATGATCGATGTGCCGCCATTCATGAATTCCTGCACATCTGTTCCATTTACCATGAAACCGTTGGCTGATTCCCGCTGACCGTTAATTGAAACGTCGCCTGGGTTTAGGTCGCCGGAAGGGTTGAGAGTTCCCGTCACCCCGGACATGATCACTGAGGTAGGCGTGAGAGTCGTCACGGGGCTCACGCCCGGCTGAATTGCGAGCAGATCTGTATAGCTACGTCCGTTGAGCGGAAGCGACTCGATCTGTGTGTCCGCGACAACCTCGCCCAGCTGAGTTGCGACGGTTTCGACTTCCGCCTGCTCGCCGGATTCGGTTGCCGTCACCGTCACGGTCTTCACATCTGCCCCAAGCTGGAGCGTTGAGTCAATTACGATCGCCGAATCTGTATCGACCGTAATGTAGTCCCTTTTCTGCGTGCTGAATCCAGTAGCTTCAACGGTTTCTTGGTAATGGCCCGCCGGCACATTGGGGAACGAGTAAAAACCTTGGCTGTTGGTTATTTCTGTGTATTTCGTGGTGAGATCAATATTCCTCAGAGTGACGATCGCGCCAGATATGACCGCTCCGGTCGGATCTTTGATTGTCCCTGAAATGCTTCCACCGGTTACCGCAGGCAGAATATCGACTATTCCCAAGAAGAGAATCAGCATTACAGAGATTCTGGCCAAATTGCGACGCACATCCCTCAATTGCCCCCCTAATCGGCCCCACGAACCCGAACGCGGAACTGCAAAAAAAGGGGCTCTCACGCAAATGCGCAATCGCATGAGAGCCCCGGGAACATGAATAATGCGAGCTTTGAACTAGTGTCCGGACTGTTGCGGCTGTGACGAGTTGTCTTCCTTCGGCCGCGCGATATCCTGATACAGATGCGAGCCATCCGGCCGAATCGCATAGAACAATGAAGCGCCCTTCGAGCCGTCCTTCATCGGGTGCGCGACAACCGTGACCGCGTCGCCTGCCTTGTACGTAATGCGGTTCCAGCCCTGGCGGCCCATGATGTTGATGCTGGCGCCTTCGATATCCCAAGTACCAACGGTGGCCGGATCAATCCCCGGGCCCGGTGAAACCTTCATGACGATATGGCTGTGCGGGTTCTCCCAGCGGTACTCCAGAACCACGCCCTTATACGTGATGTTCTTGTTCATATCGAACATCGCGAACGAGTGGTGGGCGCTCGCCGGACGGGCAGCAAACAACAGCAACGCCGCCGCCACCAGGCCCAGAACAAAATGCTTGGTTCTCATCGTTTTAGTTCTCCTTATTCGGCATTCAGCTAACATGTATCTCAAAATCCGGTCCGCCTAAGCCACGAGCTGAAGTTCGCGCCTGCGTCCTCTAGAGGGCATGGTAAGCCAACATTTGCAGGACCGGCAGTAAACTAAAGTAAAATCTTGCTTACATGGGTTTAACACGCCGCCCCGTGAACCTATAGCCGAGCCCGACTGCGGTTGAGATCAATTCGGGATTGCGAGGATCCTTTTCGAGTTTTTGGCGCAGTCCGGCAACATGCACGTCCACGGTGCGCGAGGATGGAACGACGTCGTATCCCCACACCTCGCGCAATAACTCTTCGCGTGAAATGGTCGCGTCCGCATGTTCGATGAAATAGCGGAGGAGTTGGAATTCTTTGGCTGACATCGGAATGACGCGGCCGTCGCGCCGTAGCTCCGCTTTTCGGAAATCGACCGTGAAATCATCGAAGCGGTACTGATCCTTGGCCGTGCTATGAGCCGAGCGGCGCATCAGCGCGTCCACACGGGCCAGCAGTTCCGCCATCTGGAATGGCTTAGTCAGATAATCATCCGCTCCAGTTCGTAAACCGGCAACCTTATCGACGGTCTGCCGGCGCGCCGTAAGCATGAGAATGGGAACTTTTGACCCAGATGAGCGAAGCTTTTGACAAACGCTTAGACCGCTCCGTCCCGGCAACATTACGTCGAGAATGACGAGATCGAAACCGTCCTTCAGTGCGGCTTCCAAGCCTGCATTGCCATCTTTTGCCACAAATACTTCATAGCCCTCTTTGCGTAGGCGGTCGCGCAGCGTGGTGATCAGGGCTGCTTCATCTTCGACAATCAGTAGCCTGGCATTCATGGATGTTAACGGCCAATTTAAGGCGGTCAATGAGACTCCTGCGAGTGCATGTCGGTCGCCATGACCGGAAAATGCAAAACGACTGACGTTCCGCGGCCTAGTTCACTCGTGACCGTCACTGTGCCGCCCATTGCTTCCATCATCTTTTTCACAAGATAGAGGCCTAACCCTGCGCCGCGGATGCGGCTCTCGCGCGCGGAAGGAACGCGGTAAAAGGGTTCGAAAATATTGGGAAGATCGCCGGCAGGAATACCGATGCCTCGATCTTTGACGCTGATTTGTACTTCCGGGCGTCTCGTCCCATTCACCACTTCGGCGCAAACCGCGATTTCGCGGTCAGATCCGCCGTACTTGACCGCATTGCTAAGCAAATTTTCCACGCATTTTTCCACGGCACCCGGATCGGCCATCACCAGTGGCAGCTCAGCATTGATCTCTTCTTTAAGTTCGAAGGCGGCTTCTCGCAACATCGGTGCGGAAGCCTCAAGCGTTCGAGTGAGGATCGGCGAGATTTGAACGGGCCGCAGCGACAATTGTGACTGGCCAAGTCTTCCGGCCGCGATCGAAAGCGACTGATCGACCAGATGTTCCAGGCGGCGGCCCTGGTCTCGAATGATCTCCGCATACTCTCGAATTTCGCCGGGGCTTCCGACAACGCCATCGGCAAGATTTTCGGCGGCGCAATTTATGACGGAAAGCGGAGTGCAAAGCTCGTGAGATACGCTGGCGACGAACTCCATTTGTAGTTTCGCGAGTTTTTTCGCCCGGCGCATAACGGAAAAGATGAGCATGATGCTGGCGGCCAAGACTCCAAGGAGACCAAAACTAATGGCCAGGTTGCGTGTTCGCCAAGCGGACACCGCGATATCGAGCGAGCCGGCGGGATGCTGAACAACGAGCTGCCATTGGCTGGCATCGTCATCGGGCTGAATAGGCGGATGGCCCCTTCGTTTCGCTTCCTCGGCAACAATATCGACAAGGTTTATGATCGCGTCCGGAGAAGTTGTCGCGACCGGAAAGGAAGGATCGGACAAATAGATGGGTTGATAAGGAGGTTTGGCGCTGCGGACGGCTACGCCAAGGCCGGATCCGCCAAAGTGGCGCTTGACCAGTTCCGGCAGGTACTCTTTTTGCAGGAAATCTTGACCGAGCCTTACAACGAGAAAACCGACCGGCTGGACCTCCATATCCACTTCGTTGCGAACGGACATCTCAAACACGGGCCTTACGAGAGCTGGTCCGTTCACATTGAAAATCCAGGGGTAATAGACAGCGTCGCGGCCGGAAACTACAGAAGGAATCGCTTTCAATTGCTCGCTCACAAAATCATCTAAGGCGTCGAGCTTTTTCGGCCACGGCCTCTGCTGAAAACCCCGTGTGTTTGGGTTAAGGAGTTCGAGCACTGGCGGAACGTTTTTTTCTGTTCTCCAGATTTCAACGCCGTCAAGCAATTGCGGGGCGCTCGTACTTTGAACCCAGTTTTCGTACTGGCGAAATGTTCGCTGCTCGAGAGTACTTTGGGGACTCTCGGGATCTAGTTCGAAGCTTTCGCACAGGCGTTCTATATCGTAGGCAAACTCTTGGTCGAAGCCCCTTACGCCTGATGCAAGGGAAGTCTTGAGCCTCCGCTCTTCTTCCTGGCCGATCTCGCGAGTGGAGCGATACTGCAAAAACGCCAGGACCGACACCACAGCGACCATCACTACGATTCCGACGAGTTCCGGCAACGAAACGCTTGGCTTCTTCATAGACACGCGTCCCGAATCGTTTCCACTCCGCTCCAAATCACCGGCTGGGCAAGTCCATGTGATCTTCGCAGATGTATTCCAATAGCTGCCAGCCGGGCCTTAACTTGAATATTTGCTGCCCGGTCCAACGGGCGCTGTAGTCCTTTGAATCATCAAACGTCAAATCGTCAACCAAGGTTTCGTGGTCGACTCGCCGGATTCGTTCTGTGATATGAAGAGCCCCCGAATGTGGATGGCCGACCTGATCGAGCCAGCTCTTGTCGGTAAGGCCGATGGTGTCGACGACCAGCGTGTCATTCTCCCAATGGCCGATTGAATCGCCCATGTACGTGAGCTTCAGGTCTTTGGGATGTTCCTCTCGATTCAGGAATATCTGCCGCTGAAAATGATCGTATTCAAACAGCATGATCACTTCGTCCGGAGTCTGGACGATTTTCATCGGAAATGGCATCAGAAGGATGCGAGGCATTCCTGGCGGCAAGCAGACCAGAACGGGATCCTGTGAATCGGGGGCGGCGTGCGGTCCATAACTCGGTTTAATTTGACTGAAGGCATTTCGCGCCCACGCCTGCATCGGCGGCTCACCGGGACCAAAGGTGGTCGCCTCCTGTGGTCCGGCCCAGACCCCGGACAGGTCCGGCTTGGGCGAAGTCACGCGCGCAGTCGACGTTTTCGCCGCCAGTAAAAAGAGAACTGCCACGATGGGAAGCAGTCCGGCGATGATCGTCGATTTACGCAATGCGTTCTCCCATCTCCCGCCCACCGTGCTTACGAAGTCGTAAAGCCGATCCACCGGCCACAAGCGACGACGGCAATCCACAGCGCTAGCGAGATCGCTCCCGCGACTTTTACGCGCCACGGAGTTTTGCCTTTGTCCCACTGGGAAATGTCCCTCTTCGTGAAGAGTTCAAAAATTGCCATATTTATGCCGGCAAGGAGAAGCAGCACCATCTTTGCGCGGAACGGCCCATCTTCGTAGTATTCGAGAGCTTTGGAGCTGAATAGAAGGCTGCCCGTGATTGCGGCAGAAAGAAACGCCCACCATGTCCATGGCAGAACATCGGACAGAACGTCACTTATTGGCCGTTCACGTGAGGCCAAACCCAATAGCCGAAGATCGAGCATTGTGATCGACCCAACGACGGTGACAATCGAAAGCACGTGACACGTTTCGATTGCCGGGAACACAAAATTCGACTCACGTATCCAGGTTCCTAAAGCGCCGTTTTCGATCCACAATAGAATGGCTCGCGGGTCCATTTTTCCTGGTCATCCCCCATTTCGTTGTTGTTCGTATTGCTCATCCATGTTCCAGATAGGCGATCCATCTCCCCGCGGTCAGGATTGTTAACCACATGAGGAGGGATACGCCACCCCAGGCGATTGCCGCGTATCGATGGGTGTCCCAGAACATGTCGTCCTTCTTAAGGCGCCGATGCAGGTAGAAGGTTATCGCCGAGACCACCACCACCAGGACCATCTTCAGGCGGAACGCGTCACTAAGGAGTTCGCGCCCCGGTTCCCCGATCGTGAGGATCATGCCCGTAAGAAGCAGCACAAGTAAGGAAGGCCACACGGGCGGAATAAAGCGATTCGCCATGGCCGAAATCGACTGCCGCCGACCCGTTATGCCAATCATCCGGAGGTCAAACATCATCATCGGCGCCATAACAACGGTGACCGCCATAATATGGACGGTTTGAGTGGCAGGAATAATCCATGGCACGTTCGCTACAAGGTTGCTTGCAGCCGTACGCGATAGCCAATCACAGAACTCAGGGATCAACACTTCAGGTTCCTCCCGGGTCATTCTTCACAGCTTCTATGCCCACTCCATGCCTTGAGTCGATGACCCGTCGAATTGAGCAACGAGCATCCGAGCAGGAGGCGTGTTCGGGCCAGACCTAAACTTCCTTGTCGAGCGCAGTCGAGCGTACGATGAACTCCTCTTCAGGTCGAGGAAAGGCGTTGATACCGTGCTGTCTTGGATTCCGCAAGTACAGTACGGAAACGCCCCAGTACGGTACGCTGAAAGCGGCAGGCTAGTATAGACTTAACGCCTCTTAACTCTGACGCTTACGGGGTTTTAGGATTGAAGGACGAACCGGTTCAACCAGGCCAGCAGCTTTGCGCGATCACCACGCTTCGGCGGCTTCGACATAAGGCGCACCTGGCCTGCCGTCGATCACGCGGACAGAGATCAGTACTTCAACGTTGTCGGAATCCGAAATCGCCGGGACTCCATTCTTCAGGGACTCCATATACCGCGGCGTTGTCACAAACTGAGACGCCGCCGTTGTTCCTGCAGCATCCAAACCGGCAATAACAAACGACACTTGCCCAGTCGCCGGATTAAATATCCGCCCGATAATCGCATAGTCCTTTGCACCCTCCGCCACGCTCCCGTTTTCGATAGAGTACTGCTTGGAGGCGTTTTTGCGATCCGCGATATAGGCCAGGCCGGCAGGCTCTCGAACGAAGTGAAAACGCAGCGGATCTGTGACACGCTGCGTCCAGGGATTGCCAAAAATCCCGATCAACACCGAAGGCGCTTGCATGAGGTCGCTTAGCGTTGTGGACCTCGCCCCCTGCACGCGATAGTCGGACCGCATTGTCCCCAGGAATCCGGCCAATTGCGAAAATGCCACGGCATCATTGATAGGCAGCCACTGGGTGGAACCAACAGCTTGCCCCATCATCGTCGCCAGCGGTTCTTTCGAATCCTGGAGCAGTGGCGTGATGTCCCACGTATTGAGGCACACGAGTACCGGATTGCGAGATTCCACCACCGGATTCCAAAAGCGTTTTGTAACCGAGGAGCGACTTTGGACCGTCCACCAGACTGCCGCGCTCACTAGGAGCGCACCGACAATCCCTGCCACAATCGCCTTTTTGCCCAAGTGAAACGGCTTCGAACTCTCCAAAGCCATGCTGTTCGTTTCGTGATTGCGCAAGACGGGAAGTGGTGGGGCGGACGAAGGCTCGGCAGGATATACGTTATTCTGCGGCAGGTGAAACTCGGCGGCATACGACCCCAGAGGGAGTTCGATTCGCAACTCGTCTTCGTGTCCGGGCTCTTGATAATACTGAGCGATTCGCTTTCGGACCTCGCTCGCCGTCGTGCGCACCACGGGGTCGGCGCTCGTATCATAGTCGGCATTTCGGCCAAAGACTTCCGCGCCGATGATCCGTTCCTTTAAATGCTGAGTCTCACTCTTTAGCTGATGTTCGACAATATATTGAAGGAATGCCGGGCAGCGTCGGCTGCTCCTAAACGTGTGGTGGGCGAACAATCTTTCGAGCTGCCGTGCGACAGCTTCCTTGTCTGCATCGGACTGCGGGAACCAAGTATGAGTAGTGATAAGCGGCATGGGTATCGAAGAGCCAGCTTCGTGGCAGCATTATGTCAAAAACCCCGCACGGAATCTACCAAGCCAGGCTTTGCCCAACATAAATCGCGATGACGTGCCGGTGTGGGGCAGAATCCTCAATAATTTCTTGCTGTTACGGCGACTCTAATGCCGTCTCCCATGACGAGAGCAATTCCTCCAGTCCGGAAGGGTCCCCTTGGCCGAAAACAATGCTGCCGAGCTAAATTGCCGCGTTTAATGTCGCTGGAGGGCCGTAGCGTACGGATTCCGTGCCGTACGGTACTTGCCACGCTCGTCGAATACAGGTTATCAGCTTGGCGCTCAAAGACTCGGGCTTTCCGTTCTGTGCAGGGGTGCACATGTCCATACGTATCGGCTTGGGCCCGGGCCAATTCGCTTCGAGGAGATACTCGATATGAAGTGGAAGGGGTCCGTTCTTTCGTTTTTCGTTGTCTTTTGCTTATGCATTTTTAACGTACACCCGATCGCCGCTCAACAGAACACTGCCGATGTGGTCGGCACAGTCACGGACGCAACCGGAGCGATTTTGCCGGGCGCCGCAGTTACGATCACTAATATCGGCACGAACGTAAGCCAAACGGTCCAGACGGGACCAACCGGCGACTATACATTCACACTTTTGCAGGTTGGAACGTACACGGTGAAGGTCGAGGCCAAAGGCTTTAAAATTTTCACGGCTCCCAATTTGACGCTCTCATCGGGTGACCGGGCGCGCGTCGACGCCAAAATGGAAGTCGGCGATGTGACTCAGACCGTCGAGGTTTCGGCCGCTGTGGCTCCGGCGCTCCAGACTGACAGTTCGAATGTTGGGAGCCTTGTGAACTCGACTGCTGTGGAGGACGTCCCGCTGAATGGTCGAAATGTTGTGCGCCTTGTGCAGCTGGCTCCGGGGGTTACCGAAGGCAGCACCGGATCGATCGCGAATGGTACGCACCCGGACGACCGCCGCCAGACCGCCGCCTTTTCTGTAAACGGCCAAGTCGATTCGCAGAACAACAACTTAATCGACGGCATGGATAACAATGAACGCATTATCGGCACGATCGGCGTACGCCCTTCGATTGATGCGATCCAGGAAGTGAATATTTCAACGAACCTCTACACTGCTGAAGTGGGCCGCACATCTGGCGGCGTAGTGGATATCGTGACCAAGTCGGGAACCAACAGCCTTCACGGTACGGCGTACGAATTCTTCCGCAATAAGGTCCTGAACGCCAGCCCGAATTGGTTCAGCCCGACGCTGCCGAACCCGCCGTTCCGGCAAAATCAGTTTGGTGGCAGCCTTGGCGGCCCGATTAACAAAGATAAGACCTTCTTTTTCGGCGACTATGAAGGATTTGTGAGCGCAGTGGGTTATCCGCTTCTTGCCAATGTTCCCACCTATTTCGAAGAGCTGAACCCGGGCAATTTTTCGGACATTCCAAACGGGCACAGTGCATACGCACCGGTGAATATCTCCGGCTTGCCTACGTGCACCGCCTCATCCACAGCCGGCAACTGCATCTCGCCTTTTGGGCTCGCGTACTTGAAGATGTGGCCAAAGCCAAATCAGAAACCCAGCAATATCGCGCAAACAGGCGCTGCATGCGACCCGACGAGTGCGACGCAGACGGTTTGCCTTGCGCAGCCGCTGAATGATTTTGCTTCAGATCCGATGCGGACACAGAACAGCAAGACGTTTGATGTTCGCATCGACCAGCACTTCTCGGACAGGAATACGCTGTTTGCGCGCTATTCGTTCAACAATGTGGATACTTTTACCCCTCCGAATTTCCCGAACGTGACGGTGGACGGGGTCGCACTTAACCCCGGCATCGGCACATCCTTTGCATCAATCAACGGCTTCCCCGGAAACGCCTACGAGCGCCAGCAATCACTTGCCATCGGTTATGTGCACATCTTCACTCCGAGTGTGGTTCTGAATCTGAAGGGCAATTATCTGCGGAGTAAGATTTACTCGTTCGGCATCAACAACGGCAAGGCGGTGAATACCGCGCTCGGCTGGCCTTGTAATGCGATCACCTGCATTAACGATTCCCATTACATAGTCACTCTGGGATTGATGGATACGACATTCGCAACTCCCGCTGCGAACAGCTTCAACGCGCCATTAACTTATGGTCCTGCTAGTGGAGGGAGTCTCGGGGATTCATTCTTTGTTCCCCTTCTGCAAAACGACAACTCTTTCCAGTATGCCGCTACCCTCACCTTGAGCAAGGGCTCGCAAAGCATAAAGATCGGGCTCGCATTAATCCGCCGCCGAGCGGGCATCATTCAGAGCAGCGGAGCATTCGGCACCTCGGCGTTCACGGGCTACTACACCGGGAACCCGATTGCCGATTCGCTAGAAGGCCTCACCACATCGATTACTCGCAGCGTATCGCTTACGGCCCCGAATTTCCGCACCTGGGAGCCATCCGGCTTTTTCCAAGATGACTGGCGCGCGAGGCGCTGGCTCACGCTCAACCTCGGTGTCCGCTACGACATCTTCACTCCCTACACCGATATCCATGACGCTTTTTCCAACTATGATCCCGCAACCGGTTTGATCGTTTCACCGGGTCTGCCGGGCCCGCAGCATATAAGCCACACGGATGGAATCCACACGAACTACACGGACTTGGCCCCTCGCCTTGGATTTGCGTTGACGCTGCCGCATAACACCGTGGTTCGCGGCGGATTCGGTATCAGCTATTTCCCTACCAACTACCAGTCGCAGTACTACATGAAGAATGCCCCGTTTAACTACTCCGGGGCATGCGGTATGGTTCTGGCGGGAGGCGCAACGAGTTGCGGCGCGTGCCCTCCGTCAGCCGTTGGTTGCACGACGTTTGGTAGTTCCTTTTTTGCCAATAGCGCGACAGCGACTCCGGTCGCTTCGGGAGGATACTTGCCAACCACTGCTCCTGCATACGCTGGTACGGGCGGCGCTTGGCTCCCCACGGGCCTTCCCGCTCCGGTATTTAACATCGCGCTCGCCACTAACACCGCGAATTACACCTCAAACGGGGGTGTGAACGCGGTCCCATTCAACTTCCCCGATGGATACCTCGATCAGGCGAACCTTTTGGTGCAGAAAGAATACAAAGGCAACGTTTTCACGGCAGGATGGGTCGGCGAATTTGGCCATCATCTGGGCAGCGCTTTTGCCATGAACAACTTTGCAAATTACATCCAGCAATCGGCCAACGTAAGGCCACTGGCGGCGGAAGGATTTCCCTGGTGGGGCGGCATCGCTCTGACTGAGGAAGGGAACTACGGATCGTCTGCATATGATGCTCTCCAGTCTTCCTTTCAACGCCGCTTCACGAGCGGTTTGACTGTCAACTTCAGCTACACATGGGCCCATGCTCTTGCCTTGAACAACGGTGCCTGCACTCCGTATCCGGCGCTCGGTTACCCCTGTTTTTATGATGTTCCCGGGAAGGTTACGAGCACTGGTAGCGGTAGCGCTACAACGTTGACGGGAGAGGACCAGGAGAATAGCAATCAGAAATATGGCTGGGGTAATTCCGGCCAAGACGTCGCTGACCGCATAACCTGGACCTTGAACTATCAAATCCCGTATGGCAATTCACTCACCGGAGTCGTCGGCGCGTTATTGAAGGGTTGGGCAGTAAACACCGCGGGCTCGTGGCAGACCGGCATTCCGTTTGGTGCAACTCTGGCTAGCGGTGTTGGTATAGCGGGCACTGGATTTACGTCCACGAATCCGGACCAGATCGGAACTGGAAGGCTCGCCAATCCGACGAAAGCCAACTGGTTCAATGAGGCTGCCTTCGTTGCCCAAACGCCCGGTACGATCGGTAACGAGCATCCAAACCAACTCTTCGGCCCCAGACTGACCCGGACAGACTTCTCGGTCTTCAAGGATTTTTCACTTACGGAACGTTTGAAGCTTCAGTTCCGTACGGAAATCTTCAACCTATTCAATCATGCCGAATTCAACACACCCGCCTCTACGCTTAACAGAACGGGCGTAGGGCAGATCACCAGCTTGAATAACAACTCCATCCCGCGCCAGATTCAGTTTGCGGCGAAGTTCACGTTCTAACAACCTGAATAGCCGCCCCGGTTAAGGTGTTAGGCCTATGCCGGGGCGGCAGGTTTTTGGTAGCGTACGCAGTCTTTGCCGTACTGTACTTGTCTCAGAGTGGTCAACCCGTTACAAGAGGACCGACTGGAAGGGGAATGGCTGTGTGCGTGGCGAGTTCCTGGTGCTCCGGAATGCTCAGCGAAGGTATCGCCGCGCCTTAGCCGGGTCGCCCGTATGATCGTCACCCGAAGGCCCTTCCCGTTTCCGGGATCGCCCTAAAGCGGCCAAGTCATGCAAGCGGCAATAGAGGGCTGGTGCAGAATCCGGTTTGGGTTGCTATCACCACATTTGCTACGGTCAACTCAATGAAAAGGCAACGAAATCGCAAGAGTAATCGCGCACGGCATTCATGAATTTTCATTGAAACGAAATTGGGTTAGTTTAGCCATAACATGAAGAACGGGGGGAGCGTGAGGAACTTAATCGCTGGGTGTTTGATGATAATTTTGGCTGTAACAGTATTGACGTTGAAGACGGGATCGGCCCAGGGGCCGTTTGGCGGGCCGATGATGAACACTTCATCCGACCCTCATGACTTATCCGGTTTTTGGGCTCTTTCGATTGATAGCCGCCAGGTGTCACCGGCCGTTTTACTGCCCACTGTGACAAAAGCAGCTATCGAACAGCACGAGAAGGCCGACCAAAAGGCTATACGCTGGTGCAATTTGCTGGGCATGCCCTACATCATGGACCCCGGAGTGCCGATCGATATCCAGTTGGGGAAACGTGAGATGGTTATCTTTGCCGAAGTGCCGGCGTCGCCACGGCACATCTATTTCGACCGCTCGACCCATATTGACCCGCAGATTTTCGATCCCACGACAAACGGCGATTCCATTGGACACTGGGACGGCAACACGCTCGTGGTGGATACGATCGGATTTCACCCGGAGCGCGGAATAACGGCAATTCCCGGCGGCGGATTTAAGACGGCGACCACTCACCTCGTGGAGCAGTATCAACTGATCGAGAATGGCGCTTTATTGTCCGTGAAGTTCACATGGACCGACCCGAAGGTATATAAAACGCCGCACAGCTACGAGTTTCACTATTACCGGATGCCCTCGAATTATGAACCGCCGCCGGGGCTTCCATGCAACCAATATGACGATCTGCGGACGCAATTCCTGGGATTCACACCGGCAGCAGTACGCAAGGCGTCAGATGTTCCCGGCGCCCGATAAGCCAATCTCGATTCAAAGTTAGAGCGGAGGATATCGGAAATGATTAGCTGGAATAATTTGAAAGAGACGTCGAAACCTACATCGGTACTTCGTACAAGAGCTGTGAGCATGGCGTGTGCTTGTGCGCTCGCCCTTTTCGCCTTGGGAACCGTACTGCTAACGCGAGCGGCGCAGGAAGATCAGAGCTCGGCGCCAAACATGATGCTCGAAGGCGACTGGGTGAGGACCGACACAAATGGCTCCGGTGATTTCGGCGGCCTTAACGCAAACGTCGCCAAGGCTCAGTTGACTCCGGAGGGAGAAGCACTTGCAGCAAGGGCTGGACGAGGGCGCGGCGGCCGCGGCGGCCGGGGTCCAGGTGCACCTCCGGCAGCGGCGCCAGCACCCGGCGCAAAAGAGACGCCGCACGCTGCGGGGCAGGCTTATGTCCTTGTTTCGATGCCATGCGCCGGAATGCCGGGCAATGGCATGGGCTCTTTCAATCCGGACTCGGGCGGCTTTCACCTCATCGTAAGCAAAACTGAAGTCGTCTGGGCACAGGAGAGAGGTGGCTCCCGAATCATCTATACCGACGGTCGTCCCCATCCGGACGTCACGAACGCAGCGCACCCGGTTTATAACTCCACCGGGCATTTTGAAAACGGCGTTCTCGTGGTCGACACCATTGGCTTGCCAACCGGCGGCGGTATTCCAGGCGGCGCCGTCCGTGGTCCGAACACGCATCTCACCGAGCGCTTTGAAGTTTCGCCGGACGGGCAGCACATGAAGATCGTCTACACGTATTCGGATCCAAGTCTCTATGTCGCTCCGCACAGCTATACATACACGTTTGATCGGGCGACTCCGGGGCCCACTTACGCATTCGAGGAGTGGTGCGACGCAAGCGATCCGATCGAAAGCCAATCGATCGTTCCGCCTACGCAGCAATAGGAGCATTGCCGTCCTCGATTAGAAAAAAGGAGCACCATGAAAGAGAAGGCGTTTGGCTCGTTGAGCGCGAGCCGTATCTCTTATGGATTGGCTGCGTGCGTTCTGGTCGCGACCCTGGCGTACGGCCAAGGCGCGGCCAATGCTCCGGCTGACCCACCTCCCGCGCAGGCGGCAGCGCACGAAACAATAACTCCGCTGGATCCTCCTACCGTCTACGTTGCGTCAGGTAGCACGGGCTCGAACAACGGAATCATACTCGGCGACGATGGCGTGATCGTGGTTGATACAGGAGTATCGGCCGCCTCGGAGAAAGTCGAGATGGAGGAACTGTCTAAGATCACATCGAAGCCGGTGACGACTGCGATTGTGACGCACAGTGACGGTGACCATGTGAATGGCCTTGCAGTTCTTCCAACGGGCATAACGATCATTTCCCAGGAGAATTGTAAGAAGGAGATGGAAGCGGCGGAAAGCGCGCCTTCGCGAGGGCCGCAGGCGACTAAGCCGCCTCTTCCCACGCGGACTGTCGCGATGAAAGACAGCGCCACGATCGGCGGCGTGGAGTTTCAATTTTTGCATGTAGCGCCGGCACACACGAGCGGCGATCTGATCGTGTACCTGCCGGCACAGAAGATCGTGTTCACAGGCGACATCATCGCCGATAACAGCCCCTATCCGATCATTCACATGGAGAAGAACGGCTCGTCGGAGGGTTGGATTCAAACTGTCGAGGCGATTGTGGCGCTGGATGCAAACACATTTGTTCCGGGACACGGAGCGGTCCACACGAAAGCGGATATTGAGCAGCGCCTTGCGTCTGTGAAGGCTCGGCGAGCGCAAATCCAAGCGTTAGTCGCACAAGGCAAGTCGCTCGATGAAATCAAACAGGAACTCGGTGAGGCTGCTGCGCCCGCGCCAGGTGGACGTGGGCCGCGCTTTCCCAGCTTCACGGAAGTCGTCTACGGGGAGCTTACAAAGAAGGGCTAACTGCTCACGGCAAAGTTTGCGTTGAATGCGGATGCAACTGCCCAAGGCGGCAGCACTGCGCTTTCGAGCACTCGCGATCGAGTCTTGGAGAGCGGCCTCCTCATCCGTCGTTCTCGTGTAACAGCAATCAGTCTAGAGCTGCAAATGGAGATCCTCAAGCTATTGGCGCCTGTAGTTGGGAAGGACGGCCGCTTCGATGAGCCCGGTCCAGCCGTGCCGAATATCGCATCAAAGTTACTTCTCGCGACTTGCCTCCTGGACCGCGCGAAGAGTGCTGCCTCAGGAATCACCGAACCCTCTGCGGGTTTCGACGACTGCCGAACGATGCTCAATGAGATCAGGCGCAGGTGGAGGTACTGCGAGGAAAACGGGTCGACTGCTGCGGTCGATGCCACATACAAGATCTACGTCCTGATGAGCGCTATCGAGCGCCTGATGGGAAGACTGCCAACGGAGACCGGTGGGTATACGTGCCTACAACAGTGCATAAACCTGCTGGATGAGGTCGATCTTACGCTGGAGAAGTTCGCGGTGCTTCAGACCGCAAACGAATAGTCTCACAGCAAAGCCCGATTCGCACCCGCACGCTTGCCGCCGTAAAGAAGCCCTGTTACCGATGGAGCGCATCGATAACAGGGCCCACCTCGCTGGACAATCGCTAAAAGGTCAACTTCAGTGCGAACTGGAATTGCCGAGGATTGTAGAAGCTGTTCGTAGAAGTAATCTTGCCCAAGTTCCCCGCAGCTGTAGGCGCGCCGTTGCTCCACGCAACGGAACATCCATGCTGTCGTATCGCAGCACCCAATAGCCGGAGAAATCCGGGTGGACACCAGCGTCTTGTGCAACACCGACCCCGAGGCAGCAAACAAAAAATGTAACGACGAGAAGAATCGAGCGAATTCGACTCACAATGCCCCCATTGCGTGTCGCCTGCAGACCGCCGATTTTTTAGGATTCCAACGCCTTGATCATGTAATCCATGTCTTTGCGTGTCTCTTCCACGGGCGTGCCGTCGTTTGGACCGTGGTATTCGCGTTCAATTAGAACGATGATCGGGTACTTGTTGTCCCGGATGAGCTGCAAGCACTCGATGATCGGAGTGTCACCGGTGCCCCACGCGACGTTCGGGCCGTGATTTTTCTTGCGATCTTTCACGTGCAGATGGGAAATGCGGTCGTGATGATCCTTGATGAACGCGACGGCGTCCTGGTTTCCCGCTGTGTAGTGGCCGATATCGAGATTGATCCAATAGCGCGGTGACATCGCCATGAGTTTTTCCAGGCTTTCGCGGGAAGCCACTTCGTTCGGATCTTCCGACTTGTCGTGTGTGTGCCACGC
>Ga0335085_10006390_pt1 | contig 18613 bp, 27 predicted proteins | sample Lox_Sample_45_FD_206712 | JGI IMG/M metagenome (GOLD analysis project Ga0335085, IMG submission 206712) | Soil microbial communities from Loxahatchee National Wildlife Refuge, Florida, United States - Lox_Sample_4.5 | ecosystem: Environmental > Terrestrial > Soil > Wetlands | place: USA...
GAGACCGGTGAGATCGTCGAGCAGCGCGGGGAGGGTGCAGGCGGCGGTGGCGGCGGAATAGATCACGGAAGAAGTATACATGTGATCTGTGCTTATCATGTGATCTGTGCTGTAGCCGGTGAGGTGAATTGTGGTGTGCTGTAGCCGGTATGGGGGAATTGAGATGTGCTGTAGCCGATAATGATAAGATGTGCTGTAGCCCGGGATAGAGATATGCTGTAGCCCGGGATGGAGTTTTATTTCGCGGTATACGGCGTGACGAGCAGATGGATCGTCTGCGCCATGCTGTTCCGGGTGTCGTCCTGATTGTTCCGGATGTCATCCCGGTATTCGTCTGGATTGTCGGGATTGCCGGGATTCGGGGTGCCGGGAACTTCCGCCTCCCGAATGTCACGGACATCAACATCAACATCAACATCAACATCAACATCAACATCAACATCAACATCAACATCAACATCAACATCAACATCAACATCAACATCAACATCAACAATGCCCCGGACATGATAATCCACCGAGTTGATCGTGACGAGGGTGCCGACCAGCCTCTCCGGACTCTCGCCCCGTGGCCAGAGGACCGGTTGGATTGTGCGGCCGTCCGAGGTATAAGGAGTTTTCCGGGTTCGGAAACGCGCGGCGATCTCGCGGACCAGGAGGCCGATGTGCGGGGAGACCGTCGCCCCCCGTGTGGCCATTTCGATGCCTGTGACCAGGTATTCCCTGCCCTCGACGAGGACGTGGGTGTGGAGGATGGGTTCGGGCTGGGGATGGTCGACGGCGATGATGTGGCCACGGCCGGTGATGTGGTGGTGGGAGAGGTCGGTGAGGGTGAGCATGGGGGTAGGGTAGCAGGTAAGACGACATATCAGGCGAGATTGGGTGCTGTGGGGTGGGGTAATTTTGTGGGGATCGCGTCATTGGGCCACGTCATTGGGCCACGTCATTGTGGGGTGTGGGGCATTGTGGGGTGGGGGTGTGCTGTAGGCTGATTAATCCTCAACTGTTCAATGCGGCAGGGCCGTCGGAAAAAAGTCGGCCGCGTCAGTCAAAATCAAAAACTTTTCCGGTCATCCCCTCAAACTCCCGGAAAATCTACCGACTTCCGGCCAATCTGCCGGAAAGACCTCACTCGCTGCGCTTGGACCGGTCCCTCGTGCTACATTGATGTTGTTCGATTTACTCCCACCCTGAAAGGCAGTCCCCATCATGAAGAGCATCACCGCAGACCGGTACAACATGGCTCATCTCTCTCGCGCCGTGCAAGCCCTCGTGGACGCACAGCCGTCCCCCACCGTCGAAGCGGCAGACGGCACCGTGTGGCCGAACATCCCCGGTGTCGAGTTCGGCGACATGGATCGGGTTGACGAGTTTTGGGTAAGTGTGAGCCAGGCCAACAGCGCAGAGCCCTACGTCCGGGCCGTGTACGAGCGGTTCGAGCGTCAGGCCGTTGCCATGACTCTCATCATGGTACAGGGCGACCAGGCATGGGCAGATGCTCTCGTTGCCGCGTACGGCGACAGCGGCGAACCGATGTCTTGGTATATCTCTCAGTGGACCCGTGACCAGCTCGTGTGCGAGATGGGCAATCCCAGCATGCAAGAGTACGTCGGTGCCGTCATGCGGTGCGGTGCGGACCGTACGGAGGTGCGCCGTACCATGGCCGAGATGGGGAACGAGGTCACGGTGCCGGGGGTTGAGGTCGACATCACCGACATGCGTAGCATCGTGGAAAGCATCGATGACGCTCCCGAGGACTCCGTGATCGATGACGCGACGGCGCGCACCATCGCGAGCTGGTACCAGTTGCCCGGCCCTATCGGCAGCGTGCTCGCGGCCTTCGCGAGTGGACGACCTGTGATGTACGGTGCCATCGCCGATGACATTGAAAACACACTCCACTGGCTCGGTAAGGCTGGGCAACGGACGCCGATGGATGCCTCTGCGCTGTACGCCCTCGACTGGTACATGCTCGCGAATGCACAGCTCACCCACGACGCCTGACGGCACACCTACGGCTACGGAACGTCCTGCCGTTACCCTGGCAGGGCGTTCCGTCGTGTGCGTAGCGGCCAACCTCCGCAGCGTCGCAGGCGGTATCTTGTATTGCTACATGTGCCACCACATAGCGTCCTGGTCGACTCACCGGGCAGCCCGCGCCAGCCGCACCGCCGTAGTGACCCCTGGCTGCCACGCTGCCGGGCGCACCACGCCGGGGGTACCTCGGGTATGGGTGGCCGCCTGCGAGGCACACAGCGGCCACGCTGTACCAGACCGTACAGTCCGTACAATAGGCAGAACACAACCCCCGTGCTGCACGGGGGTTGTGGTCGGGCGCGGCTAGCGCGGGGTGCGAAGGTGCGGCCGTCCGATGCGCATCGTGCCGTGCGTCGACAGGAACCGATTCCGGAGTGCAGGCGTGCCGAGTCCGGCGCAGCGGGTGAGGCCGGATGCATCCGCAATGCGCAGCAGTTCGGCGCGCGGCAGGCCGGCGAGCGCAGCGGCTACGGCGTCCGCTGTGGGCAGCGAGCGGAGGTGGTCAACCGCGTCTGCGGGAGTCAGGGTGTCGGTCATGTGAGTGCCTCTCCGGGGGGGGGGTGCGCGAGCTACCGCTAGCGAACCACACCGCGCCGTGCCCGCAACCGGAATGGTGCCTGGCGTGTCCGCTCGCGCCCGAAACGGGGGAAACCGAGGTACGGGCAAGGGCGACCAGATACCGAGACGTAGAGAGGCTGCCGTGTACCGTACCGTACAGCATGTTAGGACTGTACGGTTTGTCCAGTGCGCCGCGCCTGCTGCCGAGGTGCCTGCACACGAAAACACCCCCGGACTCGGAGTCCGGGGGTGTTGGTCGCTACCGGGTCACACGTGCCGGCAGTGGTACTCGGTAGCCGAGACCTCCACCAGCGGACAACCGTCGCTTTTGCTGCACATGGCGCATCGGTGCAATTCGGCGTCCACCGTTCCGTCTACGACGGTTAGAGCACCGACCGGTGTCACACGGACTGCATCGTCCGGCAACGTCGGAACGCACGGTGCGATGTTGATGTCGTAATCGAATGCGCGCCAAGCCTCAGGGTCGTACCCGTCGTAACCGAAGTCCTGCGGCGGGTAGACCTCGAGCACGATGTCTTTCAGTGACACGATCGGGGCGTTCCACGACACATCGGCGTTCCGCAAACGCGAGATGTGCGCACACCCGTCACGATGGACACTGACACCACCGACGCCGGTATTGAAGAAAGCGAGAGTGACAGTCTGTGAGAGGGTCATTTGGAATCGATCCTTGCCTTGGGGGTTTCCGTCGGTATCGACCGTACCACGGCAGTCCGATCCGTGTCCAACCGAACGACGAGACTCGCCGAAGATGAATTAGGCGAGTCTCGTCCTAGAGGGCAATGTATCGTCCTACAGCGCCAGCCGCCAACGGTGCTGCTTTGCCAGTGCCTCAGCACGCCGCCGGATTTCTGCCCGGTCAACCTTAGCGGGGTTCACAACCGCAACTCGGTCACCGGAGAGCCAATGTGCCTGTCTGTCATCGGTGACCACACGGTAGCGTCGCATCTCCGGCAAGTGCCTCATCTGTTCGTTGTAGCCGCCGCGCGGTGCCTGCCGGAATTTGTTTTCTTCATCACGATCGATGATGCCCTCTACACCGACGTTCCTGCCTCGCGTAGTCAACGACCGGACACGTCGGCCAATCTTCGGCAGGAGTGCATCCGCCTCGAATTCACGGGTAAGCGTCTGTTCGATGACGTTCGCCTGCCACGCTTCAGCTTCCGCTATAACGTCGTGGGTGGCGTCGATGACGGCACGTCCGCCGCCAGAGAAGCGAGTCGTGTCGTACTCGACTGTGCGGATGCGCTTGGCCTCTCGGTCCCACACAATGGCGTAAAAGTCACTGTCGTCATATCCGTTGCGCTCGAACCTTGCCAGAGTCGCGCCTACGTACAAGGGATCGGTTTCCGTGTGCATGTAAACAGCCATCGTTATCACTTCCAAGGGCTAGGGGTTTTCCGTCATGATCACCATAGCACGACTACCGGCCTGCCGCGCAACTCGGGCGAAAAATGGCACAATGCCCGGTACATCATCTGTACCGGGCATTCGTGAGCACTATTCGGTGCCGAACTCGAGCCCGTGAGCAACCGCGCAATTGCCCGGTGTGCAATCCTCGGAGCACTCCTGCACACTCTGATGCTCTACCGGCTCGGTCGGATCGATAGCGTCCTTCACCTCCGCAGCGTTGTACCGCGTCCCATCCAGAGCGACGTACCACAGCACATTGGATTGCCAATCGTACGTGGTTTTCGCATCATTAAGAACGTTGCTCCTGGTGTACGTGGCCCTGTCATCGATACGGCCGTTCTCGCGCCAGGACTCCCACGCGTTCTCTATCGACTTGCCCGAGTTGCCCCGGAGAATGCGGATATCGTGCTCGCGCCAGGCTGCGACGAATGCGTGAATCTCCGTGCTGCCGATATCGAGCCCGAGTTTGTACTTCCAATTGGCGTACGCCAGCCCATCGACAAACCCGTACGCCTTGCTGACACTCTCGCGCAACTGCCGATTGCTGAATACGGATAATCCGGGAACATCCTCCAGGAGCGTCCCGAATACGCGGCCAGGAGTGTAGAGCGAAACGTTGGCCATTGCCATTTCCTATCCGTCGTGGCGGTTTTCCGTCAACCGCACTGAAACCACAATAGCACGAATGCTGCCGTTGTCAACACGAGCCGCTGAGCGCTCTGTACGCCTCTCTGCGGCCAGGACCCCCGTACCCTACTCCCGTGTACCCGGGTAGCGCTCACAGGCCCGGAGAACGGCATTCAGAGGCTGTTTTGCCGCACACCCCCGGAGCGACTACAGCACACCCGAGACAAAGAACAACACCCCCGGCATGCCGGGGGTGTTTGGGGAAGGGACTCGGGTCAAAAGGCGGATCGGTAGCGCGGCGGGGAGTATCGGTCCATGATCTGCCGCACAGTGCAGCCGCAGGGGGACTGCTCGGCAATCCGTGCCCCGTATTCGTCCCGCAGAACCATGTCATCGGTTCGAGAGGTCAGACCCTCGCTGACCACGCGCAACCTGCGAGCTGCTTCGGTATCGAGAGTTTCACAGTGGCAAGGCATTCGCCGGCCTTTCGTTCGGGTGAGCCACCACCGTACCACGACACCACCCCCGGAAGTCAATCCGGGGGTGGCGACTGCGGCGCTACGCTGCCTGTGCAGCCAGGTACTTCTGCACGGTTTCCGGTCGGTATCCAGCCTTTTTGGCAATGTCATCGATGCTCAGGCCCTTGCCCACACCACGGGCCACGATGCCAACCGCATGAGCGTTCTTGGCCAGCGGCACCTTGTGTGCCCGCTTGGCATCGGCGTCCGCCTCCACCACGGCGATACGGTGTCCGGACTCCACCAGCACACCCAGAGCACTGATGGACATGATCAGGTCGAGCACCGCAGGACCGACCCAGCACTCGACGCCGCCATAGGTGCCGGTCGACACCATCAGAGCGTGTATGTCGCTGTAACTGATGAAAAAACATCCCAGCGTTGCGGCACCGGTACCGACGAACACGACCTGGCGGAATGTGCCGGCGGGCCACCTCACCTGCACGAGGATTTCCACGCCAAGAGCTACGATGGTGGGCCATACCAGCGCCAACACCATGCCCGACCAAGGGATGTCGTGGCTGCTGTGATGTGAGAGAGCGTGCAGCTCGTTGGCCAGCACGGACAGGATGAATCCGAATGCGAATCCGAGGTATGCGATTGCCTTGCCACGGCCGAACCGGCGAGCGTCGCGAGTAGACATGAGAAACCTTGCCTTTGGGATTGGGGGGGGGTTGTCTGACTGACTGAAACTACCATATCACGACCACCCCTACCGGAGTCAAGCCGGATAAGAAAAAACCTCAGGTTTGTTCACAGGAAAACCGACCGGTAGAAAATGAACCCGGTACCCGCGCAGAGGCAGATACCGGGTTCACACGGCTAGTCGAACCGGACGAGGGTAACCAGCCGAGCCCACTGGCCTCTGCGATCACTCCTAGTCGAGTACGTACGTTCCGATCCGAACATGTGTCACGTCACCGCTGAAGGTGTCGACATTCGCCTTCACGACCACCGTACCGCCGGCCGGGTCGTCATCGAACACCGTGATAACACCACGGTTGGACGAGAATCCGTGGTCTTCGGGCGATTCGCCTCGCCGAAGATCATGCCAGTTGTACGGCGAGAATTCGTCACCCCTCCGGCCCGCGAAAAAAAATCGCAGTTCCATCGGGTCGTCGACGCCGGCACCGAACAATGATCGTTCAACGTCGTACGCCCCGTTGGCCTCGAGAATCGGGCGCAACTCGTCCTCCGAGTACAGCTTCCGCACATCCGCAGTGAAAACTACGGCGTCCATAATGTCATGCATTGAGGGGTCCTTCACTTGGGAGTGTCTTTCTGACAGAATCGACAATATCACGACTACCTAGTCAGTGCAACACCCAGGAGGACGAAAAGCCGCTATTCAAACCGTATGGTCCGAATAGCGGCACTACCACGTGATCACAGATTGACGCGAAACAATGTCTTGCCGACCGGCGAGTCCGTCACGGCCTGTACTACAGCAGCCTGGATTACCGCCTGCGGCACCGCAGTACTGAAGGGCGCACTCACAGGAACGTCGCCATGCACGTCGTGCAGGTAGACGCACGCCGTACCTGTCACGGTGTCGCGATGCACACACAGCAGGCCGTTACGGGTGCGGTAATCGCCGTCGCCTGCATTGCGGAGCTTCCACGGGTTTCGAGTGAACATGATGTGCCCCTACCGATGATTGTGATTAGGTGCAGTCGAGCATACCACGATCCGCACACGTAGCGGTAGAGGGCAATACATCAGACTGCCCGGTACTGTCGTGGTGACAGTACCGGGCAGTATGTATTTTCGGCTAAATGTTGTCCTCGTCGGTGTCCAGCCACGCGCCGTAGGCAGCGTCCAGCTCCGCAATGCGCCCGTCCAGGTCAGCCTGTGAGATGCACCGTTCGACGTACACAAACCCCTGGTCGTTGCCACCGATCAGGAAAAACCCGGCAAATTGATCGGTAAGTCCGGTATCGGTGAGAGGAAATTGCCCCTTGAACTGGAATTCGACCACTTCGGGACGCCTCGCTATCGCGTGAATCTCGTCCGCCGTGATCACCATGCCGGCAAACCAACCCGTCGGTGCTTCGGCGTCCCCGCTACAGCGTTCGCTCGAGTCCAAGTGCAGGTCGTACAGGACTTCATCCCGCGCGCTTCGGAACTTGGTCGCGAAGTAATCCTCAGTCATTGAAATACCTATCCGTCGTTGCCGGTATCCGTCCAACCGGCTGATAACGACAATACCAGATATCTAGGCTTTGTCAACACGGAGAGAAAATCGGTGCAATGCCGGACACAACACAATCCCCGGTACGAATACCGGGGATTGTCCGCCTGCTACCGTCCGAACTGGTGGAACCATGCCGCGAACCTGTCGAACGTTCGGCCGTCCAGCTCCCAATCCGGCACGTCCCCCTGTAGATCCAGCCCGACGCCGGCCTCGTGGCCGTTCAAGGTGCTTGCGTAGTACGACGAGACGAACTGACCGTGTTCGGTGAACAGAGGTGAATCCGAATCCGGCCGAATGAACCGGGCATCGTAGAACTCGACCATGGGCGCATTGGCTGTGAAAGCTCCCGTGCGCCCGTAGGCGTCCCCAGTGCGCAGGTAGCGCGCCGTGAACGGCACTCCGTTGGCCGCTGTGAGCGTGTACACGCGCGGGATCAGCCGGACCCCGATCACGTACCGACCGGAGATGGTCAGTTCGACACGTTCACCATTGAGCTTGTCGGTCGGTGCGCTCCAATCGACAATGCTTATCACTCCGAAATTGGGGTCGGCCGGTCCGACGGCCGTGGCACTCGCCAGAATGTATTGCCCCTGCCTGCCGACTTCCGGCACGGTCCGGATAACGTAGGCCGGTACACTGGCAGCGGAGTTCCTGCGATGGCTCACGATGTCACGCACGGTCACTGTGATAGTTCTGTCTTCCGTCATGCCTACAGCATAGCACAGCGTCTATTTACGTGTCCAGTCCTGCACACAGACAGAACGATACCGCACGGTGTGTACCGTGCGGTATCGGTGGTCAGTCGTCAGGAGAAGAGAGATTTCGTGATACTCCGCTGGTAATCGGCCGCATTCCGGCGTGCCCGATACACGGTGAGGATCAGCTCCACCACCCCGGCCGAAGCGCCAGCACGCGACCGTTGTAGTAGACGTGTGGCACAGCAGCCTGCGGGTCGTCGCCTTCCTGCCAGAGCACATCCCCCGTGGAACACGGCACGCCATATCGGCGTAGCGGTGTCCGGCAACGGGGGAAGCGTGGCTGCCGAACGCTGATCCCACCAGTCATCCAGCAATGCGCCCATGTCGTCGTAGTCCTTGCCGTACGCGGTGACGTAGTGCTGTAGATCCGTGAACTCATCCGCAGTGAAGGGCGCGTAAGGATTTTCCGGCAGTGCGGCTACATCCTTCATCATGATCATGGTCACCATTCCTCCGGTTCGGCGGGCAGCGACTTCACCCAGCGCGCCAGCACGGTGTACGTGCAGACGTGTCCGGCCGTTCCGGGGCACGTTTCGTCACGCCGCACGAGCAATCGGCCACGGTATGCCTCATCTCCATATTCGGTCTGATTGTCGAACGCCGCCCTGGCTTGGTCCTCTGTCCATTCGTCACACAGCGCCATAGGCAGGATGAAGCCGTCCCACAATTGGAGTTGGGCAACGTAGTGGGTGTGATGTGTTGCTGTTTCCGTCATGAATACAGCATAACACACCGCACCAATACGTGTCTATGTCATGTTCACGTCGAACGGCTCGTTGCCCGTGAAAGGATCGATGTCGTATTTCTGTCGTACCTCGACATATGACATTGTTCGGTGTGTTCCATCGACAAAGGTGAGCCGAAGCCAGCCACCGTAGCCCGCGTCGCGCCGTTCGACAATCAGGCCGGCGAGGTATGCCCGCGCGTCGCGCAGAGCGGACAGAACGACCCGTGAGGAGGTGATCTCATCCCCGGAGAACCGCCGATACACCCGTGTGCCACGAGGTGTCGAGTGCGGACTACCTGTGTGCGTCAAGGCGAACCGTGCGGCCCACAGAAACACTCGCCGCCGATCGGGAGACGTAGGGTGTGATTTGTGCCGCTCGCTGTACCATTCGATCAGCGTATCGGTAAGTTCGTCGGGAAGATCCCGCATGTCCGTTTCCGCCACGGTCATGGCTATGCCCCTTCCGGGAATGTCAGCTCCGCCGCAGTTCCCACCACGGTGACACACAACCGATCACCGTCGCGCAACAGACCTTTGTACATGTCCCGAACCATGTTCTCGGCTTGCTCCTTGCTGCCGATGACGCAACCGAACTGCACATTGCTGACCAGGTAGAACGTCGGGGTGTCGACTACGGTTGTCGTCCAGCCATCCTCCACGCGAACGATGCGAACCGAGACGCTGTAGTTGTAGAATTTACCCGGCTGCGGGGACAACCGGACGAGTGTCGCCGTGCCACCGTTGGGGAGTGCGAATTTTTCTTCCGTCATGCATACAGCATAGCACATGACATAGGCACAGCGCCAGGCCGAACCAAAACAAACCTCAAGTTATTGTTCAACACATGTATTGCGACAAATGTTTCACGTGAAACACGACAAACACGACAAACGAGGCCCGGTCTCCCGAACCCCGCTCATCGCGCAACGCCTATTTGTCGAGCAGTTCCAGTGCTTCGGCGTACAACTCGTTTCCGAGCACTTCAATGAGCCTGGCGCGTGTCCTGTGCAGACTGTTGAAGACCTTCCGCTGTACCTGACGTTCCCGGTAGGTCATGTCCAGAATGTCATCCTCGTTGTAGAACTCTCCAAGCCAGTCGTCGAACGGAACGTCGATATTCCGTGTCCCTTCCAGGTACAGACGGAACACTTCGGTGGTGTCGACTTCGGCCAGGGATGTCTGTTCCACCGAATCCGTGAACTCGAACGCACGCCAGACATGCCCGCGTTCGTTGACATCGCTGCTGTCCCGACGGGACAGGTGCAGCGTGTACCGGGGGTGGTTTTCGCCGAAGGGTGTGCCGTCCGATCCGGTGAACTGCGCGTCATCCAACCGCTTGGCCACGGTGAACGTGATCCGGTTTTTCCGCATCCACACGTCCAATTCTGACTTGGGGCCGGTCGGAAGCGTCCGAATGCGGGCAATCTCCGTGAGCACGGCATCGGGCAGTTGCTCGGCAAGCCATTCGGAACCGATCCTGTACCCGGACGGGTCAACAGCCTCGGGGTGCGTCTCATATGTCATGCCGCGTTCGATGTGCCAGTCCGAACCGGCCCGCAGGCCGTTGCGATCCCATCTCTGCGCGAACATCTGCAATGTGGCAATGTCCTCGCGCGTCCAGCCTTCGGCAACCTCGAACCCGTCCAGTCCCGGGCCGGAGTGGTCCCACGAACGCGCCGTGTCGAATCCGATCAACAGCGTATGCCTCAGAACGCCGTGCGTGTGATCGGTGAAGTGAACCTCTCTGCTCACCTCCGCCGTCCTGATCCTCACATACCACCACACACCGTCGGCGTCGGTGCCGATGAACTGTCGGGTCTCGATTTCCTTTGTTTCCGTCATACTCATACTATAACACCTCCCTAGCTCTAACGCAAGCCCGTACCCGACCTCACAGCCACTCGGGCACCCTCTTTTGCAGCCATACCCCGACGGCCACGGAGTCACGGGAGTAGACATCCAACCGCACCCGGCATTTCACCCTGCCGCCGATGGCTTTGGTCTCAGTGACCCACAACCCGTATTCGCGCTCATCACAGTACCGGGACAGCGCCGCGCGTGCCCGTGTGCAATCATCCGTGATGAACGCGAATACGATGATCAGCCGTTCATCGGCGGGACGTGTATCACCCTTGGAGCGTGCCCCACCCCCGTTGTGGGAGTGGGGCATACCGCTCCCGGAATGTGCCGCAACTGTCCTCAGCGGACAACCGCCGCATATCTGTCGAACGGACTCGCCACGTTCACCGCAGGATCACACTCCATCACCGCGAACCTGGTGTAGCGGACAAGATCCCCTTGCTGATAGGCGTATCCGAAATCCCGAATGGTCTCGATGTAATAGGTCTGTCCCGACACGTCGCGATCCGGCGTGGCCATAGGGTGTTCACGGGTGAATCTGCCTTCGAGGGTGCTCCGAATGCCGTCTGCCTGCCCGTAAGTGTCGCATCTCTGGTGAACGATGACGCGAGAATTCTTCCAATCGAAGGGGACCTGCCCACCGACCACGTGATCCAATTCGAGCATGACCGGGTATTTCTCCGTACGCCACTCCCGAACCTCTATGATTCGGGAGATGATCTTGTGCGCGCCCTTGTCCCAGTACACGAATGAATACGTGCCCAAGCCACTGTGAAATACCGAATAGACCGGAGTGTAGTCGTATTGCCCCTTGTCCGGGTCGTCCTGCACAGCACGCCGGTAGGTGAGGAAATGCCGCTGCACGGTGCCCCACCTCAAGGTTTTGGGCTTGATGCCCGTGAGCGAGAATTTGTCTTGCCCCGCGTACTGAATGGTTTCGTAAACGTGAACCCTGGTCTTGCTGTCCATGGGGAATCGGTCCGTTCGTCTGGTGTCCGTCGTTTTTCCGTCTGAAGCTACTATAACACGAAACACCCCGCCGTGCAATACGGCGCTCCCAATGGCCTATTGTCTACATTTTTGCCGGGTCCTACAACGACCTCTCCAAAATACCTGCTACAACGTTTGACACTTGATATTTGGTTTGGGTAATATAAGGGCCGGGTGTATACCGCACCCGGCCCTTTGCCCGTTGGGAGATTCTCGACCAGCGAGCGGGGACACCGTAAACAGAAGAAGGAGTTGAACCAGTGTCCGACACAAGTATAACCGGAAGCACCCCGGAACGTCAACACGACCACATCATCTCGCCGGAAGGCCGCGCCCGACGCGATGCCCTGGCAGCACGGACAGACGTGCTCGACAAGGTCGGGACGCTCCGGACGCTGCCCGATGACATGCACGTCACCACGGAGATGGTAGCGGAATTCTACGGGGTGGACCCGGAGGTAATTCGCAAATTAGTTATCCGCAACCGGGAAGAACTGGTTGGTGACGGATACGTGGTTGTGGCCCGCGCCCAATTGGTGAGGGACATGGTGTCCCTCACAGGGGTACCCAAAGCAAGAATGATCGCATTGTTTCCCCGCCGCGCCGTCCTGCGCATCGGAATGCTTCTCCGGGACTCCCCGGTAGCTCGCGAGGTTCGCGATTACCTGTTGAACGTCGAACACGCTGCGCAGGAACCCGTTTTCGTTCATCCTTCCGAATTGACCAGGAAACAAATTCTGGAAATGGCACTCGATTCGGAGAACCGCGCTCTTGCCGCAGAAGAGAGGATAATAGAGCTGGAACCCAAGGCGATCAAATGGGATAAGTTCCTCTCCGCAGATGGTGACTACGATGTCAACTGTGCCGCCAAGTTGTTGCACAGATGGGGCAGGGCGGATATCGGCGAGACACGTTTATGGGCGTTGCTCCGTAAATTGGGTTGGGTGTCCCGTAGCGGTTTGTACGGGAACGGCCCGCACGTCGCCTACCAGCGACACATCGATCTGGGGTTGGTGACAATGAAACCGCAGGTCCAGTACGTAACCGAGAGCGGGGAGGAAATTATTCGGTTCCCGCAGGTGCGCATCACGCCTAGAGGGCTGAACGAGCTTCATAATATTACCAAGGGCAAGACCTATTGCATGGGGCCGAACGGCGAATTGCAGACCGGGTAACACCATCACCAACTGCCAGGGGAGTTTTGAGCACAAACGCTCTTTGGTAATACCCCGGTGCAATTCACCGGGGTATCGCCATTTTCTCACCCCCGTGCGTTGTGATCCTCAATCACTCTATTGAGCGATTGCCGTGGAAGTTGCTCCCGCATTGCCCGCCACTTCCGCTGTGCCCACTTCCGCCACCCAGGAACGGCATCATAGGCAGCCCGTGCCCGAATGTCGTCCATGACCATCTCGAATCCCCGTGCCACGGCGTACGACCGATTCAGCTCCACCCCGTAGAACGTCCCCATGCTGCCCACGGTGTAATCCTCGAGCCCGACGCCCTCATGCTCCACCGACACGTAGAATACCTCCCCGCGCCCCCACGCCGCGTATTCCTCCACGTCGGTCCTCACCCGGTCGTCCCCTCTGTCCTCCGGAGCGAGCAAATCCGTGTCCAGCCACGCGAACCCGTCGACGACACTGCGGAGCGGCTGGTCGATTTCCGGCGCGCCGGTTTCGGTGAACACCACGGGGGCACAGCTGAGATCACCGTCGTATGTGTTGCGGTAGATCACGTGGATGTGGCGCTTGCCGATGAGGTGCAGGTACCGTGCCCGCAGTGCAGGCCGGTAAACGTCGAAACGTTCCGCGACAACCTTCGCCGTGGCGTCCTGAGACACATACCCCTGGTAGTCCCTGGTCTCGGGTATCGCGAACACGGTGTCGGGCTCACGGCCGTCGAATGGAAAACCGTAGTACGTCTCGGGCACGAATCGAATCAGGTAGTCGCCATACCGGGACGCCACCCGGTAGGCCGCGTAATCGGTCGAACCGTGAAAGTAGTTTGGCAGCTCGTGGGGCGACACCACGCCGTAGCGGGTGTGTTCGATGGCAGTGTCTACATCGTTTTCCGTCATGAGATAACTATAGCATAGAGTACGGGGTTAGCGCAAGACGTGACGGCGATGCAGACATCGAACGTGAAGGCGAGGCAGGTACCAAGGTAGGCGAGGCACCGAACGACCCCGGTTCACAATCCGTACTATCACGATATACCTCCGATATATCGAAGCCCAATGCCGGGGCGGCACCTGTGCTGGGAAGGGGGGGCCGACCCCCCGATGCCGCACACGACGGAACGGCGTATCAACTTGTGACACGCCGTTCCGCAGAGAATCGGATCGAATCGGATCGGATCGAATCTCAGCCGAGTTCATCCCAAATAGGATCATACTCGGCCGGGGTGCTTTCTTGGCAGAGCAATTCCACCACATCGCCCTCTACCGTGGTGAGCTGAAACAGTTCGGAGAAGATCGTTCCCTCAGGCACCACGATCAAGCGGATGAGAGCATCCGGATTCAGGATACTATCGCCGTCCCGCAGGTCACGAGCAATCTCGTTGGTCAATTGCCCGAATGTAATAACACGGACCAACGTCACCCCCGCCTCTCGATACCGTGTTCGGGGTTACTTCCGTCCGCCGCGCGAGTCATCCATTCCGGGTACAACTGTTCGTCATCTTCGCAATAGTAATGACCCGGTTGGTCCATCATATCCAGGTGCCAATCCTCTCCCCACTCGCCGCCGGGAACCTCCGCCGTGTCCAGGTATCCGTCACCGTACATATCATTCCCCTTTCCGAATGGTCGCCCGCGTACTGCGCCGATGCCCGGTGCGCGGTTTGCTGATCACGGTACGCCTACCGCCGCGTTCATACGGCAGGAACTTGACGGCCAATGCCGGCAGTGGCGCACTCGATTGGACAATCGCCGCCCGCAAATGCTGCACGGCCGATTCCTTCGCTGCCTGCCCGGTCGGTGCATACCCGTGGAACCGGTATCCGAACATCCGCCGCAGGTCCATCACGATGAACGTCCATTCGTCCCTGCCGTAGGGACGCACCTGGCAATACCATCTCCCCGCGAACCGGATGGTCCGACCATCGTGTCCACTCACCGCGTCCTTGACCCACTGCGTATGGTACACCAAACCCATCGCGAATCGGAGTGTAACCCGGTCTTCCGTCATGCCATCACTATAGCATAGAGGCAGCGTGCTCCGCAAGTCCGGATTTACTCCAATTTTCAACCACTACGTGTCTCGCGTCTCCCTGTACGTGATACAGTCGTCCAACATGGGAAAAGTGTACCGTGGACACAATTATTAATTGTCCCCTAATTCGGCATCCATCGCACCGGCCTTCCGGGGCGGTAAATCCTTCAGTCCTTGGGTCTCCAAAATCTTGTAGACCGTCGGACGACTCAACCCCCGCCACGATGTCCCAATTGCCCCTCATGCTCCAATCGTGTTGTCTCCCTTGATGATTGGCCAATCATGTTGTGCCACTTGGCAATTCGCCAATCGGTCTGGCAACATGAATGAACTATGAGACTAGGCCAATTGCACTGTCCCACTTCGCAATTAGCTGCCAATCACGTGAAACCCTTGTGCCACAACCGGAAATAAATCCACCCGACGCGGCATCCTGTCTTTTCCGACGAAAATAGTCCGAATTACCCGGTAAAATAAATAAAATACAACGACAAATGCTCGTAAGGAAAAACCCCTACGAGTGACCGGTAACACATTTTTCGTGTTAATTTTCAGTTGGCAAAACAGAGCATTCAATTGTTCAAGAATTTCAGCCCTTGTCACACCTGCACAATAACGCGGGGAGTGCCTCTCAGCTCATTGTGTACGATTCAATTACCACGTCCTTGCGAACGCGCTTTCATCGGCTCCCGGTCGGGGTCTTTCACCCGCCTCCCGTATGCAGTTTGACAAGTATTCGCGGGTGTCGGTCCACCACAGTCCGTTTTAGCAGTGATCGTGGCATTCTACCTCTCCAATCTAGCGGGGTACGTGGTAGCTTGTGCTACCCCCCGATCTAGTGGAGATCGTGGTATCTGTGCCCGGTTCCTGCTGGTCTCTCCCCTCTACCTCCCTCGCGAGAGGATAGGGTGCTAACCGCGTAAATCCTTGGTGAACCCAGTGTACCCGAAGGCTGACCAGTGTGCAAGGGATTCACGAAATAATTTTCGAGGGGGTGTAGCGCTTTACAGTTCCTCGAATCGCAATTCCCGAATAACCTCCCGTGCCCGCTCCGCAGCATCCACGAGGCGTAGACGACTCTCGGCACGGACACTTAGGGCGTCATGCCACGAGTCGACGGGCGGTGATTCCTTTCCGATTCGGCGGACTGTGACATCCCGGATCGGAAGCACGATGTCTTCCCTTGGCGCACAAGGACTTTCATCCTGTGCCGCGTAGGCATCCCGGTGTGTGGTTGCACAGATTGCCAATTGCACGGGTGCGGCGGGCATGACAAAGACTCGGCGGGGAATAGGCTCGAATACGGCAGCAAGGACCTGTTTAACCGTAGCCTGGCGTATTCCGAGTCTCCGGTGGATTGCTGAGGGGGTTACGTGGCCCTCGTAATGCGTTCGGAAAATCAACTTGTCTCGGCGTCGAAAGAACCTCTCCGACGTACGCTCGTACCGGGCACGCAAGCGCTCGTACTCCTCTGCCGCATCGGTCACGAGAGAAGAGTCTATCACTAGAACACTTGTTCTATATCGCCCGTCATAGAACAGGTGTTCGGTAAATCCGAATATTAGAACACCTGTTCTATGACACCTGTCACCCCCCCCCCCAATGCTATAATAGATAAGAACGAAAACACCCTTCGGAGTCCACCTCCCCCAGCACCTCCCCGTACTGGTTGACGATCCTGACCGCCGCCCCCACCCCCGGATTGACCGCCACGACGAGCCCGTCCCCCGCATCCCTACCCAAACCCACCATCGTGGCCTCCAGCCCGTCAGCGTGGCGCACAGCCACCACCAATCGCCGTCCGGGATTCAGCACATAAGACGAGGTCAGGGGATCGAACGGGTGTGGAACGTCCACCACACCGGCTACAGCGATACCGGCTGCACCGGTCGACTCGATTGCATTCGTTTCTGTCATGAATAAAGTATAGCACGCGTCAATTACCTATGTCGAACGCGCAGGTCACATGCCATAAATTTGAAAGCCATCACTCGAAAGCTGAGAGGAACCTGAGAGAAAATCGTCACTCCCCGCACTTCGGCATCTTGTACCCGAGATTCTCCAGCAGGGCCTTGATAGCCTCGATCACGTCTATTATTGGCTCGTGTACGGGCTCGATTTCACGATGCCGATCGATCATACGATGCACCGTTCGTCGTCCCAATCCCGATAAAGCTACAATTCTGGCGACGGAAACCCCCTCCCGGTACGCAGCAACGACCAGGTGCTCACGTTTCCGGTAGAGCGCCCCGAAAGCTCGAAGCTGATCTTCACTGTCGGTCACCAGGGGAGGCTACCACAGGGGGGGCGTGGCGTTTGACACCCCCCCCCATCCTAGCTACTCTTCATCCTTCCCAGATTCGTCCCTCTGCGGCCATCCGGCGTTCAAAATGCGCCCCACGACCGAAAAAATGCGTTTCACGTGCTTTTCCGCGACTTCCAGCCCACCCTCGCCGTCCCGCTTCCCCAGCCATTCCTGAATATATGCCCTGGATTCCCCCGGATTCATCTCTTTCTGCCGATCCAGCTCGTGTAACACGATATAGGCGACCGTTTCTGCCTCGAATTCCCGGATTCCCCGGTGATCGCGCTCCTCCGTGGTATGCCCGAGACAGATATGAGCGATTTCGTGGATTGTCGTCTTGAATTTGAACGATGCGTCGGGATTCAGCGCAAAAGACCGCTCGAACGAGTATCCCTGCACATTCCCGTCCACGTGTTCGAACGCAACCTCGGAAATGTCCAATTTCGCCAGTGCGCGCCTCAAATCCCACCGTGGAGTCTCGAAAACCGGCAATTCGGGCAACGTGGACTCGACCTCCGCCGTGTCGTTCCCGGTCGTGCCCGCACCCTCCGATCCGCCCATCGAAACGGGGTCCTCCCCCCGCTTCTTCACCGGAATCGTGTCCGCATACTGCACAATGCACTTGGAATACCCGTAACCGACGAATTTCTCGGTCTCCTCGCCGTTTTCGTCGATTTCCTTGACAATCCTCGGGAAACAAATCCAGAATTTCGAAGTTCCGGGCTTGGTGCTGCGTCCCAGCTGTAACCACCGCGAATGCGACGCCACCGGCCCCTTTGCGCCCTGTAATTGCAGAAAAACGCAATTCAGGAACGAATAATTGTAATACCGGGTGTACGTCCCGATGAACGCCCCGGCCTCGTTCACCGCCTCCTCCAGCAGCTTCCGCCACCGAATTTCAGGGGGCACCGCCCGCTCGTACGTCTTTTTGGCCGTCTTCGTGCCTTTTTTGGCCGTGGATCGCGTTTTCGTCTCCGTCATGGCTCAAATATACCACGAAACGGCTCTCCACGCAACTATCGTCCGATTCGTCCACAACTATCGTCCGATTCGTCCACAACTATCGTCCGATTCGTCCACAACTATCGTCCGATTCGTCCACAACTATCGTCCGATTCGTCCACAACTATCGTCCGATTCGTCCGCCCCCAAGGGGGGATGCCCCCACCTTTTTCACAAAAAATCCCGAATTCGCCCCGCATTCGCCATATTCACCCCGCCAGCGGCCAAAAACCTCCGCTTCGATGCCCACGACCTTCGCCGATGCCCACACCCAACACGCTAAGCGGACCGGCAGTCCACTTAGGTGTTTCCCTTATAATATATCAAAAAAAATAAATAATCCCCCCTTTTTACTATATATACTTAATAAAGCCTATTTCCCCTCCCC
>Ga0335085_10006391_pt1 | contig 18612 bp, 15 predicted proteins | sample Lox_Sample_45_FD_206712 | JGI IMG/M metagenome (GOLD analysis project Ga0335085, IMG submission 206712) | Soil microbial communities from Loxahatchee National Wildlife Refuge, Florida, United States - Lox_Sample_4.5 | ecosystem: Environmental > Terrestrial > Soil > Wetlands | place: USA...
GAGACATGGCTGCCGGGCTACCCGGCGTGGATCGATTCCTCGCCGGAGGCCGCCATCTGGGCGCAGCCCGCGGCGAAGCGTCTCTTCCAGCGCCTCATGGAGAACGCGGTCACGGTGCCGGGCCCCTCCGCCGACCGCATCGCGGCGCTGGCGCGCGAACTGAGTGCGACGCTCGTGGTGGGCGTGCACGAGCGCGCGGGCAACACGCTCTACAACACGATCCTCGGCTTCGGCCCCGACGGCGCCCTCATCATCCATCACCGCAAGCTCGTCCCGACGTACACCGAACGGTTGGTCTGGGGCCACGGAGACTCGTGGGGCCTCAAGGTCGCCGAGGCCGGCGGTGTGCGGCTCGGCGGCCTGGTGTGCTGGGAGCATTGGATGCCGCTGGCCCGCCAGGCGCTCCACAACGCCGGCGAGCAGATCCACGTCGCCCTCTGGCCGGGCGTGCAGGAGATGCACCAGGTGGCCGCCCGGCACTACGCCTTCGAAGGGCGCTGCTTCGTGATTGCCGCCGGCAGCATCCTGCGGGTAGCGCAGATGCCCGCCGAGCTTCCGGTGCTCGAGAAGTACGCGAGGAACGCCAAGGGATTGATGATCGCCGGCGGCAGCGCGATCATCGCGCCGAACGGCCGCTACCTCGCCGGCCCCGTGTACGACGAGGAAACCGTCGTGCTCGCCGACTGCGACCTCGGTGAGATCGCGTGCGAGGCGCAGTACCTGGACGTCTCGGGGCACTACAGCCGCCCGGACGTGTTCGCCTTCGAGGTTCGTCCGCCGCTACCCCGGCGGAACCTACCCGCTTAAGCTTATTCCCATGAAGCCACTCGACATTGTAGCCCGGCAGGGCGCGGCGCGGCCGTCCATGTACGACGAGCGCATGGTGGCCCCGATGCGCGCCGATCTCACGGACGTGGGTTTCGAGGAACTGCGCACGCCCGAGGCGGTAGACGCGGCCATCGCCAATATGGACGGGACGATGCTGCTGATGGTGAACTCGGTGTGCGGCTGCGCCGCGGGCCGTGCGCGGCCCGGCGTCAAGCTCGCGCTGCGCCAGGCCAGGACAAGGCCGGGGCAGTTGGCCACCGTGTTCGCCGGCCAGGACCCGGAGCCCACGGCGCGCGCGCGCAGCTACTTTGCCGGCAATCCGCCCACGTCGCCCCAGGTGGCGCTGTTCAAGGACGGTGCGCTGGTCTACCTCATGCAGCGGCACCAGATCGAAGGGCGCGACGCGCCCGACATCGCATCGGACCTGGTTCGCGCGTTCGAGAAGTACTGCGCCTAGCGGATCGCCAGAGTCATGAATGAGCGAAGGCGGGCCGCGTGCCCGCCTTCGTCGCGTCCGGGTGTCACGTCACGGAATGGCGAGCCGCCAGCCGACGTCTACGCCGCCCAGGTGTGGTGTCACGGTGAGCCCGTGGTAGGGGATGTTGGGCGGCTCGCGGCTGGTCCGGTGAACCTCGAGCACGAACAGGACGACCGCGCTGGCGAGCGACGCCTGCGCACCCACGAACAGCGCGCGCGCGTCGCGGTCACCGCGCGTCACGTCCTGGTAGCGGGCTTCGGCATCCGGATCCACATAGTGCCCGTCCGGGCCGACCGCGCAGCTGCCGGCGCGGCAATACGCCAGCAGGCCGTTGTACGCCCGATCCGCGGCGTTGTGCGACCGCACGGCCAGCGTGGTGAAGCCGACGGCGAACGCGGCCGCGAGCCACTTGCCGTAGTGATAGCCGGCGGGGACGGGCGGCGCGGGGTCCTGCGCCACGAGCGGCGCCGCGATGCCCAGCGCCGGCACGAACGCCAGCGCGCGCAGGTATCTCATCGGAATGCCGCCACGACGCCGCGCTCGCTCACGGCGAACAGCATCGTTCCGTCGGGGATGGGCGGCTCGACGATGGGTGGCCGCATCCGCGCCGACCAGGTTCGATTGCCCGCCGAATCCACCCGGGCCACCTCGCCCTCGACGCTCGCGACGAAGATGCCGCCGGGGGCCGGCGCCGGCCCCGCCCGGGCCACGAGGCCGAGATCCGCGTCGGTGCCATGGGCCGGATCGCTGAGCGGCAAGGTCCACAGGTGGCCGTGGTCGGTGAGCGCGTAGAGGCGCCCATCGCGCACCGCGATCGTCCCGACCACCGGGCTGCCGATCTCGCGGGTCCACTGCGACTCGAGCGTTGCGGTGTCGAGCGCGGCGATCTGCCCGGTGGTGGTGCCCATGAAGATGGTTCCGCCCGACAGGGCCAGCGCCGCGCGCGGCGTGCCCGCCGTTCCGCGGCGCGCGCGGACGGCGCCCGATTCGGCATCGAGCAGGAGGATCGAGTCGGCGTCCGTCGCCACGACCACCCCGCCGCCCACCGCCAGCGGGGCCGTCCGCACCGCGCCGCTTACTCGGACGCGCCAGCGGCGCTGCCCGGTGGACGGGTCCAGCCGGATGATCCAGCCGGTCGACGTCGCGGCGTAGAGCGCGTCGCCGCGCAGCGTGAGCGGGGCGACCACGTCGCCGACGCGTGTGCTCCAGACCTGATTGCCGTCGTTCAACCGGAGCGCGACCACCGACCCCGCCTCGGTTTGCGTCGGGACGAACACGCGATCGTCGGAGAGCAGCGGGCCGGCGCCGGGCGGCGCGCCGAGCCGGTGGCGCCACAGGATGTCGCCGGTTTCGCGCGCGAGCAACGCCACCTGGCCGTCGACCTGCGACACGGCGACGACGTCCTCCGCCAGGGCCGGCGCGCCGACCAGGCCCCGCGCGAGGACGGTGCGCCACACCGGCTGCGGGTCGGCGGCGAGCGTGCCCTGGACCGTGGACGTGCGCGCGGCGGAGCCGAGGTAGGCCGGCCAGGCGCGTTCCTGCGACGCGGGACCCAGCCGCCCCGGCGCGCACGCGTTGACGGCCAGAAGCGCCGCGGCGAACATTCGGGCCCTATGGCTGAACCACACTGGATTGTGGAACTCCCCTCGCACGTCGGCGAAGCGGTTGCCGTGCGCGGCTGGGTCATGACCACGCGCAGCTCGGGCAAGATCGCGTTCGTCGTCGTGCGCGACGGCTCCGGCTACCTGCAGGGCGTGCTGTCCAAGAACGCCGTGACTCCCGAAGTGTGGGATCGGTTCGGGAGCCTCACGCAGGAGACGTCCATCGCGCTCGAAGGCCAGGTGCGGGCCGAGCCGCGCGCCCCCGGCGGTGTGGAGTTGAGCGTCACGCAGCTCGACGTCCTGGGGCCGTCGGCCGAGTTCCCCATCACACCCAAGGAGCACGGGACCGCGTTCCTCATGGAGCGGCGGCACCTGTGGCTGCGCAGCCGGCGTCAGGCGGCCATCATGCGGGTGCGGCACGAGGTCGTCCAGGCCATCCGGGACTTCTTCTACGCGCGCGGCTTCTATCTCGTGGATACGCCCATCCTCTCCGGGTCCATCGGTGAGTCCGCCGGCACACTGTTCGAGACCGAGTACTTCGACCTCGGCAAAGCCTACCTCGCGCAAACCGGCCAGTTGTACCTGGAGGCGGCATGCGCGGCGCTCGGCAAGGTCTACTGCTTCGGCCCCACGTTCCGCGCCGAGAAAAGCAAGACCCGCAGACACCTCACCGAGTTCTGGATGGTGGAGCCCGAGGTCGCGTTCAACGACTCGGCCGCCAACATGCAGCTCCAGGAGGCGTTCGTCTCCTACATCGTCGCCAGGGTATTGGAGTCGCGCAAGGCGGAGTTGACCGAGCTGGAACGCGACCTGTCCGTGCTGGAGTCCGTCCAGGCGCCGTTCCACCGTATCAGCTACACGGACGCGGTGACGAAACTGCAAGGCATGGGGTCCGACATTGTTTGGGGCAAGGATCTGGGGGCCGAAGACGAGCAGCGCCTGACGGAAGGACTCGACCGACCGCTGTTCGTCATGAACTACCCCAAGGAAGCCAAGGCCTTCTATATGAAGGAGAACCCGGACGACCCGCGCACCGTGCTGTGTGACGACTGCCTGGCGCCCGGACTGGGCGAGATCATCGGCGGGAGCCAGCGCGAGGACGACTACGACAAGCTACTGGCCCGCATCCAACACGACGGGCTGCCGGTGGAGTCGTACGAGTGGTACCTCGATCTGCGGAAGTACGGCACGTTCGTGCACTCGGGGTTCGGCCTCGGCGTGGAGCGGACGGTGCAGTGGATCACCGGCTCGCCGCACATCCGGGAGATGATCGCGTTCCCGCGAATGCTCTACCGGCTCTACCCCTGACGTCGCCCCGGCTACTGTAGCGCGCTGCGCGGGTCGGCCGCCGCGGCGCGTCGCGCCGGCAGCCAGGCCGCAATACCGCCGCAGACCGCCATCACGACCGTCGCGCCGAGGAGCGCGCGCGGGTCGAGCGCACCGACCCGAAACACCATCGACGCCAGGACACGCGACACGGCCGCCGCCCCGGCGAGCCCGAGCACGATGCCCGCGGCGACCACGCCGGCGCCCTGCCGCAGGACCGCGCGCAGGACGCTGCCTGGGCTGGCGCCCAGCGCAATCCGGATCCCGAACTCCTGACCGCGCAGCCGGACCACGTACGAGAACGTGCCGAAGATGCCCAGAGCGGCCAGCAGCAGGGCGGTCGCGGCAAACGCCAGCAGCAGGATGAGCGTGAACTTTCGCTGCGCCGTGCCCCGGCCGACGACGTCGGCCAGCGGTTCGGGATGATCCATGACGAGCTGCGCGTCCAGCTGCGCGAGCACCTTGCGGACGACCGGGATCAGCGCGTCGGGCGATCCATGCGTCGCGACGACCTCAAATAGCGCCCAGTTGCGGTCCCCGGCAAACTGGGTGTGCGCGTGGTAGACGTAATGGAGCCGCTCGCCCTCGACGCTGACCGCGACCTCGGGCACGATGCCGATGACGGTGCTGGCTCTGCCGCCGGTGCCGATCTTCTGGCCGATGGGGTCGATGCCCGGGAACAGTGCGTCGGCCAGGCCCTTGCTGATGATCACGCGATCGGGCGCGCCGGCCACGTCGCCGGCGTCGAACGCCCGCCCCTCGAGGATCGGGATGCCGAGCGCGGAGAAGTAGTCGGCGCTGATGACGCGGTTGTCCGCGCCGCTATTGCCCTTGCTCGTGCCCATGAGCGGACCGCTCAACGCCCGCACGCCCCACGAGTGGTAATGCCCCGACGCCGGCAGCCACGACACGCCGCCGGCGGCCTGGACGCCGGGTATGGCCCGGATCTTCTGGTTGAGCTGTTCGTAGAAGCTCGCCCGCGCGGTCGAGTCGTAGCGCGCGTCGGGCAGGTGCACCTGGAAGACGAGCACGCCGTCGGTGCGGAATCCGAGCGGGGTGTCGGCCACCGCGCGGAAGCTCATCAACAGCACGCCGGCGCCGACCAGCAGCACGAACGCGAGGGCCACCTGCGAGACGACCAGGGCGCCGCGCAGCCGCCCGTGCGCGCGGTCGGCCGAATTGGCCCGTCCGGTGCCGCGCAGCACGTCGGCCGGATCGGTGCGCGCGGCATGCCACGCGGGCACCATGCCGAAGAGCACGGCGCTGGCCGCGGCGATGGCGAGCGAGAACAGCAGCACCGGCACGTCCAGCGTGAGGCTCGCGAGACGCGGAATGGACGAGGCGCCGAGCGCGCGAAGGCCCGACATCGCCAGCCGCGCCACGATGAGTCCCGCCGCCGCGCCCGCCGCGGCCAGGACCAGGCTTTCGATCAGCAGCTGCACGACGAGCCGCCTCCGGCCGGCGCCCAGCGCCGACCGTACGGCGAACTCGCCGGCGCGCTCCGTGGCGCGGACCAGCTGGAGGTTGGCGACGTTGACGCACACCAGGAGCAGCACCAGCGCGACGGCGCCGAGCATCAGCTCGAGCGCGCGGCTGGCCGAGCCGACGACGTCCTCCTTGAGCGGGACGAGGTGCGTGCGATCGTCGTGGTTGGCCGGGTAGGGCTCGGTGAGCCGCTCGGTCACCAGGTCGAGGTCCGCCTGGGCCTGCGCGGGTGACACGCCGGGCGCGAGCCGCCCGATCAGCGTGAGCCAATGGTTGTCGATGTTGGCCATGTCGTGGCCGGTCGTGAGGTCGAGCGGAATCCACGCGTCCACGTCGCGGCGCACGATCGGGTCGGAGAACCCGTCGGGCATCACGCCGACGACGGTGAACGGCTCCCCGCTCATCGTCAGCGTGCGGCCGACGACGCCGCGGTCGCCGTGGAACCGCTCAACCCACAACCGGTGGCTCAGGATGACGACCGGCGCGCCGATCCCCTCGTCGATCGGCGGGCCGTTCTCCTCCGAGCGATCGAAGGGGCGGCCCAGCGCGGGCCGGACCCGCAGCACGTCGAAGTAGTCCGCGCTCACCTGGAGCGTGCGAATGCGGCGGACGTCGTCGCCGGTGCCGATGTCGGCGCCGGTGGCGTCGTAGGTGTTGATCGCCGCGATGTCCTGGAGCGACGCGGGATGCTGACGGTAGGCGAGGAAGTGCACCGGCGTGACGACCGCCTCAGCGGCGGGGTCGAGGACGCTGGCGGCGTAGATGCGGACGAGCTGCCCCGGCGCTTCGTAGGGCAGCGGCTTGAGCAGCACGGCATCCACCGCGCTGAACACCGCCGTGATCCCGCCGATGCCCAGCGCCAGTGTGAGCACCACGGCGGCGGTGAAGCCCGGCCGGGACCTCAGCCGCTGCGCGGCGTGGCGCGCGTCGCGCACGATGACATCCAGCATGGCGATCCCCCGCGCGTCGCGCGCGGCTTCCTTGGTCCGCTCCACACCGCCCAGCGCCAGCCGCGCGCGGCGCACCGCCGCCTCCGCGCTCAACCCGTCCTCGCGCTCGTACTTGCCGGCTTCGGCCGTGACGTGAAACCGAAGCTCGTCCTCGAGATCCCGTTCCAGCGCGTCACGCCGGAGGATCGCGCGGACCCGGTAGCGCAGCTCGCTCCACCATTCGCTCAGCATGGCTGCGCCCTAGGCCATCCGGAGGACGAGCGCGACGGCCGCGGTCAGCTGGTGCCACAGGTCGGTCTCGGTCTCCAAATGCCGGCGCCCCACCCGCGTCAGGTCGTAGAACTTGGCGCGCCGGTTGTGCTCGGACACGCCCCAGCTCGCGCTGATCCAGCCGCGCCGCTCGAGCCGGTGCAGGGCCGGGTAGAGCGAGCCCTGCGGCACCTGGAGCGTGGCGCGCGACACCTGGTGCAGGCGCTCGGAGATGGCCCATCCGTGCTGCGGGCCCAGTGACAGCGCCTTCAGGATCAGCAGGTCGAGCGTGCCCTGCGGCAGGTCGAGTCGTTCGTCGGTCATCCGGCTTCCCCTTTCGCTTCTACAGGGAACGTAGGTCGCGACTTGTAGAAGGGCAAGGGGAGAGCACGCGGGCCGGCGGTCGGCGCGCCGTTAACGCCCTCGCGACGCGGGGATAACGCCGCCACGCGAGGTTCGCTCCGGGATTCATCACGCTTACCCCGGGAGGGAACGCTCATGTCACGGGTGCCGCGCCACGTCGGCGTGTGGATGGCCATGCTGGCGGCGGCGTCGCCGTTGTCCGCCCAGCGTTCGGTGACCCCGCAGGTGCTGTCCGTCCGAGGACAGGGCTTCGGGGCTTCGGAAACGCTCAACATCATGATCGTGGATTCGCTCCATTGGGCCACCATCGCCGGGAATCAGGACCCGAGCACCAGCGACGTGTACTCCGGCCTGGACGACGACTCGGTGCTGGTGCGCCCACGATGGGTGCGGAACGACTGCGAAGGCTATCTCGGCGATATGCACGGGCTGCGCTACACGCCGGGTGTCCAGGAGTGGTACCCGGTCGCCGCCAACCCCATGTCCAACGCCCTGGTGGTGTGCCTGCCGCTGCGCAGCGGCTCACTGGTTCTGACGGTCGCGGCAAGCCGGCCGGCGGGTATCTCGCTGTCGACGCCGGTCCTCGCGGCGTTCGCGGTGGCGGCGGCCGGGCAGTGGGGTCTGGGGCAGGCCCCGGCCGACGACTCTCTCATCACGGCGCTCCGCGGCCAGCCGGGCTCCTCGATGAAGGGGGCGAGCGCGCCGGTCGGCTTCCGCGCGGCGGGCCCCACGGGCGATCCTCTCTCGTGTGTTCAAGCCGTCGACGGGGCCGATGCCCGCATCGACGCGTGGGCCGGCGGCGGGATCGTCATCACCCAGAAGGCAACCACGGGCGGCACCGGGCGGTGGTGGGGCTGCGTGCCGTTGCTGCCGGATTCGGGGCGCGTCGAGGTGACCGCGACGCAGGTCGCGGGGCCGCCCGTGGATTACGGCATCGCGCTCGGCCAGTCGGGCCAGTCCCTGATCGTGTTCGGGGTCAACGTCCAGGGTCACGTCGCGATCTGGTACGGCGGGAGCGCGCCGATGTACGAGGTCGCCGTCAGTCCCGTGCTGCTGCCGGGCTACGGTGCAGCCAACACCCTGGCGATCCAGACGCGGGGGCCGGATCTCGCATTCTATGTGAATGGAACGCTGGTCTATCAGGTCCACAGCGACCGCGCGTTCGGCGGGCACATCCAGTTCTCGCACCAGACGGACCAGTCGGTGCTGTGGCGCAACCTGCGCGTCAGCCGCGCGGACGGTTCGTCGGCGCAGTAGGAGCGCGCGCGGTCCGGTCGCGCTAGGCGCGCTCGGGCGCGAGGTCCGCGACCATCGTGCCGCGGAAGAAGCGCAGGATCTCATCGGCGGCGGGCTTCCAGGAGCGGTGCGCCGCGCAGGCCCGAGCGTCCGAGCAGCGGCTCTTGCCGAGCAGGCAGTGCCGCCGCTCGGCGTGCTCGTCAAACGCGCCGACCACCCGCATCAGGGGAAGCTGCGCGGGATCGACGGCGAGGACAAACCCGCCACCGCGCCCGCGCCGCGAGCCGAGGATCCCGGCGGCCACCAGCGTCTGGAGTGTCTTGGACAGATAGCTCGCCGGCAGGCCGAGCGCCGCGGCGATCGCGGTCACGGAAGCGCCGCCCGCTTCCCGGTGCTCGGCCAGGTAGAGCACGGCGCGCAGCGCGTACTCCGCCGTCTGCGTCAGGACCCGGGAAGGCTCTGTGCGCTGCATCGGCTGATCGCCCGGCTCAGGGCGCGGCGGCGCCGGCGACCGGCGGCGGCAGCACTTGGATCATCCCGACGGCCCCCTTCGTGGCGTCGGAGAAGGAGTGCGTCACGAAGGGATACGTTCCCGCGCCCGACGCCCCGCGCTCAAACGACGTCTCGACCACCACGCCGCCTCCCGCCGGCACCATGACGGTCTGGACACCTTCGAGCGGATGGTCGAGGTTGCCGTCCAGGTAGGCCTTGTCGAGAATCGCGCCGATGACGTGAAAATCGCTGTTGCGGTTGGGCCCCGCGTTGACGACGAACAGCCGCACGCGGTCGCCCTCGTGCACCTGAAGCGGATGCTCCTTGTACTGGTCGGCGCGGCCGTTGAACACCACGTACGTCGGGTTCTCGGCGAGTGCGGCGGCGTAGTCCATGGGCGCGACGCCGTCCTGCGGGTCCCCGGCGTAGAACTCGCTCTGCACGAGCACGAACTCGTCGTCCGCGTGGTCCGGCCAGCCGCCCTTCGGGTCCACGATGATCGGCAGGTACATGCCCTGCATGATGTGCATCAGCACCGGCGGCGTGCCGCAGTGCACCAGGAACGCCCCGGGGTCGCGCGCCACGAAGGCGAAGCTGAGCGAATCGCCGGGGTTGATCGACTGGTACGCGACGCTCCACGGGATGCGCGCGGCGTGGAAGTCGATCGAGTGGGCGGTCGAGGCCTGGTTGACCAGCTCGATGCGCACGCTGTCGCCCTGGCGCACCCGGATCACCGGGCCGGGCACGGTGCCGCCGAACGTCCAGCCGGCGTATTTGACGCCGTCGGCGATGTCGACGGTGTCGTCCGTGATGGGAATGCGGAAGGTCCGGACCGTGGCGTCGGAGGCCGGCGCGACGCGGGCGTCGAAGGCGGGCGTCGTCGCGGTGCGACTCCGCGCGAAGTCGGTCGTCTCGGTGCGCCGAGCTGCGCACGACGCCAGCAGCAGCATCGCCGCGCCGAGCGCGAGGGTCGGGGGAAGGGTGAGAGTCCTGCGGGGCATGATCGACTCCGGTCTACGGGTTCGATAATCGGATACGCGCATCCGATTTTAGGCCGTCTCCCATGAGGCCAGCCGTAACAGCGTGTGAAGATGCCTTCATGGCGCGCCTGCTATCTTGTTCGGCATGCCGAGGCTGACCCGCTGGTTCCTCCGCGCCGCGATGGTGAATCTCGGACTTGCGTTCGTCCTGGGCCTGCTGACGGTGCTTCCGCCGCTGGCGGACGAGGCGGCGGCGTGGCGGCCGGCCTACATCCACCTCATCGCGCTGGGGTGGGCGACGCAGATGATCTTCGGCGTCGCGTACTGGATGTTCCCCCGCCGCGGCCCGGTGGACGCGCAGCGCGCGCCACGCGCCGGCTGGCTCTGCTTCGGCGCCCTCAACCTCGGTTTGCTGGCACGCGTGGCGTCCGAGCCGCTGCTGGCCATGCGGCCGACGCCGGCGGCGCAGGGGCTCGCCGTGGTGGCGGCCGTCCTCCAGCTGACCGCGGTGCTGGCGTTCACCTGGATCGCCTGGCCGCGCGTGCTGGCCCGCTGACGTGCCGCGCGTCAGCGTGTGGTATATCCGCGCCGCCCTGGTCCACCTGGTGTCCGGTGCCTTCCTCGGCGCGTTCTACCTGACGTTCAAGGCGGTGGGGTGGCCGGGGTTCGCTCTTTCCCACCTGCCGGTGCACCAGGAGCAGATGCTGGTCGGGTGGCTGGTGCAGCTCGTGATGGGGGTCGCGCTGTGGATCCTGCCGCGGCCGGCCGGCTGGGAGCCGCGACGCAGCGCGCCGGCGCTGTGGAGCGTGTTCGTCCTGCTGAACGCCGGCGTGCTGGTTGCCGCGTTAGGCGGCGATCCGGCGCTGCCCGCGTCGCTGGCGTGGATCGGCCGGGCGGCGGAGGCGCTCGCCGTGGTGCTGTTCGCCTTGCACGCGTGGAACCGCCAGCAGCCCTACCGGGCGCGGTCGCGGCGGGTGATCGTCTAGCCCGGCGCGGGCACCGAGAACCGGGCGCGCGTCTCCGCGCTCACGTCGATCGGGCGATGGCTCTCGGGGTCGATCGGGCACCAGATGGTCCGCGCCCGGGCCAGCACCGCGCGGTCGGCGGCCCGCAGGATCTCGGTGTTGCGCTCGAAGCTGCGACGCCCGGCCGGCCCGACCCACGTCCGCGCGATGAGCGCATCGCCGGGCAAGGCGGGCCGCTTGTAGTCGATCTCGTGGCGCACCGCGACCCACAGCGCCTCGCGCTGCATGGCCGGCGACGCCAGGGCGCGCCAGTGCGCGATCGCGGCGTCCTGCACCCAGCGCACGTACACCACGTTGTTCACGTGGCCGAGCTCGTCGATGTCCTCGGGCCGGACCGTAATGGCCAGCTCGAACGCGTCGGGCGCGGCGGCGGCGCTCACGAGCCCGCGTCCACCGGCGGGAAGATCTCGAGCGCGACGCGGCGCGGCGGAGCGACGGCGTCCTGGATGTCCACGCGCACGCGGCGCGCCTGGGTGGGCGCGATCCGGTGCAGTTTCGCGTAGCCGATGGTCTCGCCGGCCGCCAGCTCGGCCCATCCGCCGGCGTCGGTCGCGCCCTGCACGCGGTAGCGCGCGACGCGCTGGCCGTGCGCAATGTCCTCGCTCAGCCGGAGCACGCCCACCGTGGCGGTGTGGCCGAGGTCCACGTCGAGGCTGCCCGTTCGGTCGCCCGCGCGCCACGCCAGCGCGCGGTGGCCGGCGAGATTCACGGCGTGCATCGCGCCGAGCCGGTCGTGGAAGGCGTCGAGCCGCGCCACGTCGCCGTCGGCGAGCAGGCCGGCGCGCGTGGGCGGCACGTTGAGCAGCAGCTTCGAGTTGCGGCCCACCGACGTGCCGTAGATGTCTACGAGCTGGTCGGCTGTTTTCGCCCGATCGTCCTCCGCCGGATGGTAGAACCAGCCCGGCCGGATGGAGACGTCGGTTTCTCCCGGTCGCCACACGCTGCCCGCCGGGTCGCCGTGCTGCAGCTCGGCGGTGACGGCGTCGCCGGACGCGCCGGGGTAGGGCACCACCGCCGGATCTACCGTGGACCAGTTCGGCTCTCCGGCCGATCCGGTTTCGTTGCCGATCCAGCGAATGTCCGGGCCGGCGTCGGAGAAGATGACGGCGTCGGGCTGGAACCGGCGCACGGTGCCCCAGATGCGCGGCCAATCGTAGGCCTGGTGCCGGCCGTTCGGGCCCTCGCCGTTGGCGCCGTCGAACCACACCTCGGTCAGCGGGCCGTAGCGGGTGAGCAGCTCGGTGAGCTGGGCCACGTAGAAGTCGTTGTAGCGGTCGCCCTCGCCGTAGCTCTCCGCGTTGCGGTCCCACGGCGAGAGATAGACGCCGGCGCCTAACTGCTCGGCGCGGCAGGCGTCGGTGAACTCGCGCACCACGTCGCCGGCGCCGCCGCGCCACGGGCTGGCCGCCACCGAGTGACGGGTCACCGCGGAGGGCCACAGGCAGAAGCCGTCGTGATGCTTGGTCGTCAGCACGAGCGACCGGAACCCCGCGGCGCGGGCGGTGCGGGCCCACTGGCGGCAGTCGAGCGCGGTGGGATCGAACAGGCCGGGGTCCTCGTGGCCGTCGCCCCATTCACGGTCGGTGAAGGTGTTGATGCCGAAGTGGAGGAACAGCGCCAGTTCCTCGCGCTGCCAGCGCAGCTGCGCCGGCGAGGGAACCGGGCGGGCGGTGTGGTTTAAGGCGGGTCGCCTGCCGCGTCCGAGGCGCTGCGGGCCGGGAACAGCGCCGGCCAGCGCGGCGAATCCCGCGGCTGTAAACGCGCGGCGCGTCAGCGGTGGCCCGCCGACGTTCAGGCGGTCAATGTCCGCCGGCGTTCCCGCCCACGTTCCGCGCGGTGACGTAGAAATTCTCGTCCACCGCCAGATCCGCCGCGTCGGCCGAGGGCACGCGCATCGTCCGCCACTGGTCGGTCGGGCTCAGCCACCGGGTGCCGAGGCCGGGGATGGTCACGCGCAGCCGCATGTCGAAGCCCGGGACCACGTTTCCCCAGCGGTAGGCGAGCGTATCGCCGTCCACGCGGTACTGGAACTCGGGGACCATCGTGGTCGTGAAGTACTGTGCGAACACGCGCGAGAGGTCCATTCCGGCCGCGCGGCTCATGTAGTCCTCGACCTGCTGGCCGGTGACGGTCTGGTGCCAGAAGGTATGGTTAAGGCCGCGCAGGAGCATGCGCCATCTGGCGTCGTCGTCCACCAGTTGCCGGATCGTCAGCAGGACGTTGGCGCCCTTGAAGTAGATGTCGCTGTGGTACCACGGCATGCCGGGCGGGCCGATGATCGGCTGCGCGTTGCGGATGCCCGCGCGCAGGCCGACGATGTACGCGGCGCCTGCGTCCTTCCCGTGCTGGCACTCGGTGTACAGCCCCTCGGCGTACGTTGCGAACGATTCGTGGATCCACAGGTTCGCGTACTGGGTCGCGGTGATGTTGTTGCCGAACCACTCGTGCGCGCTTTCATGCACGATGATGTAGTCCCACGTCAGGCCCAGCCCGGTGTGGGACAGGTCGCGCCCCAGGTAGCCGGTGAGGTACCGGTTGCCGTAGGCGATCCCGCTCTGGTGCTCCATGCCGAGATAGGGCGCCTCGATCAGCTTGTAGCCGTCGGCGTACCACGGGTAGGGTCCGAACCAGTGCTCGTAGCAGCGCAGCATCGGCTGGACCTGGCGCCACTGGACGCGCGCGGTGTCCAGGTGGTAGGCGACCGGCCAGAAGTCGAGCGTCAGCGGGCCCGCCTCGCCCTGCACGGTGTCGGCGAAATGGACGTACCGGCCGGCGTTGATCGCCACGTCATAACTGTTGATGGGGTCGGCGACGAACCACTCGTAGGTGGTCGTGCCGTCGGGATGGTGCGTGGTGCTGCGCAGCCGTCCGTTCGACACGTCCACCAGCGGGTCGGGGACGGTGATCGCGATGCGCTGGCTGTCCGGCTCGTCGCCGAGGTAGTCCTTGAGCGGCCACCACACGCTGGCGCCCGTCAGCTCGCTCGAGGTGGCGAACCACTGGCCGCCGAGGCTGTCGCTGTACCAGCCGAAGGCGGCGGCGCCCGGGCGGCGCGACGCGGGGCGGCCGTGGTAGTAGGCGGCCAGTGAGTCCGTCGTCCCGGTCCGCTGCGGCGAGCGAAGGGCGACGAAGTACGCGTCGCCGTCCTGACGCCACACCAGGCGGCGGCCGTGCTGCACGACGCTGTCGAGAACCAGCGGCGCCTGGAGGTCGAGCTGCAGCTCGGTCCCGGGCTGAAGGACGCGATACGTGATCCCGTTCCAGCCCGCGAGCGTGCTGTCAGCCGCGTTGACGCGGACGTGCAGGTCGTAGAACGCGACGTCCCACCAGGCGCGGCCCGGCCCGTTGAACCCCTGGAGCGTGTCGGCGTGGGTGTAGGCCGGCGCCGTCTGGGCCCGCGCGCCGGCGGCGAGTGCCGCCAGCGCGAGGCTGCACGCGATTGCCCGGGCACGCACGGCTATCTCGTTCCAGCGCCTGGTGTGGCCCCCACGTCGCGCTGGGTCACGTAGAAGTTGTCGTCCACGGTGAGCTGCGCCGCCTCGGGCGACGTCACCGGGAGGGATTGCCACGCTTCCGTGGGATGGAGCAGCCGCGTGCCGAGCCCCGGCACCATCACCCGCACCGGCATGTCGAATCCGGGGACCACATTGCCCCACCGATAGGCGAGCGCGCCGCCGCTGACCCGGTACTGGAACTCCGGGATCATCGTGGTGGTCAGGTACTGCGCGAACACGTGCGAGAGGTCGATGCCGGCGGCGTGGCTGATGTAGTCCTGCACCTGTTGCCCGGTGACCGTCTGGTGGCGGAACGTGCTCTGCAGGCCGCGCAGGATCTGGCGCCATTTCACGTCGTCGTCCACCACGTGGCGGATCGTGTTCAGCATGTTGGCGCCCTTGGGGTAGATGTCGCCCGGCGGGTCGCTGTTGACGCCGTACGCGCTGACCAGCGGCTCCTGGTTGCGGATGCCGCGCCGCGAGCCGATGAGGTACGCCTCGCCGGCTTCCTTGCTCTGCGTGCACTCCGTGAAGATGCTCTCGGCGTAGTAGGCGAAGCCCTCGTGGACCCACATGTCGGCGTGGTCCTGGATGCTGATGCTGTTGCCCCACCACTCGTGCGCGCTTTCGTGCACGATGATGTAATCCCACATCAGCCCCAGGCCGGTGCGCGACAGGTCGCGGCCCAGGTAGCCGTTCATGAAGTGGTTGCCGTAGGCGACGCCGCTCTGGTGCTCCATGCCCAGGTGCGGCGTCTCGATCAGCTTGTAGCCGTCGGCGTAGAAGGGATATGGACCGAACCAGTGCTCGTAGCACTGGAGCAACGTCCTGACCTGCTGGAACTGGTGCCGCGCGGCCTCGAGGTGGTAGGCCAGCGGGTAGTAGTCGAGCGTGAGCTTGCCGTCCTCGCCGTTCAGCGTGTCGCTGAAGTGGGCGTACTGCCCGGCGTTGATCTCGACGTCGTAGTTGTTGATGGGATTGGTGACGAACCACTCGTAGGTGGTCGTCCCGTCGGCGTTGTGCGTCGTGCTGCGGAGCCGGCCGTTCGAGACGTCCATCATCGAGTCGGGCACGGTGATGGCGATCCGCTGGCTGTCGGGCTCATCGCCGAGGTAGTCCTTGTTCGGCCACCACAGGCTGGCGCCCACGCCCTCGTCGGCCGTGGCGACCCACTGGTGGCCGAGGCTGTCGAGCGGGAAGGTGAACCCGCCGTCCCATGGAAGGCGCCGGCCGATGTGCGGGCGGCCGTGGTAGAACACGGTGACGGTGTGCGTGTCGCCCGCCCGCTGGCGCGTAGTCAGCGTGACGAAGAACGCGGCGCCGTCGCGACGATAGGTCAGGCGGCGCCCGTCCTGGATCATGCTGTCGACCTCCATGGGTTCCTGGAGATCGATCTGCATCACCTGGGACGGATTGAGCACGCGATAGGTGATGCCGTTCCAGCCCCGGATGCTGCTGTCGGCGAGGTTGACCCGGACATGCAGGTCGTAGAACCCGGCGTCCCACCACGCGCGGGCGGGTCCGTTGGATCCGCGCAGCGTGTCGGCGTGGGTGTAGTGGGTCGTGTCCTGGGCGGTGGCGCGTCCGGCCGTCGCGGCGATGAGCAGCGCGGCGCACAGCAGGTGGTGTGATCGCATGGCTCTAAACTCCATCCGGCGGCGCGGGATTGGCAAGCATCCGGTCCGTCCAGAAATGTCGCCTGGGGTACGCGCCCTCCCCCAAATGGCGTATACTGTGCGGGACCGCTCAGCGCCAGGACACGAATCCAGGAGTCGGCTATGACGTTCCCGACGCGGCCGCGCGCTTCCGCCGCCCGCCTGTGGTTGTTGCTCGTGCCGCTGGTGCTGTTCCTGGCGGTGGTGCTGCTGCCCTCGGCCTGCGGCGCGCTCGCCGACTGGTGGTGGTTCAAGGCCATCGGCTACCAGGTGGTGTTCACCACCGACGTTCTCGCGCACACGGCGCTGTTCGTCGGTGTCGGCGTCGTGACCTTCGCCCTGCTTTACACCAACGTGCGCCTTGCCCTGCGCGGCTCGGCGGCGTTGACGCTGGTGCTCGGACCGGGCACCGACCGGCGTCAGGTGGACGTAGGCGCTGCGTTGCGGCGCCTGAGCCTGCCGGCGGCCGCGGTCGTCGCGGTGATGGTCGCGCTCGGGGCCATGCCCTCGTGGCTCGCCGTCCTCCAGGCGCTGCACCGCACCAATTTCGGCGTCACCGACCCGGTGTTCCATCGCGACGTGGGGTTCTACGTGTTCACGCTGCCGGTGCTCTCCGGCGCGCTCGCCTTGCTCAAGGGCGTCCTGGTGCTCGCGCTGGTGGCGCTGGTGCCCGTGTACCTGTTGCGCGGCGCCATCACGCTGCGCGGCCGGCGGCTCGCTGTGGACCGCGGGGCGGGGCTGCACCTGGGGGTGATGCTGGCCGCGGTGCTGCTGCTGTCGGCCGCGCAGTTGCTGTGGGTGGACGCGCCCAACCTGCTCTATTCGACCACGGGCCCGCTGGTGGGCGCGAGCTATACCGATCTGCATGCCCAGCTGCCGGCGTACCGCATCTCGGCCGTCGTCGGCCTCCTCGCGGCCGTCGCGATCCTGGTGGGCGCGGTGCGCGAGCGGTTCGCCTGGTACACGCTGTGGAGCCTGGCGGGCTACGTCGTCGTGGGCGTGGTGGGGCGCGGCATCGTCCCGGCGGCGATGCAGCAGTTCATCGTCGCGCCCACCGAGCTGACCCGCGAGACGCCGTACCTGCGCAGCCACATCGACGCCACGCGGCGGGCCTGGGGGATCGACAGCGTCGAGCAGCACGAGCTCACCCGGGACTCGACCATCACGGCCGCCGATCTCCGCGCCGACAGCGCGACCGTGGACAACGTGCGGCTGTGGGACCGCGACCCGCTGCTCATGACCTTCGGGCAGCTGCAGGAAATCCGCACCTACTACGACTTCGTTTCGATCGACGACGACCGCTACTGGATCGACGGCCACTACCGGCAGGTGCTGCTGTCGCCGCGCGAGCTGAACGCCGCCGCGCTGCCCACGCGCACGTTCATCAACGAGCACCTCACGTTCACCCACGGCATGGGTCTCACGTTAGGCCCGGTCAACCAGGTCACCGAGGAAGGGTTGCCGCTGCTGTTCATCAAGGACCTGCCGCCGGTCAGCGACGTCTCGCTCAAGGTCACCCGGCCGCAGATCTACTACGGCGAGCGCACCGAGGACTACGTGTTCACCGGCACGGCGCAGCGCGAGTTCGACCACCCCTCCGGCGAGGACAACGTCTACACCAGCTATGCCGGCCTGGGCGGCGTGGTCGTCGGGGGCGCACTGCGGCGGATGGTGTTCGCCACCGCGTTCGGGTCCTCGAAGATCTTCTTCTCCGACGACATCCGGTCGACCAGCCGGGTGCTGTACTACCGGAACGTCGCGGAGCGGGCGCGGAAGGCGCTGCCGTTCCTCCGGTTCGACCGCGACCCGTACATGATCGTGACCGCCGACGGCAAGCTGGTGTGGATGCTCGACGCGTACACCTATACGCAGGGCTATCCGTACGCCGAGCCCATCAGCGACGGCACGAGCTACATGCGCAACAGCGTCAAGGTGGTGATCGACGCGTACGACGGGACGGTGCGGGCCTACGACGCGCTCCCCAACGATCCGCTGATTCAGACGTGGGCCAAGATCTTCCCCGGGATCTTCCTGCCGCTGGACCAGATGCCGGCCGACCTGCGCGCGCACCTGCGCGTCCCCGACGAGCTGTATCGCATCCAGACCGCGCTGTACGCCACCTACCACATGGACTCGCCCGACGACTTCTACCATCGCGAGGACCAGTGGCAGATCCCGGTGTCGGAGGAGACCAGCGGCGAAGTGCCGTTCATGCGCCACATCATCATGCGGCTGCCCGGCGAGTCGAAGGCCGAGTACATCTACATGGTCCCGTTCACGCCGCGCGGCAAGGACAACCTGGCGGCCTGGATGGTGGCGCGGAACGACGGCGCGCATTACGGCCACCTGGGCGTGTACCGGCTGTCGCGGCAGAGCCTCGCCTACGGGCCGAAGCAGATCGAGAACCTGATCAACCAGAACACCGACATCTCGCGCCAGGTGACCTTGTG
>Ga0335085_10006393_pt1 | contig 18606 bp, 16 predicted proteins | sample Lox_Sample_45_FD_206712 | JGI IMG/M metagenome (GOLD analysis project Ga0335085, IMG submission 206712) | Soil microbial communities from Loxahatchee National Wildlife Refuge, Florida, United States - Lox_Sample_4.5 | ecosystem: Environmental > Terrestrial > Soil > Wetlands | place: USA...
GATCTGGAATACGCCGACTGTGTCTGCGCGCCGCAGCATGGCATAGACAGCGGCATCTTCCGGCGGAATGCTAGAGACTGTGAGCCTTGATCGGCGGAAATCATTCACCAGCTCAATTGCGCGGCGGATAGCGCTCAATATCCCCAGCGCTAGTACGTCCACCTTGAGTAAGCCTAAGGCATCGAGATCGTCCTTGTCCCATTGAATGACGGTGCGCTCCGCCATAGTGGCGTTCTCAATCGGCACCAAGCGCGAGAGAAGACCGCGCGAGATGACAAAACCGCCTACGTGTTGGGACAGGTGCCGAGGAAAGCCGAGCAGGGTGTTGGCCAGAGTCAGCCATTTCCTGACCAGCTGGTTGTCATGGTCGAAGCCCTGTTGCCGCACGCGCTCCGCTAGCTTTGCGCCGTCGGTCCATACCAACGACTTGGCAAGGTGGTCAACCTTCTGAAGATCAAGCCCCAGTGCCTTGCCTACGTCACGCATGGCGCTCTTGGGGCGATAAGTGATCACGGTCGCTGCTAATGCGGCGCGATCGCGGCCGTATTTTTTGTAGAGATACTGGATGACCTCTTCGCGGCGCTGGTGTTCGAAGTCAACGTCAATGTCCGGCGGCTCGTTGCGTTCTTTGGAGATGAAGCGTTCGAATAGCAGCGACATATGAGCTGGGTCGACCTCTGTTATCCTCAGGCAGTAGCACACCGCCGAGTTGGCAGCCGAGCCGCGGCCCTGGCAGAGTATGCCTCGGTCGCGAGCGAAGCGAACAATGTCATAAACGGTTAGGAAATAGGATTCGTAGCGCAGCTCGGTGATCAATGCCAGTTCATGCTCCACGAGCGCCAGTACCTTGGCTGGTGCGCCATTGGGCCAGCGTTCGCGCAGGCCCATTTCGGTGAGTTGGCGCAAGTGCGAGGCGGGAGTTTCGCCTTGCGGCACCAGTTCCTGCGGATATTCATAGCGCAACTCGTCCAGCGAGAAGCGGCAGTGTTCGGCGATATGTACACTCTCAGCAAGCCATTCGGCGGGATAGATCTGGGCTAGGCATTCACGGGAACGGAGGTGGCGCTCGCCATTGGAGTATAGCGCCAGGCCGGCATCGGCCACCGTGCAACCGAGGCGGATAGCGGTGAGGGTATCCTGGAGGACACGGCGACCGCGCACGTGCATGTGGACATTGCCGGCAGCGACCAGTGGTAAGCCGAGTTCAGTCCCGAGCGATCGGCAATAATGCAGATGATTTTGATCATTGGGTCCATGCAGCCGCTCCACCGCCAGCCAGCAGCGCTGTAAAAACTGCTCGGCCAGCCAGCGCATCCGCGTACGATCCTTATCCTCATCAGGTAGCAGGATGGCGAGGCAGCCGGAGAGGCCGCCGGCCAAATTCGCACAGGCTATTTGATACTCACCCTTTCTCGCCGCGCGCCGCGCAATGGTGATCAGTTGTGAAAGATTTCCATAACCGTTGCGATTGGTGGCCAAAATCACCAGGCGGGGACCATCGCTCAACTGGAATTCCGCGCCGATAGTCAATGGCAGGCCCAGCTGCTTGGCAGCAACGTGAGCGCGTACCACGCCGGCTAGCGAGCATTCGTCGGTGATTGCCAGGGCGCGGTAGCCGAGTTGTGCGGCGCGCTCTACCAGTTCCTCCGGATGTGAGGCGCCGCGCAGGAAGCTGAAGTTGCTGAGGCAATGCAGCTCCGCGTAGGCGGGCGCGTTGTCAGCCGAATAGGCCATGAAGAAACCAGCGCCGCTCGCCGACGCGCTCGCGGAAGATCCAATAGCGGGCGAAGGCGCCGTCGCGGGCAACGAAATAATCCCGGGCAATGCCGCCGTCGTCCCACCAGCCGCTTTCGATCCGTTCAGGGTAGGCCTCTATAAACAAGCGTTCGCCTAGCCAGGGGCTGCCGTTAAGGTACTCCAGCACCAGCGGGTTCGTCAGCAGCCATAGCGGGCGCGTAGTGCGTGCGCAGAAGGTACCCGCCGCCCCCGGAGGGGCACTGCGCCAAGCCTGTTCCGGGCGGTGATCAGGATGGCATCGCAGTCCATGCACAGCCTCATCACCCAGACGCGCGCGCAGCCTTTCTACCAGCCGGGGCCACTCCAGAGTCGCCACGGACGGTGTGCCGTCTAGTGTCAGGTGAGTCGGCTGCAGCGGGCGCATGTCAGTCACGACCAATTCAAGACTTTCTACGGGATGATCTAGAGTGAGGCACATCAGACGCTCGCGCAGCAGATGGAGAAAATGCTGTGGATCGTGGTCGGGTGCGGCAAGTTCCAAAGTGATGACCGTTGCCGACCGGCGCGGATGGCCCAGTGTCCAGAGCAATCGCTGCGTGCCGGTCTGGCGGCCGGTGAGCATGCCCGCCAATTCCAGCAGCAGGCGCCGGGCTGGGAAGAGCAGGCCCTCATAGTCAAACGTCTCCGCTGAGAGCAATATCCGCTGTTGAAAGCGTGGGGGTGGTTGAAAAGGCAATCGTGGATCGGGGTGCAGGCCGAGGAGGCGATCCAGATAATCCATCAACTGCGGACCAAAGCGCCGCGCCAAACCCGCACGGGGTAGGCGTAGCAGTTCTCCGATATTGCGCAGACCGAGGCCGCGCAGCCGGCGTAATAGTTGATCATCGAGATCAAGAAGGCTAAGGGGGAGGTCACACAATGCAGCGATGAGTGCATCGGGTCGTGTGACTGGTTTCCTATGAGGTGCACGCGCCAGTAGCCAGGCGCCCAAAGGCGTCGGTGCCACGCCCAGTTCGATTACGTAACCCAGTTGCGTCGCGCACTGCTGTACCCGCCGCAGTAGCGCCTCCACTCCCTTGAATAGGTGCGAGCTGCCTCCAATCTCCAGCAGCAGGGCGAGGGGTGGCAGCAGGCTGACCAGCGAGGTGAACTGCATCGCCCAGGCGGCCAGTGATTCCAGCGCCTGCCGCTCTGCCGCTTCATCGCGATCGCGGAGGTGCAGATCAGCGGCCAGAGCATAGGCTGTGCCCGGCGCCATACCTGGATGGATACCGCAGGCGGCGGCGAGGGTATTGCACAACAGGATTGAACGGCATGTGCCCTTTCCTTCGGTGAGGCCCCAGGGCGATGCTGCGGTCTCAGCCCGGGAATGGATCTCCATCGGCAACTGCGGAAAATGCAGACAGAGCCACAGCATGGATGAAATACCTCATCGAACTATTTGATGATAGTGAAGAGCGGTAAGGACAGCTGCAGTGATTCGCTGTTACTGGCACCGCGGCGTTTCAGGAGATGGGCGGCGAGATGGTGATCGCGCGCCTCGAGCCGTACTCGTACCGCAGCAGGACTGGCCTGCCTAGCCTCAGCCTCTGGGCGGAATAAGATGCCCCAGCTGCGGCCGCTCTCCGCTGCGAGCTGCAGGCGGCGCAGCTGTTCAAAACGGGGTACGCTGGTGGGCCAGCCGAGCACAGCACCGCAGGTGCCGGCGCGCAATGCTTGTTCCAATGCCCACAGCAGATCGCTCGGGCTGCGGGTGTGCACCCACAGCAGACGGGAAAGATCCACGCCGGCTGCCTGCCAAGCGGGAGCGTAGGGCACGTACGGCGGTGCAATCAAGGCGATCCACTTCTTCTCCTGCTGTACCCCGGCAAGGGCGGGTAGCAACAGACGCAGTTCGCCGATGCCGGGTCGCGGCAGCAGCACTTCAGTGAGTGCGCTGCGTGGCCAGCCGCCACCAGGAAGCCGTATGTCGAGATCGGCAAAGCCGGTGGCGATAGTATTGGTATCGGCCCAGGCGGCGTTGCGACCGCGCCAGACTTGGGGATTTCGTTGAAGGAACTCATCAAGGGCGGAGTTCATAAGGGATGACCTTTGCGGATGACGCCCACGCCGATACCCTCGATGACCAGGGGCTGGTGGCGCAGGTCCACCACGATAGGTGAGAAGCCGGGATTCTCCGGCAGTAGCTGCACCACGTTGCCCTTCTGCCGGAAACGCTTGACCGTGACCTCCTCATCGAGGCGTGCCACCACTACTTGGCCGTTGCCGGCTTTGGGCGTTTGGTGTACCACCAGCAGGTCGCCGTCGAGGATGCCGGCATCGCGCATACTCATGCCTTTTACTTGCAGCAGGTAGTCAGCGCGCGGAGAGAACAGACTGGGCTCGACCCGGCAGTGGGACTCAATATGCTCCTGCGCTAGGATCGGTGCGCCCGCCGCCACTTGGCCTACCACTGGCAAGCCGGGATCTTCATCGGCCAATATCCGAATGCCGCGCGAGGCGCCGGGGGTGAGAGAAATCGCCCCCTTGCGCGCCAACGCCTTGAGGTGATCCTCAGCGGCGTTGGATGAGCGGAAGCCCAGCGCCTGCGCAATCTCACTACGGGTAGGCGGCATTCCCGTGGTAGCGAGGTGTTCGCGGATGAGGTTCAGGACCTGGCGCTGGCGGTCAGTAAGCATGAGAGGCTCGAGTCTGTAAATATAATCAGTACTGATGTTATATACAGGTTAGCAGGCCTGTCAACAGGGTCAGATGGGTAGCAGAGGAGCGAGACAGGGAAAAAAAGGAGAATCATTGCCTCGGCGAAAGCGGAAATAGTTGTTGCCTCAAGCCCTTTTTACCCTGTTTTTCTAAGTCCCCTCTGGAAAGGGACAGTGCGGGAGTACGATTAAATTTTATCTTCTCATCCTGTCCTTCGTTTGGCACGAGGAAACTGAGGCCCGACCGGGTGCTGGTGAGGGTTAGGCTCAAGGAGCGCACCATCGGCAGAGAGTGGCAACAGTCTGGAGAGACCAATCATCCAGTATAAGCAGGTGGCGTGAATCTCTTGTGTCAGTCAGAGTCCAAATGAAGTAGGGCCGCCTAATGTGTTGCGGCCATGATCCAGCGCAGGTATTACGCAGCGTCGCGCATATCAAACACTGCCGCCGTGGTGCCGACCTGGCGACAGATTCAGTTAGGAGCGTTTAGAGCACGCACCGGCATTAAGCCGGAGGCATCGACGGCCATGTTAAGCATGCCGTCTCGTGGTTGCCAAACAGGACGTGGAGAAGGTTTCCCCGTCGCGATGTTCAGGTATAGAAGATCGCGTGGATCAGGGCACGCCCGGTGTTCTTGAAGAAAAGCAATGCCAATCCGATGGTCAAATTTCTGGATTATGTGTTGGGCCCCGATGGACCGGATGATCGAGGCGGCGGCGATTCTAGTGGCAGTCAAATGTCACTGGGCTGACTACCGCTGGGGCGTCAACGGATGACTGCCATCAAATGCCACCTCCCCCAGAGCTATCTTGCCCGACATGGCGAAACCGCCTGGAGCCGATTGGGGCGGCATACCGGCCTAAGCGATGTGCCCTTGACCGGAAATGGCGAGAACAGTGCCAGGTTACTGGGTCAACGGCTCAATGGATCCTCATTTTCCGAGGTGCTTTTCAGCCCCTTGCAGCGAGCCGCACGCACCTGCGCACTGGCCGGATTCGCGGGGGACGCTAAGATCGATTACGACTTAGTCGAGTGGGATTACGGCGACTACGAGGGAAAAACCACCGAAGAGATCCGCCAGGCGTGGCCTGGGTGGAATATTTTTCGAGACGGCTGTCCTGGCGGCGAATCCTTAGGCCAAGTGGCGGCGCGGGCGGATCGTGTGATAGCCCGTCTCCGAGGCTTGCACGAAGACGCATTATTATTTTCCCATGGGCATTTCCTCCGTGTACTCGCTGCGCGCTGGCTGGACCTCGATCCCAGGGCGGGACGAGGGCTGTTGCTGAGTACCGCCGCCCTTTGCGCCATAGGCTATGAGCACGACCGGGACGATCCCGTTATCCGCCTTTGGAACGATGATATCTACCTGCATCGCTAAATGGGCGGAAAGGAATGGTTATGGATAGGTATCCGTCCTCCATTAAGCCGGAGCGGCCGGCCGCCATATTGGGCCCGGGACGATTTGATGCTGTGTTGCTGGATCTGGACGGCGTTTTGACCTCGACGGCGAAAATTCACGCCGAGTGCTGGAAGGAGATCTTCGATGACTTCTTGAAGATGTGGGCCGCGCGCCGCGGCGAGCCATTCTGCCCCTTTGACGCCGACCGCGACTACCGGCTGTTCGTGGATGGAAAGTCACGCGAAGACGGCGTGCGTAGTTTTCTCGCCTCGCGCGGAATCGCATTGCCAGAGGGGGCGCCGGACTCTCCTGCGGAGGAAGACTCGGTCTATGGGTTGGGCAAGCGCAAGAATGAACTGGTCCGGCGGGCTATTCAGGCAGGTCGTGCCAAAGCCTTTCCCGGGTCAGTAAGATTCGTGCGCTGGATCCGCGACCGCGGCCTGAGGACCGCTGTGGTCTCTTCAAGTCACAACTGTCTCGCAGTATTGCGCTCGACCGGCATTGGCCAGCTATTCGAGGTTACCGTGGACGGTTATGAGGAGGATCGGCTACACCTGCGCGGAAAGCCGGCGCCAGACGCCTACCTGCATGCCGCAGAACTGCTTCGCGCCACGCCGGCCCGCAGCGTGGTAGTTGAGGACGCGATAGCCGGCGTCCAGTCCGGCCGCGCGGGTGGCTTTGGATTGGTAGTGGGTGTGGATCGGGGCGGAGCCGCCAAGGAGCTGCGGCGAAACGGCGCGGATCTTGTGGTGTCCGATCTCGGCCAACTGATCGCCAGGCGCGACCACGAGCGTCAGTAATGTATCGGCGCAAGGTCATACCGCCGCCGGAACTCATGTTTCCTATTGAGGAGTGGCGGGTGGTGGAGCGCGAATTCTCCCCAACGTTTCTGGCCCGGACGGAGACCATCTTCGCCACCGCCAATGGCTATCTTGGTATGCGCGGGGGCTTTGAGGAAGGGTCTCCTGCTTATGAACGAGGTACTTTCGTCAATGGCTTTCATGAAACCTGGCCCATCCCTTACGGCGAACGGCAACATGCCTTCGCGACTACTGGTCAGACCATGGTTAATGTCCCTGATGGAGCAATCATCCGTCTGTACGTGGATGATGAGGTGTTTGACCTCGGGCGGGCGACCCTGCTTAATTACGAGCGGGCGCTGGATCTGCGGGCTGGGATCCTTGATCGTGCGGTGCTGTGGGAGACGCCAAAGGGCAAGCAGGTGCAAGTCTGCTCACGTCGGCTGGTGTCCTTCGCCGATAGGCACTTGGCGGTCGTCTCCTACGAGGTTACCGTACTAAACGATTGTGCACCGCTGATTTTGTCCTCTGAGCTGGCCCTACAAAATCAGCCGAGGATGCTGGGGGAAGATGATCCGCGCCTTGCCCGTCAGTTGGACAAATCGGTGCTGGTTCCGCAGGGCCGGCAGGCGGAGGGCTACCGCTTGTTGCGCGGCTACATTACGCGCAGTAGCGGAATGACGCTGGCCTGCGGGTTCGATCACTTACTGGAGACGGCGTGCGAATATTCTGTCGATTACGAGAACGACGAGGTGGATCGGGTCGTGTTTTCAATCGAGGCCGAACAAGGTAAGTCGGTGCGATTGATCAAGTTCCTGACCTACCACAGTTCCCGTACCGTGTCGGTGGAAGAGCAGTTGGATCGCAGCCGACGCCATCTCAATCGGGTTTGCCGCCACGGCCTTAATGGCATACTTCGTGATCAGCGACACTACCTCGATGCGTTTTGGCGACGGGCTGACGTTGAATTGGCCAAGGTACACCCGCGCGCTCAGCAATCCCTGCGTTGGAACTTGTTTCAGTTGCTTCAGGCCACTGCGCGAGCCGACGGTTCCGGCGTGCCCGCGAAAGGTCTGACCGGTCAGGCCTACGAGGGTCACTATTTTTGGGACATGGAAATGTTCATGATCCCCTTCCTGATCTATACCGATCCGCTTTGCGCGCGCAACCTGCTGCTGTTCCGTTATCACCTGCTGGACGCTGCCCGCGAGCGGGCCAGGGAGGTCAGCCAGAAGGGCGCCCTATTCCCCTGGCGCACAATCAATGGGCAGGAGGCCTCGAGCTATTACGCCGCCGGCACGGCCCAGTATCATATCAACGCGGCCATCGCCTACGCCATCCGCAAGTATGTGGAAGTGACCGGAGATGAAGAATTCCTGCGCCGCTATGGGGCGGAAATCCTGGTGGAGACAGCACGGCTATGGTACGACCTTGGCTTCTTCTCTAAACAGCAAGGCGGAAGCTTCTGCATCCACTCTGTCACCGGGCCAGACGAGTACGCTACGGTGGTCGATAACAACACCTACACTAACCTGATGGCCCGTGATCACCTGTGGTACGCAGCGGAGGTAGTGGATGGGCTGCGCTCCCGATCGGATCGGGCCTATGAGGAGCTGATTTATCGCACCCATCTCTCCGCCGATGAAGCGCAGGAATGGCGGCGCGCGGCGGAAGCGATGTATGTCGCATTCAACGAAGAAATGGGTATTCACCCCCAGGACGACAATTTCCTCGATCGCGAGCCGTGGGATTTCGATGCCACCCCAGCCGACAATTACCCCCTGCTGATGTATTATCACCCGCTAGTCATCTACCGTCGTCAGGTTCTCAAACAGCCTGACGTCGTCATGGCCATGTTCCTGCTGGGTGACCATTTCACCGCGGAGCAGAAGCGGCGTAACTTCGATTATTATGATCCGCTCACGGTTGATGACTCTTCTTTGTCCCCGTGTATTCAGAGCATCGTGGCTGCGGAACTGGGTTATCGGGACAAGGCCCTTGAATACTTGCAGTACTCTGTAATGATGGATTTGGCTGACGTGAGTGGCAATGTCAAGGATGGTTGTCACGTCGCCGCATTGGGCGGTAGCTGGATGGCGGCCGTGTATGGCTTGGCTGGGATGAGGGAGCGGGGCGGGCAGCTGTCTTTCAACCCGCGGCCCTATGTGGAGCGGTTGCGCTTTGCCTTGACTGTTCGCGGTCAGCGGCTGGAGGTGTGTATGGAGAATCACACCATCACCTATCTGCTGCACGGCACGGTGGATCTGCTGATCCAGCATCACGGCGAAAGCTTGCAGCTTCGTGATGGTGAGCCGGTTCGGCGTCAGATTGAGGAGGCGCCAGCGCCGCTGGACCCCCGCTAACGCCGCTGGTAAAACTGCTAGAATGCGATGCCTGAAGATGATATGCGTCGTCTGCAGATAATGATCGGAGTGCTCTTATGCCCATGCCTGCTGCCATGCGCGCCATGGTGCTTGCCGCACCGCGCCAACCCCTGCAGCTGGAGCAGCGTCGGGTGCCCATTCCCGGGCCCGGGCAGCTATTAATCCACGTCGACGCCTGCGGCGTGTGCCGCACCGATCTCCATATTATCGATGGCGAGTTGCCTCACCCAAAGCTGCCTTTGATCCTCGGCCATGAAATTGTAGGCACGGTAGCGGCCGGCGGTCCCGGCGCCGACCGTTTTGCGGTAGGGATACGGGTGGGGGTACCATGGCTGGCACATAGCGATGGTACCTGTATCTATTGCCGCAGTGATCGTGAAAACCTCTGTGATAATGCGTTATTTACCGGCTACACGGCGGATGGCGGTTACGCGGAATACGCGGTCGCTCATCAGGATTATTGCCTCGCGCTGCCGTCGGTCTATGCTGCGACGGAGGTGGCGCCCCTGCTCTGCGCCGGCCTGATTGGCTACCGCAGTTACCGCTTGGCCGGACCTCACGTCAGCCGCCTCGGCATCTTTGGCTTTGGCGCGGCTGGGCACATCCTGGCACAGGTGGCCGGTTTTCAGGGCAAGACGCTCTATGCCTTTACCCGACCCGGTGATGCTTCGACACAGGCTTTCGCGCGCAGCCTAGGCGCCGCATGGGCTGGCGGCTCTGACCAGACGCCGCCGGGCCTGCTGGATGCGGCGCTGATCTTTGCCCCGGTGGGTGAGCTGATCGTCCAGGCATTACGTGTCACCCGCAAAGGCGGAGCAGTGGTAAGCGGTGGCATCCACATGAGCGACATTCCGTCTTTCCCCTATCGGCTCCTGTGGGAGGAGCGGGTGATACGCTCCGTTGCCAACCTTACCCGGCGTGATGGGGAGGAGTTTTTGGCGCTTGCGCCGCAGGTGCCGGTGCGGACCTCGGTTCAGACCTACTCACTCGAGGACGCCAACCAGGCGCTGGAAGATCTGCGTCACGGACGGCTGCAGGGGGCGGCGGTGCTGGTGATGTAGTCTACGACAGTTGTGGCAAGCACTTGGCCTGACCTATTGCGGGCGCACTTGCGCTTCGTCCGCGGCGTCAATCGCCAAACTTGGAAGGCAGCTTAGGTTTCATCCATGAAATTTCGCCCATTGCCACAAACAGGTGAGCAGTATACCAATGGCGTTGCGATTGGGCGCGGGCATAGCGAATTTTGGCCTGCTGAATGGTGTGCTCGGCGTTCAGCAACTGCAGCAGGTCGGATTTACCTGCCTCATAGCTTATCTGCTGTAGCACCAGCGGATGGTCGCTGTTTCGAGCGCGCGCCTTTGGGCCCCCACCAGTTCGGCGTCATGCTCCAGGGCGCGCAGCTCGGCCACCTGTTCAGAGGCGCATAGAACGGTCTGCTGTTAGGTATCAGCCGGGCCTTGGAAGGCGTCGATGGCCCCCAGCTTTTTTGCGTTCAGGGCCCGCCACGCAACAGCGGCGCCGTAAGATTGGCGGCAATGCTCCAAGGTTTTCTGGACCCCTTGAATAGGGCGGCAGACTAAAGCGATTTAAAGTCCCGAGAGCAGGATAGCCTGATGTTGGGGTACAGCTACGAGCCGGCCATGCCGATGCCGGCGCTGGCGGCGGCTGAGCTTCAGCAGCGAAGACGTCCGGCCGTTGGTGTATGCGGAGGGAACGATCACAGGCAGCTTGCCCGGAAGCGCAAAGTCTCTTAGCTCATAATTGTGCGGCAAATGCTAGCCAGGGAACGTCCCAGCCAGCGCGCCGCGCGGGCGTGGCGAGCCATGCTAAGTTGCTGCCGCAGGAGCGGGAGTTGGGTACGATCGGCGGCAAGTCGGCTGTCGGCGGTGAGACCGTCGAGCCGCGAGGCCTTGCCAGCCTCGTACTTCAGCCGGACCAACCGCAGGTTATTTTGGGTCCGGCACAGTCAGGCTGGCACCGGTACCCCTCCTCTTCGCTCCACGCCGCTCGTCATTGACGATGGCACCATCGCGCATAGTGACGATGCGATCGGCAAATTCGGCCATGTCAGCTTCAGCGTCACCAGAGCCACCGTCAGACCTTGGCGATTGAAGTTCTGGATTGCACCCATGATATCTTCCGCAGTCTTCGAATCCAGATTGCCCGTCGGCTCGTCCGCCAGCAGGATAGCCGGCTGGTTCATCATCGCGGTGGCGATTGCAACGCGCTGCTGTTGCCCCCCGAGACTGGCTAGGAAGGTTCTGTTGCTGTCCGTCAAGATCCAGCGCAGGTAGCCCCTCGCTAACCCGCTCAGCATGCCTGATAGCCGTTGGCAGTCTCGGTGACGGCAAGTCTGAATGACGGGGTCGAGGTCTGCCGGAGCGGTCGCATAATGAAGGGCTTCCGGACGCCGGTTGAAGCAGATACAGATCGCAATTCCTGCCAGGATCGGTGCCAGGAGGAACCAGAGGACGCCGTGCCGCCAGCGGGCTGCCAAACTTGGGGCGCTCACCGCCGGCAGCTGTGACGGAAGGACGCACGGAGGGATTATCGGTGGGGAATTGGATTCTCCTCCTGCTTGGCGTTCTTGTATTCCTACGAAACGGTGATTTCAGGCAGCCACGCGCCTGCCATCATCGCCAACCGTTGGCCGCCAGGCACGCGTAGATGGCGATAAAGCCATCAACGGATCAAGACACGACTGTGACCAGATGCTGCACTCCACTGTTGGCGTATTTGAGTGGTGTGCTGCTATCCGCGAATCGCTTTTTTTTTCAGGCCAGACCAGCTTCGGATCGCTCTAAACGAGAACTCGTCATGGGCCGTTTTGGCGAGGACCGGACAGGGGCAGCGGCCGCCTTCCCAACGCGCCCACTGACAATACTGCCACCACCACGCCAACGAATATGAGATTCCATGTCGCGCGCGCATATGAGGAAAAACCCAATATCCAGGGCGAGGCGCTAAGCGTCGCCCCAAGGACCAGGTTCGCCCATCTTTGCCAAGCCTGCGGCGTAATCAGCGCCCACAGCGAGACGGAAAAAATGGCGATGCCAAAAATAACGGAGTCCCATACTCCGGCGCGCGCGATTGAGTACTCCAGCAGCCAGGGGGAGAAATACAGCCACACCGAAAACATCAGGTTGATCCAGTCCTGCCAGCGGTGCTTGACGAGTCGGACAAGGGACGAGGTCGTTGGCAAGCGAATCCTCATCGTCGTTGCTGCGGTGCACTCTCTCAGGCCCTTGGCAGAGGCGGCGCATTTCCCGCCAAAGCGCCCCCAGAGAGCACGCTCACCAATACCCCGATCACCACTAGGTTCCAGGTTGCGCGTGGATTCCAAGTAAACACGAACAACCTAGGCGAAACAATCAGCCATATTCCCAGAAGAAGTTGGTCCATTCTTCCTAGGCCCGGGGACAATCCCCAGCCGGCCACGACGAAGATACCGATACTGAAGATTAGGGCGTTATACAGTGCGGCGGGCACGTTCCAGTAGGCAAACAGATAAGGTGAAAAGTGCAGCCACACTGCGAACGTCAGGACGATCCAGTCCTGCCACCGAGTCTTCGAGTGGCGGGCATGGAGAAATGTCTTTGGTAGGTAGAGCCTCATGTGCGATAGAGTTCTGTTGGCTTGAAAAAATGCTTTCGCGTCTGGTCAGTGCGCGCCTCTTTTGAATCTATGAGGGCATGCCACGCTCGCCCCGCATGAGATTGGGTGAAGATGTTAGACAGATGCGCGCCGAATACGTTCTAGTCGCGTTCGAGAGGCTGAGCCATTCCTGGCCAGGCGTTCCGCGGGCCGACGTAGTGATCGACGTGTTGCAGCGGTGCTCAGAGCGGGTCGCTGGTTAGGCTCAGGGCTTCAGCCGAGCGTTATCTTGCCGACTGCGCTCCCGTAAATGCAAATTTGGAATCACCAGTAGACCCGGCAGCCGTGGCGACTCCCGGAGGCAATGGATGCGGCGGCTCAGATCATAATGCGCCGTGAAACAGATTGATCAACGGAACTGGATAGGCTCCGATGACCAGCAGTAAAAGGCCAGCCGCCACCACCACCAAGGCGCCACTCCATGAATAGGAGGGGGTGGCGACAATGGTAGTGCGGCCCCTGGCGCTGAATAGTGCGATGAGGATGCGTAGGTAATAGTACAATCCGATGGCGCTGGCGACGATGAGAGTGGCCACCAGCAGCCACTGTGCCCGCTCAATTCCTGCGGCAACCGCATAGAATTTCGCGACGAAGCCCATTGTGACCGGGATCCCGGCCAGTGACAGCATCGTTATGGAGAGGACGCCGGCCACCCATGGGCGGCGCCAGAACAGGCCGCGGTATTCCGCTAATGCGTCGTTATCACCTTGTTCGTCAGAGAGCAGGGTGATAACTCCGAAGGCGCCGAGTAGGGTGACGAAATAGGCTGTCAGATAGAACGCTGCCGCCTCCGTTGCCAGTGGCCCGCCTGCCACCAGGATTACCAGCAGATAGCCGAGGTGTGCCACCGAGGAATAACCCAACAGGCGTTTAAGATGGGTCTGCAGCAATGCGAGAAGATTACCGATCAGCATTGACGCGACCGCCATGAGCGTGAGTATCCACAATAATGCCGGTTTACCGTACAGACCAGCTTCCGGCAGAAAGCGTAGCAGCATGACGAACACGGCACCTTTGGATACAGTCGCCAAGTAGGCTCCCACCGGCGCCGGGGCGCCTTCATAGACGTCGCCGACCCACATGTGAAATGGCACTACCGAGAGCTTGAAGGCGATGCCGCCTAAGATCAGTACCATACCGGCGATCACTACTTTGGAGTGCGATGGTTCGGTGCTGGCCGCGATGGAGATATGCTCAAATTGCAGCGTACCCAGTTCGGCGTAGATGAGCGCCATGCCGAACAACAGCAGCGCAGAGGCGGTACCCGAGAGTATCAAGTATTTTATGCCCGCCTCAAGCGGTCGCCAATGCGCAATAGGATATGCGATGAGGCCAAACAGGGAAACGCTCAGCAGTTCGAGCCCTAGAAATAAGCTGGCAAAGTGGTTACTAGATGCCAATACCAATCCGCCCAGGCTGGCGGCCAGCAGCAAGAGGTAGAACTCCTCTGGTCGGTGCGCCCGCCGCAGATAGCCATAGGCGAGTGTCGCCACGCCGATGCTTGCAACCAGGATCAGGCCGCCGAACAATAAGGCATAGCGATCGACCATCAACAGCGTGGTCACCCGCCGCGGTACCTGTGCGTCCGCGGGCCATAGCGCTGCGAACGCGAGCATCAGGCCGAGCTGAACGATGGCCATCACCGCGCCATGCCGCCGGTAAAAGGCCGAAACCAACATTGCTACGATCATGGTGGTTGACAGCACCAGCAGAGGCAGGATGGCCATGAAGTCTGCACGGCTCATGGCAAAGCCTCAGCGAGATGTGCTGTCACCGCTGGCGCTGCGGATAGCAACTGAAACACCGGCTGGGGATATAGACCGAACAGTGTTATCAACACCGCCAGCACCGCAAGGATACCTGTTTCCTGCGCCGACAGATCAGGGATGCGTCGCAGGGCCCCGGGCTCGCCATGGAAGGTGCGTTGCACCAGTTGCAAGGCGTAGATCACCGATACAAGCATGCCCAGTGCGGCGATTATGCTGTAGGTCGGATGGGTGGCGAAGGTACCTACCAGCACCAGAAATTCACCGATGAAGCCGGCCAGCCCGGGCATTCCCAATGCCGCCATCGCGAAGAACATGGTCATGGCGCCGCAGCGAGGAATGACTGACCATAGGCCGCCCATCTCCGCCAGGTCCCGGCTGTGCAGGCGTAGCTGCAGAAGGCCCGCGATCATGAACAATCCCGGAGTAACCAAACCGTGAGCAATCATCTGCATGACGGCACCGTCCGTTGCCAAGACGGTGCCGGCAAATAGACCGAGCAGCACGAACCCCATGTGGCTGACGCTGGTGTAGGCGACTAGGCGCTTGAAGTCGGTCTGCGCGAAGGCCAAGAGCGCGCCATAGAGGATGCCGATAACCGCCAGCGTTATTGCCATCGGCGCCAAGGCCTGGGCCGTGGTGGGGAATAATTGGATCACGAACCGTACCAGGCCGTAAGCACCAGTCTTGAGCAGGATGCCCGCCAGCACCACGCTACCTGCGGTGGAGGCCTGAGTGTGGGTGTCAGGCAGCCAGGAATGAAACGGCACCGCCGGCAGCTTCACGGCAAAGGCGACAAAGAAGCCGAGCACAATCCAGATCGCGGTTTGCCCACCGAGCGGTGTCTGTTGCAGCTGTAGGTAATCGAAGCTGTACCGTCCCGTGTGCTGATGATAGAGGAAGACCAGCGCCAGAATCGCCGCCAGCATCACTAGACCGCTACCCTGGGTGAAGATGAAGAACTTAATTGCCGCGCGATACCGAGCCTCGTGTCCCCAGATCGCCACCAGGAAGTACATCGGTACCAGCATCACCTCCCAGAGTGTGAAAAACAGAAATAGATCGAGAGCCAGGAATACGCCCACGGTGCCGGCGATCGTGCACAGCACGTTGAAGTGGAAGAACCCCACCCGCCCGTCTATCTCATGCCAGGAAATCGCCACGGACGCCAATCCGAGAAAAAGGCTCAACTGGATCAGCAGCAGGCTGAAGCCGTCCACCGCAAGGTGAAAGGTGATGCCGAAGCGCGGAATCCACGGCCACTGTACCTGCAGCAGCCACTGCGCCGAGGAGGGCCGCACCAGGGTCACCGCCAGCGCGAGATCGAGTATGAGCGCGACCAGGGCAATCCAGCGCGGCCAGCTGGGGCCAAGCCCTTCCGCCCACCATGCTGCGACACCGGCCAGTAAAGGCACGCAAATTAAGATGAAAAGCATCATAGCCAGACCGCTATAGCAATTAGCAGGACCGCCCCAGCAGCCATTCCGGCTGCATAATGGCGTACCCGGCCGTCCTGGAACAGGCTCAACCAGACATGAGAGGCAGCGCTAAGCTCCGCCAGACCTTCGTAGAAGGCATCGATGTAGTCATGGCGGTTGGCATAGGCGAGGTACAGATACGGGCGCAGCCAAAGGGCCTCGTAGAGTCGATCGAAGCCCCAGCCGCGGTAAGCCCATCCGGCGAGGCCGGCAAGGGGTAGGCGCCGCTGACGACGCAGAAACAGCAGATAAGCCAGCAAGATCCCGCCGAGAGAGGCGGCTACGGCCGACCATTCCAATAGCCATTCGAGGCGAGCGCTCCCGTGCAGGGTAGGCGGGGGTAGCGGTGCCTGAAGAAAATCCGCCAGCAGTGTCCCAGTACCAAGCATGCCGGGCAACCAGACAAATCCGGCCCCCAGCGACAACACCGCGAGGACCAATAGCGGCAGGGTAGAACGCAGGCCGGATCGGTGCATGATCTCGCGCTTTTGTGTGCCAAAAAACACCGTGAAGACGAGGCGGAAGGTATAGAGCCCTGTGAGCATCGCGCCAATCCAGCCCGCCGCCCACAGCCTGGGGCCGCCCATCGGCGAGGCCCATACCGACCACAGGATCTGATCCTTGCTGTAAAAGCCGGCAGTCACCCAGGGTACCGCCGCCAACGAGGCGCCGCCGACAATGAAACCCCAATAGGCGGCCGGCAGCGCCCGACGGAGGCCGCCCATGCGGAAGATGTCATGCTCCTGACCGAGGGCCTGGATCACCACACCTGCGCTAAGAAATAGCAAGGCTTTGAAGAAGGCATGGGTCATCAGGTGAAAGATAGCCGCAGACCAGGCACCGACGCCCAGTGCCAGGAACATGTAACCGATCTGGCTAATGGTGGAATAGGCGAGAATGCGCTTAATATCGTGTTGGGCGAGGGCGGCTCCTGCCGCCAGCAGCAGTGTGACTGCACCAGTCACGGCTACCGCAAATAGTACCGGCGGCGCCGCGGCAAAGAGTACGTGCGCGCGTGCGATGAGGTAAACCCCGGCGGTAACCATGGTGGCGGCATGGATTAGGGCGCTAACCGGCGTGGGGCCGGCCATTGCATCGGGCAGCCAGACCTGCAGCGGCGCCTGCGCCGATTTGCCGACGGCGCCCGCGAGGAGCAGCGCGGAGGTGACTATTGGCAGCGTGGCGCCCGGCGGCCATTGCACAGCGACATCGCGCATGATGGGCTGGATGACCAGCGTGCCAAAGTGGGTGAACAGAAGCAGCATGGCTACGGCAAACGCTGTGTCGCCGGCCCGGGTGACGATCAATGCCTTGCGCGCGGCGTAACCATTGGCGGAATTGCGGTACCAGTGGCCGATCAGCAGATAGCTGCATACGCCAACGCCCTCCCAGCCCAAAAACAGCAGCAGCAGGTTGTCGGCGAGCACCAGCACTAGCATGGATCCGACGAATAGGTTGAGGTAGGCGAAATAGCGGCGGTAGCCTTCATCCCCGTGCATATATTCGGCGGAGTAGAAATGGATGAGGAAGCCGACCACGGTGATCACCAACATCATGATGATCGCGAGCGGGTCCACGTAGAGATTGGCATCGACGACAAAGCGGTCGGCGGAAATCCACTGCCATAGATGGATGCGGGCATAGTCGCCTTGGGGCGGATAAAGCAGGAAATCTGCAGCGACGGCCAAGGCGGCTAAGGCGGCCAGAGCCATTGTTCCCACCCCTATGGTGGCCATGCCCCGTTCGCGCAGCCAGCCGCCCAACAGGGTCAGTAGCGCAAAGCCCGCCAAGGGCAGGAGCGGAATGACCCAGGCGTGCGCCAGCATGTCAGCCCCGGAGCTCGTCGGCAGCATCGGCGTCGACGGTGTCGCGCCGCCGATGGCTCTGTAGCACCATTGCCAGCCCAACGGCCACTTCGGCGGCTGCCGAGCTCAGGATCAGCACGAACATCACCTGGCCGTCGGCCTGCCCCCAGCGCGAACCTGCTATGACAAAGGCCGCGCCCGCAGCGTTGAGCATAATTTCGATGCTCATCAGGATGAACAGGAGATTACGCCGCAGCAGCACCCCCGCCAGGCCCAAAGTAAACAAAGCGGTGGCCAACCAGAGCCCATGACTTAGCGGCACGACTGCCATCACTATGCCCCTCCCCCGTGCCCCAGGTGATAGGCCGCGACCAGCCCCGCCAGCAACAGAAAGGAGCCCAGTTCTACGGCCAGAAGATAGGCGCCATAGAGGGCAATGCCCACCTGCTTCGCATCGACTATTCCGGTTGGGCCGGGGCCGCCGGCAATCAGCGTTACCAGTTCGACCAGTAGCACCAAGGCCAGCAGCGATGGCCCCACCCACATCCCAGGCACCAGCCAGGATCGCTCCCGGGCGATGTGTTCGGGACCCAGATTAAGCACCATCAGTGCGAATACGAATAGAACCATGATGGCGCCAGCGTAAATGATCACCTCGAGGGCCGCAGCGAACGGCGCCCCCAGTGTGTAGAATGACAACGCCACTGCCAGCAGCGACACCACCAGATAGAGCAGGGCATGGATGGTGTTGGTTCGGGTGATCACCATGATCGTGGTTATCAGGGCGATCAGCGCAGCGACATAGAAGGTGAAGGTCATGCGGCAGATCATTCAGGGCAGAAGGCTGTGCACGTCGATTGGCGGCGCCTCATTCTCCGCCGCTC
>Ga0335085_10006394_pt1 | contig 18605 bp, 13 predicted proteins | sample Lox_Sample_45_FD_206712 | JGI IMG/M metagenome (GOLD analysis project Ga0335085, IMG submission 206712) | Soil microbial communities from Loxahatchee National Wildlife Refuge, Florida, United States - Lox_Sample_4.5 | ecosystem: Environmental > Terrestrial > Soil > Wetlands | place: USA...
GCGCCGATCTTGCCGTCATGGATCGCGATGCCAAACGCATGCGCGGAGAAAGACCCTACGTTTTCACCAATCTTAAAACCGGACAGGGAGTGGACTCCCTTACCGAATGGATCCGCCACTCCCTGCTATTTGAATCCTGAGCGGGTCGGGCGCGACGGCTTCCTTCGGCTGCGATTCGCGCGGAGCGGCGCGCGCACGATCCTTGCGCAGTCGCGCTTTTCCCTGCCGTTGCAGGCGCTCGCGCCGCTTTCAACGGACGGCGGCGTTGCCTACCTGATGCTCCTGAATCCCACCGGGGGCGTACTGGGCGGCGACCACTTGGTTACGGAAGTTGCGCTCGAAGCGGCCGCGCACGCCTGCCTGACCACGCCGTCCGCTACGCGGGTCTACCGGACTGCGGAAAAACCGGCGATACTCGACACCGTGATTCACGTAGGCGAAGGAGCTACGCTGGAGTACTTTCCCGATCACGTCATCCCGCATGTCGGATCCGCGCTTCGCCAATCCTTGCGGATCGAAATGGAGCGAGGCAGCCGCGCTATCGTTCTGGATGCGATGGCATCTGGACGCGTGGCCCACGGGGAGCGATGGGATTTTCGCGAGATCGACTCGCGAACGGAAGTGCGGATGTGCGGCAAGCCGGCATACATCAGCCGGACGAAAATCGTTCCCGCGGCGAAACGTCCCGATCAGGCGGGCTTGATGGAAGAATTTGATTACATGGCGTGCCTGACCTTTTTCGCGGACGGATTCGCGCGCTGGGGCGAAGTTTTTTCCGCAACGAATGCGGCCTTGGAGCAGACACCGAATGTCCGCGGCGGCGCTAGCCTCCTTGCGCGAGGAGGCTGCGTGGCTCGCGTCCTGGCCCGCTCCGCATCGGATATGACTCTGACAAGCAAGAAGCTGTGGGATATTGCGCGAGCCCACATTGTGGAGCTTCCTTCATTCGATCACAGAAAATATTGAGCGATTCCGATGACTGCACTCTTTGCGATTGTCCTGCTTGGATTTGTTCTCGGCATGCGGCACGCCACGGATCCCGATCACGTCGTGGCCGTGACCACCATCGTCAGCCGCGAACGCACGATGCTGCACGCCGCCCTGATCGGCGTGCTTTGGGGAGTCGGGCACACGTTCACAATTCTCGCCGTTGGCTCGGCCATCATTCTGTTCAAGCTCACGATCCCCACGCGGCTTGGCCTCGGCATGGAATTGTCCGTTGGCCTGATGCTGATTCTGCTGGGCGTCCTGAACCTGACGGGCCTGTTGCGCCGTGCGATTGAGTGGTTCACGATTCGGCGCCTCGGCCCCGGCGCGCATTCCCATTTTCTGTTTGGCCGTTGGATGGTGCACACCCACGATGAAGACGGCGAGCCCGTGTATGCGGATTCCATTTCGATTTTGGGATGGACGCCGCGGTGGTGGAAAAAGCTGGGTTTGTTTCACGTCTTGCGGCCGCTGGCCGTGGGAGTCGTACACGGCCTCGCGGGCTCGGCCGCCGTAGCGCTTCTGGTCCTGACAACAATCAGCAAACCGTCGTGGGCCATCGGCTACCTACTGGTTTTTGGAGTGGGAACAATCGCAGGTATGATGCTGATTACGGCAGCTATCGCGCTGCCCTTCGCCTACACGTTGCAGCACTTCGTGCGCTTGAATCGGGGTCTCGCGATGGCATCTGGATTTCTGAGCCTCGCGTTTGGATTATTTCTGTGCTACCAGATTGGCTTCGTCGACGGCCTGTTTACCAGCCATCCGAATTGGGTTCCGCGCTAATTTGGCACCCTTTTGAGGGACAGGCTTCAGCCTGTCTGGTTTTTGCGCGTGGAGGGTCTAACCCTGACAGGCTGAAGCCTGTTCTATTTACCTATGCCGGCTGGCGACGCCACTGCGATAAAGATCGGCGCCGCAGCCACGATACGAGCCGCTCAAAGAATCCCTTGCGCAACGCAACTTCCACGAAGTCGAGCAAGAGAGCGAGGATGAGCCAATACGGCCACAGCGCTTCGCGCTCGCGCACAAGCGCGCCTTTGTCATTGAGCAATTGCTCGATCGACGGATGCATCCTTCCGCCCGTCACGCGGCTGATTTCTCCGAGCAGAGGCGTATTGACCGCTTGGGGCTTCGTCTCTTCGGATTCGCGATAGAAGCCCGCCTCAGGCAGGACCAACTCCGAACTGCCCGAAACGATGCGATAGAGGCCGCCTTGGTCTGCCGGAATTGTCGCCTCGTAGTGGCCCGGCGCGGTCTGCTCGAGCGGCAGCGTGCGGGGCGCTTCTCCCTGCGCCTCGACCAGAATGTGCGGTTGGCTCGCGCTGTCAAGCGTCTCGCCACTCGGATCGCCTGCATTCGCGAGCACATCGTAGTACACAACCGCTTCGCCCTCTTGCTTACCCGGCCGGACGCCCGCGCGAATCGTGCGATCGCGATGCGAAACGTCGCGCACCATTTGCGGCCACAACGTCCCAAACGACTCCCACCGTACCCACGGAGCCGCCCAGCGGCTCTTTGCGTCGGACATGAACGCAATCACACGCCCGAGCCCATAGCGCCACCGCACAAGCAGAGGTTTCTTCTCATCCACGCGCAGGATCACTTCCGAGCCGTCTTTCGCCTCGGCTTGAACGAAGCCGCGCAAGCGCGGCGCCTTCGTAAAATCGATGCCGTCGGTGAATTCCACCGGGCGCACTCGAACTGCGCGCACGGGGCGTTCCTGGATGGCGAGGTCCTCGTTGTTTTTCACCTCGGCGTTGATAATTTGCGGGATCGATTCGGGATTTTCGACGAAGTGAGATTTGCCTCTTGTCTTGCGCGCAAGCTCATCCAGCAAATCCCGGTTGATGTAATCACCCACGCCGATGGTCGAGATGGTGACGTGCTTGGCCAGCGCGTCCCGCTCGAGTTTCGGAAAATCTTCCTGCGTGCCTGGAGTAGAAACGCCGTCCGTGAGCAGGATGATGTGTTTGTGGGTCGCCTTTTCTTCGACGATGGCTTCAAAGCCGGCCTCGAGCGCCTGATAAATTTTGGTGCCGCCGTTGGCCGTGATCTGGTTGATGAGGTTGCCCTTGTCCTCGAGCGAGCCGGCCGGACCTACGGGAATCACCCAGTTGAACGTTTCGTCGAAAGAAATAACGCCGATCATATCGATGGGACGCAGCGTTCGTATGCTGGCGCGCGCCGCATCGCGGGCCATTTCGATTTTGGGGCCACTCATGCTTCCGGATTTATCGAGCACCAGGACCACGGCCGTGGGCTTTTCCGGCGGCGGCTCGGCGCGCACCGGCAGCATTTTCTCGAATGGCGTCTTCGGCTCCTGGGCCAGCTTGGCGTTGCTGTCGCCAGCGATAAAAATCAAGCCGCCGCCCGCATACACATATCGCTCGAGCGCCGAGTCTTCGTCTACCGCGAGGTCGTGATCGGGATAATTGTCCAGAAGGACCGCGTCCCAATCGCGCGACGGCCGATTGACCGGAAAAGCGTTCACCATGTCGATGTCAACGTCAGCCTGTTTCAAGGTCTGCAACAGCGGAGCGGACGTCTCGTTGCCCCCTGCGACGTAGAGCACGTGCGGCCTGCGCACCGTAATCGCGCGCGACAGCAATACCTGCTCGGAGCCGCCGCTAGAAATGTGCACTTCCATTAGGCTCACGCCACTGCGCAAAATACGCGCCTCCAGATCGACCACATTGCCGCCTGCCGTCAAATTTGCCGTCGTGGACGCGATTTCCTGGCCCTCGGAGGTCATCCAAACCCGCGCCTTCATGGCGTTGCCGCTCGCCAGACGCAGCGACAAAGGGAAGCGCTCGCCCGAAAACACGCCCTGTGGAGAAGCAACGCTCTCCACCTTAACGGGTAAGGGCGCGGTTCCGCCGGCCGGCACGGTGAACACGGCCACGCCGCTCTCGCGCGCGCGCAGCGCTTCGGTGAGCACGTGCCCACGGTTCTCGTTCCCGTCGCTAATCAACAAAATGCGCCGCTGGCCCTGGGACGAAAATGTGCTGAGCGCTAATTGCAGCGCCTCTTCGAGGTTCGTTGCCATTCCCTCTTTCGGATCGACCCCTTGCGGGATGCTGACTTGATCGGCCTGCGCGGGAACGCCGTGCAAGTGCGGATGTTCGGCAAATGTAATCAGTCGCAAATCGGAGCCGGAATTTTTGCGAACCAGATCGCGCAACATGGCCTCGCCGCGCTGCAAGGACTCCCGCGGCATGCTGGCCGAGGTGTCCATTAAGACGGTCACCGCAAGCTTGTCAACTCGCAACGCGGCCCACGGGCCGGCAAGGGCGATCACAAGCGCGGCAAACGCCGCGCATTTCAGCGCGAGGCACGCGGGCGACGCTCCCGGTGCTCTCCGCATCCACACCCATAGGACGGGAAGCAACACAAGCATCAACAAGAAAATGGGTTGGTCAAACGTCATGCCCTCACCTGCCAACCAAATTCGGATTGCGGAATCTGGACTCCTCTTGCTCGCCCGGCTCTCGATCTATGTTCTGCGACGGCTGCTCGCTGGGCGCTTCCAGGACTTCCGCCGTGCGCTGCCGCTCCCGCGCGGAGTAATAGAACCACCATTCGAGCCACAGCGCGACAATCGCCAACAGAACAAACCAACGCCACAAGTCCCACGTGGGAGGAGGAAGCCGCTCGCCTCCGGCCTCGGCCGCCTCCGCCGGAGTCGCCTGTAATTGCACAGCGGGCAGTTCGGGAGTATTTATGGCAACGTTGGTCTCGCCGTTCGGCCCGGCAATCCGGTACGTTCCCGTTTCCAGCGCAAGCAGGTGAATGTTCCCGCCTTCCCGCGCAAACGGAACTTCTTTTCCGGAGGGCGCAACAACTTTCGTCGCCGGTCCGGGAAGATCGAGTTCGCCGGTGGACAGCGAGTCGGCCGCTTCATCCACGGAATGCGTCATCCACTCCATGCTCCCGGCCATTAGCAACGGAAACGCCGACTCCAGAGGAAGATTAGAATTATGCGGATCGAAACCGATGATCAGAACCCTGTGGCCATTTTGTTCGCGCGCCAAAACGAGCGGCGCCGGTGGATCGCCCTCGGTATAGGCGAGAACCGTATCGGCGGGCTCGACTGTGAGCGTGGCTGGATTGCGCACGCTGATGTCGTGCGTGCGGACCCAGCGCGTGACGGCGTGTTGCGAATTCCATCCCGTCACGCGTAGCGGGCGGGAGCCCGCCACCGCAGCGCCACCGACAAACCAAATGGAATTGAGCTGTGGCTGCGCCGGCATGTCCACACCCTGGTAGATCGCAACATCGGTGGATTTGCCGGCGTCGATTCCCGGCGGCACAATCTGAGCCTGCACGTAGGGATCGCTCGAAAGCACGCCCAGCAGGTCCGAAGTGGAGGAAGAAGAATTGCCATTGCTCGTGAACACGGCGACGCGCACCGTGCGAAACGTAGGAAGGTTGACAACGGCGCGGTTGTCGGCGGCGAGCGCGTCGGCTGGCCCAAGCTCCGCCTGCAACAATCCGCCCCTGTCCCATGTAAATTCATCTTCCTCGCTCGTGAGTTGTTCCGGAGCAAGCGACACTTTGCGCTGGCCGAGCGGTTGTCCATCCACGGAAAAGGTCAGTACGACTTCCGCTTTGTCCTTGCCGTAGTTTTTGAGCTGCGTGAGCAAGCGCCAGCGATCGGGCCGCGCCGCGTCTCGCCGGAGCGACAGCCGCGTGATGCCGCGATTTTGCACGGACGCCCAATCCCCCACCAAACGCACGAGAAATTGAAATTGTCCGGCGCCTTTGCCGGAGGATTCCATTTCCGACCGAAATTCGTCGAGGCGTTGCGCTTGCTCCGGATCGACGAGGCCCGGACCCACGTAAACGAGCAGGCCGCTTCTCGCCCCACCGAGCGCCGCCCGGCCCACTTCCAGCGCCCGCGGAAGATCAGCGGCAACACTCGAAGGCTCGGCGGTCAGGATAGCGCGCCGCAGGGCTTCCCGGTTCGTTGTGAACGGCACCATCGGCAGCGCATCCTCCTCCGCGCGAAGAAGCAGGATACGGTCGTCGGCGGGCAGCGAGTCCAAAACGCGCAACGCTTCGGCGCGCTCCCGATCGATCCATTCCGGTTCGCCGGCGGGACGCGCCTGCGACCAGATCGATGCGTCGAAGACAATGACTGTGCTGCGCGGCTCGAACCCGGGCCCCCATCGCGGGTTTGCCAGCGCCAGAATCAGAAACAAAAGAAAGATCACCTGTGCGAGCAGCGCCCAAGGTTCGCGAAGCTTCCGGCGGCGCGGCTGCGAAATGGGCTGCACGCTGGCCCAGAACCGCAGTGTGGAAACCCTTCGGTGCTGCGGGCGGCGATGGTGCAGGTAAAGCCAAAGCGCCGCAGCCGCGAGTCCCGTCCACACGACCGCAACTTCCACTGGACTGAGTGCCAGCCAGTTCATGCCAGCACCTGCCCGCTCCGGAGGCTTCGCAAGACGAAATCCTGATAAGCGATATTCGTCACCGCGCGCGCGTATCTTCCGCCATTCCGAACGGCCAGCCGGCGCAAACGCCCGGAAAACTCCAGAAACCTGCGTTCGTAGAGCGCCGTGCTTTGGGGTGAACACTCGACCGTGCGCTGCGCTCCCGTCTCGGCATCCTCCAGAATCAGTTCGCCCGTCGCGGAGGGATGCTGCTCCTCCGCACTATGCACCTGCAGGAGCACAAAATCGTGGCCAGCCGAACGCAGCAATTCAACGCCGCGCTCGCAGCCCTGCTCGTCGAAGAAATCGGAAATCAGGATAACGATTCCCCGTGAGGAAAAATTACTCATGAACTCTTTCACCGAGCCGAAGAGATCCGTGCCGCCTCCACAGGACTGCTCGCTCAGAAACTGAAGCACCGGCCAAAGCCGGTCACGCCCGCCGGAAACGACCAACGGCTTGTTCAGCCGGTCCGCGAACGGAATCACCGCCGTCGCGTCTAGGTGCAACAGGGCCAGATACGAAAACGTCGCCGCGAGCCGCTGCGCGTAGAGGAACTTCGATTCTCCGTCATCGCCAAAACCCATCGAATCGCTGCGGTCCAGCAGAATCCGCACCGGAATATGCTGCTCAGTCTCGTATATTTTCAGGAAAAGCTTTCCTAAGCGGAGATAGGCGCTCCAGTCAAGGGAGCGGGGATCGTCGCCGAAGCTGTACCGGCGGTAATCGGCGAATTCCATGCCCGGCCCGCGTGTGCGGGAGCGGTGCTCGGGGCCCACCGCGCCGGACAGGTTCGTGCGGCAGAGCAGCGTGACTTGCTCCAGCGTTTTCAGGAACTCGCGATCGAGCAACAGCGGAGAAGTCGTTGCCATGGGATCCAACCGGGGAAGCGGCTCCCCTCATCGCGCGAGCCTGCCACGCGAAGCCGCGACTCCACTTGACCTTACGGATTTCAATTCGGGCTGATCTTGCCGGCAATTTCTTCCAGCAAGTCGTCGGCCGTCCGGCCATCCGCTTGGGCTTCAAAATTCAGGATAATGCGATGCCGCAAAGAGGACAACAACAGCGCACGAATGTCTTCCAGGCTGACATTGTAGCGCCCGTCCAACAGGGCACGCACTTTTCCGCCAAGGATCAAAGTTTGTGCGCCGCGCGGCGAACTCCCGTAACGGATGTACTTGCTCGCGAGCAGATTTTCGCGGCTTTCGGGATGCGTAGCCAGCGTGAGCTTCACCACGTACTCCTGCACGTGCGGCGCCACCGGAACGGTGCGCACGATCCTTCGCATCTCCAGAATTTGCGGCCCGTTCACGACCGGCCGTACCGTGGCAGCGGATCCCTGCGTCGTGCGATCCAGAATGTCATGCAGGTCCTCGCGCCCCGGATAAGGCACGCGCAGCTTGAACAGAAACCGGTCAAGCTGTGCCTCTGGCAACGGATACGTTCCTTCCATTTCAAGCGGGTTCTGCGTCGCCATCACGAAAAAGGGTTCTTCGAGCAGGTGTGAAGTGTGGGCCACCGTGACCTGTTTTTCCTGCATGGCTTCCAGCAGCGCCGATTGCGTCTTGGGTGTCGCGCGGTTGATTTCGTCGGCCAGAAGCAGGTTCGTGAAAATCGGGCCCGGCTGAAACCCCAGCGATTTTCTTCCATCGCCGTTTTCCTGCACCACGGACGTCCCGATCACGTCGGCCGGCATCAAATCGGGCGTAAATTGAATCCGCGAATACTTCTGCGCCACGGCCTGCGCGAGCGTGCGCACGAGCATCGTCTTTCCGAGCCCCGGCGCGCCCTCCAGCAGCACGTGTCCGCCGGCCAGCAATGCGATCAGCACTCCGTCGACGACTTCCGTCTGGCCGACAATCAGCTTGGAAATTTCCCGGCGGACTTCTCCCATTTTTTCGGCGAGAGATTCCGCTTGTTGGCCGAGGGGCTGGGAGCCCATTTGGCCCTCTGTTCCCACCGAACTTGTCATGAAACCATCCTTCGGATCGCCATGTGATTTTTCCGGAATTCTAACTCAATGCGTTCCATTGTCCGCGTGCTCAAAATAGCGCTGCACGTACAAGCGGTAACGAGCCGGAATATTCTCCTGTTCCGCTCCGTTGACGACGGCATCCCCTTGCAGCGATTGATCGCGCGAGGCGAGCTGCGCCGTGCCGGTTTCCGTTGCCACGTTCATGCGCGTTTGCTCCTTGAACCCGCTGGCCTCGAGCGCGACGCGATCCGGGACCGCATTGACGGGATGCGCGTCTTGGTCCTTTCGCAGCTCCTTGTTTCCCTGCTGGCTTCCCGCGCCTTCGCTGGCCGTCTGCGTGGCCTTCTGCTTCGCGTCCGAATTTCCCCGCGATTCGCCCCGCTTGTCGCTTTCGGTCGTGCCGGGCTGATGCGAATTGCCGGATTGCGGCGTGCCTTGGCCATTCGGAGGCTGCTGGTTCGCGCGATTGTTCGTCTGCTGATTCGGCGAGTTCGACATCATGTTCTTCAAGGCTTGCATGAGCGATTGTCCGAGCGATTGCCGGTTCTCGGCGCCCTGCTGTTCCGACTGCTGCGATTTGCCGTTCGAGTTATCGCTGTTCTTGCCCTCTTGAGACTGCGAGTTGCTCTCCTCCTGGTTGGCATCGCCGGAAGGAGGGGTGTCCTGATCGCCTGGCGCCTGCAACTGGTCCTGCGGCAGGTCGCCTGCCTCGGCGGCGTCCTGCTGGTTGTCTTTCGCTTCGGCTGCCTTATCGTCGCTGCCCTTCCAAAGATCTTCGTCACCGGCAACAGAGTCGCCGCGCCGGGTTTCATCGCCGATCGCATCCGGCTTCATCGTGACCAGTGCCATTGTTCTTTGCAAATCCTTCTCGACCTCGTGCACGATGGGAGCAAGAATCGATTGGACGAGCCGCGACCGCGCCGTCGTTTGCAGCAGCGAAACAAGCGGTGCCTTGTGGTGGACGCGATACGCGAATAAACCGGCCGCCAACAGAACCAGCACCAAGGCGCCCCGAAGATTGCCGGGCCAGCGGAGAGGAAACAGCCCTCGTGCGTCCACCTTGGCCACACGCGAGAGTGCATCCCTGCGCTGCTCCTCGATCATCCCGTCGTGGTCCTTAACGACACCCAGATAAATCGCCGTGGAAGTCCGATCTTTCAGGTCGGCAGCGGAATCAAGCTGCCGCGCAGCGTCATAAGCAGAAGGTCGGTTTTGCCACGTCCAAACCAAGATCGCAGCCGCGCCAAGCAAAGCCAAAATGGCGACGAAAAGCAGCCCGCCCCCAAGCCTCGATTCGGCCAGAGCCAGCGCGATGAGCCCAATCAATACCCAGACGGACCATTTTGTCCAGCCGAGCAGTAGCGTATTGGCGAGGATCCTGTGGCGGATCGCCTTCAGAGTGCCGATGAGGCCACGCAATTCGGGAGAATACTCTTGCGCGTCCACGTCCGGCACGACCGGACCTTGCTCGTTTCTGCTCTGCACGGGAACCAAAGAAAGCAAGCGCCGCGAAAAAACCCTCAGAGCGAGGAAGGGGGCCCTCCCGGAACCCTCGTCGGGTACAGTGAAATTGGTCTTGCCGAAAGAACGCAACGAAAGCCTCCCCCACAGAGGTTCGGCCATGCCCCCTTGCTAGTACAAATCTACTCCAAGATTCCCTCTTTCCAAACTAAATCCCTTGCGAAACTGAATCGAAACCGGTGATCTGTTGCATATTCAAGACCAATCGGCAAGAAGAAAAGGAGCAGGCGAGTATCCACATGCTTAGATGCGAGCCGCAACCGGAGGGTGGTGTAAAAACAGAGGACTTCGTTCGAATCGGGGCCGACGCGCAGGCGCTGCGTCTGCAAAGAATTGCGGCCTTGCGGCAACGAAGTGCCGCAAATGCCGGCCCATACAAAGATGTTGCCAGGGGCTCCAAACGGGCCTCGCACCCGCCAAAAGTCAGCTCAGAATCGGAAAGGTGTAAGCCGGCGAATTTGAGCCTGGCGCGGGCAGGCCTGTAAAAGCGTGGACAGCGTCCTCTTTTGCAAAGCCCTCATACGGACGGCCACTGAGACGCATTGAAGCGATGGCCAGTCCGAGCCTTCGCGTGTCGGGAGAACCGTACAGATCCCTCGGCCTGAATGTAGGGGACAGAATCGTAAGCTGATAGAACGTGTTCCTTCGCAGCTTCGCCGGGATTTCCACACGCACCATTCGGTCTCTCTTACCGTAAAACTCCTTGGCCTCGCCGAGTGAAAATTTCTTGGTTGCTGGATCGTAAGCGCTCAGGAGAGCTTGGAATTTTGTTCCAGAAAGGAACGGCGAACGAAATTCGATGGTGAGTGCTTCAGAATCGATTCTCGTATAGAAGTAAGCTTTGGCGTTGCCAGCGGTCCAGCGCCCGCCGATCCCAAAAAGATGCGCTTCGAACGCATGCCACCCGAACCCAAATTTGTCGACAGCTTGTGAGTCGTCCCGGATCGGATGAGTATCGAGGATCATGGTGTTGCCTGCACAGCGGCGGCAAACGCGCGAGGTCGCGCAATTCTCAATGATTTCCGCGCGGCGCGGCGAATGGAATGCCCTGTGAACGTCCAACGTCGCAATGTTGCCGATCTCCATCTCTCCTTCGACGTCCTGACAACAAAGCGTGTACGTTCCGTCCGATAGAATGCCGAAGGTCAACGCGCCGGGGCATGTAAATGGCTCCGTGCGTTCCTCGTGAAACGTGAAACGGCCCGGCTGGGCGTGCCGCTGCACGAATTTTTCATGATACGCCCACATGCCAAACCCTTTGCGCCGGATGAGTACGCCCGGAGCACAGATCCAGCCGGATGCTTGATTCTCGAGCCGCCATTCTGGAAGGTCCTCCGCGCGGAAAACCACTTCACGGGCCGCAATGGGACCCGCAAGATCGTGGCGCGCACGATCCATTCCCTCGGCAAACACCTCTGGGTAGTCGCGCGCAATCTGGGCGCTGACCTGCCTGAATCGCTCGGCGCACAGATCCCAGCCAGCCTTGTATTCGGCTGGATCGTCAAACATCGTCCAGAGCCGCGATCCAGCGTCGTTTTGCATCAGATTCTCGATGAGTTCGCTCGCCAGATAGATATCAATGGACGCATTGCTGCGGTAGCGAAACTTCGCCTCGACCGTGTGGCACACCATCTCCATATATTCGCGGAAACTGGAGATCTTCTTGTAACCGCGTTCGGCGAAGGTTTTGTCGGTCGGGGTATGCAGGCTCATCGTGAGGTGCACATTGCTGTATTGAAAAAGCCTCTTGAGGCGCTCCTCGGTTAGCAAAGTAATATTGGTGATCAATACGACCGGGACGTTGCATTCCTCGCACAACGCGATGTAATCGAACAATTTTTTGTTTAGGAACGGCTCGCCCAGCACGTTGAACATGATCGGGATTCCTGGAGCGAGATCGTGCGCCGCGCGAATCAGTTGAACGGCTTGCTCGTCGCTGACGTGCCCTTTCTTCCTCACAAGATCATCCGATGGGCAAAATGTGCAGTGCATATTGCAGTGCGACGTGACTTCGAGCATCAGCAGGGTCGTCTTTTTCATGGTGGGCACTGTCGTCTCTGGCATCTCGTAGGCTCCTCGTAGGTCGTGAGCACCGTGGAGGCCGGACCCTCCGCGAACGCGCCAAACGCCCTAAATAGAGCTATCGACGAAGAAAAGCCCCGGCTTTATGGAACGGCTCCAAAAGCCCTGGAACAGCTATTGCGTTTCACTATGAAACGCGGCTGTGCGTGAATAGGAACGGGCTGCTTGAATGGCATACGGGATGCTCTTCTCTAAACTCGTTCCCTAGGCTCGTCCGGATTGCAGGTTTTTTTCGCTACGCGACGGCGAGAAAGGAGAAACAGGATCTTTCTATGGCTGCCAAGGCACAACACGAATACGCGGTCTATCTGTTTCAGCAGGGATTCTATGAAGACGCAGTGAAGCAACTCGACGACGCCCTCCGTGAGGAAGAGACCGCCGAGCGCTGGAGCGATTGGGCAACGGCGCAGTTCGGCAGCAATCATTTCGCGGAGGCAGAACGAGGATTTCGCCGGGCGCTCGAGCTAAGTCCGGAATTGCCTGAAGCCGCTGTCAACTTCGGCACGATGTTGGCAAGTCAGAGCCGGTGGGCGGAAGCGATCGAGATGTTCGAGGGCGTTTTAGCAAGGCTGGAACCGGATGGCCGGGCCGCCGTCCGCACTTTCGCGGAACAATGCCGCGCGCAGCTGAACGGAGTCATCCGGGATTCGGGCGCGCGCTAACCCGCCCCTGGAATCCGGCGCGTCAAAGCAGCGCGATCAAGTCAATTTCGACGCGAACATTCCGCGGCAGCCGCGACACTTCGACGGTCGAGCGCGCCGGCGGATGCGTCACGAAATAACGCGCGTACACTTCGTTCATCGCGGCAAAATCGTTCATGTCGGCCAAAAACACGGTCGTCTTGATCACGCGTTGAATCGTCGATCCAGCCGCTTCCACGACGCCCTTCAAATTTTCGAGCACGCGCTCCGTCTGGACCGCAACATCGCCCTCCACAATTTGCTGTGTTTTCGGATCAATCGGAATTTGTCCGGAGAGAAACACAAATCCGTTTGCCCGGATGGCCTGCGAATAGGGACCGATGGCCTTCGGCCCTCGATCGGTTGCGACAGGTTCGATCACGCGCTCCTCCTTGGACCCCGCTTACAAAAAACGACGACGTGTGCTCGCGCATTCTCTAGCAGGCTGCGAAAAACCAAGAAACGCCGTCATTCCGAGGCACGCGGCGACCTCGGAATGATCGACAGCGGGACTTTTTCCGCGGCCTGCTAGTTCCGAAGCCGCGCCTGCGCTTTCGTTCGATAACGAGCGCGGAATTCGTCGGGAAGGCCCGGCTGAACGAGCCAGACGCGAAACATTTCGGCCAAATCTTTCCCCGAGGCGGATTCGGCCGCGGCTCGAAGGTCCTCGTAACTCGTGTCGCTCCCAGAGCGGTCGTGAATGATATCTCGCAGTGCCGTCTTCAGATTGTCTCGGCCACAGAAATCTTCGAGCGCCACAAAAAAAAGCGCCGCGCGGTAGCCTGTCGAAATCCGCTCGTCATGCGAATATCCGGCGGGCGGCTCCATAAGCCTCCGATCGGGCGCAATTTCGCGTGCCTCATCGTAGCGCTGCAGGAACGATGCGATCATGCGGCGCCGCTCATCCTGCCCGCGATTTTCGGCGGCGATCACTAAGCCGAACAATCCCGCCCCGCGACCCATCAGAATCTGCGCGGCCGGGGTCGGACGTACACGCCAGCCAAACCACGTTCGGGCAAGTTCGTATTCGGTGAGTTGCAGTACCGCTTCGTTCGCAATCCCTTGCTGAAAAGTTCGCGAATCGAGCAACGCGCCCTCGGGAAACGAAACGCCTCCGGGGTCATCGATGGCGCCGAATTCGGGCGCTAGTTCAACTGGAGATTCGGCGATTCGCACGGTGATTTCCCCGCTGGAAACGGGGCCGAAGAATTCCGTGAGAGCCTTCATGGAGGAAGACAGGCGGTCGGCGGCCATTTGGGCCATGTCGCCCGCGAGTGGCTGGAACGTCCAGAACCGCACCTGACCGTCTCGCGACCGCACCACCTTCTCCTGGTAACGGCCGGCTACCACGTACGGAAGCGGATCGCGGTCCGGGTCGATCAGAAAGCGACGCCCGGCCTCGCCGCCGTCGGCACCTTTGGCGTCGCGCTTGAAAGGCTTGCCTGGAGCGAGTACACGAAAATCCTGCGGCGCGTAGATGGTCAAGAGCTCCTTGGCTGGATTCGATCCGCCCCTGGCAAAAACGCTCTTCGGAGTCTGCCACAGAGGTAGCGCCGTCTCGTCAGCGATAAAAAAACCGTCGGCTGACGCGGCAATGGTTCCGCGCTCCGAAGACTCCGGCATCAGGTCCCATTCCGAGATGATTGTGCGCCCTTCGTTCCGCTTCCACGTAGGATCAAAAGCCGCACTCATCATCCGGCTGTCGATTGCCGAGCTGTGCTGCGGCGAAATCTCCACGCCGTCGATTTGGACGCTCATGTTCTGCGCGCCAAACGCCGATCCTTCGGGCAGGCGGACGTCCAGCGAATGCAGCGGCCGATCGCCGGCATTTTCGAGTTCATCGACGACATGAAAGTGGATGCGGCCGGGAGTCCCTTCCGAGACGCGAATCTCCGTCTGACGATCCGCAAACCGAAAGCCTGGACCAAGCGGTTGAACGCAACCCGCCGCGAAGAACGCGCACGCGAAGAAAACTACGGGAAAAAAGATCCGCGATCGTGTATCCACGCGCAAGACGAAGCGATTTTACCGGGTTGGACGCCGCAGGTCAAAAGTAACCGGGCGCATTCGCACGGCGCGCACGTTCTAGTTTCGCCGGCATGCCTCGAAAACCGGAAAGAGCTTCCGCCGCGTGGAGGAAGCTCCTCCCTTCGGCCCGTTCCGTCGAGTTACCGCACTCGTGCGTTGTGCTTGTCCCGGTAAATCTGGTTCGAGAGATGGTTCTGCTGGCGCGTCAGCTTGGCACGGTCAGCGGCGGTCAGCCTGCCGTCATCTGCGGCACGCATGTTGTGTTCTTCGTGGTTCAGCGCCGATTCCTTGGCCTCGAGGTGCGAGGTCTCTCCAGCCGTCAGCTCGCCGCTCTTCACGCCGCCGGCAATTCGTTCCTGTTGATTATACTTGCGTTGATTGATCGTCGCCGACGTTTCTTGGGCAAACGCAACGGGCATGACCGAAACGATCAGAATCGCTGTGTGTATGATTACTGTTGTGATCTTCATGCTGGTTCTCCTGTTCTCACGTTGTCGATGTTCATCTCACGAAACTGTCTTCGAGCCTGCTCATCAGAAGAACACTCACGCGCGGAAGAAGTTGCGCCTCACGGATCGTGACAACCAAAATGTGTCGAAACAATCAAACGGGAAGTGCGGATTTACACAGTGCGGATGTTCAACGCCTTACGAGGAATGATTGAAATCCACCACCCGCGCGATTTCAACCACGGATCAGTCTGTCTCCAGATGCAGCGCGTGTCTGATTTCGCCGATCGGCTTGCCCTTCCAAAACTGGGCTAGATTTTCCATGGACGTGAAGGATCTCGTTCGCATGCGATCGATATACAACGTGCCGTTCAAATGATCGATCTCGTGCTGCAGGATTCGCGCGTACCATCCGGACGCCTCTATCACTCGCTTCTTTCCGCACTCGTCAAGACATTTGACGCGGACCGCGCGCGCCCGCGCAACGAGGGCCGAAAAGCCGAAAAGGCTCAAGCAGCCCTCGAAAAATTCGGCCGTGCCGCTGCCAACCTCTTCGATGGCCGGATTGATGATGACGTGAAACGGAACCGGCCGACGCTCGCGCTCCGCGAGGTGGGATTCCGCAACATCTTTGTGATATTCGGCGCGGTCCTCAATCACCGCGAGTTGCAGGGCGAGCCCCACTTGCGGCGCCGCGAGCCCCACTCCCGGCGCTTCCCGCATACACGTTCGCATCGAGTCGATCAATTTTTGGATTTCGCAGCCGCGAATTTCCGAGGCGCTCAGCGCGCGGGCACGCTGCCGCAGAACAGGATTCCCGGCTTGGACAATTTCGAGTTTCACGAGGTTCGCAAATCCCGGGCGCAACGAAACGCCTCTGCGCGCTCGGACATTCAGCGCCGACTTGCGAGGATACACGCGAAGTGCGTCTCCGCAAAAATAGAATTTCCAATTTGGAGTTGCCGAAGGATCAGCTTTTCCTGCGGTGTCCCTGATAGACGAACCCGTGTCCGCCGGCGGCGCGGTTGCGCTGGGCAATGTAGGCGGACGCTTGCCGCTCCGTGGTCCCCTTCTCGATCATGTCCAAGATCACGGCGTCGCTGGCGCCTGCGTTTTTCAATTCTCCGAGTTTTTCGCCCGAGAGCACCGGCAGACCCTGCGACCGGCGTTGCGCAACGGCCAAAATCGTCTTGTCGGAAAGCCCGGCCAAGCGCATCGCTTGCGCCTCTCCGGCCCACAGCCCCAGTTGATTGAGGCGCGCGAGCTCCACGACGGTTTGCTCGGACGAGCCGGCGTCCAGCAAGTCCGCGATCGATTGCCCGTCCGCAAACGGCTTCTTGCGTTCGCGCGCGAGCTTGATCAAAACAACGCCGGAGGAATCCGACAGGCCCGCCTGGTGCGCCTTGGAGAGTTCGCCAATCTCGGCGTTCGAGACATTCAGGGTTTTGAGTTCCGGGACGCTGCTGAGCCATAGGGCGACCTGGTCGGCTTGGTCTGTGTCCGGCTTCTGAGCGGGCTTGCAGGCGGTGAGGAACAACACGAGCGCAAGGAGCGATAGAGACCCACCACAACCCAGCTCCCAAAAGCCGTTTTTACCCCGAAGAAGCATAGTTTTATTGTACGCGCGCGGATTGGGATAGGCACCCGCCTGTGCCGCGAAGATTAACTGGAAAGTAGGACAGGCCTCGGCCTGTCACTCTCCGCGCGTCTTCGGATATTTATAGAGTCGGTAGGCTGAAGCCTGTCCTAGATGGAGACACTTAGACTTTGTAGAGGCGTTCGACGCCGAATATGCCGGAGATTTTGCGGATGTTGGCGATGATGCGCTCGAGCTGCTTGCGGTCCGTGATTTCGAGCGTGAGGTCGATGCGGGCGTGCAAATTGTCAGGGTGGCTTCCCAAAGTGCGAATGTTCGAGCCGGTTTCGCTGATGACGGTGGTGATATCGGCGAGCATTCCCGGCCGGTCCTGCGCGCGGATCAGGAGGGTAACGGGATACGTGGACCCGGTGGCGCCGCCCCATTCGACATCGATGCGGCGTTCCACCTGGTAGAGCAAGTTCTGCACGTTGGGACACGATTTCGAGTGGACCGCGACACCCCGGCCGCGCGTCACATATCCGACAATTTCGTCTCCCGGGATTGGATTGCAGCATTTTGCGCGGAACACCATCAGGTCGCCCTGGCCTCCGACCTGCAACGTTGCATCGCCCACCCGCAGCATTCGTTTGACGGTCGATACGAGGCGCGCGGAGGGATCGTCCTTCGCCGGCTCGGGCTTGGCAGGCGCGAGCGGTTCTCCGATCGCGTTCGCGATGATTTGCCGCGCCGAGTATTTCCCGTAGCCCACATCCGCGAATAAATCCTCGACCTTCGCGCAGCCGTATTCGGACGCCACGCGAAGCAAATCTGCCTCGGGAATCTTTTTCAGGCTGCGGCCCGATTGCCGCGCTTCCCGCTCGAGCAGTCGGCGCCCGACTTCGGTTGCCTGGCCACGCTCGATGAAATTGATGTGATGCCGGATTTTGCTTCGCGCACGCGACGTGCGAACGAAATTGAGCCAGTCACGGCTGGGAACGTGGCCCTTCTGCGTCAGCACCTCGACCACGTCACCGTTCGACAGGCGATGCCGTAGCGGGACAATCTGGCCATTCACTTTCGCGCCGATGCATTGATTGCCGACTTCGGTGTGGACGGCGTACGCAAAATCCACGGGAGTGGCCCCACGCGGCAACGCCAGCACTTTCCCTTTCGGCGTGAACGCGTACACTTCCTCGGGGTACAGGTCCACCTTGAGTGTGGACATGAACTCCGACGGCTCCTGCATCTCCTTGACCCATTCGATCAACTGGCGCATCCACAAAATGCGCTGATCGTCCGCGTCGGAAACATCTTCGCCATCCTTGTACCGCCAGTGCGCCGCCACGCCCTGCTCGGCAATGCGGTGCATCTCCTGCGTGCGAATCTGCACTTCGAAGGTCTGCCCCGAGTGAATTACTGTCGTATGCAGCGATTGATAGAGATTTGGCCGCGGCATGGCGATGTAGTCCTTGAACCGCCCAGGGACGGGGCGCCACGCCTGGTGAACGACGCCCAGCGCCGCATAGCAGTTGCGGATCGTATCGGTGATCACGCGCACGGCGAGCAGATCGTAAATCTGTTCCACCGTGCGATGTTGCCGCAAGCTTTTCTGGTGGATCGAATACAGCCTCTTGACGCGGCCGTCCACCACTGTGTGAATTCCGCTGTCCTCGAGGCGTTTGCGGATGGTGTCCTGCAATTCCGTGAGAAACACCTCGAATTCCTTGCGTTTGGAAACAACCGTGTTCTGCAGCTCCTGGTAGGCCTCGGGCTCGAGGTAGCTGAATGCGAGATCTTCCAGCTCGCCGCGAATCAAACCCATTCCCAAGCGGTGCGCGATGGGCGCGTAAATGTCGAGCGTCTCGCGGG
>Ga0335085_10006395_pt1 | contig 18604 bp, 15 predicted proteins | sample Lox_Sample_45_FD_206712 | JGI IMG/M metagenome (GOLD analysis project Ga0335085, IMG submission 206712) | Soil microbial communities from Loxahatchee National Wildlife Refuge, Florida, United States - Lox_Sample_4.5 | ecosystem: Environmental > Terrestrial > Soil > Wetlands | place: USA...
CGCGTTTCTCTTCGCCGGATTCCTGCCGAGGAAGCCCGGTGCGCGGCAGAAACGGCTGGAAGCGCTGGCCCCGCTTCGTGAGACGGTGATTCTGTTCGAATCCCCGCACCGGCTCGTGCGGTTGCTTGAGGAGCTGCAGGCGCGCCTGGGTGACCGGCGCGTGGCCGTCTGCCGGGAGCTGACCAAGCTGCACGAAGAAATCATCCGGGGGCGACTGAGCGAGATGGTGGAGCAATTGAAGGGGAAAACGGTGAAAGGAGAAATTACACTCGTCGTTGAGGGCAATCGATCTTGATTCCCTCCCTCATCCGGTCAGGGCAGGAGCGTTCTGAGCGAGCCTTGGCGGAGGCGCAGGGTGCATCAATCGCGGTTCTCCGCCAACGGCGGAGAAGCCGAGGATGTCCGACGTTGACCACTCCGCCAGGGAAGTGGTCAACAAGTTCAAGTCCGCGAAACTTTACTAGAAGCGACGAGAATACACTTGGCGGACTTGTCGTGTAAGGTTGCCTTCGGTGACATATTGAACCTCTGTGCCTTCAGCACAGTCGCACGATCCGGAGGCAGCGCGAATGAGAACGATGCGGGCCGCCGAAGCCAGACGGCTCGCGAAGGATGGCTCCTGTCCTGACCGATACTTCATTCGCCGCATTTGCGGATCGTCACACGGTAATGCTTCCCTTGATACGGTTCGATCTTCAAGACCTGATGCCCTTCCTCCGTGACACTGCGGGGCACATTCTTGACCGGCTCGCCGTCGTCAATCGTGACGCGCAGGATCTGACCGTCCGTCATTTCTTCGAGCTTGAGCTTGGTCTTGACGTAGTTGTAGGGGCAGACCACGCCCTTGAGGTCGAGCTCCTGGTCGATCGTGATCTCAGCGTCGTGGGTCATGATTTCAGTCCTTGTTCAAACCACACTCAAGGCGCCTCGCTGTCGCTCGGTGCACATTTTATGGCCATATAGCCATGAAAATGTGGCGGGAGGGGCTTGTCCCGAGGCCCCAGGCCGGGGGAGAGTCGACGATGCCCCATCAAAACAAAAATCAAGGCGCCTCGCTGTCGCTCGGCGCACGTTTTCCTGGCGCCACGGCCAGGAAAACGTGCCGGGAGGGGGAGTCGAACCCCCACGGAGCCAGGCCCCACGAGATTTTGAGTCTCGCGCGTCTGCCAGTTCCGCCATCCCGGCGTCACACGATAATTTCCGTTCCGATCCCTTTGTCGGTAAAGAGCTCCAACAGTAAGGCATGGGGCGTCCGTCCGTCAATAATGTGGGCCTTGGCCACGCCGCCGTCCAGCGCGTCCAAGCAGGCCTGCACCTTGGGAATCATTCCGCTGGCGATCGTTCCCCTGCGGATCAACTGCTGCGTCTCCTTCTTGGAAATCGTCGGAATCAACGCGCCCTTGGCGTCCAGAATGCCCGGCACATCGGTCAGGAGCAGCAATTTTTCCGCCTTCAGCGCCGCCGCGATCGCCCCCGCCGCGCTGTCGGCATTGACATTGTAGGTCCTGCCGTCGACGCCGCCGGCGATCGGCGCAATCACGGGAATGTAGCGCGCCTCTTCAAGCCCCTGAAGCACGCCCGGATCAACGCCGTCGATCTCCCCGACCAAACCCAGATCGACCTCGGACTTTTTGCCCGAGGATTTCAGCGGCCTGGCGATGAGCAGCGGCCCGTCCTTGCCTGTCAGCCCCACCGCCCGGCCGCCGTGCCGGTTGATGAGCGCGACGATCTCCGGGTTGATGACGCCGCCCAGCACCATCTCCACGATGCCGACGGTTTCGGCATCGGTCACACGGATGCCCTTGACGAAGGTCGGCTCCTTGCCCAGCCGCTTCATCATGTCGCTGATCTGCGGACCGCCGCCGTGGACAATCACGGGGCGCATGCCGACGTATTTCATCAACGCGATGTCTTCGGCGAAGCGCTCCTTGAGCGACGCCTCCATCATCGCCTTGCCGCCGTATTTGACGACGATCGTCTTCCCCGCAAAGGCCCGGATGTAGGGCAGCGCTTCGACCAGCACGTCCGCCGTTTTAATCGCCTTCTCCATACTCGCCGTCCCGCGTTACAGAATGTACCGGCTTAAATCCTCGCTCTTGACGATGTCGGCCAGCCGGCGGCGCACCTCGTCCGTCGTAATTGTCACCCGCTGGCCCCGCCGCTCCGGCGCCTCAAATGACAGCTCTTCCAGCAGTCGCTCCATCACCGTGAAGAGGCGGCGGGCACCGATGTTCTCGGTCCGCTCGTTCACCTGCACGGCAATTTCGGCGATCGTCCGGATCGCGTCGGGCTGAAATTCCAGCGTGACGCCCTCGGTGTGGAGCAGGGCGACATACTGCCGGATCAGTGAATTTTGCGGCTCGGTCAGAATCCGCACGAAATCTTCCGTCGCCAGCGGCTCCAGTTCCACCCGGATCGGAAACCGCCCCTGAAACTCCGGAATCATATCGGACGGTTTGGCGACATGAAACGCCCCTGCCGCGATGAAGAGCACGTGATCGGTTCTGACGACGCCGTACTTCGTGTTGACCGTGGAGCCTTCGACGATGGGCAGCAGGTCCCGCTGCACCCCTTCCCGCGACACGTCCGGACCGGCCGCCCGTTCCCGGCCGGCAATTTTATCAATTTCATCGAGAAAGATGATCCCCGACCGCTCCGCACGCTGGATCGCCTCGCGCACCACCTCATCCATGTCGATGAGCCGCTGCGCCTCTTCCTGCTCCAGCGCCGCCAGCGCCTCCGGCACTTTGAACCGCCGTTTCTTTTTCCGCCCCGGCATGAGATTGCTCAGCATGTCCCTCAGCCCGATCTCCATCTCCTCCATGCCGCCGACGTTGGAGATGATGCCGACCGGGGCGGACTTTTCACTCGTTTCCAGTTCGACCGCCCGGTCGTTGAGCTTGCCCTCGGCCAGCTGTTGCCGCAGCGCCTCCCGCGCACGGTCGTAACTCTCCGACGAAGGCGGCGCGACGTGCTCCGCCCGCGATTCGTCGTAGATGCCGGTCGGCGGCTTGAAGCTCGGCGGCGGCAGCAGCAGATCGAGCAGCCGCTCCTCCGCCTGCTTGGCCGCCTTCGCCTTGACCTGTGCCTGGTGCTCGCCCTTGACCATCGTCACCGCCAGCTCGACGAGGTCGCGTACCATCGACTCGACGTCCCGGCCCACGTAGCCGACCTCGGTAAACTTGGAGGCCTCCACCTTTAAAAAGGGCGCGCCGGCCAGCTTGGCTAAACGCCGGGCAATCTCCGTTTTTCCGACGCCGGTCGGCCCGATCATGATGATATTCTTCGGCATCACCTCGTCCCGCAGCTCCGCGGGCAGCTGCTGCTGCCGCCAGCGGTTGCGCAACGCGATCGCCACCATCCGCTTGGCCTGCCGTTGGCCGACGATGTAGCGGTCCAGCTCCTTGACGATCTGGACGGGCGTCAACGTCTCCAGCTTCACGTCGTTCATGCCGTCAGCTCCTCGATCACAATCTCCTGATTGGTGTAAATGTCAATCTCGGCCGCGATCCGCATCGCCGCGCCGACGATCTCACGCGGCGGCAGCGGCGTGTGGGCCAGCAATCCCCGGGCCGCGGCCAGTGCGTACGGGCCGCCCGAACCGATCGCCAGCGCCCCCTCCTCCGGCTCGATCACATCGCCGGTGCCGGACAGGAGCAGCGAATGCTCCAGATCGGCGACGATCATCAGCGCCTCGAGCCGGCGCAATACTCTATCCATCCGCCACTCCTTGGCCAGCTCCACCGCCGAGCGGGTCAGGTTGCCCCGGAATTCGTCGAGCTTCGCCTCGAATTTCTCAAACAGCGTGATCGCGTCGGCCGTTGAGCCGGCGAACCCCGCCAGCACCCGGTCCTGATGGAGCCGGCGCAATTTTTTCGCCTGGCGCTTCATCACCGTCGTGCCGACGGTCACCTGGCCGTCGGCGCCCATCGCCACCCGGCCGTCCCGGCGGACGCACAAAATCGTGGTATGGCGTACGGCATTCGCGTTCAACATTGTTTCCTGTACGGGCGGTTTAACATCCGCCCCGCCGGCCGAGTCACGTCCGTTTTGCCCGCGGGTGCGCCCGGTCATAGACCGCCATCAGCCGGTCGGCGTTCAGATGCGTGTAGCGTTCCGTGGTCGCCAGCGACGCGTGGCCGAGCAACTCCTGAATGGCGCGCAGATCGGCGCCGCTTTCCAACAGGTGCGTCGCGCAGCTGTGGCGAAGCGCGTGGGGGCCGACCGGCCCGTTGGCGCTGACTAAACGGCTGTAGCGGGCGACCAGCCGTTCGACGCTGCGCGCGCTCAAGCGCCCGCCCCGATGATTGACGAACAGCGGGGCGGTTGATCCGCCGCTCACGGCGGGCCGCTCGGCCCGTAACGCCGTGCGGTATCGCTCGATGGCGTCCAGCGCCGCTCGGCCGACGGGCACCAGCCGTTCCCGCTTGCCTTTGCCCCGCACCAGGAGAAATCCGGCGTCCGGCTGCAGATCGCCGATGTTGATCCCCACCAGCTCGCTGACGCGGATGCCGGTCGAATAGGCCAGTTCCAGAATCGCCTGATCGCGCATCACCGCCACGGTCGAGCCCCTCGATCCCAAAGCGGGGGCCGCAGCCTGCCGGCCCGGTTCATCCATCAACGCCATCGCGTCATTTAAGTCAGGGGGAGCGTGCCCCTTGCCCTGCCTGCCGGCAAGCAGGGCCCCCTTGGCATTGTTTGTCGGGGCATCCGCCCCCACACCCGGCCCCATGGGCCGTACGTGTTCATGATCTGATTTCCAGCGCTTCATCGGTTCTTCCATCAACGCCATTACCTCATCAACGCTCAGGATGCGCGGCAGTCGCCGGTCGACCTTCGGCATCGGCACCAGTCTGGCCGGGTTGGCGGTCAGCCAGCCCATCCGGATGCCGTAATCGCACCACGCTCTGACAACGGCCAGTTTGCGGGCCATCGTGCTCTTGCGCGCGCCGCGCAGCGCCAGCCAGGCGAGGTAGCCGCGAATATGGACCCGATCGACCTGCGGCGCCTGCGCGCCCATCGTCAGCGACGCGGCGTCGCGCAGATAGCCGGCAAATTGCGTCAGGTCCTGTCGATACCCCCGCAGGGTGTGGGCCGACGCCCCCCGTTCGCTCGAGAGAAAGCTCAGATAGTCAGCGATTCGCCGATCCATCGGCCCAAATCCTCCAGCGCCCGTTCGGCGATTTTGCGCCGTCGGACCGCCCGGTCACGCACGCGCATCGGCAGGTCGGGATAGAGGCCGAAGTTCGCGTTCATCGGCTGGAAATGGCGCGGATCGCTCGTCGTGATATAAGTCAGGAGCGTTCCATAGGTGGTGGTCGCAGGCGGCACGACCGGCGTTTCGCCGCGGATCACTCTCGCACCGTTCAGACCGGCCAGCAGCCCCATGGCGGCCGCCTCCGCATAGCCTTCCACGCCCACCAGCTGCCCAGCAAAGAGGAGCGTGGGACGGGCGCGGCACTGGAGCGTGGGATGCAACACGCGCGGCGCGTTGAGAAACGTGTTCCGGTGCAGGCTGCCCAACCGCAGGAACTCGGCCTTGTCCAGTCCCGGAATCATCCGGAAAATCCGCCGCTGCTCCGGCCAGGTGAGCTTCGTCTGAAATCCGACCATGTTGTAACAGCTCGCGAAGCGGTTCTCCTGCCGCAGCTGCACGACGGCGTAGGGGCGCGCGCCGGTGCGGGGATCGACCAGCCCCACCGGCTTCATCGGACCGAAGAGCAGCGTCTGCCGGCCCCGGTCCGCCTGGACCTCGATCGGGACGCAGCCCTCGAAATAGGGCGTCTGCTCAAACGGCTTGGTCACCACCCGTTGCGCCACGGCCAGTTCGTCGTAAAACCGGTTGTAGTCGGTCTGGTTCATGGGACAGTTTACATAATCGTCCCCCCCCTTGTCGTAGCGGGAGGCGCGAAACGCGATCGACATGTCGATCGTCTCCGCGTCCACGATCGGTGCAATGGCGTCGAAAAAGGCCAGGTACCCGGCCCGGATCACCGATTGGATCGATTTCGCCAGCCGGTCGGAAGTCAACGGGCCGGTAGCCACGATCACGGGGCGCTCCTCCGGCAGATCGATCACCTCCTCACGGATCACCCGGATCCGGGGATGACCCTCAATCGCCGCGGTCACGGCGGCGGCGAAGAGCTCGCGGTCGACCGCCAGCGCCGATCCGGCCGGCACCGGCACCTCATCGGCCACGCGCAGAATCAATGAACGCAACCGGCGCATCTCGGCCTTCAGGATCCCGGCCGCATGGACCGGATCATTCGAGCCGAGTGAATTACTGCAGACCAGTTCGCTTAGATGGGCGGTCCGGTGCGCGGGCGTCGGCACGGTCGGCCGCATTTCATAGAGATCGACCGTGACGCCCCGCTCGGCCGCCTGCCAGGCCGCTTCGCAGCCGGCGAGTCCCCCGCCGAGAACGATGAGGTCAGAAGTCATGACATTTTCCCTTATAAAAAATTGATGAGAGGCTTATTGTAACGGATTGATGACGGGCATTCAAGAAATGACGGGTGAGTCGGCTGCGGCCGGATCAGACCGCAAACACGGCGGGATCAGTGTCCCTCCGCTGTCCATCGCTGCAAACGAATGCTCAGCTCAGACCGCGGTCTCCTGCTGCTGTACCGGCTCTTCCTTATACCCGCAATCCGGCTGTCGGCAGACGACCTCGGCCCCGCGGGATTTGGTGAATTTTTCGACCAGGAACGGCGCCCGGCATTGCGGGCAGGCGCGCGCCACCGGCCGGTCCCAGAGGGCGAACGTGCACTTGGGATAGCGGCTGCAGGCGTAGAATCGCTTGCCCCGCCGGCTTTGCTTCTCGACCAGTTTGCCGTCGCACCCCTCCTGCGGGCAGGCGACGCCGGTCGTCATCGACTGGGTGGTTTTGCAGTCGGGATAGCGGCTGCAAGCCAGGAACCGGCCGAACCGGCCCCGTTTGACGATCATGGCTGAGCCGCATTGCGGACACTGTTCACCTGTTGCCTCGGCCGCCCGCTCGACAATCTTGATGGCACCGCCGGCCTCTTTGACGAATTCCTTAGTGTTCCGGCAATCGGGATAGCCTGAACAGGCGAGAAAACTGCCGTGGCGGCCCCATTTGATGATCATCGGTTTGCCGCACTTGTCGCACTGATGCTCGGTCGGGATCTCACGCCGCTTCACGTCCTGCATTTCGACCTGGGCCTTGGAGAGCCGTTTTTCAAATGGTTTGTAGAAATCCTCCATCACCTGCACCCAGCGAAGCTGGCCCTCCTCGATCTCGTCCAGCTCCTCCTCCATCTTCGCCGTGAAACGGACGGTGAAGATGTCGGGGAAATGCGTGATGAGCAGCTCGTTCACAACCTGCCCCAGCTCGGTCGGATGGAACCGCCCCTCGATCTTGTCCACGTACTTGCGCTCCTGGATCGTGGAGATGATTGTCGCGTAGGTGCTGGGCCTGCCGATGCCGAGCTCCTCCAGCTCCTTGACCAGCAGCGCTTCGTTATAGCGGGGCGGCGGCTGGGTGAAATGCTGCTTCGGCTCGACCCCCAACAGACTCAGCCGGTCGCCCTGCTGGAGCGGCGGGAGGGCCATGCCTCCTTCAATGCGGTCGGCCTCCTCCGTTTCGGAGGCGGGCGCGCCAGGTCTAGCGGCGGCATCCGGTGACGTCTCTTCCCGCGCCTCGGTGTAGAGCGTGGTAAAGCCGGGAAACTTCATCACCGTGCCGGTCGCTGTGAGCAACGCGCGCCCTTTTGCGGCCTGTGCGGTGATTTCGGCCCGAGTCACGTCATATAGGGCCTGGGTCATCTGGCTGGCAACGAACCGCTGCCAGATCAGCTTGTAGAGCAGGTAGGCGTCCCGTTCCAGGATCGATCGGAGCTGATCGGGGTGGCGGTCGACCGCGGTGGGCCGGATCGCTTCGTGCGCGTCCTGGGCGCCCTTCTTGTTTTTGTATACGTTCGGCCGTTCCGGCAGGTAGGCCGCCCCGTGTTCGGATTCAATGTAGCGGCGTACTTCGTCCAGCGCGTCGTTGGAGATGCGCGTCGAATCGGTCCGCATGTAGGTGATCAGGCCAACCGGTCCCTCTTTGCCCAGTTCAACCCCCTCATAGAGCCGCTGGGCGATGGTCATGGTCTTCTTGGCCGTAAATCTGAGCTTGCGCACCGCCTCCTGCTGCAACTTGCTGGTCGTAAACGGCGGCAGCGGATTGCGGCGCTTCTCCTTTTGCTCGACCGACGCCACGGTGAGCTCCGCGCCGCGGATCAGCGCCGCGGCCTCCTCGGCCTGCGTCTGCGTCGTGAGGTTGATCGGCTCGCCGTTCAGTTTGGCCAGCTTCGCGGCGAAGGGGGGCGGGGCGGCTCCCTGCACCGTGGCCGTCACCGACCAGAATTCTTCCTTGACGAAGGCGGTGATCTCCTTCTCGCGTTCGCAGATCAACCGCACCGCGACCGATTGCACCCGGCCTGCGCTCAGCCCGCGGCGCACCTTCTCCCACAACAACGGGCTGACCGTGTAGCCGACAATCCGGTCCAGCACCCGCCGGGCCTGCTGGGCCTGGACCTTGTGCATGTCGATCCGGCCGGGGTTCGCAATCGCGTCCCGCACCGCCCGTTCGGTAATTTCATGGATCAACACCCGGTACAGCTCCGGCCGTCTGCCGTTGAGCTCTTCGGCAATGTGCCACGCGATCGCCTCTCCTTCCCGGTCGGGGTCGGGGGCGAGATAAATCCTGGCGGCCTGCGCGGCCGCCGCTTTGATCTCGTCCACCACCTTCTGTTTGCCCTGGATCACGACATATTCGGGCTTGAATTCGTGCTTCACATCGATGCCGAGCTTACTCTTGGGCAGATCCTTGATGTGGCCCACGGAGGTTTTGACCATGAATTGCCGACCCAGATATTTGCTCAAGGTCTTCGCCTTTGAGGGCGATTCGACGATGAGCAACGACCGGCCTTTGGACGGCGGCGGGGCGTCCTCCCCGGCGCGGCCGGCCGCTTTCGCGGATCGGGCCGCAGTCTTGACCGCACGGCCGATCGAACCCGTCGCCGAACGGCCGCCCGTTTGACGGCGCGCGGGGCGTCCGGTCCGGGTCGGGCGGTGTGCTCGTTCAGTGCTTAGCTCTTTCGCTCGTCGTTTCATCGTGGTTGATCCGCCTGGCTGATCCGGATGAAGCGCGGGATCATCCGCATGTCAGCATATTATAGCGTATGATTGATTTTCGGCCAGTCGCGCGGCGGCGCCCGAGTCCGTTACAACGTCGATCGGCAATAAAACTGTCCCGGCAGTTGACGAACGGCGCCTTTCAGCTCCAACGACACCAGCAAGGCGGCCACATGCCGGACAGGCCGGCCCGCCCGGGCAGCCAGTTCATCCATGTGGAGCGGTTCATGTGTGACATGTCCCGCCAATGCGCGTTCCTCCGTCGTTAACGACGCCTCGGCCGCATGCGCGGACATCCGGTCGGCTGAGGGCGTCGGGCGCAAAGGACGGACGATCGAGGGGTCAATCTGCGCGGCGACCGCCTCGAGAATATCCTCGACCCGTTCGACCAGCGTGGCGCCCGATTTGATCAATCGGTTGGTGCCGATACTGCCGCCGACACCCAGATTGCCCGGCACGGCAAACACCTCACGCCCCTGCTCTAGGGCAAGGCGCGCGGTGATCAGCGATCCGCTCCGCTCTCCCGCTTCCACCACCACCACGCCCAGCGCCAGGCCGCTGATCAGACGATTGCGCCGGGGAAAGTGATGCGCCAGCGGCGGTGTATTCGGGGAAAACTCCGTGAGCAGGGCGCCGTCCCGTCCGATCGCCTCCTGCAACGCGCGATGCTCCAACGGATAGACGCGATTCAGACCGCAGCCCAGCACGGCGATCGTATCGCCGCCGGCGTCCAGCACCGCCTGATGGGCCGCGCCGTCAATGCCCCGGGCCAGTCCGCTGACCACCGTCACGCCCGCCAGCGCCAGTTCGCGGCCGAATCGTTCGGCCACCATGCTCCCGTAGGGGGACGGCCGGCGGCTGCCGACGACGGCGATCATGGCTGAGGCGAGTTCCATTCCGCCCCGGTACCAGAGGGCGGGCGGCGGATCGGGAAGGTCGCGCAGACGCGCCGGGTAGGCGGCGTCGTCCGGTGTCAGAATGGCCGCGCCGTCTCGTTCCGAATCACGCAGCAGTCGCTCGGCTCGTCGAGCGCTCTGACCGGAGGCCAGCGCGTCCGCAGCCGGCCTCGACACACCGGGGGCCGAAGAAAGCGCGGCGGCCGGAGCCGCAAGTATGGCCTCCGGAGCGCGGTACCGGGCGAGCAGCGCGGCGCACCCGCGGGGCGTCAAACCCGCCGTCGCCGCAAGGGCCACCCAGGCCTTCCGTCGAGTGGCGGCGTCTCCGCTGGCTGCCGGGAACGGGATCATGAACGGTTCGGACGGGCGGGAGGTCAGTCCGGGATGATTTCGAACTGCTCCATGTGCAGCGCGGGATCGTTTTTCACGATGATTTTTTTCAACAGTTCTTTCTCAAGCTCGTCCACCGACTTGCGCTCTTCATCGTAGAGCAGATTCGCCACCGTCGGATGGACCGTGACCACGACCTTTCGTTCCCGGGCCGTGAAATCGAGCCGGCGCAGCTCCCTGAAAATTTCGTAACAGACCGTGGCAGGGGACTTGGTGTAGCCCCGCCCTTCGCAATAACTGCACGGTTCGCTCAACACCCGCAGCAGATCTTCGCGCGTGCGTTCGCGCGACATTTCCACCAGTCCCAGCTCGGAGATTCTCAGAATATGGGTGCGCGCCTTGTCCTTGCTCATCGCTTCTTTAAATGCGCCGAAGACCTTGTCGCGGTTTTTCCCCGACTCCATGTCGATGAAGTCGATGATGATGAGCCCGCCGATGTTGCGCAGCCGCAACTGGTAGGCGATCTCCTTGGCCGCTTCCATGTTGGTCTTTAAAATCGTCTCCTCGAGGTTGCGCTTGCCCACGTACCGGCCGGTGTTCACGTCGATCACCGTCAGCGCCTCGGTATGGTCGATCACAATGTAGCCGCCCGACTTCAGCCAGACGCGCCGGCCCAACGCTTTGGAAATCTCCAGCTCGATGCCGTAGGCGTCAAAAATCGGTTCGTCCCGGCTGTAGAGCTCGATTTTGGGGCCGAGGTGAGGCAGATAGGTCTGCACGAAAGTCTGGATCCGCTCGAATTCCGGCTTGGAATCGATGACCAGCCGGTCCATCTTATTGGTGAACAAATCACGGACAATGCGGAAGCTCAGGTCGAGATCGGAGTGCAACAGCGACGGCGCCGCCTGACGCTCCCGTTTCTCCTGCAGCGTCTGCCAGATTCGATCGAGAAATTCGATGTCGGCGCGGATTTCCTCGTCGCTGATCCCTTCGCTGACCGTCCGAATGATGTAGCCGGCTCCGCTCCGGCGCTGCTGCTGAACCAAATCGCGCAGTCGCCGCCGTTCCTCCTCCCGGGAGATTCGCCGCGACACGCCCAGATGATTGACCGTCGGCATGTAGACCAGGTAGCGGCCCGGGAACGACAGGTGGCCGGTCACGCGGGCGCCCTTTGTCCCGATCGGCTCCTTGCTGGCCTGCACCACGACCTCCTGGCCCTCCTGCAACAATTCTTCAATCGACACGTTCTGCCGCCGCCGCGCTCTCGGTCTGGGGCTCCGTTCTTCGGCCTCCTCCTCGTCCTCCTCTCGCTGACCGCCCCCCTCCAGCTCCTCCTCCCCGCTCAGCTCGATCTGCGCCGCTTCTCCCTCCGGAAAGGCGGCAATGTCGGAGACGTGCAGAAAGGCCGCGCGCTCGAGGCCGATGTCGACAAACGCCGCCTGCATGCCGGGCAGCACTTTCGCCACCCGGCCCTTGTAGACGTTGCCGACAATCCCCTGGTCCCGTTTCCGGTCGATATAGAGCTCCGTCAGCACGCCGTTTTCCAACAGCGCGACGCGGGTCTCCTCCGGTACTGCATTAATGATGATTTCCGTCGCCATAGTGGTTGGACTCCTAATCTTGGGACTTCAATGGAACAGCAATAACCGTCTTATCCGCACATTCATGACCACCCCGAGTCCTGTCATCGTCACGACCATCGCCGTACCGCCGTAACTCATCAACGGCAGCGGGATGCCGACCACGGGCAACAGACCGGACGTCATCGCCACGTTGATGATCAGATTGAATCCGATCATGGCCACGACGCCGACCGCAAGGAGGCTGCCCAGCATGTCCCGGGCCCGTATCGCGGCATCCATGCCCAGCAGCAGCACGGTCAGGTACAGTCCGATGACAACAATCGCGCCGATAAACCCCCATTCCTCGGCCAGAACCGAAAAGACAAAATCGGTGTGCGCCTCGGGGAGAAATTTCAATTGACTCTGCGTCCCTTCCTGAAAACCTTTGCCGAACCAGCCGCCGGAGCCGATGGCGATCTTGGACTGCATCAGGTGGTAACTCTTGCCCAACGGGTCGGCCGACGGATCCAGAAACGTGACCAACCGGGCGCGCTGATAGTCCTTCAGTGAGTGCCAGACACCCTGCCACAGGAAGGGAAAGAGCATTACAAAGAGCAGCGCCCCCACGACCAGCGTCCGTGACCGGATGCCCACCACCGCCACCATCGCGAGAAAGAGGAACAGCAGCGTCAGCGCAGTGCCCAGATCGGGTTGCTTCATCACCAGCACCAGCGGTGCGAGCACCAGCAGCATGGGCACGGTGAGTTGGGCGATCCGATAACCTCCCACGACACGCCGCTCGGCAAAATAAGAGGCCAACACGAACAACACAGCCAGCTTGGCCAACTCGGACGGCTGGATGGACAACCCGCCCACGCTGAGCCACCGTTGCGCGCCTTGACTGGACCGCCCCACGACCAGCACCAGCATGAGCAGGAGCATGACCACGCCGTAGCCGACATACGCGTAGCGGGCCAGGACCCGGTAATCGACCACGGTCATAAGACCGAACGTCGCCCAGCCGAGCAACATCCAGTAAAATTGCCGCTGATAGATCGGGGTCGTTCCGCCGCCGGCCACGCTGTACAGGCTGACCAGCCCGATCAGCAAAATCGCCGACGTCGCCGCCACCAGCCTCCAGTCAAAATTCGTCGGCACCCGCCGGTCGCTGATCATGCGCGGCAGCGACACGGTCATCCCCTCATCGGCTTCTTGGCCGGTTTGGTGTCGGTCACTTCACCGGGCGGCGCCGACCCGGGGGTTGACGGCTCGGGCCGTAGATAGTGCTCGATCATCTGTTTGGCCACCGGTGCAGCCGCCGAGCCGCCGTGCCCCCCGTGCTCCACCAACACGGCGATGGCGATTTCGGGCGACTCAACCGGAGCAAACGCCACAAACCAGGCGTGATCTTCAAACCCAGTGGGCGCTTTGACCTGACCGGCATTGGCGCTTCCCACCACCTGCGCCGTTCCCGTTTTGCCGGCGATTGAGACCAGTTTCGATCGGGCGGCACCACCCGTGCCGTGCTCGCCCTCCACCACCGCGGTCAGGGCTGTTCGCAGGATGCGAAACGTCTTCGCGCTCACCGCCGCGTCGGCCAGCCGTGTCGGCGGAAACGCCTCCAACCGTCCGCTGTCGCGATCCTGCATCGCCTTGACCAGGTGGGGCTGGTAGCGACGGCCGCCGCTGGCCACCGTCGCGATCAGATCGGCCATCTGCAACGGCGTCACGCCCACGTAGCCCTGGCCGATGGCGACCGACAGCGTCTCGCCCGGATACCACGGTTCGCCCATCGCCTTGACTTTCCAGTCGGTGGACGGCACGATGCCGTGCCGTTCCGACGACAGCGCAATGCCGGTGGGCTGTCCCAACCCGAACTCGGTTGCGTATTTGGCGATCGTGTCGACGCCCATCTCCGATCCCAGCCGATAGAAATAGACGTCGCATGACTGGGCAATGGCATCATTCATGGCGATGTCGCCGTGCCCCCCCGCTTTCCAGTCATGGAAATAACGCCGGCCGAATTGCAAGCCGCCCTGGCAGAAGAGATGATCTTCAGGCCGGATCTGGTGCGACTCCAGCGCCGCGGCCGCCACCGGAATTTTAAAAACCGAACCCGGCGGGTAGACCCCCTGAATCACCCGGTTGGTCAGCGGATGTTCGGAATCGTTCACGAGCTTCGTCCATTCGGCCGTGCTCATGTTGCCGGAGAGGAGATTGGGGTCGACGGACGGATGGCTGACCATGGCCAGCACGTCGCCGGAATTCGGATCGACCGCCACCACCGCACCGGCCCGATCCCCCAACGCCTCCTCCGCCACCCGTTGCAGCTCCATGTCGATGGTCAGGTAGAGATCGTCGCCCCGAACCGGTTCCACCGCGTCGACCACCCGCCGTTCGTGGCCCAATGCGTCCACTTCCACACGCTTCATGCCGTCACGGCCGCGCAGCCAGTGATCATAGCTTGATTCCAGCCCCGATTGCCCGATGATGGCGCCCGGCGACAATGAGTCATCCTTGGCAGCGTCCAGCTGTTCGGCCGTCACTTCTCCGACATACCCCAGCAGATGGGAAGCCATCGGACCGTACAGATAGCGGCGCCTCGCCTCCACTTCAATTTTCAACCCCGACAGGCTCAAGCGGTGGGTCTCCAGCCTCGCCGCTTCGCTCAACGTGAGCCCCTGTTTGATCAGGACGGGCGTATAGGCCGACTCGCGACGTTTATTGATCCGGTCCCGGACCTCATCCTCCGTCAACCCCAGGGTGCGGCTGATTTCCGCGATCGTGGCGGACGGATCGGACATATCCTCTTCAACCACATAGAGATTCAGGCTGGGCACGTTCGTCACCAAGAGTCGTCCCGCGCGGTCATAGATCAGTCCGCGAGGTGCCTGAATCGGGACGTGGCGCAAGCGGTTTTGTTCGGAGAGCTGGTGGTAGTAATCGCCGTACCAGACCTGCAGCCCCCAGAGCCGGACGACCAGCAGGGCCACAATGCCGCACAGAATCACCGCCATCCAGAGCAGGCGGTCATGAAGCGCCTTGACCTGATCCTGGGGGGGCGAGATGTAACTCATCGATCAACCAGCAGCGTGAGCCGCTCCGTACGCTCGCCCATCCGCCTCCGCAACACCCAGAGGCCGATCATGACGATAACAGCAGTATAACACGCCTCCGGAACGGCTGTCAGATAGAGTTCCCGCCAACCCTCACCCGTGCGCCACCAGATCGTGATGGTCATCCACACGCCCTGCAGGAGGAAGAGCGCAAAGCAAATGGCGCCGTGCGTGGTGGCGTTGGCCAGTAGGAGCCGCCGGCCCAACACGCCGCCGACCAGGCCGATGCAGAGTTTGGCGATCAATTGGGGGCCGACCAAGCCGCCGCTGAACCGGTCAACCAGCAATCCGACCAGCAGCCCGGCGGCGCCCCCCGTCCAGGGCCCTCCCAGCAGCCCGATACCGTATACGACCACTCCGGGCAGATCGGGACGAATGCCCGCCACGGCGATCAGGCCGGTCACCTGCATCTGCAGCGGCACGATGAACAGGCACAGGACGATCACGGTCAGCGCGTTCACCGGACGGTTTCCGTCTCCACATCCATCAGGGGAAGCACCAGCACCTCCTCCAACCGGTCGAGATCAACAGCCGGTGTGAGCATCAACTCCTGACTGATGGCGTCCGGCATCCGTTCGATCGCGCTGACGGTGCCGATTCGCAGCTCCTTTGGAAACGTGCCGGCCAACCCTGATGTGATGACCAGATCCCCGACCTGGACCGACGCCAGGGTGGACACATACTTCATCCGGAGTCGCTTCCCGCCGACCCCCTCGATCAACCCTTCGTCACGGCCGCGCTGGATCAGGCCGGGCACCACGCTGTTTCGATCGGACACCAGCAGCACCACGGCGGTTTTGGGCATCACTTTGACGACCCGGCCGACCACGCCGTCCTGCACGGCGACCCCCATGTCCATCTTGACGCCGTCCCTTTGGCCCCGATTGATGACCACGCTCTGATACCAGTTGGTGGGATCGCGCCCGATGACGTCGGCCACCATCGCCAGATCCGTGAACGTCTTCCCAAAGGCGTCCAGGTCATCGCGCCGTCCGGCGGCACCAAGTTGCTCTTGAAGGTGGGCGACTTCCTGCTCCAGGCGGGCGACTTGATCCCTCAATCGGCGGTTCTCATCGCCGAGATTCCACAGGTCCACGTACCGGTCCGTCCAGTCGCTTGCAGCCGTCCGTATTCCTCCGATGGCGCGTTGGAGCCACGACTCAATGAGCAACAATGGCTGCTCAATGATCATCAGGGGACGACGCTGAATCTGAGGGGAAAAGAGGATCAACAGGAAGGCCACGCCCGCCAGGACCGCCAACCCCCGCGTTCGGGTAAGCCACGACCAGCGCATGCGTCAGGTCTGGATCGAAACTTTCTTCAATAACTCCAGTTCTTCCAGTGCCTTGCCCGTGCCCAGAACCACCGTGGTCAACGGATTATCCACCGTGATGATCGGCAGATTGGTCTCCTCGCGCAAGCGGATGTCGAGCCCCCGCAACAGCGAGCCGCCGCCGGTCAGCACAATGCCCCGGTCGATGATGTCGCCGGCCAGCTCGGGCGGGGTGTTTTCCAGCGCGACCTTGATGGCATTGACGATCGCGCTGATCGGTTCAGCCAGCGCTTCGCGGATTTCCGCATCATCGATGGTCAACGTCTTGGGAATGCCCGAGATCAGATCGCGTCCCTTGATGATGATCGTCTTCCGCTCATCCAGCGGATAGGCCGAGCCGATCTCCAGCTTGACCATCTCGGCCATGTGGTCGCCGATCAGCAGATTGTACTTGCGTTTGATGTACCCCGAGATGGCATCGTCCATCTTGTCGCCGGCGACCTTCACCGATTCGCTGTAGACGATACCGGCCAGCGAGATAACCGCCACATCGGTCGTGCCGCCTCCCACGTCGACCACCATGTTGCCGTACGGTTCGGCGATCGGCAGCCCCGCCCCGATGGCCGCGGCGATTGGCTCCTCAATCATGTAGACCTCGCGGGCCCCGGCCAGCTCGGCGGAATCGCGCACCGCCCGTTGCTCCACCTGGGTGATCTTGGACGGCACACAGATCACGACCCGCGGCCGCACGAATGTCGTGCGATTGTGCGCCTTGTTGATAAAATGGCTCAACATCTTTTCGGCCACTTCGAAATCGGCGATGACGCCGTCGCGCATGGGACGGATCGCGACAATGTTGCCCGGGGTGCGCCCCAGCATCCGCTTCGCCTCGGCGCCCACCGCCAGGATCCGCCCTGTTCGTTTTTCCACGGCCACCACCGAGGGCTCGTCCAGCACGATGCCGCGCCCCCGCACGTACACGAGGGTGTTGGCCGTGCCCAAATCGATCGCCAAATCCTGCGAAAACCAGCCTAACGCCTGATCCATCAATCCCACGGAACACCCCGCACTCGTTGAGCGTTGACGCGACCCGCCCGTCCGGGCTGGGACGCATCGACACGATTGGAGAAAAGAGCCTCTGTTCTTTGTTCCCGCATTCCGAATTACCAGTCGATGCTGCGCTCGCTGCGCGCGTTCACGACATGCGTCTGAGCCGCCTCATCGCCGAGTCGGCGCCCCCGATCGTTCCCGACCACCAGCAAGCCCTCCAGCACGACGACGGCCACGGCCAGCAGCCACCCGACCCACGGGATGGCCGCCAGCAACATCGCCACGCCGAACGGAAGATTGCGCAAAATCGACTCGCGCAGTCCGGCCGGCCTGCCGTCGGCGGCGACTACCCGGAGCCCGATCACGGCCTTTCCCAAGCTCCGGCCCGGCATCACGCCATCGGCAATCAGCAGATAGGTGAGGCCGGCGAAAAATCCCACCGGCTTGGCCATGTGGGCCAGCGCCGCCGCAGCCAGCAGATCGATGATGCGGGCGACCAGGCGCGGAAGATAGTCGGCTTTCAAATCGAAGAGGCGTGTTCCACCGCCGAATGCTGAGGCTGGTTGAGAAGCCGTGGCGGGTTGTTCCACCTGCTCTGGCGACCGTGGCCCACCCTCCGGCGCCGCGTCACCGATCGACGCCGTACTGGAAGTCGCTTCTCCGGCATTCACAGAATATCATTATAATACAGCGTCCGGAAGCACGCAAGCAACGAGGTCAATCCATCTCACCGACCCTCTTGAAGCTCCCCCTGCACATCACCGGATCATTATGTTTCATGTTTCTCGACACCGGTTGCATTCATCCGCCGGCGTGCCGTATCATTTTGATATGATTCGGTTCATCCGGCAACGCGCCGTCGAAAATCCCTGGGTGCTGCGCACTATTTTCGGCACCATCATCGTCATCTTCATCGTCTCGATGGGCTGGATCGGGTTCAAGCCGTCGTCCAACCGCACGGTGGCCACGGTCGCGGGCGTGCCCATCACTCTGCAGGAGTACGAGGACGCCTACCGTCGGACCTACGAGCAGTATCAAAATATCTTCAAGGACCAATTCACGCCCGAGCTGGTCAAACAGCTTGACCTCAAGCATGCGGTGATCAACCAGTTGATCGATGATCAACTCTGGCGGCTGACGGCCAAGCGGCTCGGCGTAGCGGTTACGGATGAGGAGCTGACCGCCGAATTGATCAAAATTCCCGCCTTTCAACGCGCGGGACAATTTGATCCGACC
>Ga0335085_10006396_pt1 | contig 18603 bp, 17 predicted proteins | sample Lox_Sample_45_FD_206712 | JGI IMG/M metagenome (GOLD analysis project Ga0335085, IMG submission 206712) | Soil microbial communities from Loxahatchee National Wildlife Refuge, Florida, United States - Lox_Sample_4.5 | ecosystem: Environmental > Terrestrial > Soil > Wetlands | place: USA...
CGCTGGCGGGGGAGTAGAGGAACTCGACCGTGCCGGTGCTGCGGTATCCGGCCTCGGCGGCGAGCCTGGCCGCCGCCTCGTGCATCGCGGCGCGCACCCCGTCGGGCAGGAACGGCGCGGGCGCCTCCTCGATCAGCTTCTGGTGGCGCCGCTGCACCGAGCAGTCCCGGTCGCCCAGGCACAGCACGGTGCCGTGCTCGTCGGCCAGGACCTGCACCTCGACGTGCCTGGCGTCGGGCACGTGCCGCTCCAGGTACACCCCGGGCTGCCCGAAGGCCGCCCGCGCCTCCGCCGCCGCGGCCGCCAGCGCGCCGGGCAGGGCGGCGGCGTCCCGGGCGATCCGCAGGCCCCGCCCGCCGCCGCCGGCCGAGGCCTTGACCAGTACCGGGTAGCCGAGCCGGGCGGCCGCCGCGAGCGCGTCGCCCGGCGCCGCCACGGCGGCGGAACCGGGTACCACCGGGACCTTAGCCCGCGAAGCCAGGGCCCGCGCGGCCAGCTTGTCGCCCATCGTCGCGATCACCTGGGCCGGCGGTCCGATGAAGACCAGCCCGGCCGCGGCCACGGCCGCGGCGAACTCGGCGTTCTCGCTCAGCAGGCCGTAACCGGGGTCCACCGCCGCGGCCCCGGCCGCGCGGGCCGCGTCGATGACCGCATCCTGGTTAAGGTAGGACAGGGCCACCGGGGCCGGGCCGAGCCGGACGGCCTCGTCGGCCAGCCGGACGTGCGCCGCGGCCGCGTCGGCGTCGCTGTACACCGCGATCGTCCGCACGCCGAGGTCGCGGTACGTGCGGATGAGCCGGACCGCGATCTCGCCGCGGTTCGCCACCAGTACCGGCCCGGTCATCTGCGCACCTGTCCTCCACCGGCTAATCTACCGATCGTATGGTAGTTTATGGGCCATGACCCTGCCCACCTCGGGGCCCGCGACGGCCGAAGGCCGGAGCGGGTCTCCCGCGACGGGACCTGCCGCGGGCGAGCGCGTCGCCGAGTCACGCCGCAGGCACGCCGAGGCGCTGGAGATGGGCGGCCCGCAGGCGGTGGACAGGCACCGCGCGTCAGGCCGGCTGCCGGTGCGGGAGCGGATCACGCTGCTGCTCGACGAGGGCTCCTGGTTCGAGACCGGGGCGCTGGCCCAGCCGGAACGGCGCACCGGCAAGAAGGTGCCAGGCGACGGGGTCGTCACCGGCTTCGGCCGGGTGGACGGCCGCACGGTCGGCCTCATCGGCATCGACGCGACCGTCCTGGCCGGCACGACCGCGCCGGTCAGCATGCGCAAGCAGGGCCGGCTGATCGAGCAGGCCCAGCGGTTCGGGTACCCGCTGGTGCTGCTGTGCGACGCCGACGGCGGGCGCATCCCCGACGTCATGGGCTGGCGGTTCAGCGGGCTGCCGCTGGACTTCAAGACGTTCCTCAAGCCGCGCCCGGGCGAGCCGCCGGTGCCGCGGGCCGCCGCGGTGCTCGGCCCCTCGTACGGTGACTCGGCGCTGCACGCGTCCACCGCGCACTTCGTGGTGATGACGCAGTCGGCGGCGATCGCGCTCTCCGGCCCCTCCGTGGTCGAGGCGGCCATCGGCGAGCAGCTCACCGACACCGAGCTCGGCGGCCCCGACGGCGCCCAGGCGGCCGGCAACGCGCACATGGTGGCCGAGGCCGAGGCGGACGCGTTCGATGCCATCGCCGCGTTCCTGTCCTACCTGCCGTCAAGCGCCGCCCGTCCCGCTCCCGCGGCACCGCCCGCCGCGCCCGCCACCGACCCGGCCGAGCTGGCGTCGATCGTGCCCGCCGCCAGCCGCTCGGCCTACGACATGCACCGGGTGCTCGAGGCGATCGCCGACCGCGACTCGATCTTCCCCTGGGGCACGGGCTGGGGCCCGAGCCTGATCACGGCGCTGGTCAGGATCGAGGGCCAGCCGGCCGGCGTCGTGGCCAGCCAGCCGCTGTCCGGCGCGGGCGCGCTCGACCCGGCCGCGCTGGCCAAGGAGACCAAGTTCGTCGACCTGTGCGACACGTTCAACCTGCCCCTGGTGTTCCTGCACGACGTGCCCGGCCTGATGATCGGCACGCAGGCCGAGCGGGGCGGCATCCTGCACGCCTACGAGGCCGTGGTCTCGCGGATCGCCGCCGCCCTGGTGCCCAAGGTCGGCGTGGTGCTGCGCAAGGCCTACGGCGGCGGCCACTTCGCCATGGGCGGCCGGCCCACCCACCCGGACTTCCTGTTCGCCTGGCCCTCCGCCGAGCTGGGCTTCATGGCGCCCGAGGCGGGGATCCGCACCGTGTACCGGCGCCGGATGGAAGCGGTCCTGGCCGAGCAGGGACCGGCCGCGCGCGACGCCCTGATTGCCGAGCTGATGGCGGATTGGATGGCCGATTCCGAGCCGTGGGAGGCCGCCGCGCACCTGTCGCTCGACGACATCATCGAGCCGGCCGCGACCCGCGACGTCATCGCCCGCGCGCTGGAGGTGGCGTGGGGCAGCCGGGAGACCAGGGTCGTGCGGTCGTGGCCCCGGTGAGCGCGCCCGCGGCCCTGCCGCACTGCGATCACCTGGAAACCGAAATCCGTGGTCCCGTGGCCCTGTTCCGCATCAGCCGGCCGGGCAAGCTCAACGCGCTCACCGCCGCGTTCTGGCCGCAGCTGCGGCTGCTGCTCGACGCGGCGGCGGCCGAACCCGGCATCCGTTCCATCGTGCTCACCGGCAGCGGCGACCGGTCCTTCTCGACCGGCGGCGACATCGAGGGGTTCGCCGAGCTCGACGGCGCCGCCGAACGCCGTGACTTTCTCGACGGCTGCCTGCGGACCTTCACCGCGATCGAGGAATGCCGTCTCCCGGTCATCGCGGCGGTCAACGGGTGGGCCCTGGGCGGCGGCTGCGAGCTGGCGCTGGCCTGCGACATCGTGCTGGCCGCCGAGCACGCCGCCTTCGGCCTGCCCGAGGCGTCGGTCGGGCTCGTCCCCGGCTTCGGGATCCTGCGGGCGCCCGCCGTCGTCGGACGGCAGGCGGCCAAGCTCATGGTCCTGGCCGGCGAGCGGCTCAGCGCCCAGCGGGCCTACGAGCTCGGCCTGGTCCAGCAGGTCCTGCCCGCCGCCGAGCTGGTCCCGGCCGCGCTCAAGCTCGGCCGGCGGATCGCCGAGCGGGCGCCGCTCGCGGTCGAGGTCGGCAAGCGCATGGTCAACCGCGGCGTGGACCGCGGCGAGACCGGCTACGGCGTCGAAGCCGTCGCCATGCTGTACGCCACCCGGGACGCGGCCGAGGGCATCGCGGCCTTCGCCGAGCGGCGCGCGCCGCGCTTCGAAGGGCGCTGAGCCATGGAGCCTTTTGTCGCACTGATGCGCCGGTACTGCATCGATTACACCGCCCGGCACGACCTGAGCGTGTGCGACGACATCATGGTTCCCGGCTACACGCTGCACATGGGCACCCACGACCTGGCCGGCCGCGACGAGTTCTACAAGCCCGCCGCCGCCGCCCAGTTTCGGCAGTTCCCGGGGCTGTGCCTGACCGTCAACGAGATCATCTGCTCCGGCGACCGGCTGGCCCTGCGCTTCACCGAGCACGGCGCGTCGGTCCGGCACGACGGCGCCCAGGCCGCCTGGAGCGGCATCGGCCTGTACCGCTGGGACGGGCAGCGGCTGCTTGAGAACTACGTCGAGCAGGACTACCTGGCCCGCCGGCGGCAGCTCGCCGAAGGCCGGCCGGACGGCGTCGAGCCGCCAGCCGTGGCGCCGTGGGACACCCGTTCGATCCCTGGTGATCCGGCGGCCGAGGACGTCGTCCGGGCCTGGCTGGACGCTGGCGACCTCACCGCGGTGACGGCCGACGACGGGCAGCCGCCGCACCGCCTGCTGGCACCCGCGCGGACCGAGATCAGCGTGCTGTTCTCGGCCGGGCCGCGGGTCGCGTTCCACGCGGTGCAGCACGGCCCGCTGGCCGACGACGCCCCCCGGTTCGCCGATGACGGCGAGGCGATGCTGCACCTGGCCGGGGTAGTCCGAGTGCAGGGCGGCGAGATTGCCGGGGGACGCGTGATCCGGGACCGGCTCGGGCTGCTGCGCAGGCTTGACCTCGGTCACTCAACCGAAGCCCGGCCCTGAGATGCGCCTGGGGCTCTACTACGACCTGCGCAACCCCGGCGCGGCCCGGCCGTGGGCGCGGGTCTACGCGGCCGCGCTCGACCGGATCGCCTGGGCCGACGACGAGGGCATCGGCGCCATCTGGGTCACCGAGCACCACGGGTTCGCCGACGGCTACCTGCCCGCCCCGCTGACCTTCTGCGCCGCCATCGCCGCGCGCACCCGCCGGGCCCGCATCGGCACCGCGGTCGTGATCAGCCCGCTGATGCCGGTCACCGCCCTGGCCGAGCAGGCCGCGGTGGTCGACATCCTCAGCGGCGGGCGGCTCGAGCTCGGGCTCGGGGCCGGCTGGCGAGCGGCGGAGTTCCGGGCGTTCGGGGCGGATTACCGGCAACGGTACGAGGCTCTTGACAAAGCCGTTCGTTTCCTGCCTGACCTGTGGGCCAGCGGGACGGTCACCCCGGCCCCCGTGCAGCACCCGCTGCCGGTCTGGGTCGGGGCCCGCGGCCCGCGCGGTGCCCGGCTGGCCGGGCGCGCCGGCGCGGGCCTGCTCTGGATCGACCCGGAGCTGATGGCGCCCTACCTGGCCGGCCTGGCCGCCGCCGATCCGCCCGCCCTGCCCCGCGTGGGCGGCCTGGTCAACGTGTTCCTGGCCGACGACCCGGACCTGGCCTGGGGCGTGATCAGGGAGAACGGGCGCCGTAACCGGGCCAGCTACGAGGACGCGGGCGGGGCCGCCGAGCGGGCGGCCGCCTTTCCCAAGCTGCGGGTCCTGACCCCGGCCGCCGCCGCTGCGCACATCACCGAGCTGTGCGCCGGGCTGCCGGTCACCGACGTGTTCTGCTTCGGCGACATCGGCGGCCTGGACGACGACCTGGTGGACCGGCACACCGAGCTTGCCGTGCGCGAGCTGACCCCCTTGCTGGCTGCGGAAGGAGAGCTGTGAGCACCGTCACCGACCAGGACCTGCTTTCCCCTGAGCTCACCGAGGACCCCTTCGCCTACTTCGCCCGGCTGCGCGCGGAGGACCACGTGCACTGGGCCGAGGCCAACAAGGCCTGGCTACTGACCCGCTACGACGACGTGGTGGCCGCCTACGCCGACCCCCGGCTGTCCTCGGACCGGGTCCGTCCGCTGCTCGGCGTGCTGCCGCCGGAGCGGCGCGCGGAGTACGGGCCGATGCTGGAGACCATCGGCCACTGGATGGTGGTCACCGACCCGCCCGCCCACACCCGGCTGCGCAAGCTCGCCAACCACGCGTTCAGGCAGCAGCGGGTCAACGCGATGGGAGCCTGGATCGGCGAGCTGGTGGACGACCTGCTCGACGATTTCACCGCCTCCGGGAGCGACGACTTCCTCAACCGCATCGCCTACCCGCTGCCCGCCGCGGTCATCGCCCGGATGATGGGCGCGCCGCTCCAAGACAGGGACAAGTTTCAGCACTGGTCCGACGAGCTCGCCCTGGTCGCGTTCAGCGCCGGCGGCGAGGACCGGGCCAGCCGGTACACCCGCGCGCTGGCCGGGGTCCGCGAGCTCCAGGAATACCTGGCCCAGCTGATCGACCGGCGGCGCCGCGAGCCCGGCGAGGACATGATCAGCCTGCTGCTGGCCGGGGCCGACGAGAGCGGCGACCACCTAGACGACGCCGAGCTGATGGCGCTGTGCTCGCTGATCCTGTTCGCCGGGCACGAGACCACCACCAACCTGCTGTGCAACGCGCTCGTCGCGCTCGACCGGCACCCGGCCGAGCTGGCCCGCCTGCGGGACGACCCGTCCCTGGTCAACCGGGCGGTCGAGGAGGTGCTGCGGTACGAGGGGCCGATCAAGATCATCATCCGCTGGGTGGTGGAAGACCACGACCGCGACGGCCGCACCGTCAAGGCGGGGGACCGGGTGTTCCTGGTCCAGCAGTCGGCCAACCGCGACGCGGGCACGTTCGGTGACCCGGACCGGTTCGACATCGGCCGCCCCACCCAGCCGCTGCACGTCGGCTTCGGCCGCGGCATCCACGCCTGCCTGGGCGCCCAGCTCGCCAGGATCGAGGCCCGGGTGGCCCTGCCGAAGATCCTCGGCCGGCTCGGCGGCGTCCGCGTCCTCGGCGACGTCACCTGGCGGCCGAACATCGCGTCCCGCGCGGTCACCGGGCTGCGGGTCGGCCATGGCTGAGGTGACCTACATCCGGGCCGACGGCGAGCGGCGGACGCTGGACGTGCCCGACGGGACCAGCCTCATGATCGGCGCGGTCAGCCACCAGCTCGACGGCATCGTCGGCGAGTGCGGCGGCCAGATGATGTGCGCGACCTGCCACGTCTACGTCGAACCGCGGTTCCTCGGCCGGCTAGCCGCGCCCAGCGACGACGAGGACGCCATGCTGGATACCACCGCTTGCCAACGCCAGCCCAACAGCCGGCTGTCCTGCCAGCTCATCGCGTCAGGCGCACTCGACGGCATCGTCGTGCACACGCCGGAAGCGCAGCTGTGACAGCCACCTCCACCACTGGCAACTCCACGAACGGAAGGAACGGGTCCATGCGGCAACCACCAGGGCGGGCGCAGCGGCGCGGCGGCGGCGAGCGCAAGCCCCGCGAGGAGCGCTGGTCCGAGCTCATCGAGGTCGCCACCGAGGTGTTCTACGCCAAGGGCTACGACGCGGCCTCCCTCCAGGACATCGCCGACCGGCTGGGGATGCTCAAGGGCAGCCTGTACTACTACATCCAGTCCAAGGAAGACCTCCTGTACGACGTGATCAAGACCGTGCACGAGGAAGGCCTGGCCAACATCGAGTCGCTGGCCGCCGGGGACGGCGACGCGGTTGAGCGGCTGCGCCACGTCATCATCGGGCACATCGACCACGAGTGCCGGAACATGACCAAGACCGCGGTGTTCCTGCACGAACTCCAGGCGCTGTCGCCCGAGCGGCAGGCCGAGATCATCGGCGACGAGCACGCCTACCGGCGCGTGTTCGTCGGCCTGATCGAGGCGGGCCAGCAGGACGGGCTGATCCGGGCCGAGGTGAATCCCAAGCTGGCCGCGCTGAGCATCCTGGGCTCGGTGAACTGGGTCTACCGGTGGTTCCGGCCGGGCGGCGAGTTCACCGCCCGCCAGATCGGCGAGCAGTTCGCCGACCTGGCCCTGCGCGGCATCGCCACCCCGGACGCGCTGGCCAGCCTGGCCCCCCCGCCGGCCCCCGCCGACCACTCGGCCACGCCCGCTCCCGCTGCTGGCGCGGCCGCCCGTCCGGCCCGCGGCCAGGCGAGGACCGCGTGAGCGGGCTGGCTGGCCGGGTCGCCCTGGTCACCGGCGGATCCCGGGGCGTCGGCCGCGCCGTCGCCCGCCGCCTGGCCGCCGACGGCGCCGCCGTAGCCGTCAACTACCGCCGCGACGAGGCGGCGGCCCGCGAGACGGTCGCCGCGATCGAGGCGGACGGCGGCAAGGCCGCCGCCTACCAGGCGGCCATCGGCGACGACCAGGCGGTGCTGGCCATGACCGAGGCCGTCCGGTCCGACCTCGGCGAGGTCGACATCCTGGTCAGCAACGCCGGCACCGCCAGCCGGGGCCGGTCGGTGGCCGACACCGAGCCGGACGAGTACCTGCGCCTGCTGACCGTGCACGCCCTCGGCCCGCTCACGCTGATCCGCTCGCTGCTGCCGGCCATGCGGACCAGGCCCCGCGCGGATATCATCGTGGTCTCCAGCGCCATCACCAGCCACGCGCCGCCCTTCTCGGCGCCCTACACGATGGCCAAGGCCGCGCTGGAAGCGGCCGCCCGCACCCTGGCCCGGGAGGAAAGGTCTCACGGCATCCGCGTTAACGTGGTCGCCCCCGGCCTGGTGGCCACGGACATGGGCGAGCGCCTGGTCCGCGCCATCGACGGCCGGGCCCTGCACGACCTGGACGCCCAGTACCCGTTCGGCCGGGTCTGCCTGCCCGAGGACGTCGCCGGCGTGGTCGCCTTCCTGGTCTCCGCCGACTCCGGCTACGTCACCGGCCAGCGCCTGGTCGTCGACGGCGGCGGCCCCGACCCCGGCATCCTCTGAGGACCTGAGCCCGCAAGGAAGCCGAATAGGTACAAGCCCGCCGAGCCGCCGGCGGCGAGTGCATCTCCGCCAAGCCACGCGCACGAACTGAGGCTGTTCTCTACCCGCATCAGGGCGCGGGTCTCTCCGGTGGCCACCTGCCAGATCCGCACCGTCCGATCCGGGCTGGCGGAGGCCAGCCAGCTGCCGTCCGGCGCCACCGCCACCGCCTCGACTGGCCCGGCGTGACCAGTCAAAACGGCTCGTTCGCGGCCGGTGGAGACATCCCAGATCCGGACCGTCTGGTCCAGGCTGGCGGAGGCTAGCCAGCTGCCGTCCGGCGCCACCGCCACCGCCCGCACTGCGCGGGTGTGGCCGGTCAGGATGGCTCGTTCGCGGCCGGTGGCGGCATCCCAGATCCGTACCGTGCGGTCTCCTCCGCCGGAAGCCAGCCAGCTGCCGTCCGGCGCTATCGTCACGGTCCCCACTGTGCCGGCGTGGCCGGTCAGGACGGCTCGTTCGCGGCCAGTGGCGGCATCCCAGATCCGCACAGTCTGATCCCAGCTGGCGGAGGCTAGCCAGCTGCCGTCTGAAGCGACCGCCACCGCGTGAACGACGTGCTCGTGCCCGGTCAGGACGGCTCGTTCGCGGCCGGTGGCGGCATCCCACATCCGTACGGTCTGATTCCGACCGGGGCAGGCTAGCCAGCTGCTATCGGGTGCCACTGCTACGGCCTGTATTACGCGGGCGTGGCCAGCTAGCACGGTCCGTTCCCGGCCGGTGGCGACGTCCCGGATCCGCACAAACCCATGCTCGTCGGCAGCGGCCAGCCAGGTGCCGTCCGGTGCCACCGCCAGCGCCTGCACCGCGTCGGCGGGGTCTTCGGGGACGGCTCGTTCGCTGCCGGTGGCCACGTCCCAGATCCGCACGCTCTTGCCCCCGGCGGAGGCCAGCCAGCTGCCGTCCGGGGCTACGGCGAGCGCCGCCACCCAGTCGGCGGGGTCTTCGAGGACGGCTCGTTCGCTGCCGGTGGCCACGTCCCAGATCCGCACGCTCTTGCCCCCGGCGGAGGCCAGCCAGCTGCCGTCCGGGGCTACGGCGAGCGCCGCCACCCGATCGGCGGGGTCTTCGAGGACGGCTCGTTCGCTGCCGGTGGCCACGTCCCAGATCCGCACCGTCCCGTCATAGCCGCCGGAGGCCAGCCAGCTGCCGTCCGGTGCCGCTGCCAGCGCCTCCACTGGGCCGGAGTGGCCAATTAGGACACCTCGTTCGCGGTTAGTGGTCATATCCCAGATCCGCACCGTCTGATCCCGGCTGGCGGAGGCTAGCCAGCTGCCGTTCGGGGCCACCGCCAAAGCGCCCACCTCGTCTTCGTGACCCTTTAGGACAGCTCGTTCCTGGCTGGCAGCCGTGTCCCAGATCCTCACCTTCTTGCCCCTAGCGAAGGCCAGCCAGCTGCCGTCCGGTGCCACCGCCAGAGCCCCCACTTCGGGTCCGGGGTGGTAGCGCTTGAGTCTGGCTCGTTCCCGGCCGGTGGCCACGTCCCAGATCCGCACCGTCCAGTTCCCTCCGGTGGAGGCCAGCCAGCTGCCGTCCGGCGCCACCGCTACCGCCTCCACCGCATCGTCACGGTCTTCGAGGACGGCTCGTTCCCGGCCGGTGGCCACCTCCCAGATCCGCACCGTCTGATCCCAGCCGCCGGAGGCCAGCCAAGTGCCGTCAGGCGCTACCGCCACCGCTCTGACAGCGCTGAAATGACCGCTCAGCACGCGGTGAAGTGCGGGGTCAGCCAGGTCTGGTAGTGGCCAGCGGCCGACCAGCCGGGGACGGCTGAACGAATCCCGCAGCGCACGTACTTGCGGGCCCCAGTCTAGGTCGTCGGCGATCCGGCTGTGCAGGACGTCCACCACGGTCCCAGTCGGCTCAACCGGCGTCAGCAGGTGTGCCGCCCGTGTCAGCGCCACGCGCATCCGGACCGCCCGTGGGGTGCCGACCGTGGACATGTCAGTAGCCGGGGCAGCTGGCCCGAACCGTTCCAGCCGAGCCCCTACCCAGCGCAGATCCCCAGCGACGGCTTCGGCGTCACCGGTGTGCCCGGAATCGCGCAGGTGACCGATCAGGTGGTCCCACAGGTATCGGTCCTGTTGACCCAGATCCCACCAGGCCACCCGTACCGCAGGCAGGGTCGGGTGCAGCGGGCTCGCGGCGGGTAGGCCCTTGGCCGCCGCATCCAGCAGCTTGGCGTTCAGCTCGGCAAGCCGCTGCGGGCCGAGTTCAGCCCGTAGAAAGTCGCGGATCACATCGTGCAGCGTGATGCCGCGGTCCGGACCATCGGCATACGACACCAGGGCGAGCTGCGCCAGCCGTTCGCAGATCTGCGCAGCCTGCAACTCATCTCGGTCGTCCAGGCCTGCTGTGGCCTGCCAGAGCCGGGCCGCCAATCGGAGCGGGATCGCCTCATCTTCGGCGAACACGCCGAGCTCGAAGAACCGCTCGACGTCGCTCGGACTGAGCAGGCTGGTACTGGCCCCGATGGTCGCTCGTACCGCCTGCGCTCTCTCTTGCGGTCTGTCCACGTCCAGACCACGACCGGCATCACCGCGCAGGTCGTCCACCGCCACTGGGCCGCCCACTCGCAACCGGTCGAGCAGCACCACGGCTTGCGCTGGCACATCGGCCGCCACCCGCCCGTAGTCAGCCAGGATCGTATTGACCAGCCGCAGCAGAAGCGGCCACCGCCCGGTTGCCGCTAGCAGCCCCTCCGTCACCGCCGGGTCCAGCGAGGGCAACCCCGCGGTGAGCAGCGCCCGCGCCTGCTCCGGCGACATCTGATCCACTCGCACCGCCACGCTCTGCCCGGCCAGCAGTTGCGGTACCCGCGTGGTCACCAGCCGAGCACAGCGCTTACCGCCACCCGCGAACGGCGCCAGTTGCTCCGCCTCCCACACGTCATCAAGCACCAGCAGCCGACGCGGCCCGGTACCTAGCAGTGCTCCCAGCCGCGCTCCGGCCAGCTGCGGATCGGTGAACGTGGCATCCTCGGCGGCCACGAGCTTGATCACGTCATTTACCTTGGCCGCGACCGCCGCCGTGCCCTGTACATCCCGCCCCACCGTAACCATGTACACCCGCCCCCCGAACCGACGCCGTACCCGTCGGTCCGCGCACACCATCCGGGCCAGCATTGTCTTCCCGAACCCGCCCGCGCCGTACAGTCCCGTGGTGATCCCCACCGTCCCGGTGCCGCCACTCGTCAGCGCCTGCACCACCTCCCCGAGCTGGGCGGGTCGGCCTACCACCCAGTCAGGCACCGTAAGCTCCGACGGCAGGGCCACCTTGGCTGGCCGGGACACCGGGCCCCACACCGCGGCCGCCGCCGCGAGCACGCCAGCCAGTGCCGCCACCAAGCCGCCCCACACCGCTGCCTCGGCCAGGCCCTTATGGATAAGAATCCCGATGATGAGCGCGCAGGCCGCAATGCTCCCCACGGCCATCAGGCCCAGCACGATCTTCCGGCTCACAGCACATAGATAACATCTAGTGACAACTGGGGTAGCATCCGGCCAGATAACAGACTTAGCTCGGCGCGCTCGGGAGTATGACTTGCCCTACACCGTGGATTTCACTGACGTCTCGACTGATGGCCTGGAATCGTCGCCGGTAGCCGCCGCACTGGCTGGCCTGCGGGCGAACGAGGCCCGCTATTTCAGGAACAAGTACGATCACGTCTTCACAGTGGAACCCGCAGACGACGCCAAGGAAGCCGTCGACTGGGTCCATGGAATCCTCAAGGACCAACGCGACATCGTCATCGCCTCCCGGCCCCTCGAGGCCACCGCCTTCGAGGTCGACGGCATCCGGATGGCCTACGTCTTCTACGAGAGCGGCCTGTCGATCAACGTGATGTACACCATCGACGACGCGGGGAAGCGGGCGGTCGGGTTCAAGCTCTCCGAAGGGATGGACGTCCCCGAGGAACTCGCCAGCCGGTTCAAGTTCGCGCGGCAGAAATCCAAGCTGGCCGGAACCATCCGCGGCTCGTTCTTCACCATCAAGAACGAGCACTGATTCCGGGAGCCGTGTCCAGGACCGGATCGACCGAGACGCGGCTGATCATCCTGCGGGGGAACTCGGCGTCCGGGAAGTCGTCGACGGCAGCGGAGATGCGTCGGCGGTCTCGCCGCCGAGACAGCCCCGGGCGAGCGGTTACCGGCTGTCTGCGAGCGTGGGCCAGCGGTCCGCGGCCCACGTCGGCCAGTCCGGCCACCCTGCTGGCGGGTCAGGGATTCCTTCACCGCTCAGTTCGGCGGTGTCGGGCGCCTCGAACTTCTTTCGCCAGCCGCGAAGGTCGGCGACGGTCATCGGGAAGAACGTCTGGGGCGATGCGGTTGCCTGGCGGTGCGCGATCCGGGCACGCTGAACATCCTCGGCCACCGGCAGGTAGACCACCTGGCAGGATGCCCCCGCCGAGCGGCCCAGCCAGCGCAGCGCCGACCGCTCGTCGCGGCCCCACAGCCCGAAGTCGAGCACGACGCTGGTCCCCAGCCGCAGTGCCTGCAGGGCAACCGTGATGAGCCGCCCTTCCAGGATGTCGCGCTTGCCGTCGGGCTGTATCCCGTCGAACAGCGGGATCATCCATTCATCGGGGGTCAGCCGCAGCGCCCGGCGCGCCGCGGCTAGCTCTTTGGCCCGGGTGGTCTTCCCGGCTCCGGGGAGACACTGGTCCGGCGGTACGCCTGGCACTGACCCATGCGGGCAGGCAATGAGGCCGCGGTAACGAGAAACCGCGGTACCGCCGCTAAGCGGCGGTCGGGGAACAGCCCATGCCGTCACCGTAGCGGACGGAGCAACTGAGCCCGCCGCCGAAGGCCCTCTGTACCTGCGCAGGCCACCTGTCCGCCGGTGGCACCTGGGGCTGCCCCATCACAAACGCTCATGAGCGGGGCGTCATACTGACGGAGAAGTTGTTGACGACGAACTTCTCGCGCTTGCCGTTCGTCGACACGAGCTCGACGCCATGGCAGATCTGGTACAGCGTCGACGAGGTCGGCATCCAGCCCTTGCCGATCGCGTACCTGAAGAAATCCAGCAGGTTGACCTGGCCGGACAGGCTGCCGTTCAGGGTGACGAACGCCATGGTGACGGCCACCGCGACGATGTCCCGGTACCTTTCCTGACGCATGATGACCCCCCGGTCACTCACACTAACGGTTTCTGGCGGACGTCAGAAGCGGCGACGTCCTGCCCGGTCAGCGCCTTGACGATGGCTGCCGGAAGGTGGGATTATAACGTTCGTTTGGTAGATTGATTCTGATCACGGGAGCGCGATGGATTTCCGGTTCAGCGAGGAGCAGGAGCTCTTCCGCAAGAGCGTCCGCGACTTCGTCAACCGGGAGCTGCCCAAGTCGTGGGCGCGGGACCTGGAGAAGGACGAGCACGCCTTCCCGTACGAGCTGTTCCGCAAGCTCGCCGACGCCGGCTTCCACGCCATCGGCATCGCCGAGGAGTACGGCGGCCAGGGCGGCGACATCATGACCCAGATGATCCTGGCCCGGGAGCTGGCCCGCTCGCTGGCCGGCCTGACCTGGGTGTGGGGGATCACCTCGTTCGCCGGCGGCAAGTCGGTCGGCATCTACGGCACCGAGGAGCAGAAGCGCGCGCACCTGCCCGCGATCGCGGCCGGGCGGGAGAAGTGGGCCATCGGGTTCACCGAGCCAGGCGGCGGCACCGACGTGCTGGGCGCGCTGCGTACGACCGCGACCCGCGCCGACGGCGGCTGGGTCCTCAACGGCCAGAAGACGTGGAGTTCCATGGCCCACGTGGCCGACTACATCCTGCTGCTGGTCCGCACGACCAAGGAGGTGGAGAAGCAGTACCAGGGCGTGTCCCTGTTCATGCTGCCGACCGCCTCGGCGGGCGTGACGATCAGGGAGATCCCCAAGCTGGGCATGCGTGCGCTCGGCTCTTGCGATGTCTTCCTCGACGACGTGTTCGTCGCGGACGAGTACCTGCTGGGCGAGCCGGACCAGGCCTGGAAGATGCTGCTGCCCACGCTGAACAACGAGCGGATCATGCTGTCCTCGTTCTGCGTCGGGATCCTGGACGGCGTGCTAGAAGACGCGCTCGCGTACGCCCAGCAGCGCGAGGCGTTCGGGCACAAGATCGGCGAGTTCCAGTCGCTCCAGCACCACATCGCCAACATCGCGATGTGGCGGGAGCAGGCCGAGCTGGTGGTGACCAAGGCGGCCTGGATGCAGGCCCGCGGGCTGCCCTGCCAGCGGGAGGCCACCATGGCCAAGGTGATCGCCTCCGAGCTGGCCAACCAGGCGGCCGACCTGGGCATCCAGATCCTGGGCGGGATGGGCTACTCGGCCGAGACCGACATGCAGCGGTACTGGCGCGACTCGCGGCTGTTCCGGATCGGCCCGATCACCAACGAGATGGCCAGGAACTCCATCGCCGAGGGCCTGGGCCTGCCCCGGTCGTTCTGATGGGGTCGTTCTGATGCCGGACCTGGCCGGCCGTGAGCTTCCCGCGGGCACGGCCCGGCTCGAGCCGTACCAGAACTGGCTGCTGCACGACGCCTTCTACTCACAGCCCCGCGCCGAGCCCCACCCGGTCGCCGCCTTCATCCTGGCCAACCGCGGCATCGGCATCTCCCTGGCGGAGCTGTTCACCCTGTTCGGCTCGGACATCAACGACGGCCCGCTGCTGGCCGAGTCGCAGCTCGAGCTGCACCGCCCGCTGGCCGAGGACGCCGATTACGAGGTCCGCGGCGAGATCACCGCGGTCGAGCGCCGCCGGTCCCGCCGGATCGGCCCCTTCGACCGCATCACCTGCCGCTTCGACCTGTTCTCCGACGGCGCCCTGGCCGCCACCGTCACCAACGTCTTCGCCGTGCCCCGTGAGGAGCCCGCGTCGTGACCGAGCTCCCCGCCTGGAAGATGGACAGAGTGGACCCGGGCAAGATGAAGATGCTGGCGCTGCTGCTGGCCGACCCCAACCCCATCCACTTCGACCGGGCCGCGGCCCAGCGGCTGGCCGGGACGGACCAGGTGGTGAACCAGGGACCCTCGACCATGGCCCTGGGCGTGAATATGCTGCTGGCCGCGTTCCCCGGCGCCCGGCTGGTCAGCTACCGGGTCCGGCTGCTCGGCCTGGTGCTGGCCGGGGACGGCGTGGAGGGCGGCGGAACCGTCGTCGATCGTGAGATTCTTGACGGGCAGGAACGGGTGCGGTGCCAACTGCACCTCGACGTTCCCGGCCGCGGCCGGGTGATCGAGGGCGAGGCCGTGCTCGTGCTGCCCCCAATGGACTAGCACAGTGGACTAACACAGTGGACTAACACAGCGGACTAACACAGCGGACTTAGGGGAGCGGTGCCATGGCCGAGCCGGGTATCCATCGGATCGAGGTCACGACGCTCGGGGATCTGCTCGATCTCCGCGCCGCCGAGCATGGTGAGCACCTGGCCATGGTGTTCCCCGACCATCAGGTCAGCTATGCCGGCCTGGCTGCCCGCGCCGACTTCTTCGCCCGGGGCCTGATGGCCGCTGGCCTCAAGCCCGGGGACACGGTCGGGATCCTGCTGCCGAACTGCGTCGACGTCATCGCCGCGCTGTTCGGCGCGGCCAAGGCGGGGCTGTACCCGGTCCCGGTGAACGCGCGCTACAAGAGCCTGGAGCTGGCCGACCTGGCCCGGCACTCCCGGATGCGGGTGCTGATCACCACCACGCCCGACCCGGTTGCGACTGGTGCCCCCGACTTCCCGGCCATGCTGACCAAGGCGTTCGCGGATCTGGAGGAGCAGGACGGCACCCGTTTGGCCCTGCCTGATGCTCCCGACCTGCAGCAGATCGTCCTTCTCGGTGACCACGACCTGCCCGGGTTCGCCACCGAGGCCAGCTTCGGCGCGGCCGGCGACGCCGTGACCGGCGGCGACCTCGAGCGCCGCCGTCAGCTGGTCAAGGTCCGCGACCCGGCCGTCGTGATGTACACCTCCGGAACCGCGGCCGAGCCGAAGGGCGCGCTGCTCAGCCACGAGGCCCTGATCCGGTTCGCCGACGGCACCAAGCAGACCCGTTTCTTCCTGACCCCGGACGACCGGATCTGGACCGCGCTGCCTATGTTCCACATCGGCGGCATCGCGTTCTCCGTGGCCACCATCTACGCGGGCGCGACGCTGGTCCACACCGGGTTCTACCGGCCCGAGCTGGCACTGGACCAGATCGCCGCGCTGCGCTGCACGATCGTGCTGGCCGCGTTCGAGACGATCTGGCTTCCCGTGGTCAACCAGCCGGACTTCAACGACCGTGACCTGTCCAGCGTCCGGATCGTCATGACGGTCGGCGTCACCGAGCGCCTGCGCGACATGGCCAGCCGCCTGCCTCACGCCATCCAGGTGTCCTGCTTCGGCATGACCGAGGCGTCCTCGTTCCTGTCGCTGAGCTACCTGACCGACACGCTCGAGCAGCGGGTCACCACCGGCGGCCACCCCATGCCGGGCATGGAGTGCCGGATTGTCGACCCGGTCACCGGCGTTGACCTGCCGCCGGATACCGAGGGCGAGATGCTGTTCCGCGGGTCGAACTGCTTCTCCGGCTATCTGCACGACCCCGAGCTGACGGCCCAGGTGTTCGACGACGAGGGCTGGTTCCACACCATGGACGTGGCCACCATGGACCCGGACGGTCGCGTCACGTTCGTCAGCCGGCTCAAGGACATGCTCAAGGTCGGCGGCGAGAACGTGTCGGCCGCCGAGGTCGAGAGCTACCTGCTCCGCCACCCCGCGATCGGCATCGTCCAGGTCGTCTCGGCGCCCGACGACTACTACGTCGAGGTCCCGGCCGCCTTCATCCAGCTCAAGCCCGGTGCCGCGGCCACCGAGGAGGAGATCATCGCCTTCTGCGTGGGGAAGATCGCGACCTTCCGGGTGCCACGCTACGTCCGGTTCGTCGCCGAGTGGCCGATGTCCGGTACCAAGATCAAGAAGGCCATCCTGCGCGAGATGATCGCCGCGGACCTCAAGGAGAAGGGCATCTCCCGGGCCCCCAAGATCGAGACCGCCCCGGCTGGCTGAAGCTCGCCGGTTCTGCCTGATCCTCTGTATCTTTCTGAGCCGGCCACGCTCTGGTATCGACGATGTCGAGGCCGCTTCAGCGTCGCTTCAGCGATGCTTCAACGCGCCGTCCGACAGTGGAAGCATCCCGCATCGACGGCGCGAAAGGTATCCGATGAGAATGCGACGGATGAACGCGATGCTCCTGGCGGCCGCGATCATGGCGGGCCTGAGCATCGGCGTGGGCCGGCGTGCCCAGCGCTTCCTGTCCGACCTGCCCATTGTTGACCACAGCGACGCCGCCTGACGGTTCCCGGAACGACGTCGTCGCCGGCCGCGGTGACAGCTACTACGAGCCGTAGTAATACGATGGCCGTGACGGCGGCCGCGGTCCTGCGGCGGCCTGCCGCGAGGAAGCGGGAAGCTGGCTCGCGGTGGGTGCTGCCCGGTTACGGCTGATACGCCTTACGGGCGCGGTCACGCCGCTCCTTGAGACAGGACGGTGAGGCCTGGTGGCTGGCAGGCTGGTGGCTGTGGTGCCCGGGGGCGGGCCTGGGGGTCACGGGGAACGGGATGGCCGCGCTGGCGGCCCTCGGGCTCGCGGAGGCGGTCCGTGCTGCCGGGCACCTGGCCCCGCACGCGGGCTTTCAGGACCCGGCCGGCCGGTGGCTGCTGCGGATCCCCGGGAACGGCGCGGGTCCCGGCGGGGTCACGACCGTCTGCGGTATTCACCGCCGTCGGCTGCACGACGTGCTGCGGCAGGCCGCCGGGTCCGCAGGGGCCGAACTGGTCACCGGGGCCGAGGTCACCGCCATCCGGCCCGGGACCGCCGGGGGTGAGCCCGCCGCGGTCACCTGGCGGGCCGCGGCCGGCGAGCACGCCCGCGAATGCGACCTGGTGGTGGCCGCTGACGGGGTCCACAGCACGGTGCGGGGCCAGCTGTTCCCCGCTGCCCGTCCCCGGTATTCCGGCAGCACCAGCTGGCGGGCGGTCATCCCCGACACCAGCCTGGACGGCCGCCTGACCGAGGTGTGGGGGCCGGGCGCCGAGTTCGGCACGCTGCGGGTCAGCGACGGCGAGGTCTACTGGTACGGGGAGTTCACCGGCCCGGAGGGGAAGCAGTTTCCTGACGAGCTGGCCGCGGCCCGCGCCCGCTTCGCCGGCTGGTCGCCGTGGATCCGGGACATCATCGCCGCCACCGCCCCGGACCAGCTGATGCGCCACGACGTCTACCACCTGCCGGGCGGGTGCCCCCGCTGCTCCGCTCGCTCCGGCGAACCACTGCGATGCTCCAGGGTCGTTACCCTGGCCACTGAGATATTCCATGGGTGTGGCTGTTGTGGGAGTGAGCGCGGCCTAGCGGGCTGCCTGCCGTCCGCGCTGGTGGTCCCGGCGGTCTCACCGGCCCCGGCCCGGCCCGCGGCGGCCCTGCACTCAGCCACGTCGATGTGGCAGCCACG
>Ga0335085_10006397_pt1 | contig 18600 bp, 14 predicted proteins | sample Lox_Sample_45_FD_206712 | JGI IMG/M metagenome (GOLD analysis project Ga0335085, IMG submission 206712) | Soil microbial communities from Loxahatchee National Wildlife Refuge, Florida, United States - Lox_Sample_4.5 | ecosystem: Environmental > Terrestrial > Soil > Wetlands | place: USA...
CCCGCGTACGGGAACGGCCCCTCGGTGGTCATCGTCTGACCGCCGGCGTGGCGCACGCGGGCGCCGCGCGAGGTCGGGTGGAATCCATCGAGCGCGACGAGCACCTTCGCCTTCGCGAGCTGCTCGTTGAACTTCATCATGCGGTCGATCAACCCGGTATCGGGCATCGCCCCCGCTTCCATGCGGGCGCGCGCGCCGGGGATCATGAAGACCATGTATCGCATCGGACGTGCCTCTGGTTCGCGGTGATCAGCCGCCGGCGATCGCGCCGACGACCAGGAACGGCTCCTCGCCCTTCGCCACCTGCTCCGGGAGTGCGGCGTCGGGGCTCTCGTGACTGAGATCCCGTTCGCACGCGAAGTACCGGATGAACGGCCGGCGCTTGAGCGTGCCGTGATCGCGGATCGTCCCTTGGAGCACCGGATACCGGCGCTCCAGCGCGTCGAGCACGGCGCGCTGCGTCACGCCGCCGCGCACGTCGAGCGTGATCTCATCATCCACGCTCGCGAGCGTGCGCAGATGCTGCGGGAGGAGGACGCGGATCATCGCGCCAGCGTCTGGACTTCCACGCTCAGCACCGCGGGAAGGTTCTGCGCGATCGCCGTCCAGCTGTCCCCTTCGTTCGCGCTCGCGTACACCTGCCCGCCGGTGGTGCCGAAATAGACGCCGCACTTGTCGAGGGAGTCCACCGCCATCGATTCGCGCAGCACGTCCACGTAGCAGTCCTTCTGTGGCAGCCCCTTCGTGAGCGCCTGCCACTTGTCTCCCCCCTTCTTGCTGCGCATCACCTGCAGCTTGCCGCCGAGGGGGTAGTGCTCCGAATCGCTCTTGATCGGCACGATGTACACCGTCTCCGGCTCGTGCGCGTGCACGTCGACGACGAATCCGAAATCGGTCTTCAGGTTGCCGCTGATCTTGCGCCAATTCTCCCCGGCGTCGTCGGTGCGCATCACGTCCCAGTGCTTCTGCATGAAGAGCGTGTTCGGCTTCGCCTTGTGCTGCGCGATGCGGTGCACGCAGTGGCCCACCTCGGCGGTGGGCTCGGGGATGTATTTCGAGTAGAGCCCCTTGTTGATCGGCTTCCACGACTTGCCGCCGTCGTCGGTGCGGAACGCCCCCGCCGCGGAGATCGCGACGAACATGCGCTTCGGGTTCGGGTCGAGGATGATGGTGTGCAGTCCCATGCCGCCGGCCCCGGGCTGCCACTTTTGCCCAGTGCTGTGCTTCCGGAGACCGGAGAGCTCGGTCCACGTCTTCGCGCCATCGGTGCTCTTGAAGAGCGCGGCGTCCTCGACCCCCGCGAACACCGTGTCGGGATCGGTCAGCGACGGCTCGAAGTGCCAGACGCGCTTGAACTCCCACGGATGCGGCGTGCCGTCGTACCACTGGTGCGTGCCGGTGGGGCCGTCGTACTCGAACTTGTTGCCGACCGCTTCCCAGGTCTTGCCGCCGTCGTCGGAGCGCTGCACCACCTGGCCGAACCAGCCGCTGCACTGCGAGGCGTAGATGCGGTTCGGATCGGCCGGGGACGCCTTCATGTGATAGATCTCCCAGCCGGCGAAGTGCGGGCCGGAGACCTTCCAGTTCTTCCGTTTGCCGTCGGCGGTGAGGATGAAGGCGCCTTTCTTGGTGCCGGCGAGGACGCGCACGCGGGACATGGGGGCTCCGGACGGGGGGTGATGAATTTTCGGCGAACGGGCGACGACAGTCAACGGCGGGCGACGGAAGTCAACGGCAGTCGACTGAAGTGAACGGAAGTGAACGGAAGTGAACGGAAGGGCGCGTAATGAGTTCGGTGGTCGATTGTCACCGTTGCCGCTTGACCTCGTCCGGGGCACTCTTGCATAGGTAAGTACGATTGGGGGGCGAACGGCTTCTTCGGGTTCTTGCCGGTTCGGGCCTACACTCATTACATATGCGCCTCCACCCGCCGCTGGTCCGCCTCGCTTCGCTCGCGCTCGTCGCGGCATCGATCGCGACGCACGCGCAGACGGGTGCCCCCGCCGTCCAGGATTGGAGTGCGGTCGAGCAGGCGCTCGGCCGACCGGGGGCCGCGCTCCCGGGCGGCGTGATGCGGTTCAAGTTCCCGCGTCTCGACCTCAAGGTCGTGGTGGGTGACGTGCCGGTGCTCCCGCCGCTCGCGCTCACCGGCTGGGTCTCCTTCCTGCCGACGAGCGACGGCACGCTCGTGCTCGGCGACCTGGTGCTCACGCTCCTGGAAGTCGCCCCGGTGACGCACGCGCTCGAGCAAGGGGGGATCTTCATCACGGCCTCGCACGACCATCTGCTCGGCGAGACGCCGCGCCTGACGTTCGTGCATCTCATGGCGCGCGGCGACACGACCGCGATCGCGAAGACGATCCACGACGCGATCGCGTTGAGCGGCACGCCACTCACGCTGCCGCCCTCAACGCAGGGTGCGCTCGCCTACCCGCTCGACACCGCGGCGATCGCGCGCGCGCTCGGCGCGCCCGGTCGGATCGAGGGGGGCGTGTATCAGACGAGCGTGCCGCGCGCGAGCGCGCCCACGTTCGCCGGACTGACGCTGCCGCCCGGCATGGGAGTCGCCACCGCGATCAACATCGAGCCGGTCGATTCGACCTTCGTGGTCGCCGCCGGCGACTTCGTCGTGACCGCGGCCGAGTCGCAAGCGGTGGTCGAGGCACTCGCCGCCCACGGCGTCACCGTGACCGCCGTGCACGCCCACTTCGCGGGGTCGACCCCCGCGCTCCTCTTCGTGCACTTCTGGGTGAAGGATTCGGCGCGACGCGTGACGGACGGGCTGAGGGAGGCTCTCGCGGCCGCGAAGTGAGCGCGGCCGCCGGCCCCGTACGCTTCCGTCCGATCGGCCCTCAGTACGCCGCGCGGACGCCCAGGTACGCGCTGCGGCCGTTCCCCGGAAGGATGCCTGGCCCCGGGTACTCGACCGTGCGCGTCGTGAAGTACGTGGCGCCGGCCAGATTGTTGACGCCGCCGGTCAGGACCCACGCTCGCGCGATCGCCACCCCGAAGCTCCAGTCGATGAGCGTGTACGCGGGGATCGGGCCCCCCGCCGCGTCGGCTGTGCCCTGCGGGCTGTTGTTCGCATCGGCGAAGGAGCTGGCGGTGTGACTCACTTGCACGGTGGTCGACACGCCGCGGAGCGCGTACGTGGCGCCAAAACGCGCGAGGATCTCGGGTGCCTCCTCCACGCGGTTCCCTTTGAACTCCCCCGAGACGTAGCGCGCGTCCACCCATCCGAACGATGTGAAGAGCGACGCGACCCCCGCGCGAGGAGACATCCCCGCGAGCTCGGACACGTTCAGCTGCAGATAGCTCTCCACACCGCGGTGCACGCTCGATCCGATGTTGGCGACCTCTTCGTACTCCCCGCTCGAGTCCGACACCGTGCGCGTGCCGATCCGGTCGCCGTACCAGAGGTAGAAGAGTCCGACGTCGAACGACAGCGCAGTGCCGAAGTTGCCGCGCCAGCCGAAGTCCGCGTTGGCGCCTCGCGAGGAATGGAGATCCGGGCTGACGCGTGCGACGCTCCCCAGGGGAGTGAGCGACGAGTAGAGCACCGGGCGATAGGCTTGCGACAGGTTCGCGTAGAGCTCGGTGCTGGCGCCGGTGACATAGCTCGCGCCGACGCCGAAGAGCGGGAACGTGTACGTGATGGGCGCGAAGCGATCGGTCACGTCCGTGTATCCGGACACCGATGAGCGCACCCATTCGATTCGCAGGCCGGGGACCAGCGTGAGGCGGTCGGAGAGTCTGATCATGTCCTCGGCGAATCCGGCGACGTTCCCAGTATGCAGTCGCAGCGCGGTCTCCCACGTGCCGCTCACGAGATGGAAGTCGGGATCGTCGCCGTTCGTGCCGGTGCCCCCTTCGTAACGGCTGCCTTCGACGCTCGAGACGCGGACGCCGGCGGAGAGCGTTCCCGGTCGCGAGAAGACGTCGTGCTCCATCAACAGGCGCGACTCGAGCGTGAGCGTGCCGAACGTCTCCTGCTCGACTTCGCGGGGGATCGTGTCGCCGGTGGCGGGATCGATCAGATCGGGGGCGCCCGGGCCGCCGTCCTCGTTGCGCCACACGAGCGCACGCGAGCCTTGCACGTACGAGAGCGTGTTCTCGAGGCGCGCCGTCGCCGAGATGTCGTAGCGCGCGTGGAGCGCGGCCACGTTCCACGGACTCTCGAGCCAATTGCGCGCGCGGAACGACGCACGCGGATCGGCGGCGAAGGCGGAGTCGTCGAGGCCGCCGGCCATGTGCACCTGATTGCGGAACAACGTGAGCTCGGCGCCGAGCGTGAGGCGCGCGGACGGCCGCCAGGTGACGCGTCCGAAACCCGCGGCTTGGCGGAAGTCGGCATTGGGGCGCCATCCATCCTCGCGGCGCGCGTCGATGAACGCGTAGTAGGTAAGCGAGTCCGAGCCGCCGCCGATCGCGTCGAAGAAATTCACCGCGCCGTAACTCCCCGCGGTGAGCGTAGTCGTGAACTGCGGACGCCCCGGGCTGCCGTCTCGCACCACGTAGTCGATCATGCCGCCGAATTGCGGACCGAACGCGAGCGATGCCGCGCCGCGCACGATCTCCATGCGCGCGAGCGCCTCCGGCGGCGGCGTGTAGTAGGTCTCGGGATAGCCGAAGATGTCCGCCGCGATGTTGACGCCGTTCTGTCGCACGTTCATCTCGACCGACTGGGTGGGATCGAGCCCGCGGAAGGCGATCCCATTGGAGGGGAAGCCGGCGCCCTCCGTCTCCGAGATGTGCGCGCCGGGGATACGGCCAAGCATCTGCCGTTCGACATCCTGCGCGAGGTTCGCGTTCAAGGAGTCGAGCGTGATGACTTCCGTCTTCTTGCCGGCGAATATGGCGCCGTCTTGGGTGGCGGGGAGCACACCCATCGCCGGGGGGACAGCGCGCGCCGTCACGATCACGCGATGGAGCTGCGCCGGGGTGGGGTGGGCGGTGGAATCGGTATCGGCGCGCTGGCCGTGGGCGTTGCGGGGGACCGCAGAAATCGCCGCGGCAAAGGCTGTGAGGAGGAGACAGCTGCGCGAGCGCGAGCGAGTGCAGCGGACCAGGAGCGGGCACCGGGCGCAGGGAAGTGCAGTGGTAGCTGGGCCGATGTTCGCGAGTCGCATGGGCTGAAGGGCGTGTCTCGAGGTGGAGATCCTGCGGCGCGAGAATTACGAGCGAATCTATCTGGATTAATGCCGAGTTAATTTGTCGGTGATGTCGGCGGGGCGCAATGGGGAATTAGGGGGCGCGGACGAGGCGAGAGGCGGGGACGTCTCGGTCTTGCAGCGAACACCGAGTGCACACAGAATGAGCGCCGTGCACCAGCCGCTCGATCTCGACACACGAATCAGGTACGCGGCATTCGAGCAACTGCGTAGCCTGCGCGATCAGCGCGGAGTGGTCACGCGCGAGGAGATGAGCGCTGGGTTCGAGTTCGAAGGAGAACGGATCCCGTTCGCGTCGCCGGCGGCAGGGATCTGGCGCCCGCAGCAGTTGTCTGAAGTCAGTGGCGCGGCGCTCTCGATCTTGACGCAGCCTCATATCGTCGGCCGGATACCCGCGTACGACGACGAGATCGCGCCGGATGCGGATCGGCTTCACTACCGCTACGAAGGGGACGACCCCCAGCGCTGGACCAATCGTGCGGTGCGGCGCGCGTACGAGCTGCGGAAAGCGCTGATCTACTTCTCGGGGATCCGCCCCGGCCTCTACGATCCGATATTCCCATGCTACGTGATCGCGGACCATCCCGAGTCGCTCACGTTCGACATCAGCTTCGATTTCCCGGACGCGAAGCTGATCTTCACTGCCGAGGAGCTGCGGATCTCGGAGGATCGGCGGCGTTACGGCACCGCCGTCGTCGTGACGCGCCTGCATCAACGGCGGTTCAGGGAGCAGGTCGTCGCCGCGTACGGCGAGCGATGCGCCGTTTGCACACTGCATCACCCGGAATTGCTCGACGCCGCCCATATCCTGGAGGACAAGCACGAGCGCGGACTCCCCGAAGTCCCGAACGGACTCGCGCTCTGCAAGATCCACCACGGCGCATTCGACACCGACATCCTCGGGATCTCACCAGAGTGTCGCGTGACCATTCGCCAGGATGTACTTCGCGAGCGCAACGGTCCCATGCTCACGCACGGCTTGCAGGCAATGGACGGTCACCCCATCGTCATCCCGGAGCAAAGGGCACTCCAACCGAATCGCGCGTACCTCGAGGAGCGCTATCGGAGGTTCCTCGCGGCATGACGTCGGATCACTCTCACTCGATCTCTACATGAGCCGAATCAACGTCGCCCGGGTCCTCCTCGCCGGCCTCGCCGCCGGCGTCGTGATCAACGTGTCCGAGTCGGTGCTCAACATGTCGGTGCTCGGGCCCGACGTCATGGCGATGTCGCAGAAGCTCGGGCTCCCCCCGATGGCGATGAACGTGGTCGGCGGATTCCTGGTCCTCGGCTTCGTGCTCGGCATCGTCATGGTGTGGCTCTACGCGGTGGCCCGTGCCCGCCTCGGCCCCGGGTCGAACACGGCGACGAGGATCGGCGTCGCGGTGTGGTTCCTCACGTATGCGTTCCACGGCATCGGCGCGGCGAACATGGGGATGATGTCGTGGCGCTCCACGGGCATCGCCCTCGTGTGGCAGCTCGCCGAATCGATCATCGCCGCGAACGTCGGCGGCTTCCTCTATAAGGAAGCCGCGTCGTAGTCCCGTTCCGCTCACCCCAAGCCCCGGCCCCCGCATGCGCCAGACGATCGTCCACCGTCACACCGCCGTCGTACTGTTCCTCCTCGCCGCGCTCGCGGCGTGCAAGACGGAGCAGAAGGCGCAGCCCGCGGCGCCCGCCGCACCCGCGCCTACTCCGATGGCGAACGCGTTCACCGTGCACGCGAAGGACTTCTCCTTCAGCGCGCCGGACACGGTGCCCGCCGGTCTCACGAACATCACGCTCGTGAACGACGGCCCCAGCGTCCATCACGTGCAGCTCATCAAGCTCGACAGCGGGAAGACCGCCGCCGACTTCGGCGCCGCGATGAAGGCGAACAAGGGATGGCCGATGTGGGCGGCCTTCGCGAGCGGCCCGAACGCCGCGATGCCGGGAGGGTCCTCCATGGCCACGGTCGATCTCGCGGCGGGGAATTACTTGATGATCTGTCTCGTGGACGTCCCCGACCGGATCCCGCATTTCATGAAGGGGATGACGAAGACGCTCACGGTCACGCCGAACAGCGCGCCGCAGGCCACGATGCCGAAGGCGGACGTGCAGGTGAACACCGCGGAGTACACGTTCGCGCTCTCCGACACGGTGCGGTCGGGGACGCGCGTGTTCGAGGTGCACCTAGTGGGTGCGCAGCCGCACGAGGTGGTGCTCTTCAAGCTGGCCCCCGGGAAGACGGCGAAGGACTTCGGCGCGTGGGGCGCGACGTACAAGGGCCCGCCCCCGGGCGAGCTCATGGGCGGTGCCGCGGTCGCGCCACCTGGAGCCACCGTGCAATTCACGGCGAACGTGACGCCAGGGAATTACTTGATGGTGTGCTTCGTGCCGGATGCCAAGGATCAGAAGCCGCATATCGAGCATGGGATGATCACGACTTTCACGGTCAACTAACTGCGAACTGCGGTCGACGACGGTCAACTGACGTCGACCGAAGTCAACCGAAGTCAACGGCCGTAAGCTCTGATGCCCCCCAGCTCACGGCCGTTCACTCTGGTCGACTTTCGTCGACTGCCGTCGCCTGTCGTCGACTGCCGTCGCCTGTCGTCGACTGTCGTCGACTGTCGTCGACTGCCGTCGACTGTCGTCGACTGTCGTTGATTCTCACTGCGCCTTCATCGCGAGCAGCGGATCGATCCTCGCCGCGCGCATCGCCGGGATCCAGCAGGCGAACATCCCCACCAGCAACATCACGAGCGCCACCGTCATCATCGTGACCGGATCGTGGGGCGGGACGCCGTAGAGCACGCTCTGGATCGAGCGCGTCGCGACCCAGCTCCCGAGCACGCCGAGCGCGAGTCCGCCCAGCAAGAGCACGCCGCCCTCGCCGAGCACCATGCGCTGCACCTGCGCGCGGTCGGCGCCGAGCGCCATGCGGATCCCGATCTCGTTCGTGCGCGCGCTCACGCTGAAGGCGAGCACGCCGGCGATGCCCACCGCGGCGATCACCACGGCCAGCGCGCCGAAGATGGCGATCAGCACCGCGTTCAGCCGCCGCGGCGCGATCGACTGGTCGCGGATCTGGTCCACCGTCAGCACGTCCTCGATGGGGCTCGTGGGCGACACGCTGTGCACCTCGCGCATCGCGCCGGGCGCCATCGCCATCGCGTCGCGCTGCGCGCGGATCACCAGGCCGCCGCCGAACACGAGCACCTGATCGAAGGGCTGGAACATCACGGGGCGCGAGCCGGCGTCGAGGCCATCGTCCTTCGTGTCGCCCACGACGCCCACCACCGTGCGCCAATCGGGGCTGATGGGAAGGAACTTCAGCACCTCTCCCGTCCACGCCACGCGCTGGCCGATCGGGTCGGCGTTCGGGAAGAGCCGGTCCGCGAGCGCCTTGTTCAAGATCACGACGCTCGCTGATCCCTTGCGATCGGTGCTGTTGAACTCGCGTCCCTTGAGGAGCGGGATCCCCGCCGCCTTGAAGTACTCGGGGCTCGCCGTGCGATAATCCGCACGCGGCACGGGCTCGTTCGGCGCGAGCGGGCGCCCCTCCGCCTTGACCTCGAGTTGGAAGCTGCTGCGGAGCGGCATGGTGCTCCCGAGTCCGACGTCGGTGACGCCGGGCATCGCGGCGATGTGATCGCGCATCGCTTCGAAGTTCATGCGCGCGACATCATCCTTGGACGAATCGAAATCGGTCTGGACGTCCATCGTGAGCACCTGCGGCGCATTGAGCCCGTCATCGACCTCGGCGAGCCGCTGCATGGTGCGCACGAGGAGCCCGGCGCCCGTGAGGAGGATCACGCTCACCGCGATCTGCGCGACCACCAGCGAGCGTTGCAGCCGCTGGCGGCTGCGTGTGGCGGTGGACTTGCCGGCTCCCGCCATCCCCGCGCCGAGCGCGAGCTCGTGGGCGACGCGCGGCGCGAACGAGAGGAGGACCGCGACGACCACCGACATCAGGAGCGCGAAGCCGAGCACGGTCGCGTCCACGGTGATCTCGTTCGCCCGCGGCGAATACCGTTCGGCGAGCGCGCGCAGCAGGCCGACCCCGCCGTAGGCCACCACGAGGCCGAGCACGCCGCCCAGCAGCGCGAGCACGAGATTCTCGGCCAGGAGGAGCTTGCGGAGCGCGGCCGCGCCGGCGCCGAGCGCGGTGCGGATCATGAGCTCCTGCTCACGCCGCACGCCACGCATGAGCGTGAGGTTCGCGACGTTCGCGCAGGCGATGATGAGCACGAACGCGGCGGCGCCCATGAGGAGCCAGAGCGTCACCCGCGCGTGCTCGCCGAGCACTTCCTTGAACGGCGTGACGGTGACCGTGGGGTTCGAGTTCTTGTCGTACGCCTCCGGGTGATCCGCGAGGACCGTCTTGCGGATGGCAGCGATCTCGGCGCGCGCCTGCTGCACCGTCGCGCCGGGGGCGAGGCGCGCGATCATCTCGGTCATCCGGTGCGTGCGCCCCTGGATCATCAGCGCGCTCGAGTGGTGCTCGCTGATCACCATGTTGAGGATCGCGTCCATGCGCACGGGGAAGTACGGCGCGGGCTGCACGACGCCGATGATCGTGACCGGCTTCCCGCCGAGCCGCACCGTGCGGCCGACGACGCCGCGGTCGCCGCCGAAGCGCTTCATCCAGAATTCGTAGGTGAGCACCATCACCGGCGGCACGGTGGTGCCATCGTCGCCGGGGTTCGTGAGACGGCCGAGGATGGGGGAGAGCCCCATGACCGAGAAGTAGTTCCCGGTGACGAGCCCGACGTTGATCCGCACGGGATCGCCGGTGTCGAGCAAGCTGTACGCCATCGCGGAGTACTCGGCGATGCCACCGAGCGTCTTCGCCGCGCGCAGGTCGTTGATCTCGGGGACGGAGAAGAGGATGTTCTCGCCGCCGATCCCGGAGAGCGATTGGCGCAGATAGATGAGGCGGTCGCCGTCGCGGTGCGGGAGTGGCTTGAGGAGCACTCCGCGGATGACGGAGAAGATCGCCGTGTTCGCGCCGAGCCCGAGGCCGAGGGTGAGGATGACGGCGACGGTGAAGCCGGGGACGCGGGCGAGGGAGCGGAGGGCGAATTTGAGGTCGGAGAGCATGGGGGCTTGCGGGGAAAGTGATGAGGTAAGATGGCGGGAGCCCGCGGCCGACGACAGTCGACGGAAGTCGAACGAAGTGAACGGAAGTGAAGGGAAGTGAAGGGAAGTGAATGCCCCTTCCGTTCACATCCCTTCACTTCCGTTCACTTCGGTCGACTTCCCCTGACTAGCGCGGCCCGCACTCAATTCTTCTCCATGTAGTTGGCCAGCCGTTCGAGATTCTGCACCGAACCCTCCACCGCACCATACTCCTTCGCCACCCGCTCGCGCTCGGCGGCGCTCTCGAAGACGCCGCGGAACTCGATCTTGGTCTTGGAGGGGCCGAGCTCCTCGAGCGTGATCATCTGGGTGAAGCGCACCGGCTCGGTGCCCGGCTCCCCCTTGTGCTCGAACACGATCCGTTCGGGCGGGACCACGTCGTAGTACACGACGTGGTTCGGATAGTCGCGGCCGTCCGGACCGTGCATCGTGAACTGCCAGTCGCCGAAGGGGCGGAAGTCCATCTTGTGGGTGGTGGTGCGGAAGCCGTCGGGCCCCCACCACGTGCCGATGTTCGCCGCGTCGTGCAGTGCCGCGAAGACCTTGGCGCGGGGCGCGTTGATGATGCGCGAGGCGACGATCTCGTGCTCGTGGATGCCGAGCGTGGCGCCGAGCTTCTCGATGCTCTGCGTCCACCCCTGCTTCATGCCGGCGCGCATCGGCTCGGCGCCCGGGCGGAGGCCCGTGAGCACCACGTGCAGGTGCATCGACGTCCTGTCTCCTTTCTCGCTGAGCGTCAGCGTGCATCGGTTCTCGACCATCTTGCTTCCATCCGGGCCGAGCGCGTGCGTGGAGAAGACCAGGCGCTCGGGGGGCCTGGCTTCGATCACGGAGCCGCCCATCGGCATGTCCATGTCGAACATACTCCCTTTGGGTCCGTGCATCATGACGAAGATCTCGCCCCCCGCGCGCGCGTCGACGCGCGACTGCGGGTTGCTGAAGCCGTGCGGTCCCCACCACTTCTGCAGGTGCTTCGGGTCGGTGAACGCTTGCCACACGAGCGCGCGCGGCGCGCTGAATTCGCGCTTGATGGTGAGCTCGTTGAGCTCGCTCGGCGCGGGGGCGGGGATCGGCGAGGGATGCATCGCCGCCGGCCTACTTGCGGCGGCGTCGCTTGGCTTTGGCGCGGTGGGGGGCATGGCGGCGCTCCTCTTGGAGTGTGGCGAGATAGATCTCGAGACGATCGAGACGCGATTCCCAGAGCTTGCGATAGTGATCCACGTAGCTCGCGACTTCCTTGAGCGGCGCGGGCTCGAGGACGCACGGGCGGTACTGCTTGTCGCGATGCTGACTGATGAGACGGGCGCGGCTCAGGACCTTCAGGTGACGCGAGATGGCGGGGAGGCTGATATCGAAGGGCTCGGCGAGCTCGTTGACGGTGGCGGGTCCGGAGGCGAGGCGCGCGAGGATGCCGCGTCGGGTGGGGTCGGCGAGGGCGGAGAGGGTGGCGGAGAGGGCGGCGTCATTAGTTAACATGATGGTTAAATAATGGGCGTGCCGGGATCGCGCAAGGGGCGGGGGGCAGGGGGCTGGGGCCCGGGGGCAGGCGGAACTGCTGACGGCGGGGACAGGGGATCGCCACTCCGCCGGGCGGCGCTGAGAGCGGTCGCTTGCACCGTGCCGTCTCAGGGGGGAGGGAGTCGGGCGGAGGGGGCGGCACTTGCGAAGCACCGAGCCCGCGCGCACATCAAGCCATGTTCAAATTCGTCATCGCGGTCACCGCGGCACTCGTCTTCTGGGCCGCCAAGCCTGCGACCTACCCCGTTGCGCGCATCGAGACGCCGCAAGGCGAGATCCTGATCCTCCTCGCCCCGCAGACCCCCAAGCACGACTCGTCGTTCATCGCGCTGGCGAAGCGGCATTACTGGGACACCCTGACGTTCAATCGCGTGGTCCACGCCTTCGTGATCCAGGGAGGGTGCCCCGACACGAAGGAGGGATTCGGCGGCTCGCCGTATCTGCTCCAGCCCGAGTTCAATGACAGTCTGACGCACGTGTACGGCGCGCTCGGCGCGGGGCGCGACAACAATCCGCAGATGCTGTCGGCGGGGTGCCAGTTCTACATCGTCACCAATCCGAAGGGAGAGCACTGGCTCGACCACAAGTACACCGTGTACGGCCACGTCATCAAAGGGATGGACGTGGTGGAAGCCATCGACATCGCGAAGGTGGACAGCACCAACAAGCCGCTCACCCCCGTCACGCTCAAGGTGGATGTCGTGTGGCTCAGTGCCGAGCAGCTCAAGAAGTACGGAGTCACGGCGCCGCCGTGAGCGACTCGCTCTCTCGCCGCGATTTCTTGGAGCGCGCCGCGATCGCCGCGGCCGCGCTCCCCATGCTCCCGCGCCTCCCCGGCGCGGCCCTCGCGGCGCGCACCGCGCGCGCGGCGGGAGGTCCGATCGCGTTCGCCGTGGCGCCGTTCGATCTCCACGACGTGCGCCTCCTCCCGGGGATCCAGCTCACGGCGCTCGAGACGAACAAGCGCTACATGATGGCGCTCGAGCCCGACCGCCTCCTCCACGTGTTCCGCGCGAACGCGGGCATCGCGAGCAGCGCCAAGCCGTACGGCGGATGGGAAGCGCCGAACAACGAACTGCGCGGCCACTTCGTGGGGCACTACCTGAGCGCGTGCGCCCTCATGTTCGCGCAGACGGGGGACGAGACCGTCCGCGCGCGCGGCGCCGAGATCATCGCCGGTCTCGCCCCCTGCCAGACCGCGCTCGGCGACGGCTATCTCAGCGCGTTCCCCAAGGAGTATTTCGAGCGGCTCAAGATGCGCACGCGGGTGTGGGCTCCCTTCTACACCTACCACAAGATCCTCGCCGGGCTCATCGACAGCTATGCGCTCGCCGGCAGCGCGCAGGCCATCGCGATGGCCAAGGGGATGGGCGATTGGGTGATCGCGTACGCGGCGCCGATCCCCGACACGCAGTGGCACGCGATGCTGAACACCGAGTACGGCGGCATGAACGACGCGCTCCGCGAGCTCGCGCAAGTGACGGGGGACGCGAAGTACGCGATGATCGCGAGCCGCTTCGACCAGGAGACGTTCCTCGCGCCGCTCGCCGTCGGGCGCGATGAGCTCAAGGGCGTGCACGCGAACACGAACGTCCCCAAGGTGCTCGGCGCCGCGCGCTGGCACGAGATGACCGGCGACGATCGCCCGCGCGCGATGGCCACGTTCTTCTGGGAGGACATCACCGAACGCCGCGCCTACGCTACGGGGGGCACGTCCAACGGCGAGGAATGGCAGGGAGAGCCGGGGCAGCTCGCCGGCGCGCTCTCCGGCTACACGCAGGAGACGTGCGTCACGTACAACATGCTCAAGCTCACGCGCCATCTCTTCACGTGGGAGCCGCAGGCGCGCTACGCCGACTACTACGAACGCGCGTACTTCAACGGCATCCTCCCCACCATGCATCCCGGCACCGGCGAGAAGATCTACTACACGCCGCTCGCCGACGGATTCTGGAAGTTGTTCGGCACTCCCGAACAGGGCTTCTGGTGCTGCCAAGGGACGGGGGCCGAGAACTTCTCGAAGCTCGGCGACAGCGTCTATTTCCACGACGCCGCCGGCGTGTACGTGAGTCTCTTCGTCCCGAGCGAAGTGACGTGGAACGAGAAGGGGGTGCGCCTCACGCAGGAGACGCGCTTCCCGTCGAGCGACACGACGAAGCTCACCGTGCACGTGAAGGACCCCACACGGTTCGCGATGCGCGTGCGCGTGCCCTACTGGGCCGCGCGCGGCGGGAGCGCGAAGCTCAACGGACGAGCGACCGGCGCCTTCGCGGGGCCGGGGAGCTGGCTGGTGATGGACCGCATCTGGCAGGACGGAGACGTGCTCGAGGTGACGCTCCCGATGCAGCTCCACCTGCACCCGATGCCCGATGATCATCGCGTTGCGGCGGTCATGTACGGCCCGCTCGTACTCGTGGCGAAGCTGGGCACGGAAGGGCTCACGCCGGAGAACATCCGCGCGGTCCCGACCGCGCCGCGCACGATCCCCGAGTACCCCGACATCCCCGAAGTGCGCGCCCCCGCGATCCGTGCGCTGAGCGATGATCCCGCGAGCTGGCTGGCGCCGGTGCCGGGGAAGGCGCTCGAGTTCGTGACGACGGGGCAGGCGGCGCCGCTCACGTTCGTGCCGCTGCTCTCGCTCTTCGACGAGCGCTACGCGGCGTATCTGCGCATCGAGCGCGTGTGAGCGATCGCGTCACCCGGCGCGACTGGCTCAAGACGGTCGGAGCGGCGGGGGCCGGCGCGCTCGTGCCGCTGGACCGCGTGGCGGCGGAGCTCGCCGCGCCGGCGCCGGTGCCGCTCGCGGTGCGCGAGGCGTACGCCGACGGCAGCATCGTGGAGGGCAGCTCCACCACCGATGTGTTCATCCCGCCGCGCGGCGAGGCGTGGATGAAGTTCAGCTTCGACTTCCCGGAGCCCGCCGTGGTGTTCGGCGGCCATCGGTTCAGCTTCCTGATCTTCACCGGCGAGAACACGTACGGCCTGAAGCGTGATCGCATGCGCGCGAGCGGCGGCGACGACGCCCTCGCGCTCACCTGCGACGCCCTCGTCTGGGCGGGAGGGCAACAAGAGCGAGCCGGGAGCGTGCGCGTGGAATTCTCCCGAGATGGCTCCGCGCTCCAGTGGCAGGTGACCGCCGAGATGGACCGCCCGATCAAGAGCGTCACGACGGTGATCCGCGACGTGCCGCGCGGGAAGATCGCGCTCGGCGGCGGCGCGTTCACCGATCACGGCGACGACGACGTGGCCGGAGGCTATCCCTTCTGCGCCGGCGATCTGCACGGCGACGAGGTGCCCACGAGCCTCAGCACGCCCCTCGCCATCGTGCAGAGCGGCGACGCCGAGTTCACCTGGCTCTCCACGCTCGACGATCGCGTGCGTCCCAAACGCTACTACTTCCAGGCAGGGGAGCGTGCGTACCGGGTGGAAGCGGTGTACGAGCACGATGCCTGGCGCGATGACGCGCGCGTGCGCGTGCCCGCGTGGCGGCTGGGCCGCGCGGCGAGTCTCGAGGAGGCCGAGCGCCCGCACCGGGAGCATCTCGAGCGCGCGTTCGCGCTCGTGCCGTGGGAGTCGCGCGCGGATGTGCCCGCATGGATGCGCGACCTCGCGCTCGTGGTCACGCTCCACGGGATGCACTACACCGGCTTCATCTTCAACGACTACGCGACGCAGCTGGATATCCTACAGTGGATCGCGCGCGCCGGCGACGCGCGGCGCGTGCTCGTGTTCCTCCCGGCGTGGGACGGGCGCTACTACTGGGACTATCCCGAGTACGCCGCGCACGCCCGCCTGGGCGGCGATGCCGGATTCCAGCGGCTGATCTCGGGGGCGCGCGCGCTCGGCTTCAAGATGATGCCGATGTTCGGCGCGAACGCCGCGAACCGAAAGCTCGCGAGCTGGCCCACGCTCGCGGCCGGCCAGACGGTCAAGATCGACGGCAACGCGTACGACATCGATTGGGTGGATTGGAACAACGACCGCCACCAGGAGGGGTGGCTCGCGTACATGAGCCTCGGTGCGGACGCCTGGCGCGCGCACCTGTCGGCGCGCATCGCGGAGGCGATCGAGCGCTACGGCGTGGACGCGTACTTCCTGGACATCGTCGGCGGGCACGTGAACAGCACGACCGGTGACATGCACGAGGGCACGCGCACGCTCGTGCGTGAGCTGCGCGAGCGCTTCCCGCACGTGGTCCCCGTGGGCGAGATGCCGTACGACGCCCTGCACGCCTTCATCCCGATGTACCAAGCGGGCTACGCCCCGCGCTGGGAGAGGTACTCGCGCTACTTCCAGCACCTCAGCAGCCCCGCGCCGGGGCGCGGGAGCAGCGGCGTGCACGAGTCGGGGTTCTCGAGATTCAACGCGGCGTCGCTCGGCCTGCTGCCGCATCGCATCCCGACGCTGCAAGTGGTGGATGACACGTTCACGCAGCACCGCGACGAGATGCGCGCCATCATCCTCAAGGCGATGCAGGCGCGCGCGAGCGGCTAGCGCGTCGTCCGGCCAGCCGTCCGTCGAACTTGTAGACGGCGTGCCCCGCCGCGTACCCGATCGCGCCGGGGAGCATGCGGAAGCGATTGATGTCCTCGCCCTCCGTGCTCGAGCCGAAGCGCACTTCGCTCCACGTCGTGCCGCCATCGTCGGTCTCGAACGTGGCGGTGTCGGAACCCACCCAGCCCACGGTCTCGGTGGCGAATCCGATCCCCGAGAATCCCACCGGAGCGCCGATCGAGCTTTCGGTCCATGTCGTGCCGCCGTCGGTGGTCTTGATCACGAAGCCGCCCTGGTTCGGCCCCTGCTCGGCCACGTAGCCGATGGAGTCCGACGGGAAGGAGATCTTCCACGCCCACGTGCCCGCCTGCGCGCTCTCGAAGCGGAGCTGCCAGGTGGCGCCGCCGTCGATCGTGCCCAGGATGACCGTCTTGGATGCGAGCTGCTGCGCGCCATGATTGCCGACGCCGTCGCCGCCGACGATGATGCCGTGCATCGGATCCTTGAAGTACACATCGACGATGCCCGTCGCGAGCGGCGCGAGGTCGATCGACGTCCAGGTCTGACCCGCGTCGACGGTCTTGAGGAAGTAGGCGGGCCCGTTCCAGCGGCCCACCGCGACCACCGTGGTGTCGTCCACGGCCCACATGCCGCACACGCCCGCCGGCGCCGGGCCGCTGATGCGCGACGAGATGTTCGTGAGTGTCATGCCCCCGTCGGTGGTCTCCCACAGGGCGAGCCCGGGCTGCGGATTGTTGTAGTTGTTCAGGTTGCCGACGAAGCCGTGCATGGGCGTGATGAACGCGACGCTGCGCATGAGGATGCTCGCGCTGTAGTTCACCATGGTCCACGACGCGCCTCCATCCTCCGTGCGCCAGAGTTTGCCGTCGATGTCCGCCATCCACCCGGTGTCGGGGTTGATGAACGTGATGTCCATGTGATGATTCTCGTCGGGGCGCACGGGGCCGTTCGGGAGCACGGACCAACCGGCCGCGGCGGGCGGCCCCTTGGGCGCCGTCGAGTCGGCGGGGCAGGCGGCGAGCGCCGCGATGCAGGCGAGCGCGAGCGCGGCGAGCGCGATGGATGGGCGCGACATGGGCGTAATGATAGGAACGGCGCGCGGATTGCGGCACCCCGCGCGCGACCGCATCTTTGCGCATCGTGCCCCTCACACCGGATGCGAGATGACCCAGGACGCGCGTGAGCAGCTCCTCGCCGCCCTCGCCGACCGCTACGCCATCGAACGCGAGATCGGCGCCGGCGGGATGGCCACCGTCTACCTCGCACGCGATCTCAAGCACGACCGCGAAGTCGCGCTGAAGGTCCTGCGCCCGGAGCTCGGCGCGGTGCTCGGCGCCGAGCGATTCCTCGCGGAGATCCGGATCACGGCGCGGCTCGACCATCCGCACATCCTGACGCTCATCGACTCGGGGGCGGCGGGCGGCCTGCTCTACTACGTGCTCCCCTTCGTGCGCGGCGAGTCGCTGCGCGACAAGCTCGCCCGCGAGAAACAGCTCAGCGTGGACGAGGCCGTGCGCATCGCGCAGCAGATCGCGAGCGCGCTCGACTACGCGCACAAGCACGGCGTGGTGCATCGCGACATCAAGCCGGACAACATCCTCCTGCACGAAGGGGAGGCCGTGCTCGCCGACTTCGGGATCGCGCTCGGCGTGAAGGAGGCCGGGGGCAACCGCCTCACCGAGACGGGGCTCTCGCTCGGCACGCCGCAGTACATGAGCCCCGAGCAGGCCACCGGCGACCGCGCCGTCGACGCGCGGAGCGACGTGTACTCGCTGGCCGCGGTGCTCTACGAGATGCTCGCCGGCGAGCCGCCGGTGACGGGCCCGACGGCGCAGGCGATGATCGCGAAGCTGATGACCGAGCGCCCCACGCGCCTGCGCGTGGTGCGCGCGTCGGTGCCGCCGGAGGTGGAGGACGCGGTCGCGAGGGCGCTCGACAAGACGCCGGCGGACCGGTTCGCTACCGCCGCGGATTTCGCGCGCGCGCTGGAGCACCGCACGCCGATGACGGGGGGGCATCCGAGCGCCGGACCGGCGCCCGCGCCGAGATCGTCGACGCGTCCCGTCGCGCTCGCGATCGGTGCGATCGTGATCGTGGCGGCGGGCGCGCTCGGCTTCTCCAAGTTCCGCCATCGCGGCGCCGAATGGGTGCTCAAGGACCGCGCGCAGCTCACCTTCACCGGCGACGTGCTGTTCTCCGCGATCTCGCAGGACGGCAAGCAACTCGCGTATTGGACGCGCCACTGCAAGGGCGCGAGCTGCACGTACGGCGT
>Ga0335085_10006398_pt1 | contig 18598 bp, 14 predicted proteins | sample Lox_Sample_45_FD_206712 | JGI IMG/M metagenome (GOLD analysis project Ga0335085, IMG submission 206712) | Soil microbial communities from Loxahatchee National Wildlife Refuge, Florida, United States - Lox_Sample_4.5 | ecosystem: Environmental > Terrestrial > Soil > Wetlands | place: USA...
TTTAACTCCGGGCAGGAAGTTTCCTTCATCCTCGACAACGTATCCCTGCCTTACTCGGAGATCGAGACCTTCGACGACCTGCCGATCCCGTTCGCCTGTGTTGGCACCGACCTTGGATTTGACAGGAGGCACGTCTTTCGCAGCGGGTCTCTCGCGCTGGCTTTGCGGTCCACCATGTCTCTGCCGGGAATCTTCTCACCCGTGCGCGACGGCGATCACCTTTACGCAGACGGCGGACTGGTCGACAACCTTCCGGTCGATGTGGCCAAGGATATGGGAGCCGACATCACGCTGGCCGTGCATCTCCAGACCAAGCCCCTCAACGTGAAAGAGCCGCTGTCCGCCTTCGGGGTTCTCGGCCAATCAATCTCCACCGTCGTTGCCATTACGGAACTAAGAGGAATCGAGCAGGCCGACCTCGTGGTCTCTGTTCCGCTCGATAAATTCACGTCCACTGACTACAACGACGCTGCCGAGATCATCAAGGCTGGATACGACGCAGCGCAGAGCAAGGCGGCAATGCTCTCGACGCTGTCCGTCGACGAGGTGACCTGGGAGGAATATCTCACTCGCCGTAACTCGCGCCGGAGAATCGCTCCGATTCCCAAATTTGTTGCGGTTGACGGAACCGACAAACGCAGCGCCGAGGGCATCGAGAAGGCATTTGCCAGCGTCGTTGGAAAGCCGGTGAACTCGTCCGAGATGCAGGGCAAGTTGCTCGACATTCTGGGTGACGGCCGCTACTCGACCATGACCTATGAGATGGTGCGAAAGGGCAATGAGCAGGGACTCGAAATTTCCGCTCTCGACAAGCCGTACGCGCCACCGACTGTCCGCCCGCTCATCGTCATCGACGGCTCGGAGTACAACAACGTCCTCTTCAGTCTGGGCGCGCGCATCACCTATCTGGATGTGGGCACCTACGGCGCTGAATGGCGCAACGACGTAATCTTCGGCACTCAGTACGGCATCACGTCCGAGTACTATCGGCCCATTCATCCCGGCGGAAGGTTCTTTGTAGCCCCATTCCTTTCCGCTACCAGCAATGAGTTCAACGGATACACGAGCGGAGGCGATCTGGCCGCGCTCTACCGTCAGAAGCAGGCCGGCGGCGGCGCCGATTTCGGATATGAATTCGGGCGCACCAGTGAACTTCGGGTCGGCTACCAGACGGCCTATTACAGCTACACCCTCGAGGTGGGCGAGAAGGGAGTTGAGCCCCAGGTCAGCGGCCGCCAGGGCTTTTCAAGGCTCAAGTACCAGTTGCTGAACGTGGATGACCCTGTGATTCCAACCCAGGGGCAGCTTTTCAATTTCAGGACGCAGTACTTTGACGCTAACCCCGGCGGCTATTCGAAGTTCACCCTGACCGAAGGACGGTTCACTGATTTCTTCAAGTTCAACGAACTGAACTCCTTCTATGTTTCCGGTGGAGGCGGCACAACCTACGGCAACAACCTTGTGGGCGTTCCGGTCTTCTCGCTCGGCGGCCCAATCAGCTTCCCCGCGTATGGAACGAACGAAATCCTGACCAACCAGTACTCCATTGTCACGTTGGGGTATCTGCGGGAGTTAAAGACACTCCCTCCGCTTCTCGGCAACAAGGTGTACTTCGACGGCAGGTTCGATGTCGGCACCTTCGAGAAGGTAACCAACGGAACTCGCATCCCCGGCGACGTTGCCGGCTCAATCCTTATCAGCACAATATTCGGGCCGGTCGTGGTCGGCGGATCCGTCGGCGACAGCGGCCATCACCGCATCTACTTCGGCGTCGGAAAGGTGTTCTGAAAAGCGGCCGGCTGCGAAAATGCGTTAGACTGCATCTTTCCCGTTCCGAATTTCAGATGATCAATCCGCAACTCGAAACCTTGACGTTCATTCAGGAGGCCGAACAGGATATCGCCCGCCTCCGCCGCGAGATCGACGCGCTTCCCAAACGGCTCGCCGAGCTTGAGAAAAAACTTGCTGCTGAGAAGCTTGCCCTGGAGCAGGCCGAGAAGGCCATCAAGGAAGAGGAAACCAAACGCCGCCGCTTCGAGAGCGATATCAAGGACCAGCAGCAGAAGATTCTCAAATTCCGCGAGCAGACAAGCAGCGTAAAGACCAACGAACAGTACGCCGCCCTGCAGCACGAGATATCCTTCGCCGAAGCTGAGATTCGCCGCATCGAAGACCGCGAGCTCGAGAGCATGGAGCGCTCCGAGCAGCTCGAAGCAAAGCGAGCCCTGGCAAAGGAAGAGCTTGCCGACCAGACCAAGGTGGTCGAATTGGAGAAGGAAGCCGCTCGCGCGACTTCGGCGGAGCACCAGACGAAGCTGGCTTCACTCGGAGCCGAGCGCACCCGCCTGCGGGCCAATGTTGACGAAGGCCTCCTGGCACAGTACGACCGGGTTGCCGGAGCGCGCGGCACAGGCATTGCCCGCGTACAGGGACAGCGCTGTCTCGCCTGCCAGATGGCCCTGCGTCCGCAGGTATGGAACCAAGTGCGAGCCGGGGAGGTTCTGCCGTGTGAAAGCTGTGCCCGCCTGCTCTATTACGATCCCGAGCTCGAGCCGGCTGTGGAAGTTCCGGTCGCCAAAGCCAAAAAGAAAAGAATGGACGCGGATCAGGCTGAAGAAGACGCCGGAGCCTAGGGGCCAGCTGCCCATGAAGCGCATCTGCATCGACATGGACGAAGTGCTCGCAGATACTCTCGCCGAGCATATTTTTCGCTATAACCGCGACCACGCCGAGGCCGTCACCAAGGCAGATCTCGAAGGCAAGTGGCTCTGGGAAATCGTCTCAACGGACCGCCACGAGCGCCTCGACGGCTATCTGCGCTCAGAAGACTTCTTCGAAGACCTGCCCGTGATCGAGGACAGCCAGCATGTGTTGCGCGCGCTCGTAAAAGAGTACGAAGTCTACATCGCGACCGCAGCCATGGAGTTCCCCAACTCCTTCGGCCCCAAATACCGCTGGCTGCGCCGGCACTTTCCCTTTCTACATCCCACTCACTTCGTCTTCTGCGGAGACAAGGGGATTCTCGATGCCGACTACCTGATCGACGACCAGCCGCGTCAGCTCAAGCGTTTCAAAGGCGAAGGCATTCTGTTCACCGCGCCGCACAACCTCGGCGTCACCGGCTACCGCCGCGTCGACAATTGGCAGCAGGTGGCGCAGATGTTTCTGTCGGAGACGAAGCTCTAGGCCTGCCCGTGATGGCTCGTGTGCGGGTGGTAGTTCAGATAGCCGATCCCCACGCGCATGTGGTGGTGGAAGTGGTCAGGCACGGTGATCGCAAAGCAGATGCCCAGGATTCCATGCGCCAGGCCCAGCACGTATAGGTTCCGGTACTTGAGATAAAGCAGGCAGGAGCAGAATCCCCAGACGAGCGTCGCCGCTGTGAGTATTGGGCTCGGGATATGCGCGATAGCAAAGAGGCCCGCGACGATCGCGGCGGCTTTGGTCGGCGCGGTGAGTCGCAGCAGCCGGCTGAGAAAAAAGATCTGCAGCAGGAATTGCTGCATCAGCGACCAGACCAGGTATCCCCAGATATGTGAAAAGAGAGGCGCCTGCCCGTGAAGCGAGTGCAGCGTCTGGAATCGCTCTGCAACGAAGACGCCGCTGGCGCCGAGGAGCAGGGCAGCGCCGACGATCCAGAGCGATCTGCCTGGATTGTGTCCGATAAGCCCCAGGGACTCGAGATTCTGCCTGCGCAGCGCGACGAGGGTGATGATCAGTGCGCAGGCCGCCCAATAGAGGACGCGCTGCAGAGGACTCGGCGTCCAGATCACGACCAGGATAGCCGCGTACCCCACTACAACCTCGAGCAGGTCATGCTTTCGCTCTGAGATTCCGGGAAAGCTCCAGACCGATCCTGTTACCAAACCAGCCACTGCAATCTCTTGATGCTGCCAAACCGCAGGCAGTCGTGACAATACGCCTTTGGTGGGTAAAACCTTATAGACCCAGCTCGAAAAAGTATCACTCTCCGGCGGGGATTTTTTCTTCATCGCACTTTTTACAGTCGAGCATCTGCCCCAGCATTCCCGCCCTGCCCTCGCCGGTCTGCGTCCAGGGCCTGCTTTGCCATGGCGGATCGTGCCGGACATGCCGGGTATGTCCGCAGGCGAGGTCGGCCACCCAGTGATGGTCTTCGTCCTGATGGAAGCCAGTGATCGGCTGCTTCATGCTTAAGGGGCAACTATCCGCGCAGTTTGCTCGCCTACTCGGTGATCACGTGGTCCGCCCACTCGACCAGCGAAACAAAGATCTGCGGATTACCGAACTTTGCGCCCCACTGATCCAGATCCGTCTCGGCGACCGAGCGGGCGCGCGAGCAGGCCCCGCACGCATAAATCTGTATATGTCTTACCGTTACCTTGTTGAGTGCCTCGATCAGGGGCGGCCAGCCCACCGGCACTACTGCGCTGGCGACCGACTTCCGCATCAACGACACAGCTTCGCCCAACAGAAAGATCTGCACCGAGTGCCCGGCCTCGGATAAGGCCAGCCCGTGCAAAAACGGAAAAGCTGCCTTGGTCGGGTCATCGGAACCCCATGCGCTCTTCATCATGATATTCAGCGGCTTACGTGTGGCGGCAGGCGTCTGCGCCATTGAGGCTAAACCGGCAAACGGCAAAGCCATCATTTGCAGGAGAAAAGAACGTCTGGCCATCATCTTGTTCCGGTTTGGATTGCGCAGACCGCGAAGAGAGCGATGCTATTACAGCACGATTCAAAGATCATCGTCATTAGCAGGATCACCGCTGTTTTGCGCGCACGAAGCGAAGGAGCGCTCCTTTTGTCGTCTGACCTAAACTGACCTCGGTGAATCAGCCAGCAAATCACTACGACGCGCTCGTCCTCGGAGCAGGCGCAGCCGGACTCATGTGCGCCATCGAGGCTGGCCGCCGTGGCCGCCGCGTGGCCATTCTCGAACGCGCGTCCCGGCCGGGCAAGAAGATCCTCATCTCCGGCGGAGGCCGCTGCAACTTCACCAATATCCATTGCCGCCCGGAAAACTTTCTCTCCGAAAATCTTCACTTTGCCAAATCCGCGCTCGCCCGCTACACGCCTGCCGATTTCCTCGCTCTTGTCGAGAAACACCGCATCCCCTGGCATGAAAAGAAGCTGGGACAGCTCTTTTGCGACCGCGCCTCCAGCGACATCCTCAACATGCTTCTCGCCGAAGCCGACAAAGCCGGTGTCACTCTCTTCTGCGATACAAACATCACAGAAGTCCGTCGCAACGACGCCTTCCACGTCCTCACCAGGACCGGCGAATTCCGTGCGCCCGCGCTCGTCGTCGCCACCGGAGGTCTATCCATCCCTAAAATGGGAGCCACCGGCTTCGGCTACGATCTCGCCCGCCATTTCGGTCTCAAAGTCGTTGAGCCTCGCCCCGCGCTCGTTCCCTTTGTGCTCAACTCTGCCGATCAGCAACGCCTTTGCGATCTCTCAGGAGTCTCCACCCGCGTCATCGCCTCCATCGGCCGCCGTCATTTCGACGAGAACATGCTTGTCACTCACCGCGGCCTCAGCGGCCCGTCAATCCTGCAGATTTCTTCCTACTGGCAGTCCGGCACACCACTGTCGCTTGACCTCGCCCCGCAACAGCTGCTCACTCCCAACTCATCTCTGCACCGGGGCTTGCCCACGCTCCGCGCTCATCTCCGAACGATTCTTCCGCAGCGTCTCGCTGATCGCCTTGTCGACATCGACCCGCCTGCTGGTTGGACCATTCATGCGCTCGAAGACTGGGAGCGCCGCTGGCACCACTGGCCGATCACGCCCGAGATCACTGAAGGATTCGCTAAGGCCGAAGTCACCGCCGGAGGCGTCTCGACCTCCGAGCTTTCCGCAAAGACGATGGAAAGCCGCATCCCCGGCCTCTTCTTCATCGGAGAAGTCGTCGACGTCACCGGCCACCTCGGCGGATTCAACTTCCAGTGGGCCTGGGCCTCCGGCGCCGCTGCCGGCCGGGCCCTTTAGACCCGATCTCCTGAACCGTCATTCCTGGTGATCAATCGCTGGACGGCTCTTACTCCGCCTTGTAGCTGCCCTTGCCCCAGTGGAACGAAACCGTCGGTGTGCAGGTGTCGCTCTGGTAATAGACCACTGTGTCGCCGCTGTCGTGGCCCTGCACATAGGGAGTCATGGCCGCAACAAAATGCCCTTGAGCATCGGGCTTTGCCGCCAGCGAGGTCTTCTGGCCATAGGTCTCGGTCCCGGCGGTGAAGGCAGCATCCGGCTTGAACCCGTCGCCCTCGATCAACACCAGCTCGGCATCCTTTGCACCCAGCAGAACCTGTAGCTTGCAACCCTTGTCCTCACCCTGGATAGGAAAGGGAGTCACGCTCGAGGCGGCTCCGCTCTTCCGATCCTCGGCCAGCAGGCCAACTCGAATCGCCTCGCCCCTGGCGACGGTTACCGAAATCTCCACCGGAGCGTTCGGCTGCATCGTCTTGGTGCAGGCGGGCACGGCCGGCGCTGGTGACGCACTGGAACCCCTGCCAGCGGCGGTGTCAGCGGCCGTCTTGGTATCGGGCTCTGCCGCCGGCTCGGCTGGTGCGCTCACCGTGGGAGACGGTGGTCCGCAAACCGCGGTCCCCGAGGCATCGAGCACGATGCCGTTCATCGCAGCCGTAATCCCCTGATTCAAGGGCCAACGGAGCAGGGTCAACCGGGTGCCCGGCGCGAAGCCGTTGGCCGTAAGCCGGTAAGTGATCATCGTCCCCGAAGCCACTTTTTCCCGCTTTACTTCCTTCATCGTCAGCGTGATACCTGGAGACGATGCCTTTGTCCCCCAGTTCGCCATGGCAGTAGCTACCCGTGCGACTTGCGCCCGTTGGCGCGCCGCTTCTGCTGCGGCCTGCTCCTCGGGAGTCGGGGTACGCGGATCCGGCGGCAGGCTCTCAAGTTTTAACTGAGGGGTTGATGACTGAGGTGCCGGAGACTGCGCGGCGGGCGCGGGTGAAGCAGTTTGTTGTTGTGACCCGTAGCCCTGATCCATGGTCTGAGCAAATGAGGAAAAACACAGGGATGCCGCAAGACCGCCGGCAAAAAGAACTGAAGGGAAATGCATGTTTCGAGGATAAATGAATGCAACATCTCGCGGGGTCGCGCCAGCCGCCGCGCCATCGCCGGAATTTCATGCCGGAAATTCACCTGCATTCTCAATTTGCTGTCTGGTATCGTTCCTCCGAGTTCCCTCACTCGATACCCCACCGCCCGAGAGGTGACCCATGCCGTGTGATCCACAGGAGTTGAAACACGTCCCGCTCTTTGGCCTGCTCGACGACGAGGAGCTGGCCGTCCTGGCTTCCCAGGTGGAGGTCAAGAAGTTTGCAGCCCGCCAGCGCATCTACAAGATTGACGATCCCGGCCGGCATGCCTACGTCCTTATGTCGGGCAATGTTCAGGTCACCACGGTGGACGAAGATCAGCAGGAGGTCCTGGTCGACCAGCCCGGCCACGGCGAGTTCTTCGGATTTGCTTCGATGCTTGAGCAGACTCCGCACCAGACAAATGCCATCGCCCTCGAAGAGTCTGTCTGCGTCGAGGTCAGCCGCGATGACATTTCCACCCTGCTCTGCAAGAAACCTCTGGCGGGCATGGACATGCTGGCCGTTCTCGGCCGTCAGTTCCACGGTTCTCAGCGACTGGTTCGTATCCGCGCCAGCCGAAACCCCAATACCGTCATCGACGAGGAAGAGACCTTCGGCGAACGCATCGCCGATGTTGTCGCCGGACTCGGTGGCTCATGGACGTTCATCATCACCTTCCTCATCGGCCTGGTCGTGTACAGCATCATTAACGTCATTCTCGGTAAGCGTGCCTGGGACCCCTACCCGTTCATCCTGCTGAACCTCATCCTCTCCATGCTCGCCGCCATTCAGGCGCCGGTCATCATGATGAGCCAGAATCGGCAGGACAAGAAGGACCGCCTCCGCAGTGAGCTTGATTTCGATGTGAACCGCCGCGCCGAATCAGAAATCCAGAACCTCGCGCGCAAGCTCAACCTTATACACGACAAGATCGGTGACATCGACGATCTGGTTCGCGAGCACATCCAGCAAACGGCCGCACTGACCGCTCCTGAAACAAATTCGCCGAAAATTTCGTCTGAAACGCGGTAGGTGGTTCGCGTACTATTAAAAAACAGTTTGAGCGCATGTCGACTGAGGAACCCTGCCCGTAACCTCGGCGGCCTATCCAAGTTCTTGCAATAGCACCCCCCGCTGTCGGCTCTCAAAAGTGGCCAATCAAGATCGGCCCTGTCAGTAATGACAGTTTCACTTTGTGTGTCGCCCCGCGAAGCTGATATCGCGGGTGGATGTGAATTCTTTGCCCTTGGACTCACCCGGGGAGGGTGAACCGGCAGTAATTCTCTTTGGTTTCCATGGAGCGCTGTGATATGGCAAGGAAAAGTCAGTTCATTCCCAAATGGACCGGCTCTGCCTTCATACTGTTGGTTTTTCTTACCGCCTGTTTCGCGGCGGCCTTCGCCCAGAACCAGCCCGATCAGTCTCCGTTGGAAGCGGCACCGATCGCACCTTCCTACGGAATGCCCGCCGCTCCTGGAGTTGAACCATCTGCCCCGGTATCCTCGAGTGCGGAACTGCCTGATCATCCTGTAAGTGATCCCGACTTAAGCACTTTCGGGATGCAATACCATCCCGGGAAACAGACCGGCAGCAATCTCAACACGGACTCCATCAATCTGCCGGAGAGCCCGGGAAGCACAATAGCCGGCTCGAACTCAACCGCAATGGTGGTTTCCAACGCCAAACAGGCTCCGGAAACGAAGGTCCAGTGGAAAGACGCCATTAGTCAGTCTCTGTTCCTTATCGGCATCGGGCACTTTTTCGACCTCACCACCGAAGCCGGAACCCGCGATGCAATGTTCAACGGCCCCTGGTTGAACAATTACCTCCACTCTGTCGGCGAGCTGCGCGGCTGGAGCGACAGCGATCGCTTCATGGCGCCCTACGCCAGTCACCCGATCCAGGGCTCGGCTTTCGGATTCATCTACCGCCAGAACGATCCGAGATATCGAAATGTTCAGTACGGTGACGGCCGTGTGTACTACATGAGCTTATTGCACTCGATGGCGTGGGCGGCAATCTGGCACACTGAGTGGAAAATTGGCCCGGTCAGCGAAGCCTCGATCGGCAATGTCATGCTTCACGCCTCTCCCGGATTCATCTGTCTGGTCGACACCGCAACGCTCGGCACCGTCGCGATGTTCGCCGAAGACGTTGCGGATCGCTACCTGATCACGGGACTCGAGAATCGCACCACCAACCGGTTGCTCATCGTCCTGGCTCGAGGCTTCCTCAACCCTGGCCGATCCACGGCGAATGCGATGGCCTTGCATTATCCCTGGCGCCGCACGACCCGTCTGGCCTTGACCGGCGAGGACTATCAGATGCGGAAGGAACTCGTCGCCGAATACAAAGCCGGCGGCGAAAAGCCGTTCGTGTTCGTAAAGCCTCCGGGGCCTGTATTTGAGAGGGAGTATCCGAAAGAAGCGGATATCGAGCTGACGGCGTTTCCCGTCTATGAGCACTTCCTTAATACGAAGGGTCCGAATAATTGCGTAGGAGGAGGCGGTTCCGGCGCGTCTCGCATCAATCCGTACTTCCAGCTCATGGGAGAAGTAAGCGGATGCCTCATCATGGGCATGCCCGCTTCAAACCAGAGCGGCGACATGCTCTTCTGGGGCGGCGGCGTGCGCTGGACCCCGCTCGCCGCCCACCACGTATCTCCTTATCTGCAAATGATGTTCGGCGGCCGCCGTGTCACCCACGAGATCCTCAACCCCGAGCTGAAGAAGAAGCTGCTCAATGAATGGGATGACGGAGATGGCCCTCTGCAGCACTACCCCAAGCGGAGCGACTATTCAGTTGAGCTCTCCCGGTACGGACCGTCGCTCGCGTTCGGCAGCGGATTCGACTGGGTGGTGACCCGCGCCTTTGCGTGGCGCATGGTCAACGTCGAATACACCCACGCCTGGCTGGGAGATGCAGACTTCATCCAGGGCCAGAACACGCTGCGGATCACGACAGGCGCCGTTCTTCGTATTGGGACCTGGTAAGCCGGCCGAAAAGCCCACCGAATCATCGTTTGGATGCAGTAACATAAAACCCGGCCGGACGTCGGTGGCATCGAAACAGAACAGGTTGCTGTGCCGAAATGCCGATTGAGGTCTGTCTTGTCTGCCGCAATCCTCGTTGTGCCTAAATCTGTGCCTGCTTCTTCACCACCGCCGCTCGACCCCCGCTTCCACCTGGCCGCGATCGTCAACTCGTCCGACGACCCCATCATCAGCAAGGACCTCAACGGCATCATCACCTCGTGGAACGAGGCTGCTGCACGCGTCTTTGGTTACAGCCCGGAAGAAATCGTCGGCAGATCGATTCTTTGCCTCATTCCTCCGGATCTCAGGCACGAGGAAGAGGGTATTCTCCGCAAACTGAGGGCGGGTGAGCGAATCGACCACTTCGAAACTACGCGCGTTAGAAAAGACGGCGAGCGCTTTCCCGTCTCGGTCACTATTTCGCCGGTCAAAGACGCGACTGGCCGCGTGATCGGAGCGTCGAAGATACTCCGCGACATCTCCGACCGCAAGCGCCAGGATGAGACCCGCTACCGGCTCGCCGCTATCGTTGACTCTGCCGATGATGCCATCTTCAGCAAGGACCTGAACGGCGTCGTCCGCACATGGAATGAAGGCGCACGCCGCATGTTCGGGTATAGGTCCGATGAGATGATCGGCCAGTCAATTCTGCAGCTGATTCCCGAACATCTCCGCGGCGAGGAGGCTGAGATCCTGCGCAAGCTGCGTGCCGGCGAGCGCATCGACCACTACGAGACCATTCGCATGAAGAAGAGTGGCGAGCTGTTCGAGGTTTCCGTAACCATTTCGCCCATCAAGGACGAGAAGGGGAACGTGATAGGCGCCTCGAAGATCGCCCGAGATATCTCCGACCGAAAGCGCATCGAGCGGCTGATTGTTGAATCCGAGAAACTGGCCGCTACCGGACGCATGGCAGCCGCCATCGCTCACGAGATCAACAATCCTCTTGAGTCGCTGATGAACCTCATTTACCTGGCCCGGCGGAGCACTCCAGCCACCGAGCCGGCAGCCGAATATCTGCTCACCGCCGAGCAGGAGCTTGATCGCGTCTCTCAGATCGCCAGGCAGACGCTGGGCTATTACCGCGATAGCGGCCAGCCGGTAGAGCTTCACCTGCACAGCCTGATCGAGAACGTGCTGACGGTATATAACGCCAAGCTGACCGCAGCCGGAATCACCGTCGAAAGACAGTTCGATGATCTGCAGAAAATCCTCGTAAGCAAAGGCGAAATGCTCCAGGTCTTCTCCAACGTCATCGCCAACGCGATCGACTCCATGGAGCGTGGCGGCGTTCTGCGCCTTTCCATAGGCAAACTCGCAGGCTCCACAGGGGAGGGCATCCAGGTCCTGGTCGCCGACACCGGCGTGGGAATCAATCCCGAACACCTGCCGAAGATCTTCGATCCCTTCTTCACCACAAAAGGCGCGCTCGGCACGGGCATCGGACTCTGGGTAGCCCGCCAACTTATCCAAAACCGTGGCGGCCAGATCACCGTCGCCAGCAGCACCGAGAGCGGAAACAGCGGCACCATCGTGACCATCTTCCTGCCCTTCACTGCTCCGGCGGCTTCGAATCCCGAACCGGAAACCGTGCTCACCATATCTTGATCGCGCGCTTGCCGCTAAGGCGTTTCGCTGTACTCTCTACCTATGCTCCGCCGCCAGGTCACCGGACTGCTCATCATTGCAGCAGTCATTCTCGTTATCGCACTCCTCCGCGCTGATCGCCACGTGCTCTTTCCTCCGGGCTGGTGGCGCTGGTGACATCCCGGGATACCGATCCCCTGGCCCTGATCCTCCTCGGCCCCACCGCCAGCGGAAAGACCGCCTTATCCCTCACCCTCGCTGAAAAATTATCCGGAGAGATCGTCAGCTGTGATTCCGTCGCCGTCTACCGCGAGATGGAGATCGGCACCGCCAAGCCCACGCCTGCCGAGCGCGCTCGCATTCCGCATCACCTAATCGACGTCTATGCTCCGGATGAGCAATCGACCGCCGGAGACTATTCGCGTCTTGCCCGCGCCGCCCTGCGCGACATCGCAGCACGCGGTCATCTCCCCATCGTCACAGGAGGCACCGGCCTTTACCTTCGCGCTCTCATTGCCGGGCTTTTCGTTGGGCCGCAGCGCTCGCCGGATCTCCGCGCGCGCCTCGAAGAGACCGCCGGCAAACGCGGATCGCCATGGTTGCGCCACATCCTTGCCCGACTCGATCCCGCTGCCGCGGCGCGCATTCACGCCAACGACACGCCGAAGCTCATCCGCGCCATCGAAGTCTCACTCTCAGTGCGCCAGCCCATCTCCGAAGCATGGAAATCCGGACGCGATCCGCTCACCGGCTTCCGGCTGCTGCGCATCGGACTCGATCCCGACCGAACAGCACTCTACACCCGCATCAACGCCCGCGCGAAGGCTATGTTTGACGAAGGCCTTATCGACGAGACCCGCAGCCTCATCGCGAAATACGGCGAATCGCCCCGCGCTTTCGACTCTCTCGGATACAAGCAGGCCCATGCTGTTCTTCGCGGTGAGATGACGCTGCCCGAAGCCATTTCCGCGGCGCGGCAGCGGCACCGCAACTACGCAAAGCGGCAGCTCACCTGGTTTCGCCGCGAGCCCGATGTGCTCTGGCTCAGCGGCTTCGGCGACGACCCGGACATTGTGGACCAGACCATCGCTGCCGTTGCGAACATGCTCAACAAATGAACCAGGATTTTAGTTTCAGAATGTTGTGGAGATCAGTTGGCCGGAAACGAAGAGCCCAGCAGAATCGGAGTAATGCCAGGCGCGAACGTTCCGATCCTGTGGCTGACCGTCTTGCGATTGCCCGACTTGAACTTGATCTGCGCTTTGAGGGTAATGGGTGAGTCGGTCTCTCCGTAAACTCCAAACGCCTTCAGGGGATCCCCGGCTTCCACCTCGGGAGCGAAACCGGCTGGGAACCTGTAAGTCACCTCGGCGATAGAATCCAGATCTTTTTTGGAGCCGCTGATCCAGACCCAGAAATCCGACCATTGCGTTTCGCCCACGAGTTCGCCGGGCTTGGCTAAGTGGCAGATCGCCAGTCCGTCTTCCTGCTTTCCTTTGAACAACAGATTCCTGATTGCGGTGCGAAGGCCAACGAATGCCGTAAACGCCTCGTGCTCTGCATCCAGGTTGATGACTTGAACGTTGCCCAGAATGCCGATTTCCGTGGAGACTCCGAGTTCGCGAACTAAGACCACAGGGATTTCTTTTCCGATCGCGAACCCGATCTCAGAGATGACCCACTCACTCGGTACCCAGTTGCCATTCTTAAGCTGCTCTGTTCTGGTCAGGAATGCTACCAGCAAATCAGATCGAGCAATGTCATCTCTTACCGCGCGATCGATCTGCTGGGCCGGATACAGGTCGCCGGTCCGCACATCACAGCCATAGTGGTTTAAAAACGGGGGAACTACAAGCCCTATCCACTCATCACGTTCCCTGAACGGAAAGGCGAGAAAAACCGACGGCTTCGCGGAATCACTCATCTCCTTCATCGGTTCAGTTGCCATTCAGTTTCCTCGCCGTCTACACCATTCTCAGCATGATCTTACTTAGTCTCGCCCGGGGTGACCGGGTAACATCGATCAATCGGAATATATAGCGGTCCCGAGACGCGATATCAAGGACGAATTACCTCGGTCGGTGAGGACTCGCGGTCCCAATGGCCTCTTTCGCCCTTGCAGGGTGTATCTTGATAACGGTTTAAGCCCCGCACGTCCAGGCTGTCGAAAACATCCGACACATTATTTTAGGGAGAACCCTTAGTCCATGCTTGACCGCCGATCCTTCCTTCAGGCCGCCGCCAAGACCGCAGCCGCTGCAGCTGTCACCACTCGTCTTGAACCGGCCTTTGCACAGGGCGCACCAGCGCCAGCCTCGCCGAACGACAACATCCAGCTTGCGCTCGTTGGCGCAGGCATTCAGGGACAGTTCGATACCAAGACCGCTATTCAGGTCCCTGGCGTAAAGCTTGTCGCTGTTGCCGATTGCTACGATGGCCGCCTTGCCCACTCGAAAGAACTCTGGGGAGCGGATATCTTCACCACCCGCGACTACCGCGAGATCCTCGCCCGCAAAGACGTCGACGCCGTCCTCATCGCCACGCCCGACCACTGGCACAAGACCGTGGCCGTCGACGCCATGAAGGCCGGTAAAGACGTCTACCTTGAGAAGCCGATGATCCACATCTATCCCGACGGGCCGGAGATCATCGAGACCGCGCGCTCCACCAACCGCATTCTGCAGGTCGGCAGCCAGCGCGTCAGCTCCATCGTCTACGCGAAAGCCAAAGAGCTGCTTGCCTCCGGAGCGATTGGAAAGCTCAACATGGTCACCGCATGGTGGGACCGCAACTCCGCCATCGGAGCATGGGATTACTCCATCCCGCTCGACGCCTCTACTGAGACTTGTGACTGGCCGCAGTTCCTTGGCTCCGCTCCCAAGATTCCCTGGAATGCCGAACACTTCTTCCAGTGGCGCAAGTGGAAAGCCTACGGCTCTGGCGTCGCCGGCGATCTTTTTGTCCACCTCTTCAGCGGAACGCACTTCATCACCGGGTCTAAAGGCCCCACGCGCGCCATGGCCACAGGCGGCCTGCGTTACTGGAAGGACGGCCGCGACGTGTACGATGTGCTGCTCGCTTTGTTTGACTATCCCGAGGATTTCAACCTCAGTCTGCGCGTCAACTTCGTCGATGGCGGCGAAGAGGGAGAAGGCTTCATCTTCGTCGGCTCCGAAGGCCAGATGATCATTGCCGGCCAGAGCGTCACGGTGAACCGTGTGCCGCGCGAATCCGAGCCCGGTTACACGATCTCCACCTTCACCGAAGCCATGCAGAAGGAATACCTCGAGGCGTATCGCAAGAAATACCCCATCGAGCATTTCAGCGGCCCGGTGCCCGAGGCTATCGAGAAGTTCGCTCCGCCCGCGGGATACTCCGACAGCTACGATCACTTCCACAACTTCTTCAACTCCGTGCGAAGCCGCCAGCCCGTCGTTGAAGATGCAACCTTTGGATTCCGCGCTGCCGGTGCCGCCCTGTTGAGCAATCTCAGCGCAGAGAAGGGCACCGTTGTCCACTGGAATCCCGAAACCATGAAGGTGACCGAGAAAGCGTAACTGTTCCAATTACTTTTCGTTATCGCCCCGAGCTTTATGCCAGGCACCCAGGTCCGGATTGTGGACCTGGGTCTCACCTGTATCCGGACTTTCGGGGGACTGAACAACAGTTTTGTATCAGGGCACGGCTTCAGCCGTGTCGCACTGGGACCGCATAACTCAAGGGCTTTAGCCCCTGAGGAAATATCTTCGGAGTAATTCATGAAACGCCTCATCCCATTCCTTCTTCTGCTTTCACCCCTCGCATATTCACAGGATCCAACCCACGCCACCGAATACCGTATGCAGCATCCCGGGAACGGACCCGGCGGTCAACCGCGTGTTGCCTTCCTCGAGCACCGCCTCGGCACCGACCACGCGGAAGGAATTTCGCTGCTCGACATGAACGGTGATGGCTTCCCAGACCTGCTCAGCGGAGCCTACTGGTACGAGAATCCCGGCGCGAACGGCGGCGTGTGGAAGCAGCACCAGTTCCGCACCGTCGGCATCCATGGTGAGTTCGTCTCCGATTGCGGAGAATGGATCGTCGACGTCGACCATGACGGCCTGCCCGACGTCGTGACCACCGGCTGGATCTCCAACGGCGTCTGGTGGTATCGCAACCCCGGCCCTCAGGCCACCGTCGCTGGCACTCAGTGGAAGGCAGAAAAGATCACTGACAGTTACGATACCGAGGGTGGAGCCTTCTTCGATATCAATGGAGACGGCAAGCCCGACCTTGCTCTCGCCCACTACAACCGCTCCGGCGTTCTCTGGATCGACTTCAGCAAGGACAAGCCGCGCGTCCACCATCTCGGCGGCAAGGAGCAGGACGGCCACGGCATCGGTGTTGCCGACATCAACGGCGACGGCAAGGCCGACGTCCTCACCACTCACGGCTGGTTCGAACAGATCGAGGCCGACAACGACCAGTGGAAGTGGCATGGTGACTGGGACATCGGCGACACTGGTTTCCCCATTCTCGGCTACGACGTGAATCACGACGGCAAGATGGACTTGATCTACGGCCAGGGCCACGGTTATGGGCTCTACTGGCTTGAGCAGGCCGGCACGCCTGACAAGCCTCTCTGGATCCGCCACGCCATCGACGAGTCTTTCTCGCAGTCGCACGCTGTCTTGCTCGCCGACGTCGATGGCGACGGCGAGCCTGAGCTCATCACCGGCAAACGCTACCGCGGCCACAATGGAAACGACCCGGGCTCTTACGATCCACTTGTTGTCTACGCCTACAAGCTCCCGACACAGGCGCAGCTCGCCACGGCGAAGTATGGGTCCACCGAGTCAAATCCCGGCGCAACGCCCACCATGCGTATTGCCAATCCCGCAGCTGACCCCGTTTTCGTCCGCTACGACCTGTCCGTCAATGGCACCGCCACCGCCGGAACTCAGTTCATCGCCGTCGATCTGGATAAGGACGGCGACGTCGACATCGCCAGCGCCGGAAAACTCGGCGTTCACGTTCTCGAAAACCTGAAGATCAACAACGTGCCCAAGGCCACCCGCGAAGAGATGCAACCCATCGAGCGCAAATGGCCCTTCCCCGGCGAAGGTCAGGAAGTCCCTCAGGAGGATGGTCCGAAGCCCTGACAATTTGCGTTCGATCAGGCTGAAACGGAGCCTTTACAGGACTCACCATCCGGATATACTGTTGCGGTCTTCGCGCCAGAGGAATTTCTGTGCTGGTGCGGCTGCGCAGTCCTGATTTTCCGCTCGATACCGGCCCTGCGTGAGCCCTCTGGGACTTCCCGCCAGGTTTTCGGTGGAAGCGCAGCTTCTTCTGATTGGTGGTTTGCTGCTCGCTGCGTACCCCCATCAGCGCAATGCGTAGTTCCGTGTGCGGCGGTAGCCCGTCCCTGTTCACCCGCCCGCAAGAGACCTGGCAGAAGTCTGTCCGGCTGCCGTATCACGCGCCGGCCCAATCTTTCGTGTCTACGGAGGCACAGCATCATGGATAGCGCCGTCACCCCGCTCGGCCCACTTCTCAGCGCCGACCGCATCTTCGTCACCACCACTGGTGCCGACAAAGTTCCCTATCAGCTCGAGATCTTTCCCGACGCTAATAACGTTCTTCTCCAACAGAATGGCCTGCCCCAGCAGTATTACTTCATGCCCCAACGAATTTATGTGGCTAAGAGGCAGGATGACCCACAGGACTTCGACTTCGGCATGACAGTCTTCAAGGGCCTCATGACCTCTGAGGACACCATCGGCGTCAACCCCGGACCGGGAACTGGCCAGGGCGATGTCGAGGTCGGCGGCGGATTCTGCACCTTCTCAACCACCTTCGCTATTCCGCCGGATGTGATCCAGAACGCGACCAACGCTCTGAAGAGTCAGAAATTCGATACGCCCATACCGGGCGGCCTGCTCGCATTCATGCCCGTGTTTCACCAGAACGAAGTCGATCCCATTCTCGGCATTGTCCCCATCCTCGCGAACGCCGTCTCCATTTTCGTTTTGCAGGGTGCGCCAGCCAGCGGCGGCACACCGGCATCACCCATCTGGTTGCAGGCTCAATCAGCGCAGAAGGGAAGCATCGAGGCGACCGGCATCAGCAGCTTTCTCGTGAGCTGCAACGAATTTGCCGCCGGCATCATCGCCGGTTCGCTGAAGGCCGGTACCACTCCGCCTTTTACGGTTAACTATCAGCTCACTGAGCAGTTCTATCTACCTACCTGCGAAGTTGACGTTGATATCGACATGGACAAGACCTACGAGTCCTTCTCGATGGCCATCCAGGCAAGCGGATTCTTTACCAGCGCCTCGTTCCAGGCCGCCTGGTCCGAATGCGTCACTAATGGCTCAATCACCACCGTCATGAAGATCGACGAGGCCGCCATCCCCGCTGACCTCAAGACGATCATCATGAACCAGTGCCAGCAGATGCAGACCAACGCCATCAACTGGGTCAAGGAATTCATCTTCGACTGGAATCCGAGCAATGGAGGAGACGCCCAGGCGCAGTCGACGCCATTCGGAAGCATTTTCGGTGGCGCCTCAGTCTCCATGAAGCTGAACTACCAGAAGCGGGCGATGCATGTGCAGCAGACTCTCACCCTCGATACGTCGATCGCCATGACCGACGGCAAACAGGGCGACCTTTCCGACCTGATGCCCGCCGTCAAAGCTGACGTGAACAAATATCTGGCCATCATCGACATCGGCCAGTTCTTCCAGAAGATCCAGGTCGCCGCAACCAACGCGATCAACTGGAACGAAACCCTGCCCGACGGAACGAATCTCTCCGATCCGATCATGTCCGCTATGGTTTCCGTCAGCTATCCCGATTACGATCAGCCCCTCGCCGGCCAGAACAATGTGAATTTGAAGA
>Ga0335085_10006399_pt1 | contig 18596 bp, 13 predicted proteins | sample Lox_Sample_45_FD_206712 | JGI IMG/M metagenome (GOLD analysis project Ga0335085, IMG submission 206712) | Soil microbial communities from Loxahatchee National Wildlife Refuge, Florida, United States - Lox_Sample_4.5 | ecosystem: Environmental > Terrestrial > Soil > Wetlands | place: USA...
GGGCAACAGGTCCTGAACCGCGATTAGCTCCAGGCGTTAAACTTCCAAGTTTGCAGTTCGGTAAAATCGGGCGTGACCATCACTCGCCGGTATGAAATCGGCTACGCTGTCTAATGCGCGTGCGGCCCAAGTTCTCTGCCGAAACGCGTTTCATGCCGGAGCATTTGAAGCCCGGATCGTAGATCAAAATCCCGGTTAGTCCGATGGACGTGACCATCCGCCCAATGCGCATCGACGACATCCCCTCGGGCCTGCGTCTCTGCCGCCTCAGCCACTGGAATCAACTCGAAGAGGATTGGCGTGCCTTCCTCGAGTCGCCGTCCGGTGGCGGGCGCCTGGCCGAACGCGCGGGAGCAGCACTTGGCACGGTGGCATTTCTGCGGTATGGCCCATGTTTTAGCTGGCTGTCGATGATGCTGGTGCATCCTGCTGCCAGGCGCACCGGGATCGGCGGCTGCCTGATGAACGCCGCGCTCGAAGCTCTGGCGGGCGAGCGGTGCGTCCGGTTAGATGCCACACCGCTCGGCGAAAACCTCTATCAGCAGTTCGGCTTCGCAGCCGAATTCGAGTTGGCGCGCATGAAGATCACGGTGCAGGAAAAGCGCCCGGCCTGGGTTTCCGCAAACGCGCGCCCCATGGAGATTGCTAACCTGGCAAGCGTCTTTGCACGTGACCGGCAGGTATTCGGCGCGGATCGCAGCGCGGTGCTGGCTTCTTTCTTTCAACGCGCACCCGATCTGGCATGGATCGTATACCCCGGCCAATCCCCGGGTGGATACTGTTTCGGAAGGCCCGGCCATTTGTACCGGCAAATCGGACCAGTGGTTGCCGAAAATGCCACCGTGGCTCAAGAACTGGTGGCCGCCTGTCTGGCCGGGATGACTGGCGAGACAATTGCGATGGACGTGCCTTGGGTTGCGCCTGAGTGGACCGCCTGGCTGGAAGCTTCGGGCTTTCTCGTCGAGCGGCGCTTCCTCCGGATGTATCGCGGGGAGCGACCCGGCTGCGGCATCGCCGCTCACCAGTTTGCCATGGCCGGGCCGGAATTTGGCTGATGGCGCCAGCATGACCTCCATTCACCAACTCGAAGAGGAACTCTCCCGTCCGAGCGATGCCGACTACGCTTTCCTGCGCGAGCTTGAAGGCGACGTGCTCGTACTCGGCGCGGGCGGTAAAATGGGTCCCTCATTGGCCAGGCGAGCGCGGCGCGCGTCTGATTGGGCGGCGCGGTCTCGCCGCATCGTTGCGGCCTCGCGATTCGCCTCGGGCGAAGTGAAGGACCAACTGGACGGCTGGGGCGTCGAAGCGATTCCCTGCGACCTCTTGGATCGCGAGCAGATCGCACGACTTCCGGACTGTGCGAACGTATTGTTTCTGGCCGGCCGGAAGTTCGGCTCGACCGAAAACCAGGCGCTTACCTGGGCCACCAACACACTGCTGCCGGCATTCGTCGCCGAACGATTCAAGCAGTCGCGAATCGTGGTGCTGTCGAGTGGCAACGTCTACCCGTTTGCCTCGTCCGGTTGCACGGAGCAGACGCCCCCATCCCCGGCCGGAGAGTATGCTCAGTCGGTGCTTGGCCGCGAGCGCATCTTCGAATATTATTCCAACCGCGACGGCACGCCAGTGGCTCTCATCCGTTTGAATTATGCGGTGGACCTTCGCTATGGTGTCCTGCTGGATATCGGCCGCCGCGTTTGGGAGCGCCGGCCGGTGCCATTGGCTATGGGTCGAGTAAACCTCATCTGGCAGGGCGACGCAAACTCGATGATCCTGCGCGCGCTTTCGCTCGCCTCCGCTCCTCCCATCATCCTGAACGTCACGGGTCCTGAGACTTTGCGGGTGCGCTGGATCGCGGAACACTTCGGCGCAATCTTCGGCACCGATCCGCAATTCGAAGGAAGCGAAAACGAAACCGCATTATTGAGCGACTCGTCGCTCTCCTGCCGGATCCTTGGGCCACCCTCCGTCACCGCGCTCCCACTGATTCAGTGGCAGGCCGAGTGGATCCGGGCCGGCCTGCCGATATTGGACAAGCCTACCCACTTCGAGGTGCGCGATGGAGCATTTTGATTGGCGGCAGCGCCTGCGCGAAGGACTGGTCATTCCGGCGCACCCTCTGGCTTTAAACGCTACGCGCAAGTTGGATGAACGCCGCCAGCGCGGTCTCACGCGTTACTATCTGGACGCCGGCGCCGGCGGAATCGCGGTGGGAGTGCATACCACCCAATTCGGCATTCGCGAGTGCGGACTCTACGAGCCCGTGCTGGCCCTCGCCAGCCAAGAGGTCGCCGGGGGCGCGGTGGTGAAGATCGCAGGCGTATGCGGCACCCGCCCGCAGGCGCTTCGCGAAGCCGAATGCGCCGCTCGCCTGGGCTATCATGCGGCGTTGCTCAGTCTCGCGTCCCTGGCCAGCGCGACAACGGACGAACTGATCGAGCACGCCCGAGCCGTCGGGGAGGTGCTGCCACTGGTGGGGTTCTATTTGCAGCCGGCCATAGGCGGGCGTTTGCTCGGCGTGGACTTCTGGCGCCGGTTCGCGGCCCTGGACTCCGTCGTCGCGATCAAGATTGCGCCGTTCAACCGGTATCAGACGCTCGATGTGCTGCGGGGCGTGGCCGATTCGGGGCGTGCCGCAGAAATCGCCCTCTACACCGGCAATGACGATCACATCCTCCTCGATTTGATTACGACGTTTCAGGGGCTGCGCATCCTTGGCGGACTGCTGGGTCAGTGGGCCGTCTGGACCGCCAATGCGGTAGCCATGCTGGAAGCCATTCATCGAAATCCAAACGCGCCCGAATGGCTGGACCTCGCCCCCCGGCTTACCGATGCCAACGGTGCCATTTTCGATGTGGCGAACGGATACCGCGGCTGCATTCCCGGAATCCACGAAGTGCTCCGGCGTCAGGGTCTGCTCGATGGAATCTGGTGCCTGGATCCTGAGTTGAACCTCTCGCCCGGTCAATCGGCGGAGATCGACCGGGTGTGCGCGGCGTATCCAGAATTGTTGGACCCTGAGGCATGCTTGCCAGGATCGGCCTGAACGACCGGTCGCAACACTTCTGTTGCGGCGAGCACGAGGATTGCCGCAGCGAACCATCTCGGTAGCCGGCGCTGCGTGTCTATGGCGCGCCACTCCACACGAAGGATGTCCCATCGCTGGGGTTGACGCGATGAGGATCTGCATCGACCGGGAGCGCTTACATAAGCCTGTCGCAAGTGCTATCGTCTAGCTGGAGGGGGAAACTTCTTGAGGCGAGATTCGAAGAAGACCCGTTTAAGCCGCAGGGCCCTGTTTGGAACGGTGGGGAAGGCGGCCGGTGCGTCGGTCGTGTTTGCACCACTAGTGAAGAGCGCGATCGTCGGCTATAGCGAGACCGAAGAAATGGATGCGCCTGTCGTCGGCAGCGCCGGGGTGGACCGGATCACCGTCTTGGGCAGTAAAACCTATCTGCACGGATGGGCCGGATATGGCGAGGCGCCCGTCCTCGGCCGTCCGCAAGCCCAGAATCAGCCCGCGCAGGCCAACTATGCCGGAGAATCGGGACAGGCCTCCCTGCCTCCTCCTCCGGCAGGACCCACTCCGACTGGCGCTTGGAGCAAGGAATCCGGACCCGGAACGGTCACCTTCGCCGATCCCAAAGCGCTGATCACCACGGCCACCTTCTCCGCGCTGGGACCTTACGTTTTGAAACTCACCGTGACCAACGGCCAGAGCACTCACTCGTCCACCCTGCATGTCTCGGTGGAAGCGCCGCCTCCCGCCAAACAGCTCGAAGCGGTCTACACCAAGAAGTTTAAAATCTCGAGCCCCTTCTGGAATGCTCGCGCCAAGGCCCTGATCGTCAATTGGATCCCCCATTGCATCGACCAGATCAACCGCGACGACCTGAACCTTGGACAGGGTGGCATCGACAATTTCATCAATGCCGGCAAGGCACTGCGCGGAGAGCCGCACGGGTATCACAAGGGCTACGTCTTCTCGAATGCCTGGGTCCACCAGACGGTCGAGGCGATGAGCATCGCGTTGATGATCGACCCCCAGGGCGATCCCGACATCCTTAGCGCGCAGGAGAAATTCCGCAGGACGCTGGACGAGTGGATTCCGATTATCCTGGCCGCGCAGGAACCCGATGGGTACCTGCAGACTGCCTTCACTGCCGCGGCGCCGCGGCGCGGTCCGCTGCCTCCCGTTCCAGTCGCCAAGCCGGACGGCACCGTGGTGCTGGCCCGAGTGACCGTCTCGCAGGATCCCGATGGCACGCTGCACGCCACTCGCGGCGGTTTCCGCGGTGGACGAGGTCAGAATCAAGCCGACACGGAAGAGCCGTTTGGCGGCAAGACTTCGACTACGGTGCTCTTCCCGGTCCTCAATCAGGACTTCACTACCACTTTGACCCGCATCGCTTTGACCGAGGGCGAGGCGCCGGCAAACGGCTTCCGCGGAGGCGGCCCGAATGCGGTTCCGATCATCGCCAAGAGGGTCACGGGCGACAATCCCGACGGAAAACCCGACACGACCATTGAAATTCCGACGCCCCAGCCGGCCAATCTCAAGCACTGGGATCCGGCCACTCGCGGCAATCACGAAGGCTACACCGCTGGCTACTTCCTGGAATCGGCGATCAATCACTATTTGATGACGAATAGGCGGGACCCCCGCCTCTACAACGCCGCCAAGAAGCTGGCGGACTGCTGGTACGACAATCTCGGTCCCGCGCCCAAGAAGCCCTGGTACGACGGCCATGAGCAAATGGAGCAAGGGCTGGTCCGCTTCGGCCGCTTCGTCAACGATATGGAGGGCGGGGGCAAGGGGCAGAGGTACATCGAGTTGGCAAAGTGGCTGCTGGACTGCCGCTCGACCACCGCGGTCCAGAGAACCAGGCCGGATGGCTCCGTTTTCGACGAACGGTCGGAATATGATCAGAGCCATCTGCCGGTGGTGCAGCAGTACGAAGTCGTAGGCCACGCGGTGCGCGCCATGTACCTGGATTCCGGCATGGCGGACGTCGCCGTGGAGACCCACGACCTGGAGTACCACAGCGCGGTCAAATCCCTCTGGAAAAACTTAGTCGATAAGAAGCTCTACGTGACCGGCGGTGTCGGCAGCGGCGATACTTCGGAAGGGTTCGGCGTCAACTACGCGCTGAGCAACCAGGCCTATTGCGAGGCTTGTTCGAGTTGCGGCGAAATTTTCTTCCATTGGAAGATGCATCTGGCCTATCACGAGGCCAAGTTTGCCGACCTGATCGAAGAGACTATGTACAACGCGCTGCTGGGCGCGAACGATCTGGAGGCAAAGAACTTCTACTACGATAATCCGCTCGACGAGAATAAAGTGCGGTATGCGTGGCATGTCTGTCCCTGCTGCGTGGGTAACATTCCGCGCACACTGTTGATGATGCCCACCTGGGTCTATACCAAGAGCCCCGACGGCATTTACGTGAACCTGTTCGCCGGCAGTACGATCACCGTGGAGAACGTGGGCGGCACCGACGTGGAAATGGTGCAGGCCACAGACTATCCGTGGAAGGGGAACGTGGCGATTACGGTCAATCCCAAGACTGCCAGAAATTTCAGCCTTCGAATCCGCGTGCCCAATCGCGGAGTGAGCAAGTTGTACACTCCCACGCCGGGGGAAAACGGAGTTACCTCCATCCACGTCAACGGCGCGGCCGTGAAACCGGCCATGGAGAACGGCTATGCGGTGATCGCACGCACCTGGAAGGCCGGAGATAAAGTCGAAGTGGTTTTCCCGATGACGGTGCAACGCGTGCATCCCGACGATCGGATCACGTCCCGCAGCCGCGGCGGCCAGGTATCGCATCCTGACGAGGGAAAAGTGGCGCTGAAGTATGGTCCGCTGATCTATAACATCGAGAAAGTCGATCAGGATATTTCCAAACCCATCTCGAAAACGGCTCAGCTCACCGCTGAATGGCGCCCCGACCTTTTAGGCGGCGTCATGGCGATCAGGGGCAAGTTCGCCGATGGCAGCGACCTGCTTGCGATTCCGAACTACGCCCGCACCAATCGCGACGGCCCCGCCACTCCGGCCCCACAAGTCGGCCGGGGCCCGCGGCCGCTCACCTCGATCGTCTGGATCAAGGAAGCGTAGTCTGGGGAACCAGGCCTCCTGACATCCACCCACTGAGTCCCTTGGGCGAAGAGAATATCCGCGCGAAATCGAGGAAAGAGTCAGGAGGCTGGTATCGAAATCGTCGATACGAAACTGGCCTCGCGCACTTCGTCGTGCGGCGAATATCTGCGCAAAGGCTGGTCCTCCACGCCCGAAGACTGGGCTGTGGACCAACGGACTGCGCACCGAAATGCACGAGCTCGGCACGAATGGCACCAGCAGCAGGTCAGCCACGAGCTCGCCAGGCGGTCCCGGCGCCCCATCAGCTTTCATATGGGAGCTAGACGAAGAAGGTATGATCCACTCGTCGTCGTACGATAATTGAATTAAGGGAGTGCGACAGTTTCGAGCGGCGCCGCCGCACCCCTCGGATCCCGAAGGACCGAAAGCTTTTCGATGGCCACTCGGGATTACCGTTTCGCGCTTCATGATCTCCCTCTCCAACATTCAAAAGCAGTACGGCCGGCAACTCGTTTTCGTCGATGCGTCGTTTCAATTGAACCCGGGTGAAAAGGTGGGCCTGGTCGGACCTAACGGATCGGGCAAGACCACCCTCTTCCGCATGATCGTCCGCGAGGAGGAGCCTGATGACGGCGAGGTCTCCGTCCCCAAGCGCCTGACCATCGGATATTTTCGCCAGGACGTAGAGGAGATGTGCGGGCGTTCGACGCTGGATGAGGTGATCGCCGGCAGTGGCCACCTGGGCGAGTTGCACCATGAACTCGAGCGACTACAACATGCTATGGCCGATCCCGAACAACTCCAGGATATGGACTACATCCTCGACCGCTTCGGCCAGGTACAGGAGGAATACGAGCATCTGGGGGGCTACGCTCTCGAGGCGCAGGTGCGCGAGGTTTTGCACGGTCTCGGCTTCGAAGACGACCAGATTGACGGCGATGTGGGCGCGCTCTCCGGCGGCTGGAAGATCCGAGTGGGAATGGCTCGGGTCCTGGTCGGCCGGCCCGACGTCCTCCTGATGGACGAGCCCACCAACCACCTCGACATCGAGTCCATCATATGGCTGGAGCAGTTCCTGAAGTCCTACCCCGGGGCCTTGCTGATGACCTCACACGACCGCGAGTTCATGAACCGGGTGGTCACGAGGATTGCAGAAATCGATGCTGGAGAAATCACGATCTACTCGGGAAACTATGATTTCTACGAGCGCGAGCGCGCCATACGGGAGTCGAACCTGCAGGCTGCCTTTGCCCGCCAGCAAGCCATGCTTGCCAAGGAGCAACGTTTCATCGAGCGCTTCAAGGCCCATGCTGCCAAGGCGGCACAGGTTCAGAGCCGCATCAAGGCCCTGGACAAAATCGAAAAGATCGAACTTCCCAAGAAGCGCCACGTGGTGAAGTTCGAGTTCCGTACCCCGCCCCGCTCCGGCGACCAGGCGGTAGTCATTGAGCAGTTGAGCAAGGCTTACGGGCCGCGGCATATTTACAGCGGTTTCGACCTCACCATCCGGCGTGGCGAGCGGTGGGCCGTGATGGGCCGTAACGGCGCCGGAAAAACCACTCTGCTCAAAATGATCGCCCAAGTCGCCACGCCTGACTCGGGCAGTGTGCGTATCGGCGCTAGCGTAACTATGGGCTACTTCGCCCAGCAGTCGCTGGATGTGCTCGAAGGCGGCCTGACGGTCATCGAACAGTTGCTCAAGGATTTCCCACAGGAAACCCTGGGATCCCTCCGCACGTTGGCCGGCGCATTCCAGTTCTCGGGCGACGACATAGACAAGAAGATTCGTGCATTATCGGGCGGCGAAAGGTCGCGCCTCGCAATGGCACGCATGCTCTACGACCCGCCCAACCTCCTGGTGCTCGATGAGCCCACGAACCACCTGGACCTCGCGACGAAGGAGATGCTGGCCGAGGCGCTTCGCGGATTCGAAGGGACCATGATCTTCGTTTCGCACGACCGCACCTTTCTGCGTGCACTCGCCTCGCGGGTTCTGGAGTTGGGCGGCGAATCCGGGAATGGCCGAGAGCCACTGATCTATCCTGGCTCTTACGTCGATTACGTTCAGAAACTGGGTCACGAAGCGCCCGGCGTCCACACTTGACCCGAAGCGCAGTGCGATCTGTTGTACAGGACTCGCGCCGTAGCGCCCGGTCGCACTCAGGCGACCTTACTTGAGCAGCGCGTTACCTTAGATTACAAATTAGAGAGGTCCTCCCCAACAGCCGCCGAACTGACCGAAAGGGGGGGCTGTAAGAAATTTGGGAGTTCCCGGATTTCAGTGGGGCGTCGGCATGAGGTCGAGGCCGCCGCAATGGAAGTAGATGGCTGCAATGAAGTTGCTCGTACTGCGGAAGCCACCGGCAGTGTACTTGACCCGCTGAACCTTTGGAGTGGATCGATCCATTGGCGGCATTGGTGATGCGATGCCGGAGGTAAGTGATGATGTTCTCAAAGCGCCGGTGGATCATACGCGCTTTGTCGACGATGGGTTTTAACCGACAGCGGGTCGCCCAGCTTCGCCGGACACGGTAATGTCGGCGGCCAAGACGTTCATTAGGTAAAGCCTGGCAGCGTGCGATCCCGCTTCCGCTGCTGAGAGGCTATGTAGTCGTCCTGCTGATTACCGCAGCTGCCTTTAAGCTCGGACTCCATCCGGCCTTAACCGGATGTGCTTATCTCGTGGCCATCGCGCTGAACTGCCTGGATTACGCGATTAGCGGCCTCCTGAACGGCTTTCGGATGATCAATACGGGATCGCGCTGCACATCGCCCATATGAGGAGTTGGGATCCGCAGGTCCATCCTGCCACAACAGGATGGGTTTTGGGTGGCGGATTTGGTATCGGTAGGTCAGAAGGGAGGCTTCGTCTTTTGCCGGATCCGGTGCATCTGCATAAAGTGATGGACAAATTGTGTGTGGCTCTGGGGGTGTTTGCGGCCGCGGCAGTGGCGGCGGCTGCCGGCGCGGCGACGGAGTGCGCGGGAGGGGCTTCACTAGGGACGTTTCAGATTCAGGTGCGGCCGTTTTCTGCGGGCGTGCCCCTTCCGTTGAAATCGGTGGCGCGGATCGAGGGCGGCGCCCGCTTGATCTGGAATCCGGTGCGCCTGCTGCCTGCGCCGTCGCACGCCGCGGAGGTTACGGCGGTGCTGCTGCCGGCCGCGCAGGGAGACGTGATCCTCACGCTGGAGCCGCGCAAGGCGGAAACGCGAGCCGAGTGGCAATTGCCGGAGCAGCCGCAGGTGATCGCCCTGATCTATGGCCCGCGGGGACTGAGCGAAGGCAAGATCAAATCGTTGGTGACGCACAATCGCGAACTGCTCCGCCAACTGGCGGAATACGCCGAGCAGAGTTCGCAGGTGGAATCGCTGGTGGAGTACCTGTCTAACGCGGAGCAATCGGGCGCGGGACCGAACGCGTTGTTCCAAGGGATCTCCAGCAGATACGGCGTGACGCCGCAGAAGCTGGCGGCCACGCCTGCGAATCAACAGGCGGCGCTGCTGCTGCAGGCGGTATTGCCGGCGACCAGCGCGTACGATCCGCTGTCGGCGCAGAGTGCGCAACTGCAGCAATCAAGCGGGTTGGCGGCATCGGTAGCGGGGCTGTTTTTCGGCAACCCGGTAGCGCTGGCGGCGGGCGGCGCGGCGTTGTTCTCGAACCTGCGGACGGTGCTGTTCCCGGACACGGAGTTTCGGTCGGCGTTCACGCAGACCGATCCGGACGGCCTGGCGCTGTGCACCAGAAATCAGGCAGCCAAGGCCAAGACGCGCATTGCGTACCTGTGGGCCTACCGTGTTCCAGACGTCGCAAAGCCGGCGCTGACGATTGCAGGAAGCGCGCATCTGCCGCTGGGGTCGAAATCGACCGTGGCGGTGAAGGTGGCTGGGCCGGCGAAGAACCTGGCGCTGGCGCGGGAGTGGCGCTTGACGCCGGTAGCGGGCGGCGCAGCGATTCCAGTGGAAGTGGAGGCGAGCGACGGCGGGCTGGCCATCGACCTGGCCAAGACCAAGGCGCCAGCCGGCAATTACCGGTTATCGGCTGCCTGGGACTGGGGGACCCTGCCGGTGGAAGGGACGTTGCATCTGCACCCTTACGATGATTTCGCGCACGTAATGATGGCGCCGGCGGAGCGCGACAAGCTGGTGGAAGCGAACGGCGAAAGCGATGTGGCGGTGTCGCTTTCGGGCGCCGATTTCGAGTTTCTGGAAAAAGTACAGATGGAATCCACCGCGCGAAAGGCCAAACCAGAGGACATAGATTTTGTTTTGCCGGCGGGCAAGCGCGGCGGCCCGCAGAATTCAGTAACGGTGTATTTGGAGACCGCCCAACCGGGCGCATACCGATTGCTGCTGGCGCAATCGGACGGGGTGATACACAAAATCCCGGTGACGGTGCTGCCGCCCGATCCGCAGATTTCGAACCTTCCGATCCGGCTGAACTGTGGCGTGCGGCACGCGAGCATTCGACTGGAGGGCAGCGGCCTGGAGCGGGTGGAGGCGGTCTCGTCGGAGGCCGGTGAGATTCACGGAGCTCCGGGTGCGCGCGGCTGGTCGGGCGAAATCGCCCTGAAGGACGGGCTGCCGCAGGGGCGGAAATTTGCGCTGGCGTTGAAGGTGGAGGGCCTGTCGAGTCCCGTGATGGTACAGGATGCGCTGGAGGTGGTGGGTCCGCAGCCGGCGATCGTTACGGCGCAGAAATCGCAGCCAGGCGACTTGGGGATTGAGATTGGCGCCGATGAATTGCCGGCGGGTACGGCGGCGGGGTTGGTGTTGAAGGTCGATCACCTGGAGCATGCGGTGAAGCCCCGGCTGGAACTGGGCTGCGCGAGCGGGGAGGCGCGCCAGGCGCTTACCCTGACTCCCAGCGAACCGTCGCACGGGGCGAGTTTGAGCTTCGCGGGTCCGGGAGCGCTATACCTTTCGCTGGATCCGGGTGTGGTGGGATATTCCGGCTGCCGACTCGAGGCGACGGTAGTTGTGGAGAACGAAGGCCGATCGGAAGCATTTGCACTGGGCCGCGTGATCCGCATTCCGCGGCTGGATCGGTTCACGTTGACTTCGGAAAAGGTGGATGATTCCAGTTATGCCGGGACTTTAGAGGGCCGCGACCTGGATGTGATCGACCGGGTGGGATGGAACGCACAGAATGGCTTGCCGGTGACGGCGATTGCCGCGCCGATACCGGGGCAACCGGCGCGCCAGACACTGCGCATCGCGATGCCGTGGCCGGCGCCGGGGCCGCACGCCGCGCTGTATGTGTGGCTACGCGGCGAGCAGGCCGGGCGCAAGACAGCCGTCACTTACTAAGTCGTCGTAAGTGGCCGCGACGAGTCCGCGCGTTCAGCGGCCCGGACGCGATTTTCGACTAGAGCTTTAAACGAGGCGTCCTGAATGGAATCCAGGTTGATGCGCACATTCTCCATGACGCCGGCTTTGGCGGCGACAACCAGCGCTTTGGCGACGGCGAGGTCGGAGCCGAATTTGGCGGGGATTTCGAGCGCATCGAGGCGGCGGGCCATGGCGCTGGCGCGCTCGTAAACTTCCAGCGGAACTTCGGCGGCGCCGTGCAGGGCCTCTTCGACGAACGGGGCGCGCTCCTCCTTAGGACGCTTATAGGCGGCCATGACACGCTGAAAAGCTTCGGCGTCACGATCGACGGCTTCGGTGAAAAATTTGCGATCGTCTTCGAAGGCGCTGCTGTCCTGTTTGGCAAGGCGTGTGACCATCGCGCCGAGAGCCGCCGCCATGGCAGCAGCGGCTGCCGAGGCACTGCCTCCGCCGGGAGTGGCGGTGGGCGCGGCGAGTGCGTCGAGGAAGTCGGGCAGGCCGCCACGGGCCGTCATGGCTTCGGCGATCCGATGCTCAAGCACCAGTTCGGGGCGGAAATTCTCGAAGCGCAGGAAATAATCGGCCGAAAGTTCGACAGCTTTGCGGGGGATGAGGCCGACGATCTCGCTGCCGACCACCGGGACGCCATAGCGCTCCGCTTCGCGGCGCACGGTTTCGAAGACCAGGTGCATGGGAGTCTGCTCGAAATCGGTGAGGTTGATGGAGACCTGCGCGAGGTTGCGCGACTGCAGCATGACCCCCATGGACTTGACAAAGCGGAAGCCGCCGCTGGAGAAGCGGATGGTCTTGGCGATTCTCTTGGCGATGCCGACGTCGGGCGTACCGAGGTTGACGTTGTAGGCGATGAGGAATTTGCGCGCGCCGACCACGGTGGCTCCGGCCGTGGGGTGGCAGCGCGGCTCACCGCAATCTGGTGCGCGGGCTGGCTCGACGCCCATTTCGCGCACCAGCGCTTCGAACTGTCCGCGGCGAATGTTCTCAAGATTGGTGCGCTCGGCACGGCGCGCGGCGGCTTCGTAGAAATAGACCGGCACCTGAAGGCGATCCCAGATCTGCTGGCCGAGGCGCTCGGCGAGGCGGACGCAGTCTTCGAGGGTCACCCCTTCGATGGGGATGAAGGGGACAACGTCGGCAGCGCCGATGCGGGGATGCGCGCCCTGATGCTGCGTGAGGTCGATGAGGGCAACGGCTTTCTCGACGGAACGGAAGGCGGCCTCGGCGACTGCTGCCGGCGGACCGACGAAGGTCAGCACCGAGCGGTTATGATCGGCGTCGGATTCGCGATCGAGCAGGACCACTTCCGGCACCGCGAGAATGCTGCCGATGATGGTGTCGATTTTAGCGGGGTCGCGGCCTTCGGAAAAATTGGGCACACATTCGACGAGTTGTCTGGGCAAAGGCTTCTCCTTGGAAGGGACATTTTAACGCGGGGCGCCAGCGCAACTGCGAAATGTTCGTTTTGCCTGGGCGCGTTGCGCCATCCTAGCGTAGAAGGTTGTGAATTGAACGCCGGGGCGGGGTGCTGGTTAGATGAAGGGCGTCGGCAAAATTGAGACCGTGGCCAACGAGGACGAGGGCCGCGGCGACTGCCTCTTGATCTTCGACGGACGTCTCGGGGAGGGCCAGCAACTAGAGCAGGAAATCGCGGATGGCGAGATTGTCCAACCCGAATGTTTTGTTGAGCACCCAGGCGGTTTCGGGCAAAACGGTCTTGGCAATCCAGACCGTTCCGGACTCGAAGAGGCGCTTGGTCACCTGAGTCTGGCCTGGATCGTCGCCGGCCAGCAGGCGAACCACGACGTTAGTGTCGACTGCGTTCCTGGCGCTCTTTCACGGCGCGTGCAATGCCTTCGTCCATCTCGGCCAGGGTCTTGGGTTTGCCTTGTACCGAGCGATACCGATCACGTCTTTCAAGGTGTAGGTGGAAAAGGCTGGACGGGACGCAGCAGAACATGGCTGTGTCTTCGACGGTGAATTCCATGCCTGGTTTCCGGGCGTGGGAATCGCGAACCTTCTTGGGCAGAACGATTTGGCCTTTGGAAGAGAGCTTGCTAATAACCCACGGTAAGACTCCAGTAAGATCATACCGTCCGGCGCGTGCCCGACCGGTAAATGAGAATGCCGGCGGCATTGGCGATCGCGACCACGGCGCAGACTTTGGCGGCGTAGGCGCCCCTGCTGACGACATCCACGATGGGATACACGGCAATCCCGAGCGAGACAAGGCTGGAGGCGAGGCCGGCCACCGACGTGATCCGCACCCATCGAGGCACGGCGGTGCGCACAGCGGCAGCACCGGCAAGCGGCAGTGCAAAGAGGGCAGCGTAAGCGATGGCATAATGCGCAATCGAGGCGGCGACCAGCAATTGGCTGGCCTCCTGCTCCTGGACGCCGAGCATGCTGAGCAGGATCATGGCCATGACGAGCGCGGCCACGAAGATGATTGAATTGACGGGCGTGCGGTGGTTCTCATCGAGACGAGTGAACCAGGCTGGGATGAGGCTGTCCCATCCGGCGGTCATGGGCAGGCGGGTGAGTCCGGTGAAGAGCAGGCTGGAAGCCGCCACGGCGCGCGCCATCACCAGGAAGATGCCGAACTGCGCGGCCCAGCCGACCGAAGTTCCGAACGCCGCCCGCATGGTCTGCGGGATGGGGCCGATGACGTTGATAGGCCCATGGAGAAAGGCAAGAACGGAACTGGTGCCGAGGATGAACATCAGGGCAATAATCGGCGCGGAGATCAGCACGGATTGGCCGATGGTGCGTGCGGCGCTGCGGCATTCGCCTGCGAGAATAGCGACGTATTCGAAGCCGCTCAGGGCGCCCACGGCCATCTGTCCGAAGACAGCTACACCGAACCAATTGACGGCCGGAGTTTCCCAGGGGATCGGGTCGTAATGCGCGATCGAGCCGCGTGACGCCGCCCAGATAGGGAGGCCCAGCAGTATGGCGTAAGCGAGCAGAATGAGCAGGCTACCGATGTTATGGAGCCACTTACCGATGTCCAGTCCATGAACGGCAACCAGGGCGATGGCCAGCATAACTCCGCCGGTAAGTGCCAGGGTGGCCCACTTACTGCCCGGGATCCAGGCGGCGGATGGTCCGAGTAAGTACGCGAGATCGGTGGGGATGACGAAGATGACGCTGGCCGTGGCACTGACCGCGTAGACCCACAGGTTCCAGGCGATGAGGAAGCCGGCCATTCTGCCGAACCCGGCTTTGGCCCACTGGTACAGGCCGCCTTCGAGCGGCATGAGGCGGTTGAGATAGATGACGACCGCGGCAAGCGGCAGGTAGAACAGCGCCATTGACCCAAGCCAATAGGCCACGTGCGCGCGGCCCAGTTTGGCGGCGATGCCGACCCAGGAAGAGCCGACCACGCACAGCACCTGCGCCAGCACCAGGTCGGCGAGACCCATCTCTTTGCGCAACCCGGCCTGCTCGCGCCGCGCTATAGACGGGTCGGACATGCGCTCAGTAAATGCCCTTGATGATGCCGCCGTCGATGGCGAGAGACACGCCGGTGATGTAACTGGCGCGTTCGGAGGCCAGGAAGACCACTGCGTCGGCGAACTCCTCGGGGCGGCCGATACGGCCGAGCGGCGTCTGGCGCGCCCAGCGGTCCTCGATGTCCTGTGGGGTGACGCCCTCATTTTCAGCCAGGCGCGTGCTGAGCGAAAGCAGACGCGCCGTGGCGGTGTAGCCGGGGCAAACGTTATTGACCAGCACGTTGTAGGGTCCGTATTCGTTGGAGAGGGACTTCACCAGGCCCGAGACGGCGGAGCGCACGGAGTTGGAAAGGATGAGGCTATCGACGGGTTGCTTCACGGTCATTGAAGTGATGGCGATGAAGCGTCCCCAGCGGCGCTGCTGCATCCGCGGGAGCGCTTCCTTGGCCAGGTTCACGGTGCTCATCAGGTTGAGGTCGGCGGCCGTGCGCCAGTCGGCGATGGTGGTTTCGGCGAACGATTTGGCGGGCGGTCCGCCGGCATTGGCGACGCAGATGTCGAGGCGGCCGAAGCGCTCGTCGATCTGGGCAACGAAGCGCTGCACCTGCGCGTAGTCGGTGACATCGACCGCCGCGGCCAGCACGTCGACGCGGGCCTCGCCGCGGATCTCGCCGGCAGTAGCTTGCAGCGTGGCATCGGTGCGTGCGCACAAGGCGAGGTGGGCGCCCTCGCGCGCCAAAGCTTGGGCGACCGCTTTGCCGAGTCCGGTACTGGAGGCGGCCACCAGCGCTACGCGGCCCTTAAGACCGAGGTCCATTCGGATTCCCTCGCAGATAGGCGTCATCTTTTTTGAGCCAGTCGTGGCGGATGGGGCTGAAGATGTCGAGATCGAGGGTGTCCTCGAGCGCCACGGCGCGGTGCGGCACGTTGGACGGGATGCGCAGAACCTGTCCGGCGCCGACGACGATGGTACGGCCTTCGAGTTGGAATTCCAGCGCGCCTTCCAGGATGTAGGTGATCTGCTCGCTTTCGTGGTGGTGTTCAGGCACCACGGCGCCCTTGGCCAAGAAGACCTGCGCCACCATGGCTTTGTCGCCGGTGATGATCTTTCGCGCGATGGTTTCGCTCAAGACTTCCTTGTCCATCTCGTCCCAGGTGTAATGTTCCATGCGTCGGTTCGGCTCCGTGTCCCTGCCATTGTACACGGCGCAGGGCCGGAGAATGCAGGACAATGCATTGTGATTACCGCCAGAGCATTCCTTCAACAACGGGAATTCGCGGAAGCCGTCGAGGCGGTCGAGAGGAGACGAGATTCGCCCGCAGGAGCGATGGGGCGCGTATCCCTACTTCAGTTTTCGAAGTCAGTCCGCACAGCAGAGGTTGAAGGAACCAGCCTGCGTCTAAGCGGATGGCTTTGCGGACAAATTGCTCGGTTTGGCAAGGCGCATTCTGGCACCGGAGGATGGAAATCTGGGCAAACGGCCTTGAGAAGAGCGACTTCGACCGCTTAGTATGCATTATTCCATCTGTTGATTGGCGACGCGACGGCAAATTGGAATTAATCGGATCTCCGGCCCTTCCGGGTCGGGTATTTGAGCACGGAAGCATGAAGCAGGCGTGCAAAGAATTCTCCGGCGGAGATGAAGCAGTTCTACGTTTCGAACAACGCAGGGAGAACGAGGGCCTTCGGACTGTGCGAGAAGATTCGTCCAGCCGCAGGAACGACGCGAGGATGCTGACAACCACCTGGGAAGGCAGTTTGAAGCGGGCGAAGTGAGAGAACAGATCCAAGAGTTGGCTGACGCGTTTCGAAATTGGAGAGAGATTCAGCCCGCCAAGGAAGCGCAGCGGCTTCTCGTCATGCTGCTCGGACCGAAACAGCGCAAGTGCTTCATCTGAACAGCCAGACGGCCGCGCCCCTTCGCCTTCAGCCCACGGATGTATACTCATCCAATGGCTAAACAGTACCTTCCGCGGGCGTACGGAGTGCTCGCGCTGCCGGTTGCCCTGGTTCTATTGCATCTGGTTGCCTCCGGGCAGTCGCAGCCGCAGGATCAAGAGTTCGCGAAACTGGTTCGCGAATGGACTACCAAGCCGGAGTTTCTGAGCCCGTTGGTGGATCACCTGCCAAAGGTGGCAGGCGTGCCGACCACCAAAGAAGTGCTCGGCTATTACGTCGGGATGCCCAAGAGACTGACGCACGTTGCGGATCTGTACAAATACTACCGCGCGCTGGCGGCCGCTTCGCCGCGCGTGAAGGTGCTGCCTGCAGGCGTCACGGACGAGAGTCGCGAGTGCCTGGTGGTGGCGGTGTCGGACGAAAACAACATCAAGAATCTCGACACTTACAAAGGCTATCTGGCTAAGTTAGCCGATCCGCGCGGACTTTCCGAGCAGGCGGCCAAACGCATTCTGGCAGAGGCCAAACCGATTTATTGGTTCACCGGCGGACTGCACAGCGCCGAGACAGGGCCGCCCGAGATGCTGATGGAGCTGGCCTACCGGCTGGCCACTGAGGATTCGCCGCTGTTCGACAACATCCGCAAGAACGTCATCGTGATGATCAGTCCGGCCGCCGAGCCCGACGGTCGCGACCGCTACACGGATTGGTACTACCGCTATAAGATCTCCGAGGAAAGCGAAGCCGATCGCGTAGCCGGGCCGCCTTACTGGGGTAAATATATCTATCACGATAACAACCGCGACATCAATTATTCGCAAGTTACCATGCGCAACTGGCTGAAGTTCTATCTGGAATGGCATCCGCCGATCATGCACGACCTGCATGAGTCCGAGCCGTTCATGTATACGTTCAGTGGACAGGCGCCGCAAAATCCCACTCTCGATCCGATTCTATACGCCGAGCTGCCCTGGTTTTCGAATTTCGAAATGACCAAGATGCTCTCCTACGGCATGCCGGGGGTGTGGACGCACGCGTTCGTGGACATGTGGTCGCCGGGGTATCTCGGCTTTATGTCCTCGAACCATAACGGCATGCTGCGGATGTACGAGACCTTCGGAAATGGGGGCGCGAATACGATGCTCCGGAATGTGGAGAGTCCCGGCGGGGGCGGTGGAGAAGGCGGCGGCGGAGGCAGCATGACGACACGCGAATGGTATCGGCCGGTGCCGCCTTACAAACAGGTGCAATGGTCCATGCGGAATAACACCAACTACATGGAAACCGGCGTACTGTCCGCGTTAGAACTTACCGCCAGCTTATCGAAAACGGTGCTGGAGAACTTCTACGACAAGAGTTTCAACTCCATCGAAACCGGCCGCACGAAGGCGCCCTATGGTTACGTTTTTCCCGGAAATCAGGCGGATATGACACGGGTCGCGTTCGTTGTAAACACGCTGCGCCTGCAGGGCATCGAAGTGGGGCGCGCCACCGGAGAGATCAAGTTGAAAGACGGCACCTTTCCGGCCGGTTCGCTGGTGATTAAGAATAACCAGCCTTATGGACGCCTGGCGAAGATCATGCTCGAGAAGCAGAACTTCCCCGACCCCAACTTACGCACTTATGACGACACCGGATGGACCATGGGGCTGATGAGCCATGCCGACGTGCGCGAAATCGGGGATTCGGCGCTTCTGGATGTGCCGGTCGAAGCGGTGGACACCCTGATGGTCAAAGGGATGGTAAAGGGTGACGGAACAGTGCTGGCCGTGCTGGATAACGGCGCGAATGCCCTC
>Ga0335085_10006401_pt1 | contig 18592 bp, 16 predicted proteins | sample Lox_Sample_45_FD_206712 | JGI IMG/M metagenome (GOLD analysis project Ga0335085, IMG submission 206712) | Soil microbial communities from Loxahatchee National Wildlife Refuge, Florida, United States - Lox_Sample_4.5 | ecosystem: Environmental > Terrestrial > Soil > Wetlands | place: USA...
GCGGGGTTCGAGACGCTCGTTGAGGCGGGGTATCAGCCCGAGGTGGCGTATTTCGAGTGCCTCCACGAGCTGAAGCTGATCGTCGACCTGATGTACCGGGGCGGCCTGAACTACATGCGCTACTCGGTGAGCGACACGGCCGAATACGGGGACTACACGGCCGGTCCGCGCATCGTGAGCGAGGAGACGAGGCGGGAGATGAAGAAGATCCTGTCGGAGATCCAGGAGGGACACTTCGCGGAGAAGTGGATCGCCGAGAACGCCGCCGGGCGGCCGAACTTCGAGAAGCAGCGGGAGGCCGATCGCGGCCACCTCATCGAGAAGGTGGGCCGGGAGCTGCGCGACCGGATGCCGTTCCTGAATCCCGTCGTCGTGGGGCAGGTGGCCTGAGATGGACGCGCCCATTCCCGACCGCATCACGATCTTCGACACGACGCTCCGCGACGGCGAGCAGGCCCCGGGCTTCTCGCTCCGCCACGAAGCGAAGCTCCGGTTCGCACGGACCCTCGACGAGCTCGGCGTGGACGTCATCGAGGCCGGGTTCCCCATCGCCTCCGAGGACGACTTCGCGGCGGTCCGCGACGTGGCCCGCGAGGTGCGGCGTCCCGCGATCGCGGCGCTCGCCCGCTCGGTGCCGAAGGACATCGACCGGGCGGGCGAGGCTCTCTCCGGCGCGGCCCGCCCCCGGATGCACGTCTTCATCGCCACGTCCGACCTCCACCTCTCGCGGAAGCTCGCGATGACGCGCGAGCAGGCGCTGGAGTCCGCGGTGATCGGGGTCGAGCGCGCGCGGCGATTCGCGGACGACATCGAGTTCTCGTGCGAGGACGCCACGCGGAGCGACCCGGACTTCCTCGCGGAGATGGTCGCGGCGGTCGTCCGGGCGGGCGCCACGACCGTAAACCTTCCCGACACGGTCGGCTACTCGGTGCCGGAGGAGATCCGCGCCATGTTCCGCGCGGTGAAGCAGCGCCTCCCCGAGGGGCGCCCCGTCATCCTCTCCGCCCACTGCCACAACGACCTCGGCCTCGCCGTCGCCAACTCGCTGGCGGCGATCGAGGGGGGCGCGCGGCAGATCGAGTGCACGGTGAACGGCATCGGCGAGCGGGCCGGGAACGCGTCCCTGGAGGAATTCGCGATGGCGCTCCGGACGCGGCCCGACCGCCTCCCCTTCACGACGGGGGTGCGGAGCTCGATCCTCTTCGCGGCGAGCCAGCTCCTGACCGAGCTGACGGGCGAGGCGGTCCAGGCCAACAAGGCCATCGTGGGCCGGAATGCCTTCGCGCACGAGGCCGGCATCCACCAGGACGGCCTCCTGAAGGACCGCCGGACGTACGAGATCATGCGGGCGGAGGACGTGGGGCGCCCCTCGACCACGCTGGTCCTCGGCAAGCACTCGGGGCGGCACGCGCTCAAGGCGCGCTGCGAGGCGCTGAAGATCACCCTCTCGCGCCTCGAGCTCGACGAGCTCTACCGCGCCATGATCGCGCGCGCCGAGATCCGCAAGGTCGTCGAGGACCCCGACCTCCTCGAGCTGGTCGAAGAGATGCGCCGGGCCGCGGCGCACCCCGCGCCCGCGCCGGCGTCCCCCTCGCCGGCACCGGCGCGGCGCTCCCGCTGGGAGAGCCCGGTGACGATCGACGAGCCCGGCTACGGGTTCGGGGTCTGAGTGGGGCGAAGCGCCCGGATCGCGCTCCTGCCGGGAGACGGCATCGGCCCCGAGGTGGCCGCGGCCGCCGTGCGGGTTCTCGAGACGGTCGCCTCGAAGTTCTCCCACCGGTTCGCGATCGCGGAGCATCCGATCGGGGCCGCGGCGCTCCGCGCGCACGGCGTGCCGCTCCCGGACGGGACGCTCGCGGCCTGCCTCGCGTCGGACGCCGTCTTCCTCGCCGCCGTGGGCGACCCGTCCTTCGACGCAGAGCCGCCCGGGAAACGCCCCGAGGCGGGGCTCCTTTCGCTTCGCAAGGCCCTCGGCGTCTACGCGAACCTCCGGCCGGGGCGGCTCTTCGCCGGCCTGAACGGCGCCGGTCCCCTGAAGCCCGAGATCGCGCGCGGCCTCGACCTCGTCATCGTCCGCGAGCTGACGGGAGGCCTCTACTACGGGACGCCGCGCCGCCTGGACCTTTCGGGCGGGACGGCCGTCAACACGCTCCCCTATACACGGGCCGAGATCGAGCGGGTGGCGGAGATCGCGTTCCGGCTCGCCCGGGGCCGCCGCCGCCTCGTGACCTCCGTCGACAAGTCGAACGTCCTCGAGACGTCGCAGCTCTGGCGCGCCGTCGTGACGGAGGTGGCCCGGCGCCACCCCGACGTCACGCTCGAGCACCAGCTGGTCGACTCCTGCGCCATGAGCCTCGTGGCGACGCCGGCGCGCTTCGACGTCCTCGTGATGGAGAACCTCTTCGGGGACATCCTCTCCGACGAAGTCGGGGCGCTCGTCGGGTCGCTCGGCCTCCTTCCGTCGGCGAGCCTCGGGGACGGTCCGGGGCTCTTCGAGCCGGTCCACGGCTCGGCCCCGGCGCTCAGGGGAAAGAACGTCGCGAACCCGGTGGGGGCGATTGCGTCGGCGGCGATGCTCCTCCGGCACGGACTCTCGCTGCCGGCCGAGGCCGCGGCGGTGGAGCGCGCGATCGAAGCGGCGCTCGCCTCGGGGGCGCGGACCGCCGACCTCGCGCCGCCTCTCGCCCGGACGGTTTCGACCACGGAGATGACCGACACCATCGTGCACGCGCTCGAAAGGGAGCGCTGAAAGGGACGCCATGGCCAGCGGGACGATCGAGACGAAGACGGTCTGGATGAACGGGGAGTTCGTGGACGCCGCGAAGGCGACGGTCCCCTTCCTGACCCCCGGCTTTCACTACGGCATCGGGGTCTTCGAGGGGATCCGGTGCTACGCGACGGTCGACGGGCCGGCGGTCTTCCGGCTGACGGAGCACATCGACCGCCTTCTCGACTCCGCCCGCTGCCTGGGCTTCCGGGAGCTGCCGTGGACCGCGGAGGAGCTGACGGAGGCCGTGGACGAGACGATCGAGCGGAACGGCTACGCCGAGTGCTACGTCCGGCCGCACATCTGGCTCGACGGAGGCGGCTGGAACCTCAACATCGACTCGGGCACGCCCGGCGTCGGCATCGCCGTCTGGCCCTGGAAGAACCTCTTCGGCTCCGAGGCGCTCGAGAAGGGGGTGCGCGCCAACGTCTCCTCCTACACCCGCCACCACCCGAACGTCACGGCGACCAAGGCGAAGATCAGCGGGAACTACGTCAACAGCGTCCTGGCGAAGACCGAGTCGGTCCGCCTCGGCTTCGACGAGGCGATCCTGCTCGACCCGGCCGGCTACGTGGCCGAGTGCACCGGGGCGAACCTCTTCCTCGTCCGGGGCGGGAAGATCGTCACGCCCCCCTCCGCCTCCGTTCTCGAGGGGATCACGCGGGACTCTCTGATGACGCTGGCGGGCGACCTCGGCATCCCGGTGGCCGAGAGCCCCGTCTCGCGCGACCAGCTCTACATCGCCGACGAGCTCTTCGTCTGCGGGACGGCGGCCGAGTGTGTCGCCCTGCGCGAGGTCGACTTCCGGACGATCGGCACCGGCGTGGCCGGGCCGGTCACGCGCGCCCTGCAGGCGGCCTATCACGACGCGGTGACCGGACGACACGCGCGATCGGCCGACTGGTGCCACTACGTCGACCGGGCGGAGCCTCGACGCATCGCCTCCTTCGGCCGCCGGCGCTGAGCCGACGGCCCTCCGACTTGAAGAACGGCTATCTCGAGCGGATCCTCTCGGCCCGCGTCTACGACGTGGCGGTGGAGTCCCCGCTCGATCCGGCGCCGAACCTCTCCCGCCGGATCGGCAACACGGTTCTCCTGAAGCGCGAAGACCTCCAGCCGGTCTTCTCGTTCAAGCTGCGCGGCGCCTACAACCGGATGGTCCGCCTCTCGCCGGCGGCGCTCCGGCGCGGCGTCGTCGCGGCCTCCGCGGGAAACCACGCGCAGGGAGTGGCTCTTTCCGCCCAGCGCCTCGGCTGCCGGGCCACGATCGTCATGCCGGTCACGACGCCGCGGATCAAGGTGGAGGCCGTCGCGGCGCGGGGCGCCGAGGTCGTCCTCTTCGGCGACTCGTACGACGACGCCTACGGCGAGGCGCGCCGCCTCGCGCGGAAGGGCCGGCGGACCTTCATCCATCCCTACGACGATCCCGACGTCATCGCCGGCCAGGGGACGATCGGCCTCGAGATCCTCCGGCAGAGGCCGGCGGGCCTCGACGCGATCTTCGTGGCGGTGGGGGGCGGCGGGCTCGTCGCCGGCATCGCGTCGTACGTCAAGCGGCTGCAGCCCCGGATCCGGGTCATCGGCGTGGAGCCGGCCGATGCGGACGCCATGCACCGGTCGCTCGCCGCCGGACGGCGCGTGACGCTCCCGTCGGTCGGACTCTTCGCCGACGGGGTCGCCGTCCGGACGGTGGGGAAGGAGACGTTCCGGCTCTGCCGGAAGCTCGTGGACGAGGTGATCCTCGTCGACACCGACGCCATCTGCGCGGCGATCAAGGACGTCTTCGAGGAGACGCGGTCAATTCTCGAGCCGGCGGGAGCCCTCTCCGTGGCCGGCCTGAAAGCATGGGTGGAGCGCGGGCCTCACCGGGGCCGGACGCTCGTGGCGGTGACGAGCGGGGCCAACATGAACTTCGACCGGCTGCGCCACGTGGCGGAGCGGGCCGAGCTGGGCGAGCGGCGCGAGGCGATCCTCGCCGTGACGATCCCGGAGCGGCCCGGGAGCTTCCGCGAATTCTGCGCCGTCATCGGCCCGCGGAACGTGACGGAGTTCAACTACCGCTACGCCGATCCCGAGAGCGCCCACGTCTTCGTCGGCCTCGAGGTTCACGACGGGCGCGAGACGAAGGAGATCCTCGGCCGCCTCAGGAAGCACGGCCTCCCGGCGCTCGACTTCACCGGAAACGAGATGGCCAAGCTCCACGTCCGGCACCTCGTCGGAGGCCGGGCGCCGCAGGCGCGGGACGAGCGGCTCTACCGGTTCGAGTTCCCCGAGCGCCCCGGCGCCCTCCTGACCTTCCTGACCAGGATGCGGGGCGACTGGAACATCAGCCTCTTCCACTACCGGAACCACGGGGCCGACTACGGCCGGGTCCTGGCCGGGATGCAGGTGCCCCGCCGCGACGACGCGAAGTTCCAGAGGTTCCTCAGGGAACTCGGCTACCCGTACTGGGAGGAGACCCGGAACCCCGCCTACCGGCTCTTCCTCGCCTGATCGTTCAGATCGCCGGAGCCGAGCGGGCCTCTTTCACGAGAAGGGCGGCGAGCTTCTGCCGCGCGGCGGGGCGCTGCTTCTCGACGAGCCCGACCTCCGCCGCGGTGCCGAGAGTCGTCTCGAAGGCCTCGCGCGAGACGTGGCCGCGCGGCTCGAGGACGAGGAGCGTCCCGCCCGGCCGGAGCGCCGCCGCGATCTGTTCGAGGAATCCGCGGGAGTCATCCACCTCGTGCACGGTGTGAATCGCCACGGCGAGATCGATGCGCCCGCGAAAGGACGAAAGGCCGAGATCTCCCGACGTGCAGACGACGGTCTCGATCCGGTCGAGGAGGCCGGCCCGCCGCGCGCGGCGGCGGAGTCCCTCGATCATCCGCGGCTGGACGTCGACGCAGATCACCTGGCCGTCCGGTCCGGCGAGCCGCGCGAGAGGGAGGCTGAAGTAACCCATGCCGCAGCCGGGCTCGAGGACGGTCATGCCGGGCTTCACGTGCGGCGAGAGGAGCTTCTCCGGTGACTCGAAAAGTCGCCGGAGGGGCGAGACGAGGAGCGGCCCGAGCCACCAGGGGCAGACATGTCCTGCTCCCGCAGAGGGCGTCGGTGGGGACCCGCCGGCCGGGGCGGAAGGGGGCCCTTTCAGGCGCCCGCCTTCTTCCCGCACGTGTTGATCCCGAGAAGGGTGTAGGGGGGACACCAGCCGCTGAGGGCGGTGGCGAGCGGCAGGATTCCGAGGAGTCCCCAGGCGCTCTTCGGACCCCAGACCACGAGGCTCAGGATGAAGAGGCCGACGACGCCCCGGATCACTCGTTCGACCGGGTGGATGTTCACTTCGAACATGGGATGTCTTCCTTTCGTCGGTCGGCATGCTACCCCCCGGCGGCCTGAAACCGGCCGTGTTCCTCCTCGCGGAACTCCTCGAGGGCCGTGCAGGCGCTCTCTTGCGTCCCGGGCGCCCCTTGTCTACCCTCCGACGTCATGGATTCGCTCGCCGCTCCGCCCGAACCGGTCTTCGGTCACGAGCTGATCTCGCTCCTCGCGCGGATGGGCGGACGGGCCACCGTCGAGACCCTCCGCCAGGCGGCGCATCGCGCCTTCGGCCCGGCGGCCGTCTACGGGAACTGCCACGGGGACCGGTTCAGCTTCGAAGAGGTCCTGGCCTTCCTCGCGTCCCGCGGCAAGCTCGCCGTGACCGGCGACGACGTCTCGCTCGGCGCCGTCCCCGCCTGCGACGGGCACTGACGCTTCGAAGAGCGCCTAGCCCGGCTTCGCCGGCGTCTCCCAGCGGATCTCGGAGCCCCAGGTCGAGTGGGGGATGGCGAAGACGACGAGCGTGGCGAGGGCCGCGAGGATCACGGCCGTCCTTTGTTCGCCGCCCCGGCGCTGAAGAATCGCCGCTGCCGCCCAGAAGAGAGCCGCGAAGAGCGTCTTGTTGTCGGTCAGATCCCACCCGAAGGGGATTCCGGTCCACCACGCGCCGAAGGCCGCTTTCTGGACCATCGGTCCGAGGAGGAATCCGCCGAGCAGGATGAGTCCGAGGGTGATGAGGGTCCGTTTCCGGAGAGGCAGGCCCGGAACGAGGGCGGCGAGGCCGGCGGCGCTGGAGACGAGCATGCCGGAGAACATGACGGCGACGTGCGTCACGAGGAGGGGCGTCGAGACGTTCCCCTTGAATCGCGTGACGGCCGGGCGCGGGGGAAAGAGCCGTGACTCAGCACCGCGATCCAGCCGCAGCTGATACTCGAGCTTTCCCGCCGGCGGCTGGTGCGGCAGCGCGGCCTCCAGCGTGTCGCCCCGTCGCACCATCGGCAGGAAGCTCCACGCCGTCTCCGACGGAAAGCGGCGCCAGGCCACCTGTCCCGTGATCGCCCCGTCGGGGGCGACGACCGAGACGGGCTGGTCTCCCTCGCCGGCGTGCGTCCGGGTCAGCTCGAGGCGGATCTCCTGCCCGCCGAGGGTCACGTGGCCGCGGACGGGGTAGGTCGGACCGGAGATCCTCTGCCAGACGGCGGAGGCGATCGTGATCAGAAACGCGAGGGCATAGCGGACGGCGGGCCGTTGCATCCGGATCTTTTTCAGGCCCTCTCGAAGACGGTGGCGATCCCCTGCCCGAGGCCGATGCACATCGTGGCGACCCCGGTCGAGAGGTTCTTCTGCTTCATCTGGTGAAGGAGCGTCGTCGAGATCCGGGCTCCGGAGCAGCCGAGCGGGTGCCCGAGCGCGATGGCGCCGCCGTTGGCGTTCACCTTCGCGTCCATGACGTCGAGAAGCCCCAGATCCTTGACGCAGGGAAGCGACTGCGCGGCGAAGGCCTCGTTCAGCTCGAAGAGCTGGATGTCCTCGATCTTCATCTTCGCGCGCGCGAGCGCCTTCTTCACGGCGGGGACCGGGCCGTACCCCATGATGGACGGGTCGACGCCGACCGAGGCCATTCCCCTCACCTTCGCCATCGGGGTGAGGCCCAGCGACTTCGCCCGCTCGGCCGACATCACGAGCATCGCCGACGCGCCGTCCGAGACGGCCGAGGCGTTTCCGGCGGTGACCGTGCCGTTCTTCGGGTCGAAGACGGGCTTCAGCTTCGAGAGGGCGTCGAGGGTCGTGTCGGCGCGGATCACCTCGTCGTGGGCGAAGAGCTTCGGGGCTCCCTTCTCGTCGTGCCCCGCCACCGGGACGATCTCGGCGGCGAAGCGCCCCTCGCTCTGGGCCGCGGCGGCCTTCTGGTGCGACCGGAGGGCGAACTTGTCCTGCATCTCCCGCCCCATCCCGTGCATCTTCGCGAGCAGCTCGGCCGTGATCCCCATGTTCATGGCCCCTTTGGCCACCCGCTTGCTCATCGCGGGGTTGATGTCGATCCCGTGGGTCATCGGGACGTGCCCCATGTGCTCGACGCCCCCGACGACGAAGAGGTCCCCCTGCTCGGCCATGATGGCGAGCGTCGCCGTGTGGAGCGCCTGCATCGACGAGCCGCAGAGGCGGTTGATCGTCTGGGCGGGGACCTCCTTGGGGATCGTGGTCATCAGGGCGGCGAAGCGCCCGATGTTGTAGACCTGCTCGAGGGTCTGCTGGACGCAGCCCCAGATGACGTCCTCGATCTCGGCCGGGTTCACCTTCGGGTTCCGGTCGAGGAGCGCCTGGATGACCGCGGCCGAGAGGTTCTCGGCGCGGACGTTGCGGAACATCCCCCCCTTGGAGCGGCCCATGGGGGTGCGGACGGCATCGACGACGACGGCTTCTCTCATCGGATCACTCTCCGGCATGGAAGGGCTGTCCCTTCCGGGCGAGATCGCGGAGCTGTTGGGTCGGTTCGTAGAGCTTGCCGAGCGCGGCATGCTTTTCGGCGGCGGCGACGAGGGCCGGGGCGCCGAGCGAGTCCGCCCAGCGGAAGATGCCGCCCCGGAACGGCGGGAAGCCGAGCCCGTAGAGGAGGGCGAGGTCGATCTCGACGGGGGTCTCCACGATCCGGTCCTCGAGGCAGCGCGAGCACTCGAGGAGCATCGGGAGCATCATCCGCTCCACGATCTCCTCGTCCGTGACGGAGACGGCGCCGGTGACGGTCGGCGCAAGGAGCGCGGCGGCGTCCGGATCGGGCGTCTTCTTCGGCGGCCCCTTCTTCTCGGGCTTGTAGACGTAGAACCCCTTCCCGTTCTTCTGCCCGAGGCGCTGCGCCTCGAACATCGCCTCGCTGGCCGTCTTCCCGGCGTGGGCCATCCGGTCGGGGAAGGCGGCGGCCATCACCTTGTCGGCATGGACGGCGGTGTCGATCCCGACGACGTCGAGGAGGTAGGCGGGGCCCATCGGCCAGCCCCATTTCTCCATCACCTTGTCGATCCGGGTGTAGTCGATCCCGTCCTGGACGAGCTTCATGAAGCCGGCGAAGTAGGGGAAGAGGACGCGGTTGACGAGGAAGCCCGGGCAGTCGTTCACGACGACCGGCGTCTTGCCCATCGCCAGGGCGTAGGCCACGGCCGTCGCGACGGCGGCTTCGGACGACTTTTTCCCGCGAATCACCTCCACGAGGGGCATCTTCGGAACCGGGTTGAAGAAGTGCATCCCGCAGAAGTCCGCAGGGCGCTTCAGGCTCTCGGCGAGCCGCGTGATCGAGATCGTCGAGGTGTTGCTGGCGAGGACGGCCCCCTCCTTGAGCAGCGCCTCCACCTCGGCGAGAACCGTCTTCTTCACGGCTTCGTTCTCGACGACCGCCTCGACGACGAAGTCCACGGAGCCGAAGTCGCCGTAGGAGAGGGCCGGCCGGATCCGGCCGAGCGTCTCGGCCATCTTGGCCGGGGTCATCTTCCCGCGGGAGACCTGCTTTTCCAGCAGCTTGCCGGCCTCCTGGAGGCCCAGGTCGATCGCCTTCGGGTTGATGTCCTTCATCACGATCGGGATCTTCTTCGCGGCCGACTGGTAGGCGATGCCGCCCCCCATGATCCCGGCGCCGAGGACGGCCGCGCTCTCCACCTTCCGGGCCGCCTTGGAGGCCTTCTTCGCGATCTTCTTCAGCATCTGGTCGCCGAGGAAGACGCTGACGAGGGCGGCGGCGACCGGCGTGCGGCAGATCCGGACGAACGCCTCGGTCTCGATCGGGAGCGCCTCGTCACGCCCCTTGCGCGCCGCCTTTTCGATCTCCTCGATGGCCGCGAGGGGAGCCGGGTAGTTCGGACCGGCTTTCCCGCCGACGAAAGCCTTCGACGTCTCGAAGACCATCGCCGCTTCGATTTTGTCCAGTTCGAGCGGGCCGGTCTTCTCGGCGCGCCGTTTCCTCCAGTCGAGTTTCCCGGCCGCCGCGTCCCTGAGGACGCCGATCGCCGCCTCACGGAGGTCGGCCTTCGCGACGACGCCGTCCACGGCGCCGATCTTCAGGGCGTCGGCGGCGGACCACTGCTCGCCGGAGGCGATCCACTCGATGGCGTTGTCGGCCCCGACGAGACGCGGGAACCGGACCGTTCCGCCCCAGCCCGGGAAGATCCCGAGCTTCGTCTCGGGGAAGCCGACCTTCGTCTCCTCGGACATCAGACGGTAGCCGGCGGCGAGGCAGAGCTCGAAGCCGCCCCCGAGGGCGAAGCCGTTGATGACGACCACCGTCGGACAGTCGAGATCCTCTATGTCCGAAAAGGTCCGGTTGGCGCGAGCGACCCAGGCGGCCATCTCCTCGGGAGGCCGTTTGAACAGGGTCAGGAACTCGGTGACGTCGGCGCCGACGATGAAGACCTCCTTGCCGCTCGTCAGGAGGACGCCCTGGAGCCCCTTCTCTCCCTTCAGGAGGTCGACAGCCTCCCGGAGTTCCTTCAGAGTGAGGGCATTGAACTTGTTGACCGAGTCTCCCTGGAGGTCGAACTTCAGCTCGACGAATCCGTCGTCCAGGGGGACGCACTGGATCGCCTGTCCGGCGTATTTCATCTGCATCCTCTCCTCAGGCGGAAGGGCGGCGGCAGCGCCCCGGGGCCCTTCCCGGCCGGATCCTACAACGAAGAATGAGCCGCGGCTCATTGAAAATGAATGCCGACTCACCCGGCTCCGGCCGGGGCGCCGGCGGGCCCGGACGCGAGCGTAGACTTTCGCCGGGAAGCCGGACCGGCTGACCCGACGAGGTGAAATCATGACGGACAGCGTCTACAAGGTCATCGAGCTGGTTGGAACGAGCAAGGATTCGTGGGAAAAGGCCGCGGCGGCGGCCGTGGCGGTGGCATCCAAGAGTCTTCGCGACCTCCGGATCGCCGAGATCGTCCAGCTCGACATGCAGATGGAGAACGGGAAGGTCAAAGCCTACCGGGCGAAGGTCAAGGTCTCCTTCAAGTACCTGCCGGGGAAGTGAACGCCGCGCCCCGGCAGGGGCGCCTGATCGGAACCGTCCTCAGGCCGACGTCTTCCGGAACCGCAGGACGGCCACGCCGATGATGACGACGGTGAATGCGAACAGCGCGGCGACCGGCTCCCAGAGGTCCGCAAAACCGGCGCCGCGAAGGACGATTCCGCGGATCACTTCGATGAAGTAGCGGGCGGGAATCAGGTACGTCACGAGCTGGAAGGCGGGCGGCATCCCTTCGATCGGAAAGATGTAGCCCGACAGGAAGACGAACGGGAGCATGAAGAAGAACGACATCTGCATCGCCTGCATCTGCGTCTTCGCGACCGTGGAGACGAGCATGCCGAGGCCGAGAACGGCGGCGATGAAGACGAAGCCGGCGGCGTAGAGGCCGAGGAGGCTCCCGGCGATCGGGATCTGGAAGAGGAATCGCATCAGGACGACGACGAGCGTCAGCTGGAAGAGGCCGATGAGGAGGTACGGGAGGATCTTCCCGAGAATCAGCTCGAGGCGCGTGAACGGGGTGACCTGAAGCTGCTCCAGCGTGCCCCGCTCGCGCTCGCGGACGATCGCCATGGCCGTGAACTGGATCAGGGTGAAGGTCAGGAGGATGGCGAGGAGCCCCGGGACGATGAAGGTCGAGGTCTTGAGGTCGGGGTTGTACCAGGCGCGGACCCGGAGGTCGACGGGAAGGGCGCCCGGCGCCCAGCCGGCGCGGCGGGCGAGGGTCTCGACCGAGAGCTGCGTGGCGACGCCGCCCGCCACGCCCATCGCCTGGTTGGAGACCACCGTGTCCGAGGCGTTGACGACGAGAAGGGCCCGGGCCGCGCGGCCGCTCCGGCGGTCCTTCCCGTAGTCGCGGTCGATGACGAGGCCGACCGAGGCGCGGGCCCCGTCCAGCTCGCGCCTCAGCTCCTCGAGAGAGCCGACGGAGCCGAGGACGCTGAAGTACTCGCTCGCGGTGAGCTTCGCGACGAGCTCGCGGCTCTCGAAAGAACGGTCCTCGTCGAGGACGACCGTCCGGAGATGCTTGACGTCGTAGTCGATGGCGAAGCCGAAGATGATCGTCTGCATGACCGGGATGAGGACGATCATCCGAAGAGTCACCCGGTCCCGGAGAAGCTGCCGGAACTCCTTCGTCACGAGGGCGCGGAGCCGTCTCATGCCGTCCTCTTCCGGAACTTCATCGCGGCGGCGCCGACGATGAGGACGGCATAGAGGACGAGAAGCGCGACGGGGCGCCACAATTCGGCGAGGCTCGCGCCGCGCAGGACGATTCCCCGGATCACCTCGATGAAGTAACGCGCCGGGACGAAGTAGGTGATCAGCTGGAAGATCCGCGGCATCCCGTCGATCGGGAAGACGTAGCCCGACAGGAAGACGAACGGGAGCATGAAGAAGAAGGAGAGCTGGATCGCCTGCATCTGCGTCTTCGCCGCGGTGGAGACGAGCATTCCGAGGCCGAGGACGGAGAAGATGAAGACGATCCCGGCCGCGTACAGGCCGGCGACGCTCCCGGCGATCTCGATGTCGAAGACGAACCGCATCAGTCCCGTGACGAGCGTCAGCTGGAAGAGGCCGATCAGCAGGTAGGGGAGGATCTTCCCGACGATGAGGCCGAGGCGCGAGACGGGGGAGAGCTGGAGCTGCTCGAGCGTGCCGCGCTCCTGCTCCCGGACGATCGCCACCGCCGTGAAGGGGATCAGGGTGAAGGTCAGGATCAGGGCGAGGAGGCCGGGGATGACGAAGGTGGCGGTCCGGAGGTCCGGGTTGTACCAGGCCCGGACGCGGAGATCGACGGGGGGGGCCGTGCCCTCCCAGCCGGCCTTCCGCATCAGGATTCCGGCGGAGAGCTGGCGGGCGACGCCGGAGGCCACCGCGATGGCCTGCGAGGAGACGACGTTGTCGGAGCCGTTGACGACGAGAAGGGCCCTCGCCGGCGCGCCCCTCCTGAGATCCTTCCCGTAGTCGCGGTCGATGACGAGGCCGACGGAGGCGCGGGCGGCATCCAAGTCGCGCCCCATCTCGTCCAACGAGCCGGCGTATCGAACGATCCGGAAGTAGTCGCTGGCCGTGAGCCGCGCCACCAGTTCCCGGCTTTCGTACGAGCGGCTCTCGTCCACGACGACCGTTTTCAGGTGCTTGACGTCGAAATCGATGGCGTATCCGAAGAGGAGCGTCTGGAAGATCGGAATGAAGAAGATGAGCCGTACCGTGATCGGATCGCGCTTCAGGTGGGCGAACTCCTTCCAGACCAGGGTCAGGAGGCGCTTCACGCGACCCCCTTCTCCCGTTCCGCCCGCTGCCGCGCCAGGGAGACGAAGACGTCCTCGAGCGACGGTTCGGCGGGGGCGGGCGTCCCCGACCGGGCCAGAAGGCGCATCGCGGAATCGCCCGCGCCGGAGCGGGCCACGGCACGCAGCCGGGAGCCGAACAGATAGGCGTCCTCCAGCGCGGCGTCGCCGCGGACGGCGGCCAGGGCGGCAAAGGGCTCGGCGCCGGTCGCGACCTCGAAGAGGCGCCCCGAGAGCTCCTTCTTCAGGTCGGGCGGCGTCCCTTCGGCGATCAGCTCGCCTTCCAGGATGAAGGCGAGGCGGTCGCACTGCTCGGCTTCGTCCATGTAATGCGTCGTGACCAGGACCGTCATGTCGCGCCCGGCGGCCAGCTCGTAGATGAGGTCCCAGAAGACGCGCCGCCCCTTCGGGTCGACGCCTCCCGTCGGCTCGTCCAGAAAGAGCAGCTCCGGCTCGTGAAGGAGCGACGCGGCCAGGGCGACGCGCTGCCGCCAGCCGGTCGAGAGCGTCTCGGTCAGCTGCGGGAGGAGAGAGGTAAAGCCGAGTCGGGCGGCGAGCTCGCCACAACGCTCGGAGACGCGCGGGCGCGAAAGACCATAGGCCGCGCCGAAGAAGCGGAGGTTCTCCTCGACGGTCAGGTCGAGGTAGAGGGAGAACTTCTGGCTCATGTAGCCGAGCCGCGTCTTCCAGCGCTCGGTGTCGCGGACGACGTCGAGACCGCCGAGGCCGGTCACGGTGCCGGCGGACGGCGCGAGGAGGCCGGTCAGCATCCGGATCGTCGTCGACTTGCCGGAGCCGTTCGGGCCGAGAAAGCCGAAGACCTTTCCCCGCGGGATGTCGAAGCTGACGTTTCTCACGGCGACGAAGTCGCCGAAGCGGCGGGTCAGGGAGCGGACCGAGACGGCCGGCTCGCTCATGCGTCCTCGCTCCTCAAGACGAAGACGTCTTCCAGGGAGGGACTCGTCCTGCGTATGTCCCCATCCGGGACGAGGCCTTCGAGCCCTTTCCTGATCTCCCTTTCGAAGAAATCCCCGGCGTCGTCTGTCCCCCTGGCATGAAGCCGCGTTCCGAAGAGCGAAACGTCGTCGACGAAGGGGAGGCGGGTCAGTCGGGCGCGGACGGCGAGGCGGTCGTCCGTCCGGATCTCGACGAGCGGCCGGGTGTAGGAGGCCAGGATCTCGTGGCGTGTCCCGACGGCGGCGAGGCGGCCGTGGTCGAGGAATCCGATCCGCGTGGCGTACTCGGCCTCGTCCATGTAGGGGGTCGAGACGAGGATCGTCAGCCCTTCGGCGTGGAGCTGGCTCAGGAGGAGCCAGAACTCGCGGCGCGAGACGGGGTCGACGCCGGTCGTCGGCTCGTCGAGGAGAAGGAGGTCGGGCCGTGTCAGGAGGGCGGCGACGAGGGAGAGCTTCTGTTTCATCCCGCCCGAAAGCGTTCCCGCCGTCCGCCCGCCGACGCCCGAGAGCCCGACGTTCGAGAGGAGCGAGGCGGCACGGGCCTTCGCTTCGGCGTCGGGGATCGCGTACATCCGGGAGCGGAGGAGGAGGTTCTCGTCGACGGAGAGGTCCTCGTAGAGCGAGAAGCGCTGGGGGACCATGCCGAGGGTGCCCCCCTTGTCGACGCGGAGGCTCCCGCCCGACGGCGCGAGGAGCCCCGCCACGATCCGGAAGAAGGTCGTCTTTCCGGCGCCGTCGGGGCCGATGAGGGCGAAGAGCTCTCCGCGCGCGACGTCGAGATCGACGCCGGCGAGCGCGACCACCGCGCCGAAGCGCCGCGTGAGGGCCCTCGCCGTGATCATTTGACCGGTGTGTTCGCCGTGGCGGCCGAAACGAGGACCTCGGCGGGCTGGCCGGGCACGAGCGGCTCGCTCCAGCCGCCGTCGAGGTCCACCTTGGCCGCGTAGACGAGGTTGACCCGCTCGCGGCGCGTCTCCACCGGCTTCGGCGTGAACTCGGCGTCGGGGGACACCTCGGTGACCCGGGCCGGGAAGCGTCTCGTGGGGAAGGCGTCCACGGTCACCTCGGCGGCCTGGCCCGGCTTGACCCGCCCCATCTTCGTCTCCGGGATGAACGTCCGGACGTAGAGACGATTGGCGAAACCGAGCGTCAGGGCCGGCTGGCCGGGACCGAGGAGGAGGCCCGGCTCGGCCATCCGGTGGAGGATCACGCCGTCGGCCGGGGCGCGGATCTCGCTTTCCCTCGCGACGGTCTCCGACTGCCGGAGGACGCTCCGGGCCCGGTCGACGTCGAAGCGGGCCTGGTCGGTCTGGTGCTGACGGAATCCCTCGCGAAGAAGCTGCAGCCGGTCCCGGGCCATTTTTTCGCTGGCGACCGCCCGTTCCAGCGTCGTGCGGGCGATGTCGGCGTCATGCTCGGTCCCCACTTTCTTCGACAGCAGGGTGTCCTGCCGCTCCAGCTCCTTCCGCGCGAGTTCCACGGCGGCCTTCTTGTCGGAGACGTCCGCCTCGGCCTGGGCGATCTCGGCGGTCCGGCTTCCGACCTCGAAGTCCTTGAGCCGCGCTTCGGCGGACATCACGCCTTCCTGGTCCCGGGCCACCGCGATCGCCGTCTCGCCGAGGTCGAGCTTCACGAGGAGGTCGCCGGACTTCACGCGGTCTCCTTCGCGGACCTTCACCTCGACGACGCGGCCGGCGACCTTCGGGGCGAGGTCGACGAGGGGCGCCTCCAGCCGGCCGTTCAATCGGACGACGTTCGGGTCCTCTTTCGGTCCGCAGCCGGCGGCGAGGAGCGCGGCGGAGATGGCGAATACGGCGGTTCGATTCATGGCGTCAGGCCTCCGGCCTCGCGAGGATGCCCGAGACGGACATTTCGCGCGGCGCCGGCGCCGGTGCGCGCTTCTTGCGGAAGAGGCGCGCGAGCGCCCGTTGGGCGTCGTCGAGGAGTGAGTACACGACGGGGGTGGCGAGGAGTGTCAGAAGGAGCGCCAGCGTCTGCCCGCCCGCAATGACCGAGCCGATGGCGCGGTTCGTTCCAGCGCCGGATCCGGACGAGACGACGAGGGGGAGCATGCCGGCGACGAAGGCCATCGTCGTCATCAGAATCGGCCGGAGCCGCTCCCGGCTGGCCTCGACGATCGCCGCGTCGCGGGCCAGGCCTCGCTCGCGGAGCTGGTTGGCGAACTCCACCTGCAGGATGCCGTTCTTCTTCACGACGCCGAAGAGGACGAGGATGCCGAGCGACGTGAAGATGTTCACCGACTGACCGAAGAGGAGGATCGCGAGGAGGGCGAAGGGGATCGTGAGCGGGAGGGCGACGAGGATGGTGACCGGGTGGAGCCAGCTCTCGAACTGCGCGGCGAGGATGAGGTACATGAAGACGAACGACAGGCCGAAGGCCAGGAGGAAATTCTGGGCGGCGCGGCCCTGCTCCTTCGACCGGCCGACGAAGCGGGTCGTGTAGGCCGGGTCGAGGCCCATGACCTTCGTCTCCTTCACCAGCAGGTCGATCGCGTTCTGCGACGAGTAGCCTGGAAGCATGTTGGCGAAGATGGTGACCTGCCGTCGCCGGTTCAGGCGATTGATCTCGGAGGGGCCGGTGCCGGGCTGCGCCGAGGTGACGTCGTCGAGGGGGACGCCGCCGAGGCGGACGGAGGGTACGTTGAAGCGGCGGAGGGTCGACCGGTCGGTCCGGTCCTCCGGCCGCGCCTGGAGCCAGACGTCGTACTGCTCGCCGCCGTCGTCGAAAGCGCCCGCCTTCTCGCCGCCGACGAGGATCTCCAGCGTCTCGGCCACGTCGGCCACGGAGACGCCGAGGTCCGACGCCTTCGAGCGCGCCACGGTCAAGCCGATCTCGGGCTTCCCGTAGATGAGGGATGAGTCGACGTCGACGACGCCGGGCACCGCGGCGAGCTTCTTCTGGAGGGCCGCGGAGATCTCGGCCAGCCGCGCGAGGTCGGGCCCGTTGACGACGTACATGATCTCCGTGTTCTTGACGCCGCCGGAGAAGGCGTTGACGTAGCTCACGTCGGTTCGGAGGCCGAGGGCCGCGTGCCGGGTCAGGACCTCGTTCCGGACCCGGTTCATCACCTGCTGCTGGCTCTCCGCCCGGCGGTCGACCGGCGTCAGCTTCACGTAGACGCTCCCGACGTTCGGCGTCCGTTTGGCGTCGGCGGCGACGCTCGTGAGGGTCGAGACGACGCCCGGGAGCGCCTGGATGTCGCGCGCGATCCGCGTGCCGATCAGGCCGGTCTCCTCGAGCGAGGTTCCCTCCGGAGCCCGGAAGTTCACCTCGAACTGCGACTCGTCGTCGTAGGGGAGGAAGTTCTTCGGAACCTTCATGAAGAGCGGAACGACCGAGACGAGGGCGAGGACACAGACGAGGACGATCGCTCCCCGGTGGGCCATCGACCACTTCAGCATCGCGAGGTACCCGCGGTCGATGAAGCGGTAGAGGCCACGGTCCTTCGAGCCGCCGCTCGCGCCCCCGGGACGCTCCGTCCTCTTCAGGAGGCGGGCCGAGAGCATCGGCGTGAGGGAGAAGGAGACCAGCAGCGAGACGAGGATCGCGAAGGCCATCGTCAGGCCGAAGGAGTTCATGAAGCGGCCGACGATGCCGCCCATGAAGGCGACGGGAAGGAAGACGGCCACGAGCGAGAGCGTCGTCGCGAGGACGGCGAGGCCGATCTCCTTCGTCGCGTCGATGGCGGCCGCAAACGGCGCGATCTTCTTCTCCTCGATGAACCGGAAGATGTTCTCGAGAACGACGATGGCGTCGTCGATGACGATGCCGACGGCCAGCGTCAGCGCCAGGAGCGTCAGGACGTTCAGCGTGAAGCCCATGGCGTACATCAGCGCGTACGTCGCGATGATGGAGGTCGGAATCGCGATGGCGGCGATGAGCGTGGAGCGGAGGTTCCCGAGGAAGAGGAGGACGACGAGGGCCGCGAGGAACCCGCCGAGGAGGAGGTGCTCCTGCACCGTGTGGACGGCCGCGAGGATGAACTGCGACTGGTCGCGGACGACCTCGAACGAGTAGCCCGACGGCAGCTGGGGGGCGAGTTCCCCGAGGCGGGCCTTGACGCGGTCCACGACCTCGATCGTGTTCGTTCCGGACTGCTTGCGGACGGACAGGACGACGGTTGGCACCCCGTCTTTTGCGGCGACGGACTTCGCCTCCTCGACGCCGTCCTCCACCGCCGCGACGTCGCCGATCCGGATCGGCGAGCCGTTCTTCTCGGTGATGACGATCGACTCGAGGTCCCGGGGGTGGACGACGCGCCCGT
>Ga0335085_10006402_pt1 | contig 18591 bp, 18 predicted proteins | sample Lox_Sample_45_FD_206712 | JGI IMG/M metagenome (GOLD analysis project Ga0335085, IMG submission 206712) | Soil microbial communities from Loxahatchee National Wildlife Refuge, Florida, United States - Lox_Sample_4.5 | ecosystem: Environmental > Terrestrial > Soil > Wetlands | place: USA...
AAGCATTGATCCTGGTCGGCGCGTCGGGCTTTTCCTACGAGGAAGCCGCCGGCATCTGCGGCTGCGCGGTCGGCACCATCAAGAGCCGGGTCAATCGCGCACGTACCCGACTCGCCGACTTGCTTGCAATCGACACGATCGACGATTTTGGCCCGGACCGCGCGACCCGCGCGGTGCTTGCCGGCAGCGGGCGGAATTAAGCTCAAACTTCGCGTCGTCGTAATCGCTGCGCCCTCTCCCGTTGCGGAAGAGGCCATGCGCCGCAGACTGACGACAGCCACTAGAACATGGTGTTGCTATTGGCGGTCTGCTCGGGGATCTCCTGACGAACATCCCAGTGCTCGACCACCTTGCCGTTCTCAAGCTTGAAAATATCGACGATGGCGTTGCCGCGGCTGCCCGGCGTCGGCACGTTGTGAACGTGCAGGATCACATAATCGCCGTCGGCGAAAACGCGTTTGATGTCACTGTGATAATCGGGAAATTTTTCGCGCAGGAAGGCGAGAAAAGCTTTCAGCCCTTCCGGTCCGTCCTTGGCCCGCGGGTTGTGCTGGGTGTAGCGCGGACCGAGAAATTTCGCCGCGGCCTCAAAGTTCTTCTGATTGATCGCAAGATCGTAGAATTCGACCACCGCTTTCTTGTTTGCTTCCATCTGCTTTGCGTCGGCGGCATGAGCGGCCGGCGCGAACGCGATCAGTGCGGCGGCGATAAACAAGCGAAGCATGGCAACCTCCTGGTCGTTTGAGTTTCGTCACATATGCGACGGCAGATAAAGCGCGATCGCCGGGAAGGTAATGAGGATTACCAGCCGGATGAGGTCGGTGATGATGAAGGGGATGACGCCCTTGAAGATAGTCGAGAAGTCGATGTCGCCGATCACGCTCTTGATCACGAACACGATCATACCGACTGGCGGATGAATGAGCCCTAGCTCCACCGTCATCACAATGATGATGCCGAACCAGATCGGGTCGAACCCCAGCTCTTTGATCACAGGAAAGATGATCGGCACGGTCAGGATCACCATGGCGAGCGAGTCCATCAGGCAGCCAAGCACGATGTACATGACCATGATCAGCGCCAGCACGCCGTAGCGGCCGATGCCGAGTCCGGTAAGAATGGCGGTGACGTTCTGCGGCGTCTGCGTCACGGTGAGGAAATAGCCGAACAGCAGCGCACCGATCAGCACGGTGAACACCGCAGCAGCGGTGCGGGTGGCCTGCAACAGCGAGCGGCGGATGTCGCTAAACCCAAGCCGTCCACGCAGCACCCCGATGATCAGCGCGCCGCCGGCGCCGACGCCGCCGGCTTCGGTCGGCGTGAACAGGCCGCCGTAGAGTCCGCCGATGACAAAAACGAAGAGGAGCAAGGTCGCCCAGACGTCGCGGACGCCTTCCAGTCGCTGCCTCCACGAGCTGCGCGGACCGGCGGGAAGATATTTCGGCCGCGCCCAGCCGATGATGGCGACCGTCGTCATATACATCGAGGCAGCGAGAACGCCGGGAAGGATACCGGCGATGAACAGCTTGCCGATATCCTGCTCGGTGATGATGCCGTAAACGGCCAGCACGGTAGACGGCGGCAGCATGGCGCCGAGCGTGCCGCCGGCTGCGATCACACCGGCGGCGAACGATTGCGGATAACCGTAACGGCGCATTTCCGGGTAAGCGACGGTGGAAAAGGTCGCCGCGGTCGCAACCGAGGAGCCGGAGATCGCCGCGAAGCCGCCGCAGGCGGCGATGGTGGCGATGCCGAGCCCGCCGCGCCGATGGCCGAGGAAGGTATTGGCAGCGCGAAACAGCTCCTGGCTCATGCCGGAATTGGTGACGAAGGCGCCCATCAAGATGAACATCGGAATGACGCCGAAGGTGTAATCGGTCACCGTGCGCATCGAGGTGTGGCCGATGATCTTTAACGCCGCCTCGCCGTTGACCAGATAGGAAAAGCCTACGACTCCGACGAGACCCATCGCCATGCCGACCGGCACGCGCATCAGCATCAAGCCGAACAGAACCAAAAACCCGATGATTGCAACGGTTTCGCCGCTCACATCTGTTACTCGACGGGCTTGATCTGATAACGGGTGCCGAATTCGCCCGGCTGGAAGATCAGCCGGTAGGTGCGAATCGCGATCAGCAGCACGGCAGAAGCATCGCCGAGCCAGGCGACCAAAAAGAACGGCCAGGTCGGCAGCCGCAGGTCGAACGTCAGCACATGATCGGCGCGGGTGGTCCAGACCTTGTCGTAGAGGGTGTAGGTCTGCACCGTGACCACAAACAAAAGCACCAGCGTCGCGAATACGTCGATGAAGCGCTGCGCCCGCGGTCCGACGCTGGCGTAGAGAAGGTCGACGGTGATGTGGGTGCCGCGATAGCTTGTGGCCGCGATGCCCCAGAAGATCAGAATGCCGAGCAACAACCGGCCGAAATCGTAGGCGTCCGGTATCTGCACGCTGAAGAAGTAGCGCAGCATGACCGAGATGAAGATGTCGGCGGCGACAATGCCGACAAAGCCGGCGGCAACCAGTTCAATGAAGTCGATCAGCCAGTTCATCGGGCCGCGCGCAGCGTGCGACGCAGTGCCAGCGTGGTGGTGTGCGTCGTTGGCTGCGGGCTCGGCCATTTTACCCTCCAGGACGGGCACTCCAGATGACGACGGCAGCGCTGATCCCGCTGCCGTCGCTCGACCGAGTGAGTAACGGCCGCGCGACATCCGCCGGCCGCATCGGATTAGATCAATAGGCCGCCTGGTATTGCGCCAAAGCCGCCTTCAATTCCTTCATCATGGTGTCGGGATCGCCACCGACAGCGCGCACACTATCGGCCCATTTCTTGTGCAGCGGCTCGGCCGACTTCTTCCACTCACCGAGCTGCTCTGCAGTAATCGTATAGACTTCGTGGCCGGGCTCGGCCCGGATCTTTTCAATTCCAGAGTGCTCGAAGTCCGCCCACGGATCGGCGAACTTGCCGGCCCATTCGGTGGTGCAGTGATCGTCGATTACTTTCTTCTGCGACGCCGACATGGCGGCGTAGACCTGCGGATTCATCAGCCATTGGAACGTCACCGTGTTGGTCGGGGCATCCATGTGGTATTTGGTGACTTTGTCGACGCCAAGCAGCGCCATCGATCCCCACGGGAAATTCACCGCTTCGGCCACGCCTTTGGCGAGCACATCGCGGACCTCGGTGGCGCTGGCCTGCACGTTGGTGCCGCCGAGCAGCGTCACCCACGCCGCGACGGTAGCCTGCGACGGCCTAATCTTCATGCCTTTGATATCGCCCGGCACCACGATCTTTTTGGTCCTGGAGTGCCAGGTCAATGGATCGAGGATGAAGGAGAAGCAATAGTGCACGTCCTTCATCTCGGTCGCGGCGTATTTCCGGTACCAGGCATCGATGGCGCGAATGCCGCCATGTGCGTTGCCGATCAGGAACGGCAGCTCGCCCGCCGCGATGATCGGGAAACGGCCGGGCTGATAGCCGGGATTGACGTAAGTGAAGTCGGCAATGCCGTCGCGCGCCATATCGTAATGGTCGAACGCCTTACCGAGCTGTTGCGACGGGAAGACTTTGTATTTGATGGTGCCGCCCGAGGCCTTCTCAACGTCGGCGCCCCATTCTTCGATCGCCTTCTGCAGCGGATGCGTCGGTGGCACCCAGTGCGAGAGCTTAAGCTCGAAGGTCTTGTCCTGCGCCGATGCCGCACCGATCCCAACCGCAAGCCCAAATATCGCCAAGCCGCAGAGCTTTAGCGGGTGCATCCGGCGCATTCGCATCCTCCCATTAATCTTTTAGTTGCATTGCCAACTTTCCATTTAAACGCAAAAGCAACCGTCTGTATAGCAGCGGCCTTAACGAGCATTCCCTAAAACTTGTCGCCATAGCGCAAGGAATTCTGCACGCTGTTTCCGATAGTTCCCGCGCCGACATCGCCGCTTTAACGCGGTAGCAGCAGCGGCCGGGTTATCGCGTCCCTGAACAACGAAAGAGCCGGGCGAGCGCTTTTCGCGAGCGCGACGCCAGCCGTCGGGGACGTCAAATGTCTGGTTACGTTGCGGCGCGCTGCCTTGCTGTTTTGCCTGTTTTCTTGCTGTCGATCGTCTGCGGCTCGACGGTCGCGCGCGCGCAATATCAGGTGAACGTCGCCGCAACCTATGCGCCGGCGCCGTTGAGCCAAGCGACGCTCGGGCCTGAACCGTTTGGCCTCGAAGTGTTACCGGTTGCTGCCGGCGAAATCTTAACCAAGTGGCGCGGCGTCGTTGCCGACATCCGTACCGAGAGCGACATTCTGACGCGCTGCCGCGACGCCGCGCAACTCTGCCCGGCGGCGGCGCAAAAATTCCTCGCCGTGATCGCCGACGGTCGCGCCCACGAAGGCCGCGCCCGAATCGGCGTCATCAATCGGGCGATCAATCTCGCCATCCGGCCGACCTCCGATCTCGCCCAGTGGGGTGTAGTCGATCGCTGGAGCGCACCGCTCGCCACATTCACAACCGGCCGCGGCGATTGTGAGGATTACGCCATCGCCAAGTATGTCGCGCTCACTGCAGCCGGCATCCGCGAAGACGATGTCAAGCTCATCATCGTACGCGACCTTGCCAGCGGCGAAGATCACGCCGTTGTCACGGCGCGCCTCGACGACAAGTGGATCGTGCTCGACAATCGCCGGCTGACGCTACTTGACGACCTAGAAATGCCTCACGTTCAGCCGCTGTTCGTGCTCGGCCACGATGGCGTCAAACAATTCACGCCGATTGCGCTCGCAAATGCCACCGGGGCCAAAGCTCCGGCGCCATCTTCGGTGGGCTTCTAGAACCCGTCGCGATGGCGACTCGACCGAGCCAATAAGTCTGCTCAATACGCCGAATTGAACTTCGCAAGCTCGGCCTTGAGCTCCTTCAGCACGACATCCGGATCTTTGCCTGCTTTCCTCACCGCAGCGGCCCAGGTCTGAACCACCGGACCGGCCGCGGCCTTCCATTCGTCGAGCTGTGCATCGGTGAGCGGATAGACTTCGTGCCCCGGCTCAGCCTTGAGCTTGGCAATGCCGCCATGTTCGAAATCGGCCCAAGGTGCTGCGACACGTTCAGCCCATTGCTCGTTGCAGTGATCGTCGATCACTTTCTGCTGTGACGGCGACATCTGCGCGTAGGTCGACTTGTTCATGATCCAGACAAAGCCCGTGGTGTAGAGCGCGGCTTCCATATGATACTTCGTCACCTTGTCGATGCCGAACAGGATAACCGAGCCCCAGGGAAAGGTGCCGGCCTCGGCGACGCCCTTTTCCAGAATGTCGCGCACTTCGGGAGCCGACGCCTGGACGTTGGTGCCGCCGAGCGAAGTCACCAATGACGCCATGGTGGCGTGCGCCGGACGGATCTTCATGCCTTTAATGTCAGCCGGCACCACGATTTTTTTGCTGCGCGAATGAAACGAGCCGGGATCGTGGGCGAAGGAGAAGCAGTATTTGACGTCCTTCATCTCCTCCGCAGCATATTTGCGGTACCATTCGTCAAGCGCTTTGGAGCCGCCTTTGGCGTTGGCAAACATGAACGGCAGGTTGGCAGCGTCAAAGATCGGGAACCGGCCGGGCTGATAGCCGGGACTGACAAAAGTCACGTCGGCAATGCCGTCGCGCGTCATGTCGTAATGGTCAAACGCTTTACCGAGCTGCTGCGCCGGATAAACTTTGTATTTGATGGTGCCGCCGGAGTCCTGCTCGATCGAGGCGCCCCAATCCTCCATCGCTTTCTGCAGCGGATGCGATGGCGGCACCCAATGCGAGATTTTGAGCGTAAAGGTCTTTTCCTCGGCCGAGGCTGAGGCGAGACCGAGCGCGAGACCGAGCGCGAGGCTGCACAATTGTAAACAACGCACGCGGCGCATGACGTCCTCCCAGACCAGCAACGTCAAAGCGAGACGACGCTGATGACGTTAAATTTCTCCACCGTACGGTCCTTGCGGATCGGCCAGCGCCTGCAAGCGGAGCGCCGCAGCGTGCGCAAACCGCAGCATCACGGTCTTGCGGCGGGCGGCCGCAAGGCGATGCTCGGGCGCCTCGCAAACGATCGATGCACCGAAGGCGTCGGCAACGATCAGGCCGGTGTCGGCAGGAAATATCTCGCGCGGCACATCGACGATGGTGGCAAAGAACAGCCGGTCGCAATGCAGCCGATAGTCCGTCCATTTCTGATCGGCGCGGAAATCGGCGACCGACGATTTGATCTCGACAATCAGAATTTCGCCGTCGCCGCCGAGCGCAACCAGATCGGCGCGACGGCCCGATGGCAGCGGCAGTTCGCTCACCACGCAATAGCCGAGCGCATGCAGGTAACGCGCCGTACCGCGGGCGATGGCGAGCGCCGTCGGGGATTGCCGGCCGTCGACCGGCAACGGCGCCGGTAGCAAGTTGACGCTCATCGTCAGGATTCCGGGAAGCGGCAGACCGGATGCCTGCCTCGCTTCGAGCTTACGCATGTCACGCAACTCCGACTGCGCAACCGACAGTTTGTCGTCCCCGCGACCGCGGGAATGACGCTAACGCCCGATCATTTTGCCGCGGCGGCGCGTTCGGGGAAAGCCCCCGCGAGCGCAGAGCGCGACGCCTCGAGCACGCCGCGCTCGGTGATCAGGCCGGTCACCAGACGGGCCGGCGTGACGTCGAAGCCGTAATTGGCGACCGGCGTCCCATCGGGGGCGATGCGAACAGTCTCGATGCGGCCGTCGGCGGCGCGTCCGCACATGAAGGATACCTCATCGCCGCTCCGTTCCTCGATCGGTATTTCGGCAACGCCGTCGGCAACGGTGAAATCGATCGTCGGCGACGGCAGTCCGACATAAAACGGAACATTGTTGTCGCGCGCGGCGAGCGCCTTCAAATAGGTCCCGATCTTGTTGCAGACGTCGCCGTTGGCGGTGACGCGATCGGTGCCGACGATGACGAGGTCGACGAGGCCGTGCTGCATCAGATGGCCGCCGGTGTTGTCGGCAATCAGCGTGTGCGGCACGCCGTGCTGGCCGAGCTCCCAGGCGGTGAGCGAAGCGCCCTGGTTGCGCGGCCGCGTCTCATCGGCGAAAACATGAATCGGGATGCCGCTGTCGTAGGCCAGATAAATCGGCGCGGTGGCGGTGCCGACGTCGACGGCCGCGAGCCAGCCGGCGTTGCAATGGGTGAGCACGTTGACCCGCTCACCCGGCTTTTTCTTCGCGGCAATGGCCTCGATCAACGGCAGACCGTTGCGGGCAATGCCATTGTTGATCGCGATATCTTCCTCGTTGATTTCGGCCGCGCGGCGATAGGCGGCCGCGGTGCGTTCGGCGCGCGGCCGGTTGCGCACCACGGCCATCATCTCGTCCAGTGCCCATTTGAGATTGATCGCGGTCGGCCGGGTCGCCAGCAGCGTGGCGTAAGCACGCTCAAGCGCTTCATCGGACGCGTCCGCGCGGAGCGCCAGAGCCATGCCGTAAGCGGCGGTCGCCCCGATCAGCGGCGCACCGCGGATCAGCATGGCGCGGATCGCATGCGCAGTCTCGTCGAGCGTTGTCAGCCGCGCGGTGACAAAGCGATGCGGCAACGCGGTCTGATCGATGATGCCCACCGACCAGCCGTCCGGCTCGAGCCAGATCGTGCGCATCGGCTTGCCGTCGACTTTCATTGGGCCATCCTTCTACGCGGACGACCTTTTCTTATGTCGCGCGGCTTGCCCGCGCAACGCCCTTGCCGCAAAGTCGCGCGCCGAACAGACTGGAGATACCGATGGCCGCCGCCGATCTGGAGAGCGAGTATAGTCCGCGCACGAGCGTGCCGGATTGCGACGAGATTTTTGCGCGCTGGGCGCGCGAGGCCGAGCTTTATCGCGCTGAAACGCTCAAGGCCGGCCGCGCCGAGCTTGGCCTTTCCTACGGTGATACGCCGCGGCAGATCATCGATCTGTTCCTGCCGAAAGCGGGCGAAGGTGCCCCACTCGCACTCTTTATTCACGGCGGTTACTGGCGGGCGTTCGACCCTTCGTTTTCCAGCCAGGTCGCGCGCGGCCTCAACCAACACGGCATTGCTATCGCCGTTATCGGCTATGATCTTTGCCCGATCGTCACCATCGGCGACATCATCGAACAAATTCGCCGCGCCAGCGTTTTTTTGTGGACGAGGTTCGGCAAGCCCATGCTGGTATGTGGGCATTCGGCCGGCGGCCATCTTGCCGCTGCCACGGTCGCAACCGACTGGCAGGCGCTTTATCCAAAGGCGCCGGCCGATCTGGTGCCGGCCGGCTTTGCGATCTCGGGCGTGTTCGATCTCAGGCCGCTCGTGAACTTCAGCCTCAATCAGGATTTGCGACTCTCGGCCGAAGAAGCGCAGCGGCTTTCGCCGCTGTTGTGGCCCGTCCCATCCGGACGCATGCTCGACGTGACAGTCGGCGATCTCGAAAGCGCCGCGTTCAAGAGCCAGAGCCGCACGATGGCCGACACCTGGCGGCAGGCGAAGGCGGAAACCCGCTACGTGGAATATCCCGGCAACCACTTTACCGTCATCGACGCGCTCACCGATCCGAGCAACGCCATGGTGACGCGCATTGCTGAATTAACGCAACGGCTCAAGAGCTAGCGCGGCCCGGTGTGTGCGGGAACAGCAGCACACAAGCCGACGCCGCAAAAATAAATGCAAAGCCGATGATGTCGGCACGGGTGAGCCGGTCGCCGACGATCAGGACCGTGGATAGAACGCCGAGCACCGGGATGCCGAGAATGCCGAGTGCGGCGGTCGCTGCCGGCACCACCGGCACGATGTCGAACCACATCGCGTAGGCGACCGCGTTGCCCATCACGCTGACAAAGATAAGCGCCAACCAGGCGCCCAAGCCGGCGGAGCTAAGATCGAGATGGCCGTCGAAGATCAGAAGGCAGGCTGCAATCACAACGAATCCGATAGCGAGTTGCCAGGCCGCGGCGCCCATCGGATCGCCGTTGATGCGCGCCCATTTGAGATAAACAGTGCCTGCGGCCCAGCTAAAACCGCCGCCGACCGCCAGCGCCAGCCCAAGCGGAATGCCGGTTGTCGCCAACGGCGCGACGAGGATCGCGATGCCGATGCAGCACAGCACAATCGCGAAGCCCTGCAATTTGCTCGGACGTTCGCCAAGCACCAGCCATGCCAGCAACAGCGTCCAGATCGGCAAGGTGTAGGTGAGGATTGCGACCCGCGACGTCGCGGCCAAAATTTGCGCGAACGCAGTGAAAAGACTGAACGCCGAGATGTTGAAGAATGAAGCAACAAACACATGCAGCCAATCCCGCGTCGTCGAGATACGCAGGCTGCGGCGCTTGAACAGACAGATCGCAAACAGACTGACGCCGCCGATCGCGGCTGTCATGGTGCGCATACTCAATGGCGGAATTTCAGTCAGCGAAATCTTCATCATCGGCCACGTCATTCCCCAGATCAGGCAGAGCGTGACGAGCATCAGCCGCGAGCGGACATCCGCCGCCCAGCCGGACTTTTGCAGCTCCTGTTTCTCGGTGACGGTCACGGCGCTTTCGGTCCCGCGGCGCGATACCAGTCGGCGATCTCCGCACCGGTCCAGAATTTCACGTCGCTTTTGCTGCGAATGACTTCGAAAACCGCGCGCAGATACTTAAGCCGGTGCGGTACGCCCATAATGTAGGGATGAATCGACAGCGCCATGATGCGCGCCGAAGGGCCAGAGTCCGCGTAAATCTGCTCGAACTGGTCGAGCGCACGATCACGATATTCGGAAGCCGAATGATGCTGGATCAGCATCATCGCGACGTCGTTGCATTCCTGCGTGTAAGGCACGTTAAGAATCGGTTTGGTGCGGGTCTTGAGCCACACCGGCTGATCGTCGAGCACCCAATCGGCGACGTAGTCGTAGCCTTCCTCGACCAGGAGGTCCGGCGTCTGCCAGGTTTCGGTCAGGCCCGGGCCAAGCCAGCCGCGCGGCGGCTTGCCGCTGGCTTTTGTGATCGCATCGCGGACTTTGCGGATGTCCTCGCGCTCGTTCTTCACCTTCTGCATGTTGCGCTGGGTGAAGCCGTGACCCATGAACTCCCACTTGCGTTCGACCGCCGCGCGCACGATCGGCGGATAAGCGGCGATAGCCGAGCCATTGATGGCGAGAACCGCCGGAATTTCGAACTCATCGAACAACGCGACGAACCGCCAGAAGCCAACCCGGTTGCCGTATTCGTGCCAGGCCCAATTGGGCACGTCGGGCATTGGCGAGCCGCCGGCCGGCGGCGTCAGCACCGTGCGCGGCATCGGCTGCGTAAAGTTCCACTCTTCAACATTGATGACGACCCATACCGCCATACGCGCGCCATCCGGCAGCTTGAGCGGCGAGCGTTCGGCGATCGCCGAATAGGCAAAGCGGTCGGTTGGCAGCACGCGCCGCTTCGCCAGGCTCTTTGATCGCGATGTCTTCGGAGGCGTCGTCATCGCATAGTCACCGCCTGCTCGTCAGTGTTTCGGCCGGCGGACGATGGCGCGCGGTGATCGAGCCGATCACCGTGAGCCCCACCGCGCACAGCGCCAACGGCACGAAGGCAGCCCACGGCTTCCCGGTCACGTCCCACAACGCGCCGCAAATAGTCGGAATAATAATCGCGCACGTGTAGCTGATGGTGAACATGCCGGCGGCCGTGCGCGGCACATCGCTCGGTGCCACCAACAATGCCGGCAACGCCAGCGTAGGGGTCATGGTGAGCGCGGTAGAGATGCCGATCAGCCCGGTGCTGACCACAATGGCGACAGGAGATGGCAGGAAAATAAGTCCGAGAAAACCCGCCAGCATGACCGGGCCGAACAACAGGAACGGCCAGGCTTTCCGCTGCATTCGATCGGCCATGAGGATCAAAAAACCCAGCGCCAGGATTTGCGCCCCGTTGAGCGAAGCGAGCGCGAGGCCAAGGACGCCGGTTTCCCGCTTGGTCGCAAGGTAATCGCCAAGAAACGCATTGGCGCCGAAGAACGGACTGTTGTTGCAGCCGAAGGTGAGGCCGAGCAGCCAGATCAGCGGATTTTTCCAGTCCGGCCACCACAGCCGGCCGAGCGTGCCGACGCCTCCGGTGAATTTTGCATCGGCCTGCGGTTGCTCCTTCGGACTGAGCAGCGAAAACGCCAGCACCATGACAACGGCCGGCACCGCCCACACCACAAAGTCAAGCCGCCAGGAGCCGCCAACCCAGGGCAAAACCAGTGGCAGCGTCAGGATCGGCGGCAGGGTTGCCCCGACCACCATACCGTTCGAGTAGGCGACCGTGCCAAGTCCAACGCGGCCCGGCAGCCAATTGCGCACCAGTGTCGGCATGCCCGGCTGCATGATCGCGATGCCGAAGCCAGTCACGATCGAGGCGGCGTAAAGCGTCCACACATCGATCGCGGCGCCACGCGCGCCCCCTGCGAGCGCCGCGATGAACATGCCGAGAATGAGCGCCGGCTTGGCGCCAATGCGCGCGATCAGGAGCGATCCCGGCACGGCCGCAATGGCGAACATCGCCAGCGGCAGCCCGATCAACAGGCCGATCTGGGTCTCCGACATATGCAGCTGTTCATGCACCAGCGGAATCACCGGCGGCACCACCAACAGCGTCATGCGCATGGCGACGCCGGCGAGCCACATCAAGCTCAAGAGCCTGACGAGGCGGCCGACCGACGGGCCAGCGGCGTGATTGACGGCTTGCAGCATCAGGTGATGGGGGCTCGGGACGGCAGCTTTTCGAAGCAGCACCATGCTGCAAAAAGAAGCGGCACGTCAGGGCTTTCTTTGCATGGCACGCTTGCCATAGCCCTTGCCGCGCGCAACTCTTGCCGCGCCCCAAGAACAAAGATAGAACACGCCGCTGGACGCTGACACATGCCTGACCTCGCCGCGGCGGAGCGGATCCTCCGCACCACATTCGGCTTCGAAGCCTTCCGGCCCGGGCAGGAAGACATCGTCGCCTCGATCCTCGGCGGCCATGATGTGCTCGCGGTCATGCCGACCGGCAGCGGCAAATCGTTGTGCTACCAGCTACCGGCGCTGCTGCGCGACGACCTCACTGTTGTGGTGTCGCCGCTAATCGCGCTGATGCGCAATCAGGTGGCGCAACTTCGCGGCTACGGCATTGCGGCCGCGGCGCTCAACTCCGCCAACGATGCCGCCGACAATTGGGCGACCCGCGACCAGATCGCGCGCGGCGAGCTGCGTCTTCTCTACATCGCGCCGGAGCGATTGGTAAAAGCCGAGACGCTCGATCTTCTCAAGCGCGCCAAGGTCGGGCTGCTCGCGGTCGACGAGGCGCATTGCATCTCGCAATGGGGCCACGACTTCCGCCCCGAATACGCGGCGCTCGGCGCGGTGCAGGCGGAGCTTGGCGATGTGCAGACGGTCGCGTTCACGGCTACTGCGGATGCCGGCACACGCACCGATATTCTCGACAAGCTGTTCAGCCGTCCGCCGGCGGTGTTCGTGCACGGCTTCGACCGGCCGAATTTGCGGCTGGCGATGCAGGCCAAGGCGGGCGGGCGCAAGCAGATCACCGACTTCATCGGCGCGCACGCGGGCCAGAGCGGCATCGTCTATTGCGCCTCCCGGCGCAAGACCGAGGAGCTGGCCGAAGCGTTGCGCGGCAGCGGCGCAACAGCGCTGGCCTATCACGCCGGCATGGATTCCATGGAGCGTTCGCGGAACCAGGACACGTTTCTGCAGGACGACGGAATCGTCATGGTCGCCACCGTGGCGTTCGGCATGGGCATCGACAAGCCGGATATCCGCTTCGTCCTTCACGCCGACATGCCATCCAACATCGAGAGCTATTACCAGGAGATCGGACGCGCCGGCCGCGACGGGCTCGCGGCCGACACGCTTATGCTCTACGGCATGGGCGACATCCGGCTTCGCCGCCTGCAGATCGACGAAAGCGAAGCCTCCGACGAACAAAAGCGCATCGACCGCCAACGGCTCAACGCGCTGGTGTCATTGTGCGAGTCGCCGCGCTGTCGCCGCCAGACCTTGCTCACCTATTTCGGCGAGACGATCGAGCCCTGTGCCAATTGCGATTTCTGCTGCGATGGTGCCGAGGTCATTGACGGCACCATCGCGGCGCAAAAAGCACTCTCGCCATCGTGCGCACCGGCGAGCGCTTCGGCACCGAACATCTCACCAATGTGCTGATGGGCCAGAACACCGAGGCGGTCGAGAAATTCGGCCACGACATCCTCTCGACTTTCGGCGTCGGCAAGGAGTACGGCAAGCCGGAATGGCGTGGGATTTTCCGCCAGCTCCACGGCGCCGGCATCGTGGCGCTCGACCTCAATGGCTACGGCGGCTGGACCGTCACCGATTCCGGCTGGCGCGTGCTCCGGGGCGCCGAGAAGGTCACACTGCGCAAGGACACGCTCAAGCCCGCGACCAAAAAAGCCGCGCGCTCGGCAGCAAATGCCGCGGCGCTGGCCGACGGAGCCGAAGGCGACACGGCCCTGTTCGAGGCGCTGCGCAAACGCCGTTCAGAGCTCGCGAGGCAGCAGCAGGTCGCCGCTTACGTCGTGTTCGCCGACAAGACGCTGATCGACATGGTCCGGCTCAAACCAGCAAACGCAAGCGAAATGAGTGCCGTCCACGGCGTCGGCGCTGCGAAGCTCAAGCAATACGGCAATTTGTTCCTTGAAGTGATCCGCGCCCACGCGGCGCGGGCTGCTTAGGCCATTGTAGCCTGGGTGAGCGAAGGCGATATCCGGGATCTGCCAAGGTTTCTTCCATTCGCCACTCGCCATTCCCCACTCGCCCTTTGACATAGCTCGGGCGCAGATCGCGTCGCGGGAACGCGTCCGCTTATCCGCCCCCTCGCAGTGGGGAGGGGCGTGCGACCAAGAGATTTGCCTCGCCGCCCACGCCCCTTCCACCGCGCTAACACGCGGTCCCCCTTCCCCGCTTTGCGGGGCAGGCTGAAGAGCGCGGAGAGTCAGTCATGTTGCACCGCATGGCGCTCTATGTTAGCAAACGCGCGATTTTCGTGGGGCGCGCGCGGAGCCTTCCGCAGCGTCGCCGGATTTCCAAGTCCCGCTTTATTCCCAAGGGCTTAAACAAGGACTTGCATAGGGGCTTGCGCCGGCGGTTTCCGCCGGTTGTGAGTCTTGCGGAAAAGCTCCAAAGAAACCCGAAACCGCGGCACGCGACTTAAGGCGAGCACCAACTTTGGCAGGCGAAGCACCCATCATCCCGACCGACGCGGGCCAGTTCGCGAACGCGCCGTTTGCAGGCACCGGCGTTGCAAACCGCTACGCGCTCGCTTTGTTCGAACTCGCCCAGGATTCGGGAGCCATTGACACGGTCAAGGCGGATCTGGACCGCTTCGACGCGCTGGTCGCGGGGAGTCCCGACCTCGCGCGGCTGGTGCGCAGCCCGGTGTTTTCCGCCGACGAACAATTGCAGGCGCTATCCGCGGTGCTGGATCGTGCCGGGATCGGCGGTCTGGCGGCGCGTTTCCTCAAGCTGGTGACGACCAATCGTCGTTTGTTCGCGGCGCGCGATATGATCCGAGCCTACCGCGAACTCGTCGCCCGGCATAAAGGCGAGGCCACGGCCGAGGTCACGGTGGCCGAACAGCTCAAGGATGATCACGTCGCCGCGTTGCGCGCTGCGCTCAAAGCCGTCAGCGGCAAGGATGTCGATCTGCACATCAAAGTCGATCCTGCCATCATTGGCGGGCTCGTGGTCAAGCTCGGCAGCCGCATGGTCGACAGCTCCCTGCGCACCAAACTCAATTCAATCAGACACGCGATGAAAGAGGCCCGCTAATGGATATCCGCGCTGCGGAAATCTCCGCCATCCTCAAAGAGCAGATCAAGAATTTCGGCCAGGAAGCCGAAGTTTCCGAAGTCGGCCAGGTACTCTCCGTCGGCGACGGCATCGCGCGCGTCTTTGGCCTCGACAACGTGCAGGCCGGTGAGATGGTCGAGTTCGAAAGCGGCGTCAAAGGCATGGCGCTCAACCTCGAAGGCGACAATGTCGGCATCGTGATCTTCGGCACCGACCGCGAGATCAAGGAAGGCCAGACCGTCAAGCGCACGCGCGCCATCGTCGAGGTGCCGGTCGGCAAGGGCCTCCTTGGCCGCGTCGTCGATGCGCTCGGCGAGCCGATCGACGGCAAAGGGCCGATCAAGGCGGATCGCAAGGCGCGCGTCGACGTCAAGGCGCCGGGCATCATTCCGCGCAAATCGGTGCACGAGCCGATGGCGACCGGCCTCAAGGCGATCGATGCGCTGATCCCGATCGGCCGCGGCCAGCGCGAGCTGATCATCGGCGACCGCCAGACCGGCAAGACCGCGATCGCGCTCGACACCATCCTGAACCAGAAGCCGCTCAATGCGGGAAACGACGAAAAGATCAAACTTTATTGCGTCTATGTCGCGGTCGGGCAGAAGCGTTCGACCGTGGCGCAATTCGTCAAGGTTCTGGAGGAGCAGGGTGCGCTCGATTATTCGATCGTGATCGCGGCGACCGCCTCCGATCCGGCGCCGATGCAGTTTCTGGCGCCGTTTTCCGGCTGCGCCATGGGCGAATACTTCCGCGACAACGGCATGCACGCGGTCATCATTTACGACGACCTCTCCAAGCAGGCCGTCGCCTATCGCCAGATGTCGCTCTTGCTGCGCCGCCCGCCGGGCCGCGAAGCCTATCCGGGCGATGTGTTCTATCTCCACTCGCGGCTCCTCGAGCGCGCCGCGAAAATGAACGATGAACACAAGGCTGGCTCGCTGACCGCGTTGCCGGTCATAGAAACCCAGGCGAACGACGTGTCGGCCTACATTCCGACCAACGTCATCTCGATCACTGACGGGCAAATCTTCCTTGAAACCGATTTGTTCTATCAGGGCATCCGCCCGGCGGTGAACGTCGGTCTCTCGGTGTCGCGGGTCGGCTCGGCCGCCCAGACTAAGGCGATGAAGAAAGTCGCCGGCCGCATCAAGGGGGAGCTGGCGCAGTACCGCGAGATGGCGGCGTTCGCGCAGTTCGGCTCCGATCTCGACGCCACCACACAGCGCCTGCTCAATCGCGGCTCGCGGCTCACCGAATTGCTGAAGCAGCCGCAATTCTCGCCGCTCAAGATGGAAGAGCAGGTCTGTGTGATCTATGCCGGCGTCAATGGCTATCTCGATCCGCTGCCGGTGCCGCGCATCCGCGCGTTCGAGGATGGATTGCTCGGCGTGCTGCGCCAGCAGCATCCTGAAATCCTTAACACCATCCGCACGTCCAACGATCTCGACGACGCGACGGCCGGGAAACTGAAAGCGGTGATCGAGAGCTTCGCCAAAACGTTCGTGGCCTGAGCGGGACCTGACCGAACTCCCATGGCTTCGCTCAAAGACCTGCGCAACCGTATCGCCGCCACCAAGGCGACGCAGAAGATCACCAAGGCCATGCAGATGGTCGCGGCGTCGAAGCTGCGCCGGGCGCAAGCGGCCGCCGAGGCGGCGCGGCCTTATGCAACGCAAATGGACAAGGTGCTCGGCAATATTGCCGCTTCGGTAGCCGGTTCAGAAAACGCGCCGCGGCTGTTGCGCGGTACGGGCGGCAGCGACCGGCATCTTCTTCTGGTTTGCACTGCCGAGCGTGGCCTGTGCGGACCGTTCAACACCGCCATCGTGCGCCTTGCCCGCGAACGTGCCAGCGCGCTGATGCGCGAAGGCAAGGAGGTCAAATTCTTCTGTGTCGGCCGCAAGGGTTACGACCAGCTGCGCCGGCTCTATGCCGACCAGATTGTCGAAATGGTCGATTTGCGCGCGGTGCGGACGCTGCGGTTCGAAAACGCTCAGATGATCGCGGAAAAGGTCATCGCGCGTTTCAATAATTTCGAATTTGACGTCTGCACCTTGTTCTTCTCGCGTTTTCGCTCGGTGATTGCGCAAATTCCGACCGCGCAGCAGATCATCCCGCCGGTGTTTGACTCGACCGCGACCGACGCGCTTGGCGGAGCCGCCTACGAATTTGAACCCGAGGCCGAGGATATTCTGCACGACCTTCTGCCGCGCAACCTCGCGGTGCAGATTTTCCGCGCGCTCCTGGAAAACTCAGCATCGTTCTACGGCGCGCAGATGTCCGCAATGGACAATGCGACCCGTAACGCCGGCGACATGATCCGCCGGCAGACACTCACTTACAACCGCACGCGCCAGGCGATGATCACGAAGGAGCTGATCGAGATCATCTCCGGCGCTGAGGCGCTGTAATCACTCAAGAGGGCCATGATGGCGAACTTAGTTGGACATATCACCCAGGTCATCGGCGCGGTCGTCGACGTGCATTTCGAAGGCGATCTGCCGCCGATCTTGAACGCGCTCGAAACCACCAACCAGGGTAATCGGCTGGTGCTCGAAGTGGCGCAGCAGCTCGGCGAGAACACCGTGCGCACGGTCGCAATGGACACCAGCGAAGGGCTGGTGCGCGGTCAGGAGGTGCGTGACACCGGCGCGCCGATTTCGGTGCCGGTCGGTGCGGGCCTGCTCGGACGCATCATCAATGTGATCGGCGATCCGGTGGATGAAGCCGGTCCGGTCAAAGCCGAAGGCAAGCGCGCGATCCATCAACCCGCGCCGGACTACACTGACCAATCAACGGAAGCTGCAATCCTGGTTACCGGCATCAAGGTCGTCGATCTGCTCGCGCCCTATGCCAAAGGCGGAAAGATCGGACTGTTTGGTGGCGCCGGCGTTGGCAAGACTGTGCTGATCATGGAGCTGATCAACAATGTCGCCAAGGCGCACGGTGGCTATTCGGTTTTCGCCGGCGTCGGCGAGCGCACCCGCGAAGGCAACGATCTCTATCACGAGATGATCGAGTCGGGCGTCAACAAGGATCCGCACAAGGGATCGGTCGAAGGCTCCAAATGCGCACTGGTGTACGGGCAGATGAACGAGCCGCCGGGCGCCCGCTTGCGCGTCGGCCTTTCCGGGCTAACCGTCGCAGAGCATTTCCGCGATCAGGGTCAGGACGTGCTGTTCTTCGTCGACAACATCTTCCGGTTCACCCAAGCCGGTTCTGAAGTCTCCGCGCTGCTCGGCCGTATTCCTTCGGCGGTCGGTTATCAGCCGACGCTCGCGACCGACATGGGCGCGCTGCAGGAGCGCATCACCACGACCACAAAAGGTTCGGTGACTTCGGTGCAGGCGATCTACGTGCCGGCCGACGATCTCACCGACCCGGCGCCGGCGACATCGTTCGCGCATCTCGACGCCACCACGGTGCTGTCGCGCGACATCGCTGCGAAGGGCATTTATCCCGCGGTCGATCCGCTCGACTCGACGTCGCGCATGCTGTCGCCGCTGATCGTCGGCGACGAACATTATGCGGTCGCCCGGCAGGTGCAGCAGGTGCTGCAGCGCTACAAGGCGCTCCAGGACATCATCGCCATCCTGGGCATGGACGAGTTGTCGGAAGAGGACAAGCTGACGGTGGCGCGGGCGCGCAAGATCGAGCGCTTCCTGTCGCAACCGTTCCATGTCGCCGAAGTCTTTACCGGCTCGCCCGGCAAGCTGGTCGATCTCCAGGACACCATCAAAGGATTTAAAGGCCTTGTCGAAGGCAAGTACGACCATCTGCCC
>Ga0335085_10006403_pt1 | contig 18586 bp, 12 predicted proteins | sample Lox_Sample_45_FD_206712 | JGI IMG/M metagenome (GOLD analysis project Ga0335085, IMG submission 206712) | Soil microbial communities from Loxahatchee National Wildlife Refuge, Florida, United States - Lox_Sample_4.5 | ecosystem: Environmental > Terrestrial > Soil > Wetlands | place: USA...
GTTGTTGTAGAGGAAGGTCGCCTCGCGCGAGACGAGCGACTCGAGCTTCGTCCGGGCCCGCAAGAGCGGCAGACGCAGGTAGATCAGTCCGACGGAGAAGGCCGTCATCAGGGCGATGAAACCGAGAAACCAGCCGCCGAGCGGGCTCTCCGAGAAGGAGTGGATCGAGTTGACGACACCGGAGCGGGTGAGGAAGGTGCCGAAGATCGAGAGGCAGAACGCGAGCGCGACGAGCACCATGTTCCAGACCTTCAGCATGCCGCGCTTCTCCTGGATCATCACCGAGTGGAGGTACGCGGTCGCCGCGAGCCACGGCATCAGGGCCGCGTTCTCGACCGGATCCCACGCGTAGTAGCCGCCCCAGCCGATCTCGACGTAGGCCCAGTGGGCGCCCAGCAGCTGGCCGACGCCGAGGAACGTCCATGCGGCGAGCGTCCAGCGGCGGGTGGCGACGATCCAGCGCTCGTCGGTGCGCCGGGAGAGGAGCGCGCCCATCGCGAACGCGTACGGGACGGTCAGGCCGACATAGCCGAGGTAGAGAAGCGGCGGGTGGGCCAGCATGTACGGGTTCTGGAGGCTCGGCACCATCCCGGCACCGTCGGCGGGCGCCGGCGCGGTCGTGAACGGGCTGGAGACGAAGACGAGCATGAACGCGAAGAACGAGGCGACGAGCGCGAACACCGGCACCGTCCAGGCCATGAGCTCGCGCGAGCGGCGGTTGAGCCAGACCGCGAGCGCCGCGTAGCCGGTGAGGATCAAGAGCCAGAGCAGAAGCGACCCCTCCTGGCCGCCCCAGAAGGCGGCGAGCGCGTAGCCGAGCGGCAGCGAGTGGCTCGTGTGCTCGGCGACGTACTGGAAGCTCAGGTCCCGCCGCCCGAGCGCGACCCAGAGCACGACGGCTGCGGCGAGCGTCACCGGGAAGGCGGCGACGAGCGCGTTTTGCGCCGAGACCGCGAGCCGGCGCCGCCGCTTCCACGCCGCGAGCGAGCCTGCAACGAGCGCGTAGGCGACGAGGCCGAAGGCGAGGACGAGGGCGGCGCGCCCGAGGGCCGCCATCAGGTCTGGGTGGTCTTCGCCGGCGCGTACTTCGACGGGCACTTGGTCACGAGCGAGCCCGGCTTCGCGACGAAGACGCCGTCTCGGAGCGTTCCCTCCACGACGATGTGCCGGCCGACCTTGAACAGGTCGGGGACGCTCCCCCGGTAGCTGACCTGTACGCGTGCCGGGCTCGACCCCTGCACGTCCTCGAGCGCGAAGCGCATCGGCGTCGTGTGGGCGTCGCCGCGGACCGGCCCGACGACGGCGCCGACGAGCGTGACGTCACCGGTGTGCCCGGCGAGCTGGCTGGGCGTGAGCTGGGCGATGCCGTTGCCCGCGAGCGCGGTGTAGACGATGAATACGGCGAGGGCCGCCGCCACCGACAGCGCGATCACGAGCCGCGCAGGACTGGCTCTCACGCAGCCGATTCTAGCGGCGGGCGCCCGGCGCGGGCCGCGTTCCAGCGCGGGGGAACCCCTGGTTCCGCGACCCCCCTCCTCAGCGTTCCGAGGCCGGCGTGGGCTTCCGCGCCGGCACGCGATAGCCGTGCTCGTGGCAGAGCGAGCCGGGCGAGTCCTCGGTCAGCGCATCGCAGTAGCCCTTGCCGTAGGCAGCCCTCATGAAGGCCGCCACGACGTCGAGGTTCCAGTCGGTGATGTCCGCGGCCTCGCGCCAAAGGTCGGCCAGGCGGAGGTCGATGTCGAGCTCGAGGAGGTCGATCCGCGAGGGGTGCTTTGCCATGGCGAAAACGTAGAAGCACCATCGGACGGCATACGCTTCGCCGATGGGAGAGATCCGGTTCGGACCCGCGGGGCTGCCCGAGGCCGGGAGCTTCGAGGAGGCGTGCGCCGCCCTCGCCGCTGTCGGCTACCGCGCCTGCGAGTTCGGCTTCGCCGGCGGATTCTGGCTGGACTACGACACGGCACCGCAGCTGGGCGCGGCGGCCGCGGCTGCCGATATCGCACTCTCGGTCCATGCGCCGCTCGCCGCCTTCATGGGGCACGTCGACCGGGGGAAGAAGTTCAAGATGGCGCTCGGGATGCTGGATCACACGGCCGGGCTGGCGAAGGCCTGCGGGGCGCGACTGATCGTGTTCCACCCCGGCTTCCTGCTCGGACGCGAGCGGGAGCGCGCGATCGCCGACGTCGTCGACCAGCTCGGTGACCTGCGCGAGCGGCTGGAGGCGAAAGACCGGCTCGTGCCGCTCGGGATCGAGGTGATGGGCCGGGTGCGCGAGCTCGGCTCGCTCGACGACGTGGTCGCGGTCGCGGCGCAGGTCGACTTCGTCCGTCCCGTCCTCGATTTCGCCCATCTGCACGCGACGAGCGACGGCGCCTTCACCGGGGTCGAGTCGTTCATCTCGGCGCTCGCAGCGGTGGACGCGGTGCTCGAGCCCGCCGCGCCCTTCCACGTCCATTTCAGCGATATCGCCTACGCGAACCGGAACGAGACCAGGCATCTCCCCTACGGCGAGGGGACGCTCCGAGCGGAGCCGCTGCGGGAGGCGCTCGGCCGCTTCGCGCGTCCTGCGACCGTGATCAGCGAGTCGCCCGATGCGGCCTCGACTCAGGCGATCGGCGCGGTGCTCCTCGGCTCGAGCGCCGGCAGCCGCTCGGCATAGCGGGCCGCCTCGTCCTCGCGGCCCGACTCGCGCATCAGCTCGACCAGCTCGAGCACGACGCCGCGTTCTGCGCTTCGCATCCCGTATTCGCGGAGACCCGCGAGCGCCTCGGTGAAGAGCTCGTCCGCCTCGTCGGTGCGCCCCTGCGCGAAGCGGACGACGCCGAGCGCGAAGCGGGTCGTCGCGACCGAGAGCCGGTCCTCGGGGCCGACCGTCTCCCAGGACTCGAGCGCCAGCCGCTCGGCCTCTTCGAGCCTGCCCACGCGGACGAGCAGCTGTGCGAGCGACCGCTGCGCCTCGCAGAGGTGCGCACGGTCTCCGAGCCCCTTGAGCACGCGCACGGCGTCCCGCAGCAGCCGCTCCGCCCGCTCAAGCTCGTTCAGCGTCAGCAGGAGCCGCGCCAGGTGCACCTTGACCACCGCCTCGGCCGAGGTGGCACCGATCTCCTCGTAGATCGAGCGAGCCTCCTCGTACGCGCGCACCGCCTCGTCGTCGTCGCCGGCGACCGAGGCGAGGAAGCCGGCCGACTGAAGGGCCATCGCCCGTCCCACGACGCTGCCGCTCTGCGCGGCGAGATCGAGCGCCCGGCGGACGAGCGGCTCCGCCTGGTCGGCGTCGAGCGCGGTCAGGTAGCTCTGGGCGAGCGCCTGGGTGACGAGTGCTTCCAGATCCGCCCGCTCGAGCTTGCGGGCCACGGCGATCGCCTGCCGGGCGGTGTGCCGGAAGTCCTCGTGGTCGCCGAGCCAGTTGGCGATGTGCGTCCGCGCCGTGAGCGCGTCGAACAGCGGCACGCCGCCCTCGTCGGCGAGCAGGTCGAGCGAGCGGTCCACGAGCTCGCGCGCACGGTGCGCGTTCGCACGGAGGTTCAGCTCCACCTCGGCAAGGCCGGTGAGGGCGCAGCCCTCGAGGCTGCGGTTGCCGGCCTTCGCCGCGTCGGCGCGGACGCGCTCCAGCTCGACTGCGAGCGCGGCGTAATCGGCCAGCCGCCACGCCGCCCGCGCGGCGTGGTAGCGGCGCTCGAGCGTCGGCACCAGCTCGACTGCTCGCAGGAGCAGCTTCCGAGCGCTCCGGAAGGCCTCGCGCGACAGCGCGCGGCGGCCGGCCTCGGTGAGTGCGGCGGCCGCTTCCTCGGCGAGGGCGGGCGGCGGCGCGCCGTCCAGCTCGCCGAGCAGCCGCGCCGCCTGGTCGAGGTGGAAGGCGCGGATCTCGAGCAGCTCGGCGCCCGCGCGCTCGGCGAGCCAGCCGGCGAAGGCGCGATGCAGGTCGGCCCGCGCACCCTTGGCAAGGCCTGCGTAGGCGACCTCACGGATCAGGACGTGCTTGAACTTGAACGTCTCCTCGCCGCTGATCGTGGTCCGCGGCTCACGCAGCACGAGGTCGCGGAGCAGCAGCTCCTCGAGCCGCGCCGCGACGTCGTCCACGTCCGGCGAGAGGTTCTCGAGCGCGCCGCGCATGAAGAGGCGGCCCATCACGGAAGCGCGCTGCAGCAAGCGGCGCTGCAGCGCGGGCAGGCGGTCGATGCGCGCGGCGATCAGCGCCTGCAGCGTGTCCGGGATGCGCTCGACACCGCGCCCCTGGCGCTCCGCGAGCATCCTGACCGTCTCCTCGACGAAGAGAGGGTTGCCCTCCGTCTTGGCGAGCACGGCGTCGACGTCGACCGGGACGCCGAGCGTCTCGGCGAGTGTGTCGACGAGCTGGGCGCTCTCCTCGAGAGCCAGGGGCTCGAGCTCGAGCGTCATCGCGCGCACGCGGCCGCCGCCCCACGTCGGCCGGACGTCGAGGAGCTCGGGCCGCGCGAGGCAGAGCAAGAGCAGCGGCGCCTCACGCACCGAGGCGGCGAGGTGCTCCACCAGCTCGAGCAGCGGCTCCTCGCCCCAGTGGACGTCCTCGAACACGAGCGCGAGCGGCTGCGCCTGCGCGAGCTGCTCGGCCCAGGCGCGCACGGCCCAGGTGATCTCCTGCTGCGAGCGCTCGCCCTCGACGGCCTCGAGGACGCCGACCGCCAGGCCGAGCAGGTCCGCGACCGCCTCGTCCTCGCAGCAGGCGCGCAGCTTCTCGCGCGCCTCGTCGAGCGGGTCGTCGTCGGAGATCCCCGCGGAGCTCTTCACCATCTCGGCCACGGGCCAGTACGTGACCCCCTCGCCGTAGGGAAGGCAGCGGCCTTTGAGTACCGTGGCGCCCTCGAGGCTCTCGACGAACTCCTTCGCGAGCCTGCTCTTCCCCACGCCCGGGTCGCCGTAGAGCGTGACGAGGGTTGCGCGGCGGTCGCGCGCGGTGCGCTGGAAGGTCGTCTCGAGGAGGTCGAGCTCCGGCTCGCGGCCGACGAGAAGCGTCTCGAGCGAGCGGACCGGCTCCCCCGGCTCGACCGCGCAGAGGACGCGGCTCGCGGCGACCGGCTCGCGCCAGCCGCGAAGCTCGAGCGGCGGCACCGGCTCCAGCTCGACGCGGTCGCGCAGGAAGCGGGCAGCCGACGGGCCGACGAGGATCTCGTCCGTCTGCGCCTCCTGCTGCAGCCGGGCGGCGAGGTTGACCGCCTCGCCGGTGGCGAAGGTCGAGTCCGCGTCCTCGGTCACGACCTCGCCCGACTCGATCCCGATCCGGGCATGCAGGCCGAGCTCGCCGACGCGCTCGAGCGTCGAGAGCGCGGCCCGCACGGCCCGCTCGGCATCGTCCTCGTGGGCGAGCGGAATACCGAACGCTGCCATGACGGCGTCGCCGGCGAACTTCTCGACGATACCTCCGTGGGTGACGACGGAATGCGAGACCTGGTCGAAGAAGCGGCCGACGCGCCGCCGGACGACCTCCGGATCGGTGTCGGCGACGAGCTCGGTCGAGTCGACGAGGTCGACGAAGAGAACGGTCGCGAGCTTCCGCTCCACCCCTCAAGTGTAGGTGTGTGGCGCCCGCCGAGGCCGGGCGCGGAGCCGGCCCGGAGTCTCCTGCACGAGCGATCGCCGCTGCGGCCGGCCCGCCGGATGCACGAGTGCGAGGGACGGCGAGCGGCCGAGCGGTGTCGTCGCACGACACACCCCGACGCTCGATGCCTACTATCGGGCGGTGCTCGACCCGAGGGTCTTCAAGGCGTACGACGTGCGCGGGGTCTACCCGGACGAGCTCGACGAGGACGGTGCCGAGGCCATCGGGCGCGCCTACGTCGAGCAGTTCGAGCCGCGGCGGATCGCAGTCGGACGGGACATGCGCCTCTCGAGCCCGCAGATGCAGGCGGCGCTGATGCGCGGCGCGACATCGGCCGGAGCGGACATTCTCGACCTCGGGCTCGTCGGCACCGAGATGGTGTATTTCGCCGTCGGGTCGCTCGGGCTCGACGGCGGAGTCGCCGTCACCGCGTCGCACAACCCGAGGCAGTACACGGGGATGAAGATCGTCCGCCGCGGCGCGCTCCCGGTCGGCGGCGACTCCGGGCTCCTCGAGGTGCGCGACCGGGCCCTCGCCGGCGTGTCGGCAGAGAGCGGCAGGACCGGGACGATCGAGGAGTACGACATCTGGCCGGCGTACGTCGAACGCGTCCTCTCGTTCGTCGACGTCTCGCAGATCCTGCCCCTGCGCGTCGTGATCGACGCGGCGAACGGGATGGCGGGCGCGATGCTGCCGCCCGTGCTCGAGCGGCTGCCGATCGAGGCGGTGACCTGCTACTTCGAGCCCGACGGGACGTTCCCGAACCACGAGCCGAACCCGCTTCTGCCCGAGAACCGGGAGTTCATCGTCTCGAGGACGCTCGCGGAGGGCGCCGACCTCGGCGTCGCGTTCGACGGCGACGCCGACCGCTGCTTCTTCGTCGACGACTCCGGCCAGTTCGTGCCGGGCGACTTCGCGACGGCGCTCTTCGCCGAGGCGATACTGGAGAAGGAGCCGGGCGCCAGCATCATCTACGACGTGCGGGCGAGCTGGGCCGTGCCCGAGACGATCGAGCGCGCGGGAGGCGAGGCGCTCGTCAACCGCGTCGGGCATGCATTCATCAAGCACCGGATGCGAAAGGAGGACGCCGCCTTCGCCGGCGAGGTGTCCGGGCACTACTATTTCCGGGGCTTCTCGCAGGCAGATTCCGGTGTCGTGCCGTTCCTGCTCATGCTCGAGCTCCTGTCGCGGAAGGGGCGGAAGCTCTCGGAGGTGCTGGCGCCGCTGCGTGAGCGGTACTTCATCACCGGGGAGATCAACACCCCGGTCGCGGACGTCGCGCTGAAGCTGCAGGAGTTGAAGGAGCGCTACGCGGGCGAGGGGCGCATCTCACACCTGGACGGGATCTCGGTCGAGGCGGGCGACTGGCACTTCAACGTGCGCCCGTCGAACACCGAGCCGCTCGTGCGGCTGAACCTCGAAGCGCGCTCGCGGGAGCTGATGGAGCAAAGGCGCGACGAGGTGCTCGCCGTCATCCGCGCCTGAGCCTCGGGACGTGTCCCGCCGGCACGTGCGTAGGATCAGCCGCGATGAGCGCCGGCAGGCCGCCGTTCAAGTTCTCCGCGCGCACGCGTGTCGGCTTCTCCGACACGGACGCGCAGGGGATCGTCTATTACGGGCGGTACAACCCCTACTTCGATCTCGCCCGCGTCGAGTACCTCCGCTCGCTCGGGCTCCTGCGTCGCGGCGAGGGCGGCGAGTTCGTCATGCGCGCGAACGACGTCGAGTACTTCGCGCCCGCAGTCTTCGACGACGAGATCCGGGTTTTCGCTCGCGTCGCGCGTCTCGGCCGGACGAGCGTCACCTTCGAGTTCGCCGCCTACCGCGAGCCCGACGACGTGCTCATGGTCACGGCCCACCAGACGCTCGTCTACATCGATCCGGCCGAGCGCCGGGCCCAACCGGTCCCGAGCGACTTCCGCGAGATCGTGCTCGCCTTCGAGGGCGACGATGTCGACGCCTAGCACCCGCACCAGCGGCGCGCTCGAGGCGATCGACCGCATCCTCGACCGCGGCGGGGACGCCGACGAGGTCCTCCGCCAGGTGGTCTCGGTCCTCCACGACCGCGCCGGCTACGCCTGGGCAGGGATCCGCTTCGTCGAGGGGGACGACCTCGTGCTCGGTCCCGAGGCCGGCGAGCCCGAACCGGCCCGGCGTGAGACGACGCCCGTGCGCTGGCAGGGCGAGCTGGTCGCGGAGCTCATCGTCGACGGCGCCCCACCGGAGGACGCGGCTTTCCTGCAGCGGCTCGCCATCCTCGTCTCCGGGCACTGCCTCGTCGGCTGGGACACCCGCGGGGAGGACTGGGAGTCCTAGGACGGCGTGACCCGGTACGCGTCGAACACGGCGTCGACGTTCCGGAGCGAGGTGAGCAGTGCGCGCAGGCCCTTGATGTCCCCGACCTCGGCGACGTACCAGTTCCGCGCCATCTGATCCTCGACGCTGCCGCCGTAGGAGACGATGTTCGCCCCGTGCTCGGCGAACGTGCGGGCGACGTCCTCGAGCAGCCGCGGCCGGTCCCACGAGTCGACCGCGATCTGCACGCGGAAGCTCTGCGAGCCGCCGCCGTCCCACTCGACCGGCGTGAACCGTTCCGGGTTGCGGCGCAGCGCCCGCACGTTCGGACAGTCGTCGCGGTGGATCGTGATCCCCTTGCCGAGCGAGATGTAGCCGACGATCTCGTCACCGGGGACGGGCGTGCAGCACTTGGCGAGCCGGACCAGCACGTCGTCGACCCCGACGACCTTGATTCCGTAGGTATCGCTGCCGACGGTATCGCGTGCGCGCGGCTGCTTGAGCGGCACGACCTCCTCGGAGGCGACCTCCTCCGTCTTCAGCTGCTGCAGGACCTTGTTGACGATCGTGCCGGCGGTGAGCTTCCCGGAGCCGAGCGCGAGATAGAAATCCTCGGCCTTCTTGAAGCCGGACTCCCGAATCACTCCCGCGAGCACAGCGGAGCCGGCGAGCTTCTTGTAGGGCAGGCTCTGCGCCTTCAGCGCATGCTCGAGCGTCTCCCGCCCCTTTGCCTCGAGATCCTCCTTCTGCTCGCGCGAGAAGAACTGGCGAATCTTGTTGCGCGCCCGCGACGAGGCCACGAGCGAGAGCCAGTCGCGCGAGGGGCCGCGGCCGGCCTTCGCCGTCAGGATCTCGACGCGGTCGCCGCTCCGCAGCCGGTAGTGCAACGGGACGATGCGGCCGTTCACCTTGGCACCGACGGTGCGGTGGCCGACGTCGGTGTGGACCGCGTACGCGAAATCGATCGGCGTCGCCCCCGCGGGCAGCGTCTTCACCTCGCCCTTCGGCGTGAAGACGAACACCTCCTCGTCGAAGAGGTCGGTGCGGAAGCTCTTCACGAACTCGCGCGCGTCCGCCTCGTCGGCGTGGACGTCCATCAGCTGGCGCACCCACGCGCTCCACTCCTCGTCCGCACGCTTCGAGGTGCGACCGTCGCGCGTGTACGCCCAGTGCGCAGCGACGCCGAGCTCGGCCGTCTCGTGCATCTCGCGGGTGCGCACCTGGATCTCGAGCGGCCGCCCCTCGGGCCCGATCACGGTCGTGTGCAGGGAGCGGTAGCCGTTGAACTTCGGCATCGCCACGTAGTCCTTGAAGCGACCGGGCATCGGCTTCCAGAGCGAATGGATCAGGCCCAGCGCGCCGTAGCAGTCGCGCGTCCCCTCCTCGCCGTCGCGCTCGACGATCACGCGCATCGCCGTCAGGTCGAAGATCTCGTTGAACTCCCGGCCCTTCTTCGCCATCTTGTCGTAGATCGAGTAGAAGTGCTTCGCGCGGCCGGAGATCTCGGCCGGAATGTCGACCTTCTCGAGCTCGCGCCGGAGCACGTCGGCCGCCTCTGCGACGTGGCCTTCGCGGTCCGCGCGGCGTTCGGCAACCATGGTCTTGATCTCCTCGTACTTGCGCGGGTGCAGCGTCTGGAAGGCGAGGTCCTCGAGCTCCCACTTGACGGCGTGGATGCCGAGCCGGTGCGCGAGCGGCGCGTAGACCTCGAGCGCCTCCTTCGACTTCTGGATCTGCTTCTGCTTGCCGAGATACTCGATCGTGCGGAGGTTGTGCAGCCGGTCGGCGAGCTTGACGAGGATCACGCGCACGTCCTCGGCCATCGCGACGACCATCTTCCGGTAGTTCTCGGCCTCCGCCTGCTCGCGGCTCTGGAACTGGACGCGCGTCAGCTTCGTGACGCCGTCGACGAGCCGGGCGACCTCGTCCCCGAACTCCTCGCGGATCGCGCTCAGCTCGGTCGCCGTGTCCTCGACGACGTCGTGCAGCAGCGCGGCAGCGATCGTCTGCTCGTCGAGGCGCAGCTGCGCGCAGATCGTCGCGACGCCGACCGGGTGCGTGATGAAGGGCTCCCCGGAGCGGCGCTGCTGCCCCTCGTGGGCGGCGGCCGCGAAGCGGAACGCACGCGAGACCAGCTCGACGTCGACGCCGCCGCTGTAGGAGGCGAGCTCGGCGAGGAGGCCGTCGAGCAGCTCCTCGTGCCTCTCACCTGTCTCCAGCGTCGCCACCATCTCAGTGTACTCCGGCCTTCCCGGCCGGAACCTCGAGGCAGGAACGGCAGGTCCGGCGGAGAACTGACGGATTCGATGGCCGCACTGCGACGCCACAAGGCGCGTCGCGACGCCGTCCGGCTCGCCCGCGCACTCGCCTCGCTCGACGAGCGGTCCTACGCTGCGCGGCGGCCGCGCAAAGCCGTGCGGCTCTTGCTCCAGCCGCGCTAGGCGGAGAGCTCGAGGGCATGCCCCTCGATGCCGCCGACGGAGAACGGCGCCAGCGGCTCGAAGCGGGCCTGGAAGAAGCGGAGCTGCTCCGGCGCATACGTCATCCGGAGACCCGGAATCGTGTCGGCGTGGCGGTGCAGGTCGGCGACGACCTCGGCGACGTAGTCGAGGTGCTCCTGCGTGTAGACGCGCCGCGGCAGCGTCAGCCGCACGAGCTCGAGCCCGTCGTACGGCTCGGCACCGTGCTGGCCCGAGACGATGCCGCGCTCCATCGTGCGAACGCCGCCGGCGAGGTAGATGGCGGCGGCGAGCGCCTGCGCGGGGAACTCGTGCTGCGGGATGTGCGGCAGGAAGCGCTTCGCGTCGAGGAAGACGGCATGGGCGCCCGGCGGCAGCACGATCGGCACGCCGGCCTGCACGAGCAGCGCGGCGAGATGCGCCGTCTGGTCGACGTAGTGGCCGACGATCCGCTCGTCGACCGCCTCGTGGATGCCGACGGCGAGCGCCTCCATCGCGGCGCCTGACATACCGCCGTAGTGCGGGAAACCTTCGTACACGACGACGAGCTCACGCAGCCTCTCGGCGAGCGCGTCGTCGTTCACCGCGACGAGGCCGCCGATCGGGACGAAATGGTCTTTCTTCGAGGAGAAGACCGCGCCGTCGCTGAGGTCGGCGATCAGCTTCATGATCTCGCCGAGCGAGTGGTGCGCGAAGCCGTCCTCGCGCCGCTTGACGAAGAGCGCGTTCTCCGAGCTGCGGGTCGCGTCGAGGATCAGCGGCAGCCCGAAGTCGAGGGTCACGGCCCGCACCTCGACGAGGTTCTCGATCGAGAACGGCTGCCCGCCGGCCATGTTCAGGCAGGCTTCCAGGCGGACGAAGGCGATGTTCTCCGGCCCGGCCTCGCGGATCAGGTCCTCGAGCCGGTGGACGTCGATGTTGCCCTTCCAGGGGTAGGACAACTGCGGATCCTTCGCCTCGTCGACCGAGACGTCCTTCCAGACGCCTCCCGCCAGCTCGGCGTGGACGCGGGACGTCGTGAAGTAGAGGTTAGAGGCGACGAGCTGGCCTGGCTGGACGAGCACGCGCGAGAGCAGGTGCTCGGCGCCGCGCCCCTGGTGGGTCGGGATCGTGTGCTTGTAGCCGTAGACCTGGCGGACGGCGCGCTCGAGGCGGAAGAAGCTCCGCGAGCCCGCGTAGGCCTCGTCGCCGAGCTCCATCGCGGCGCGCTGCTGCTGCGAGGATGCGGACGTGCCGCTGTCGGTGAGCAGATCGACGAAGACGTCGGACGAGTGGAGCAGGAAGGTGTTGTAGCCGGCCCTGGCGAGCGCTTGGCGGCGGTGCTCCGGACCGGGCAGCGAGATCGGCTCGACGACCTTGATCTTGTACGGAGGCACGTGCATGCGCGGAGCTTCGCTGCGCGCCGGCAGGGCGTCATCCGTGGCCTGGCCGAGCGTTCGTGCGGGGGATTACGTAGCCTGCGGGCGCGCCCGTGGTTCAGCGCGGTCACCGAGCACGGCCGCGAGCTGCAAAGCCCGACTCCCGGCGCGCCTCGACGATCCCGGCGCACGGCGCACCGGCGCGGTTCTTGACAGCGTTGGCGGCTGGTGGGAGCCTGCGCCGGAAGCAACGTCGGAGGATGTCCTGGCGGCTACGCCACCTCACGTTGCTGCGGCCGCTCGCCGGCCCGGGGCCAGGGCTCCGCCGCTTTGCCGTGTCTTCGTCCCGTCCTTTCACAAGGAGGCATCACGAGATGACGATCATGGACATGGAGACGACGGACGGCGAGGTCGCGGTCGAGGAGATGCACGAGCGGCCGGCGGCGTTCGCCCTCGAGGAGCCTGCGGGGCCGCCGGGCATGGGCTGGCAACGCGACCTGCCCGACTTCCGCGATTACACCGCTGAGCACGAGGCGATCGCCTCCCTGCTCTCGCAGACGTCCGCAACGCACGACGGGAAAGGCGCGGCCGCGCTCCCGGGCACGGCCGACCTCCGGGCGTGGTTCTCGCCCGTGGAGAACCAGGGACAGCTCGGTTCCTGCACGGCCAACGCAGTCGTCGGCCTCGTCGAGTACTTCGAGCGGCGTGCATTCGGACGGCATATCGACGCCTCGCGCCTGTTCCTCTACAAGGCGACGCGCGACCTGCTCGGCTTGCACGGGGACACGGGCGCCTCCCTCCGCTCGACGATGGGAGCGCTCGCGCTCTTCGGGGTGCCGCCCGAGCAGTACTGGCCCTACCGGATCGCGAGGTTCGACGTCGAGCCGTCGCCGTTCTGCTACGCGTTCGGTGCGAGCTACCAGGCGGTGAAGTACTACCGGCTCGACCCGCCCGGGACGAAGCCGAAGACGCTGCTCGACCGGATCAAGTCGAACGTCGCGACCGGGCTGCCGTCCTGCTTCGGGTTCACCGTCTACAGCTCGATCTCACAGGCCTCGGCGACCGGTGAGATCCCGTTCCCGACGAAGGGCGAGCAGGTCGTCGGCGGCCATGCGATCGACATCGCCGGCTACGACGACACGCTCGAGATCCGGAACACGAGCCCGGACGGCGGCACGAGCACGGGCGCGTTCCTGATCCGCAACTCGTGGGGAGCATCGTGGGGCAAGGCCGGCTACGGCTGGCTCCCGTACGAGTATGTGCTCCAGCAGCTCGCGGCCGACTTCTGGACGCTGATCAAGGCCGAGTGGGTGGATACCGGCCAGTTTGCGTAGACGCCGGGGGAAGGGGGCGGCGGCCGTTGCGGCACGGCCGCCGCTCGGGCGCGCGCTACGCCGCTCGAGCGAGCGCAGGCTCGCGCCCGACGAGCGCCCGGAAGCGGGCCGACTCGAGCAGGTGGCGCCGGCCGAGACCGGCCTGCTCGAGCTCGAGCTCGGCGAAGATCGCCCGTGCCTCGCCGTCACGGGCAGCCGGGGCTTTCCGGTATTCACCGACGAGCCAGTCGCGTAACGCCTCGAGCTGCGGAGCAGCCGGAAAGATCTCCCGGACGACGAGCTGCGGCGACACCGTGCCGTTCCACCGGTTCTCCTCGAGCCGAAAGGCGACGTCGTGGCGGCCGCCGGGCCGATACGAGTCGAGGCGCGGCCCCTGCCGGAAGGCGATCGCGCTGCCGGCGTCGGCGCCGTCGAGACGCACGCGGAACCGGAGGTGCTTGCCCTCTCCCACCGTCGCCAGATCGGTGAGCTCACAGTCGGCGGCGAGCAGCGTCACACCAGGGTTCCCGAGCCCGAAGGGGGCCAGCCGGCCGAGCTCCGTGCAGAGGTCGAGCGTGAGCAGAGCGCCGCGCGGAACGATCGCGTCGATGGGTGTGACCCTCGCCAGATCCGCCTCGTCGAGCACGCCGGCCGCGTGCTCGGCGAAGGCGTCGGCGAATGCGTCGACTCTCTCCTCACGAATCGAGAGGCCGGCGGCGGCGCGGTGACCGCCCCAGCGCTCGAGCAGCGGCGAGCACGCGGCGAGCGCGCCGTGCAGGTCGAAGGCCGGGATCGAACGTCCCGAGCCCTTCCAGTCGCCGTCGCCGCCCGCGATCAGGACGACGGGGCGGTTGAAGCGCTCGACGAGCCGCGAGGCGACGATCCCGATCACGCCCTCATGCCAGTCGGCGCCGGCGACCGTGTAAGCGCGGCGGTTGCGCCGCTCCTCCGGCCACGACTCGACCTGGCCCACGGCCTCGCGCAGGATCCGGCTCTCGATCGCCTGCCGCTCGCGGTTCAGCTCCTCGAGCGAGTCGGCGAGCCGGCGAGCCTCCGCGGCATCGTCGGTGAGGAGCAGCTCGAGGGCGGCGCGGGGGTGGCCGAGCCGTCCGGCGGCGTTGATCCGCGGGGCCAACCGGAAACCGACGGCTCCGGCGTCGACGGCGGCAGGATCGACCCCGGCAGCGCGCATCAGCGCCTGGAGGCCGGGCTTCTGCGTCCGCGCGAGCGCACGCAGGCCGGCGATTGCGAGTGACCGGTTCTCGTCGACGAGCGGGACGACATCGGCGATCGTCGCGAGCGCGACGAGGTCGAGGTGGCGACGAACGACCTCGGCCTCCACGCCGAAGAGCGCCTGTCCGAGCTTGTGCACGACGCCGGTACCGCACAGCTCCGGGAACGGGTACGCAGACGGCCGCGTCGCGACCACCGGGCAGTCAGGGAGAGTCGGCCCGGGCCGGTGGTGATCCGTCACGATCACGTCGAGTCCGTGCTCGACGGCCTCCGCGATCTCAGCGACGGCGGTGATGCCGCAGTCCACGGTCAGCACGAGCCCGTACCCGGCGTCGGTCAGGCGCGCAAGTGTCTCGGCCCGCACGCCGTACCCCTCGTCGAACCGGCTCGGAAGGTGCCAGCCCACGTCGGCTCCCAGCTCGCGGAGCAGGAGGACGGCGAGCGCCGTCGCAGCGATGCCGTCGACGTCGTAGTCGCCATGGACGCAGATGCGCCGTCCGGCGGCAACCGCCGCGCGGATGCGCGTGCAGGCAGCCTCCGTGTCGCCGAGCAGGAGCGGGTCGTGCGGCGGGAGCTCGCCGTCGAGGAAGACGCGGGCCGCGTCGGGATCGCCATATCCCCGTCGAACGAGCACGGCCGCGGTGAGGTCGCTGATGCCGAGAGCGCGCGCGAGCTCCGCCTGCGCGGTGTGCGGGCAGTCGCCGATCGTCCAGATGCCGTCGTGCATCGCCTGGCCACGCTACGGCCAGCAGCGGACGGCAAACGGCGGCCGGACACGGCCGAAAAGGTGGCTGTGGAGGAGGTTTCAGCGCTTCGTGACGAACCCTCCACGCCACCGTCGCCTTCCGCGAACGGCCCCGCATGCGGGAGCCGGCCGCTGACCGAGAGCGCCCGGCCCGACCCGAGACCGCAGACCAGGCGTTCGCTAGCGCTGCCGGCTGAGCAGTCGCGCGAAGGGGTCGGAATAGGTTCGGAACGGACGCGGGAACATGGCGGACGCGCGGGCGACGTTGGCCCGCGTCACGACCGCGACCGGGGCGTCGACCCGGCCCGGGAGGACGTCGCCGCGGGCGGCGGCGAGGCACGCCTCCACCGCCATGCGCCCCATCACGTAGGGGTACTGCGACACCGTCGCGCTCATCTCCCCGCTGCGAATCGCGTCGAGCGCCTCCGTGATGCCATCCATCCCGATGATCGCGACCTCCCCGGTCCTGCCCGCCGCGCTGACGGCGTCTGCGGCCCCGAGCGCCATCAGGTCGTTTGCGGCGAAGAAGCCCGCGAGCTGGGGATGCTTGCGGAGCATCTCGGCGGCCGCGGCCTCGGCCTTCACTTGCACGTAGCCGGCGTTTGCCCGCGCAACGACTCGCACGCCCGTCCCCGCGATGGCGCGCTGGAATCCTTGCAGGCGGAGTACGCCATTGCCGGTCGGAAAGCCGCCGAGCAGCGCCACCTGTCCTGTGCCGTGGAGCAGCGACACCATCTCACCGCCTGCGAGCCTCCCCGCGCCGAAGTCGCTCGACCCGATCGCCGTGGCGATCCGTAGGCCGGCCTTCCGCGCGGTGGCGCGATCGAGCGGGCTGTCGAGAAGGACCACGGGCTGGCGCACGCCGCGCAGCGGGTTCACGAGATGTGCGGGGTCGATCGGGGAGATCGCGTAGCAATCCTTCTTGCTCGCCACGACCGCACGGACTTCTGCGACTTGGCGGGACACGTCGGCGTGGCTTTGCGGCGCCCGGAAGGACACGGGCGCATTTCGCCGCGCCGCCTCGTCCTTGACCCCTTGATACATGGCGACGAAGTACGGGTTGTCGAGGCCGTTCAGGACAACGCCCAGCTGTGGTGGCTCGCGGGCTTCACTGCTTCCCGAGAGGAGCAGTGCGACTGCTGCGGCGATCAGGATCGTCAGGACCTTCACGCGCCCTCCGGGACGACCTCGCCACTCTAGCTGGCGCCGCCGCCCGGCAATGGGAAGAATGTTCAGCTGCCACGTGAGCACGCGACTTCGGCAGTTCGGCCCGGTCGGCGCCTTGCTCGTTCTGAGCGTCGTCGGGTTCTTCCTCGCGCGGGCTCTCGGCGAGTCGAACGCACGGCGCGACTCGGACCACCGCGCCGAGATCGCGGCCGTCCGGGTGCGTGACCGTGTCATCCAGGCGATGACGCTCGTCGACGGCGTGCGCCGGCTTCTCGTCAGTGAGCCGACCCCGATCACGTCGGCCGAGTTCGTCCAGGTCGGCGCGCTCTGGCTCGCGCCGAGCGGCCTTCCGGCCGCCGGCTGGGTCGAGCGGGTTCCGGCGGCCGCCCGGTCTGGCTACGAGCGGCGAATCGGCCACCCGATCGTCGTTGCCTCCCGGACCGGCGCGCTCGTGCCCGTCGGGGCGAGGAGGACGTATTACCCCGCGACGTTCGTCACGCGCAGCCCGCCGCTGAGCACCGAGGGCGTCGATCTCGGCGGAATCGCGGGCGTCGTCAAGACGATCGCCCGACCGGAGACGGAGTTCAGCGTGACTGCGACGCCGCTCCTGCGGCTCGCCGACGCAACGCCCGGCCTCTTCCTCGTGGAATCGGCTCAGCGCGTCGACGAGCAGGGTGTCTACCCCGGTTACGCGGTCGTCTTCGTTCCGGCGTCGTGGCTGCTCGAGACGGCTACCACCGGCGACGTGAACGCGTCTGCGCCCCCGCTTCTGCAGATCAGGGCCGGCGGAGGGTCGGCGGGCGATCTGCAGGGCGCGGCGCCGGCGCGAAGCCGGTTCACCGAGGCGGGGCTTCCGTTCGAGGTCCTCGTCCCTCGCAGCGGCGTCCGCGGCGCCGCCGCGGCGCTCCCCTGGATCGTGCTCGCCGTCGGCCTGCTGCTTGCCGGGGTCGCGTGGGTGCTGGGCGTGTTCGCGGCGCGACGGGAGAAGGCGAAAGCCGACCTCGACCGGCTCTTCACCCTCACGCCGGACCTGATCGTCGTCGCCGGATTCGACGGCTACTTCAAGCGCGTCAACCCGGCCTTCGAGGAGCACCTCGGCTACAGCGAGGAGGAGGCACTGGCCCGACCGTACGTCGAGTTCGTCCACCGAGACGACCGCGCGCGAACCGAGGCAGAGAGCAGCCGCATTCGCGAAGGAGCGAAGACCGTCTCGTTCGAGAATCGCTACCTCTGCAAGGACGGCTCGCAGCGATGGATCGAATGGACGGCGACTCCCGTGCAGCAAGAGCGGCAGACCTACGCGGTGGGCCGCGACGTGACGCAGAGGCGGCAGGCCGAGGCGGACCTGGTCGAGGCGGAGGAGCGAAACCGGCTGCTCGCCGAGGAGCAGGCCGCGCTCCGCCGTGTGGCGACGCTCGTCGCAAGCGGTTCGCCGCCGACGGAGGTCTTTGCGGCCGTCGCAGAGGAGGTGGGGCGGCTCGTGGCGGCCGATCGGGCGGTCGTGTCGCGGTACGAGACGGACGACAGCGTGACGCTCCTCGCCGGCTGGGCGCCGAGCGGTGAGGCGTTGCCCGTGCACGTGCGCCAACCGATCCGGGAAGACAGCATGAGCAACCTCGTACGGACGACCGGTCGGGCCGTCCGCATCGACGGGGATACCGACGGCGTTCCCGGCCGGGTCGGCAACCGCTCCGCCGTCGGAGTCCCGATTACAGTCAGGGGTCGGCTGTGGGGACTCGTGACCGTCGGCTCCGCCAGCGGCGAGCCGTCGCCGCCGGGCACGGAAGAGCGTCTGGCGAAGTTCACCGAGCTCGTCGCAACTGCGATCGCGAATGCGCAGGCGCAGGCAGAGCTGACGACCTCGCGCGCACGCATCGTTGCGACCGCCGACGAGACGAGACGCAGGATCGAGCGCGATCTGCACGACGGCGCGCAGCAACGGCTCGTTTCGCTCGCGCTGCGTCTACGCGCCGCCCAGGTCGTCATGCCGTCGGATCTCGTCGAGCTCAACGAGGAACTGGACGTCGTCGCGCGCGGGCTCGACCGCGCGCTGGACGAGCTGCGCGAGTTCGCGCACGGGATCCACCCCCCGAGCCTCGCCGAGGGAGGTCTAGAGTTTGCGTTGCGCTCGCTCGCGGGGCGCTCGGCCGTTCCTGTCCAGCTCGACATCCGCATCGACGGGCGACCGCCGGAAGCGATCGAGATCGGCGCCTACTACGTCGTCTCGGAGGCGCTGGCGAACGCGGTGAAACACGCCAGGGCGTCCCTCGTCGCCGTCGAGGTCGCCGACGACGACGGCGTCCTGCGAGTCTGCGTCCGCGACGACGGCGTCGGAGGCGCTGACCCGACCCGGGGCTCAGGCATCGTGGGACTCCGCGACCGCGTCGAAGCGATGGGCGGAAGCTTCGACGTCGAAAGCCCAGTCGGCGCTGGAACGGCCG
>Ga0335085_10006404_pt1 | contig 18582 bp, 8 predicted proteins | sample Lox_Sample_45_FD_206712 | JGI IMG/M metagenome (GOLD analysis project Ga0335085, IMG submission 206712) | Soil microbial communities from Loxahatchee National Wildlife Refuge, Florida, United States - Lox_Sample_4.5 | ecosystem: Environmental > Terrestrial > Soil > Wetlands | place: USA: Florida...
GCTGTGGAGAAGGACTATTCCACCGCGGAGCTGGAATACGCCGCGCATATGTTCCCGATGAGGGAAATCTTCGACCCGTTCGAATGGTTCCAGGGTTACTCGGAGCACTGGGACTACGCTAGGGACCTGCTCAGGCAGAAGGACCGCTTCCATAGCGAAGTGGTCAACCAGTTCGGCAAATACCAGGTGCCGGTGATCGAGCTGGGCTCGTCGACGCCGCGGGAAGCCGTCTGCCAGGTATTCGAGAAGGTCAATACGGGTGGTGTTACGCTCACGGTCTTCGAGCTGCTTACTGCGACGTACGCAGTAGACGAGTTCGACCTGCGCCGTGATTGGGAAAAACGCCGCAAGTCCTGGAGCGGCCAACAGTACCGGGTGCTGCACGAGGTAGCCAATACGGATTTCCTCCAGGCGATCACGCTGCTACATACCCGACAGACTCGCGAGACCTACCTCGCTGGCCATCCTGATGACGATCGGGCTCCACGAGTAGGGTGCCGACGCGCCGACATCCTCAAGCTGCCGCTGGACGCATATCTGCGGTGGGCGGATCCCCTCACCGAGGGATTCAAGGCGGCGGCTAGGTTCCTCCACGAGCAGTACATGTTCGATACCAAGTTCCTGCCCTACGGCACCCAGGTGATCCCGCTGTCCGCCATCCTCACAGTGCTTGCCAGTCAGGAAGCCAACACGCTCGGGGCCAGGCAGAAGCTGGCGCGCTGGCTATGGTGCGGGGTATTCGGCGAGCTATACGGCGGTACCACCGAGACCCGGTTCGCCCGTGACCTGCCCGAAATGGTCGCGTGGATCCGCGGTGCCGAAACTGAGCCTCGAACTGTGCAGGAAGCTCAGTTTGCTCCCGGTCGGCTGGACACCCTGCGCACCCGCGGCTCGGCTGCGTATAAGGGAATTTACGCGCTCCTGATGCAGAACCAGGCGACCGACTGGCGCTCCGGCGAGCCGATCAATGTGACGCAGTACTTCGACCAGGCGATCGATATCCATCACATCTTCCCGAGGGCATGGTGCGAGAAGCAGGGGATCCCGCCGGCCGTTTACAACACGATCCTGGACAAGACGCCGCTGACCGCACAGACCAACCGAATCATTCAGGGCCGAGCACCTTCGCTTTACTTGCCCGCCCTGGCCCGGAACGCCGACGCGCCGCTGGACGCTGTTGAGCGGCATGTGGCCAGCCACGCCGCCGATCCGGCATTCATGTTCAAAGACGACTTCGAGGGCTTCATCGCTGACCGCCGTGGTCGCCTTTTGGGGATGATCGGTGACGCCATGGGTAAGCGCATCGAAGGAACGCTGGGCGAGGGCATCATCGAACCCGCCGAAACGGACGAGGATCTAGACGACGCATGACCGTCGACAAGCCAGGCAGATTTGGTTGGATGTCAGCCCCAGTCACCAACCACGGTGAAGCGAGACGGCTCGGCAAGGATCTGCGCGGCGGAGTCGAGGTCAGCCATGCGAGCTGCGAGAGTCGCGGTCGCCAGACGTTCGGGCAGCGCCTCGTTGAACTTAAGGCCAGCCAGTGCCCGCTGGTCCACTTCGGGTAGGCAGAGGCGTTCGGTGGCGTCAGCCGTACCGGTCTTCCACATCTCGAGGGTCAGATCACTGCGTAGCCGCAGGCTAGCGTCGTCGAAGCGCTGGACGCTGTCGGTCAGGTGGGACAAAGTCGCGGCCAGAGTGGCATTAGCGCGGTCAGGGGTATTCACGTAAGCGGACCAACTTCGGTAACTGAACGTCATCGGAGCTGGTCGTGGGTTCAACTCACCCAAGATCGGACCTTCCCAGGGAAAACCTCTGAGCTGGGCAAGTCCGGTCAGATGAATACCCCTCAGCGCGGTAACCAGCCCAGGTCCACCAGCGGACGTCCTCATTGGCGCGGGTAATGACGGTGCCCGCCGGGTGCACGGCGGAAAGGTACTCCTCGCGGACCTCGGCCAGGATCCGCTTGGCCCGCTGGGTCAGTGCCACTGGCGGGTCTGCCCCGAGGACGACCTCCCGGGCCGCGCGCGACAGTGCGAAGCTGGCCCCCGATACGCCAGGTGTAAGCCAGCGGGCCTTGCCCCCGCCCTCGGCAGGCTCGACGTAACAGCGGCGCCGCTTCCAGTCGATCCAGGTCACCTTCCAGCTGCGTCCGCCGAGCAGCAGCAGCCGCGGACCGTCGATCCTCTCGGTGAGCAGCATGGGATCGGTCCGCCCGACCTCCTGCCGCCCGGCCAGCACAGTGAACTGTGGCGGCGCGGTGAACACAGCCGTCATCCCCATGAAGTGCCGATGCCCGAACCGCTGCTCGGCCGAAGGCCCCACGAACAGCAGCTCGCCATCTTGATCGACGAACCCCTGATCCACCAAGTGCCGCAGGATCGGCTCGGCGCTGCGGTCGAAAGGCGCCAGCCCGTTCCACCCCTCTAGCCACAGGCGGCTGCCGATCCGGTGCTCCTGCAGGCACAGGGCCAGCAACTGCTGGGCGACGATGTGCCGCGGTTCTGGCGGCGCCACTACAGGCTCGACGTATCCCTGCCCCCACAGGTGCAGCAACCCGGCGGACCACAGCAGGGCGCCCTGGTTCAAGGCCAGGAACAAGCAGTTGCGGCGACTGCCCGGGCGACGTCCAGTCCGCCCGATGCGCTGCAGGAACGCGGCCACCGTCGGCGGGTCATTGACATGGATGAGCCGGTCCAGGTCGCCCACGTCGACGCCAAGCTCCAGCGTCGAGGTGGCCACGATCACACAGTCCCTCGCCTCGGCAAACGCGTGCTCGGCCCGGCGCCGCTCGTCGAGAGGTAGGGAGGCATGCGACAGGAACGTCGTGACTCCCCGATCGCGCAGGGTGGCGCCGATCTCCTCGACCAGCTGCCGGGAGTCGCAGAACACCAGCCGCTTCTCGCCCCGGTGCAGCGACGCGATCACCGTCGCGGCGTTGCTTACCGACCCCACGTAATCCAGCTCGACATCCCCGGGCGGTACCGCCAAGCCCGGGCCGGGCGCGAGACCGACGCCGGGAGCCACCACCACGCCGGGACCCTGCCCGCGGCCCGATCCCTGCAACCAGCCCAGCAGCTCGTCCGGGTTCCCGACCGTAGCCGACAGACCGATCCGCTGGATGGGCCGTCCCGTCACCCGGGCGAGCCGTTCCAGGACCGCTAGCAGATGCCAGCCGCGGTCGTCACCGGCGAACGCGTGCACCTCGTCCACCACGATCGCCCGCAGCCCGGAGAACAGCACCCCGTGCTCCACCTTGAGGCTGATCAGCATGGCTTCCAGCGACTCCGGCGTGGTCAGCAGCATGTCCGGCGGGTCGCGCAGCAGCCGCTGCCGCGCCGATGCGCCCACGTCGCCATGCCAGATCGCGGCGCGGCGACCCAGCCAGCTGGCGTAGGTCTCCAGCCGGGGCAGCAGGTTATTCAGCAGTGCCTTCAGCGGGCAGACGTAGATGACCGACAGGCCAGACCATCGCCGCGTGTCCATTGCGGTCAGCAGTGGGAACACCGCCGCCTCGGTCTTGCCGCCCGCCGTGGGCGCCAGCAGCAGCGCGTCGGTCCCGTCGAGGACCGGCCCGGCTGCCTCCTCCTGCAGGGCCCGCAGCGACGGCCAGCCCAGCGTGTTCACGATGTGATGCACCACGACCGGGTGCAAGCGGTCCAGTGCGGAGCTCACGGCAGGTCGAGGTCGATGTCGTCGGCATGGGCCGCGGGCGGCGCGGCCAGTGCGTTGCGTTCCACCTCGGACAGCTCGTCCGGTACGAGGGTCAGCGCGTAGTGGCGGCGCGGGTCGAAGTCGGCGAACTGGTCGACCCGGTCCAGGACGTCGGTGACCAGCTTCTTGAGGAACACCCGCGGCGCGACCCCGACCTTCCCGCCCAGGGACCCGGTCACAGCGTCGGCGAGCTCCCCGACGTAGCCGTCATCGACGGTCTTCACGATCCGGTCCGGCTCATCCGCCCCGGCCGCGTACAGGTCGCGCACCTTCGCACCCAAGGTCAGCAGCGCGTCCCGGTCGAAGCCGGGCAGCCGGACCTGCACCGCGCGCGGGTTGTCGAACCTCGGGTCGGTGGAGAAGTCGGTAGCCAGCCGCTGCGCGAGCGGTGCCAGCCGCGGCACGCCGCTGGGACCGTCGTAGAACGCCGGCGTCCCGGTGATGACGAGGAACAGCCCGGGGTAGCGCCCGGCGTCGTTTCCGCGGAAACGCCGCCCGCGTGGTCGGCCTGCCACAGGTCGAGCCGCTGGAACCGGTCATCGACCGGGTACACCAGGCCGACGCCGAGCTCGCTGTCGACAATGTCCCTCGGGCGCAGCAGCCGGTCATTGGCCAGCCGCGACATAATCCGGAACTCGTGCGCGGCGACCTGGCGGATCTTGGCCCGTTCGGTCGTGGTCGCGCCCGGCGGAGTGACCAGGAACCGGATCCGGCCCCGGTCGGTGGTGGCCACCCGGTGGAACGCTGGCCAATCCTGCCAGCCCTCACCCTCGCCGCCCGTCTCCTGGGCAAAGCGGATCAGATCGTCCCGCAGCTTGCTGGCCAGCCGCTGCGCCTTACGCCGAGCGAGCTTCAGCGGCGAGTCCTCGGCCCGGTGACCGTCACGCCGCCAGGTCAGGTCATCCCCCCGCAACGTACCCGAGTAGTACTTCAGCTCAACCAGGTGCAGGCGGCGCCTGCCCAGCACCAGCAGGTCGACCTCGTGCCACTTGCCGTGCCCGTCGCGGAACTCGAAATTCGACCACGCGCGGAAGGGCGTTCGCAGGCAACAGAGATCGGACGAGGCTGAGCCCCTCAGCCTCATGGGTGAACTGAGACGGGGTTACCTCGATCCAGCGCTGAACGCGTTGCGCCACGATCTCGTCCCCTCCATGCTCCTGCAATGCTAATCCGTCGCGTGGCGGACCCCAAGGGATCATCTTGCCAGTAGTCCTCCTCTAGCGTGCAGGATGTGCAGTGGGCAACGCAGAACCTAGGGGTTTGTTCGTTGCGGCCTGCTAACTTACGCCTGCTCGAGCAAGAAACTCCAGGCACTGGCCGCCCGCATCGCCCAACGCACCGTATCCACAAGCATTTCGTAGCCCCGCTATGAATGATCATGCGAAGAACATGCCGGGAGTAACCTCGTCATGTGGCCGAGCTTGCTGACTATCTGGATCTGACGGTCAGTCGGGCGCGTCCGCAATTTCGCGAGCTCAAACTTCGGAGCTTCGTCTCGTCCGGCAGGCAAGCCGTATTCCTCCCGGTCGAGACGCTGCTCTGCCTGGCCGTGTCTTTCCTGGTCAACCACCGCCGCTTCGGTGGCTCGACCGCACACCTGGCTCCGGAACCGATCCCCTCCCTGGCCCGCCTCTTCTCCCGCCCGCCCTCGAGCATCCTGGCCAAGATGGCCAACCTCGACGGCTCCCGGTCGCACGGTGGCAAGTGGGACATCCTAGCCGGTGCCATGCTCCGCGATGAGCCAACGCACTTCACCCACATCTATCGCACGCTGATGACCGCGGCCCGGGCTGAAGGCATTGGCGCCGAACGTCTGCCCGACTTCCTCGGACTCGAGCATGACGGCGAGTTCGACCTCCTCGGCCAGGACGAACTCGGCCCATCGGCCCTGGAGAATGCCTTCAAGGACCAGATCGCCAAGGCCGCCGCCGAAGGTACCTGGACCGAGCAGCAGACCGAGCGCATCCTACTGGCTGCGGCTCGGGTGGGGCAGCATGTGTTCGCCCTGAATGTGCTGGCCAACTGCGGAGGGCGGTGCGTGTTCTGCGGGTTGAACCCGGGATCGTTTGGTGCCAAGCGCATGCTCGTAGCGGGGCATATCAAGCCATGGAAGGACAGCACGTCTGCCGAGCGCCTGGATCTCCGCAACGGCCTGGCCGCTTGCCCCAGCCACGACGTGGCCTTCGACACCGGCCTGGTCACCGTGGATGCAAGTCTTCAGGTCCACGTCTCCGGAGTGCTGAGCGCCGCGGTCCGCGCGGATCCTCTCACCCGGCAGTACTACGGGCGCCCGCCGCTACTCGACACGATCCTGCTCCCAGACCAGGCCCAGCTGCCTGGTCGCAAGTATCTCGACTGGCACAGGACCAACATCTTCGATGCCTGACTGGTAATCTGGTCAGTGCTGACGAATTCATGATCATTTTCGGTATCCGGCACTATTGTGGTACCGCAGGCGATCGGCGATTCCCATTTAAATGCCCCGATGCGCTGTTCGAGTCCCTGCCCTTGCGTCGAATGATCTAACATGTCCCTTGGGCTGCCAGCTCGGGACAGCTGGCCAGGGAGGGTGTAGCCAGTGGCGCGCCTGGCGATCGCGAGGGAATTTCTCGCAGAATACGCAAAGCTGGACAAGAACACGCGAAGTGCGGTCGATACGGCGATCGCCGAGTTCGCCCGGCAAACCCACACCAGGTCGTTCCTGGAGACGCCGCCTGACAGTCGGGATAGCCGCATCCGCACGATCGGAATCGACGGCATCTGGCGCGGCGTCGTGCTCGCTCCGGACAATGGCGACACATATTGCCTGCTCACCGTCTTGCCGCACGAAAAGGCGAATGATTTCGCCGCCAGCCTCCGGTTCGGCGCCGCACGGGCGGCCGGGGCGCTCGAGGTCCGGGACGAGGAGGACCTGCGCCTGATCCTGGCCCACCCGTTCGCCGCGTGGCGCGCGTTCTTGCATCCGAGCCAGCACGAGATTGCCTACCGCGTGAGCTACTCCGGGTCGGCCCAGGTCACCGGCGGGCCCGGCACCGGCAAGACGGTGACCGTGCTGCACCGCGCGGCTTTCCTGGCCGAACGCGCCGGACAGCCCAGGCTCCCGGGCCCCGTCCTGCTGACCACGTTCAACGGCAACCTGGCCGAATCACTTCACGCCCAGCTCGACCTGCTGATCCGCGACGCCGGGGTGCGCGACCGGATCGAGGTGCTCAACGTAGACCGCCTGGCCTATCGCGTGGTCAAGCAGGCCCGCGGCACGCCGGTCCTCGCCGACGAGCGAGAGCTGCGAGTCCGCTGGGCACAGGCCGCCGCGAACGCCGGCCTCGACCTGACTCCGGCGTTCCTGAAGAACGAGTGGGAGCAGGTCATCCTGGCCCAGGACCTGCACGCCGAGGCGGCCTACCTGACCTGTTTGCGCACCGGCCGGGGGCGCCCGCTCACCAAGGCCCAGCGCAGCCAGGTCTGGCAGGTTGCCCAGCAGGTCATGACCGAGCTCGCCGCAGCCGGGCAGTCCACCCACTTCCAGCTGGCCAACGAGGCCACCCAGCTGCTCCGCCAGCCGGGAGCACCGCGCTACCGGCACATCCTGGTGGACGAGGCCCAGGACCTGCACCCGGCCCAGTGGCGGCTGCTCCGCGCGGCCGTCGATCCCGGCCCTGACGACCTGTTCATCGCGGCCGACCCGCACCAGCGTATCTACGGCAACCGGGTCTCCCTCGCCAGCATGCGGATCAGCGTCCGGGGGCGGAGCCGCCGTCTGTCGCTGAACTACCGGACCACCCAGGAGATCCTGGCCTGGGCGCTGCCGCTGCTCGGCACCGACCCGGTGACCGGCCTGGATGGCGAGGCGGACTCACTGCTCGGCTACCGCTCGCCCATGCACGGCCCGCGCCCGCAGACATGGCAGGCGGCCAGCCGGACCGGGGAGTTCGGCCTTCTTACCGAACGGGTGGGCTCGTGGCTTTCGGCCGGCCTCGAGCCTCATGCCATCGGCGTGACCGCCCGGTCCGCCGCCTTGGTCCGCGAGGCGCGGGAGGCGCTAGAGGCCGCCGGCATCGCCACCGCCTCGCTGAGCGGAGGGAGCCACGCCCCGGCCGTCCGGACCGGCACGATGCACGCCATGAAGGGCCTGGAATTCCAGGCCGTCGCCGTCATCGGCGTGGAGCAGGGCCTGGTCCCGGAACCGGGCACCATCACCCCTGAGACCGAGGACCCCCTTGCGTACGCCCAGGACCTGCAGCGGGAACGCTGCGTCCTGTTCGTCGCCTGCACCAGGGCCCGGGACCACCTTCACGTCTCCGGCACCGGCGAGCCGAGCCCGTTCCTGCCGCCCGGCGCGGTCGAGCCGACCCCGCCCCCGCCCTCGGTCCCCGCCCCGGCCCCGCGCACGGTGAGCAAACGGGAACTGCTGCGCCTGCGCGAGGAGGCATGGGAGCCGCGGCTGCGGAGCGCGTCCTTGGTCGCGGAGGTCGATCTCCGCCCTGAGCACACCGAGCAGGTCGCGACAATTCTAGGCCGCCTCTACGCGGAGCTGCAGGATCCCCGGGCCGAAGGGGAGGCGTTCCTGCTCCAGTGGCCGGCCTGCCTGGCCGCGGCCATGGCAGGCGTGGCGGCTACCAAGTATCGCGGCGGAGTCTTCTGGCCGCAGCTGTGGGAGACCGCAGGCTATCACGGCACGTCACAGGACCAGGGCAGCTGGGGCCGAGCCTTCAACCGGGCCATCGACCGCCTAGGCATGGCAACGTTCCCTGACCTTCCGCTGCATTTCGTCGGGCCTATTTTGATGCACGCCGGCCTGCCCACCTACTGCCTGGGCGACTACTTCCGGCTGTTGCTGGCCCGACGCCGACTTGACCCCGGGCTCGACGCAGAAAGCTTCCTGGCCTGGGCGACGGCTCCGGGACGGGACCTGCGCCTGACGGAGCTGGACGTTCCTGCCAGGCGGTTCCTCACCCACGGCGAGGACTACGCCCTCGACGTGGTCGACCGCTGCCTGGACTTGCTGGACCGCCTGTCCGATCCCGATCCCGATTTGGATGGCGTCCGGCTTCCAGTACGTATCGTCGAGGCCGCGCGCCAGGAAGCTGCGGCGCAAGGCCTCGATCGGCCGGCGGCCCGGCGAAGCGGGACCGCTACGCACAAATCTGCTCCGCGCCCTCGGATCGCCCTCGACCCCTACGGGATGGGCGTCCAGGTGATCCTGCCCGCCGTCGGCGAGACGCCCGACGGGGTCGCCACCTGGCGGGTGACCGCCGACGGCGATCCTGTCATGGTCCGCAGCCGCGCCCAGTGGGTCGGGTCCGCCGAGGCCGCCCCGCAAACGGCTCACCCGCTGACCCGCCCGGTACGCGCCGTTCAGGTCGCGCTGATCGGGTGGGACCACGTGAGCGAGCTGGATGTCGTCCAGTCCTCGGACCCGGTCCTGTTCTTCGCCGAAGACGGCAGGCGTCTCCCGGCGCACCTGCCCTTGCCTCCGGACCACGTCTGGCTGCTGCGTCCCGCCGATCGTGAACTCACCATCACCGGCGAGCTGCGGGTGATCACCGAGACGCCGGTGCCCTTCGGCTGGGAGGGCTGGCACCTGCAGCTCGCCTCGCTCGAGAAAGCCAGCTCCGTGTCACTGGCGGGCGGCCCTCGGCACGTCGTGCAGGGGCACGCTCGCCCCCGCCTCCTTCTCGGCGAGCCACTCGACGGGGTGACCACTCCCTACGGCTCACCCGTCTACCCTGAGCCGCCGCGGCTGTGGCTGCCCGACACCCCCGGCTCGGTGATCAGCTGGCACGCTGATGTCCGGTCGGCCACCGGCGGCGGCGCCCTCATCGCCAGGGAGATCGGCCAGGCCGGAATAGTGGATCTCTGGGCGGGCGTGCCGAGGCCCATCCTGGGCGCGTTCGACATCACGGTGCGCGGGCCGCTGGGCCGCGGGATGCGCCGGACGGTCTTCATCGCCGAAAGCATCTCAGTCAGCTACCGACCCGCCGTACGGGCTCTGCGGATGAGCGGCCTGGAGGCAGGCTACGCCGAGCTGCGAGCCCCGATCGGGGCGGCGGCTGACCCGACCCGTCTCAGCTTCGACCTGTCCGACCGGGCTCGCATCGCGGAGCTGCGGGCCGGTGATGAGACCGAGCCGGTCGTGATCACGCCGCCGCACGTCGACCTGCTATGTGCCGACGCGGGCGCGACCACGTGGACCGCCGCGCCGATCCACGCGGCCACCGAGGCCGTGGCGGACCTCGGCCGCCTGCTCGTGCGTGCGCCCGGGACCGTCGTCAAGGCCGATCTCGAGGTGTGGGCCGGGTCCCAGCGGGTCCAGGTGATCCCGCCCAGCGGCCAGCAGGTGCCCGGTCTGACCGGCTACGAGCTGGCCCGGGCCGCCGAGACCATCGCTCATCACGGCCGCGCCGAGCTCTTTTTGCCCTGGTCCCAAGGCGCCATGCCGGTGGGCCTAGTGCGGCCCCGGCGACTGGCCGCCGGCGCCGAGGTCAGCTCCGGTCAGCTCAGGATCCGCGACTGCGCGCAGATCGAGGGGTTGACCGCTGCCCTGTACCTGGTCCGCGCGCCGTGGCGCGCACCGGTCATCGTGCCCGTTCTCGCGGACGGCGTGGTCGAGCTTCCGGCCGATGCCCGTGACTCGGGCCCTCTTCGCGTCCTGCTGCGCGTCGAGGATCCGTGGACTGTGACCGAGTGGCCCGATTGGCCCGGCCGCGGCTGTTATGCCTGCGATGCGCCCGGCATCCCGGTCGGCGCCGACCCGGAAGAGGAGGCCCTGTCCCGGTTCCTGGCCGGGGAAGCGGACCTGTCTGCGTCCTCCCGCCGGGCGGAACGCCTGTGGCGGCTGATCTACCTGGCCGATGACCTCATCGGCGCCGGCGCCCCGGCCAGCCTGCGTGAGCGCTGCTCGGCGGTCCTGCGTGACCAGCCTGTCATGGCCCTGACCGGGTTTCTCGACGCCGGGCTCGACGCCGGTGCCTGCGTGGCCGGACTGATCAGCAGCGGGCTGGCTGCCGCATGGCCGGTGGCCACGGAGGATGTCCGAGCGGCAGAACGGCTGTGGGGCATGGTCCCAGCGGCCGCCGCGGTGCTATGCAGCCGTCTGCTCGCCGAGCCGCCGGGCCCGAGCCGGGACTGCTCAGCCGATCTCCTCGACGCGGCCCTGGTCCAGTGTGGGCCGAACCTGGCGGTCGTCCTCGAGGGCGATCGTGACCGGTACGCCCAGGTCGGCCAGTTCGGGCCGGACGCCGAGCGGATGGCCGTCCTGTCTGCCGAGCAGGTGGAGGCGGTCTGGCAGGCCGCCGCCGTGGTCCCGCAGGCGCTGCTCGACGCGGACACCCGCGCCGTCGCCGCCCGGCAGATGTTCGACGCCCGCCGGTCAGCCGAACTGGCCCGGGCCGCGCGCGAGGCCGCCTCGATCGTCCGCTCCGCAGAACGCCTCGTGGCCGCTTCCCCGTACCGGGCCGCCCTGGCCCAGATCGCGGCGCGCCGCCACCCTGACGGGAAGGGCAGCTGGCTCGCGCTGCCCGCCATGTCCGCGTCGCTAGCCCTGGTCGCCCGCATCGCGGCGCGCGGCGACGAAGCCTGCCGCTCCTTCGAACGCGGCTGGCGGGATTGCTGGGCTGGCCTCGCCCGGCAGGCGCCCGACCTGGTCGGCATCGACCTGGTGCTGGCCGAAGCCCTTATTGCCGGAACGGATCGCACCCGTCTCGCAGAGGAAACGTCATGACGTCGACCTTCGACCCACTCGCGACCAGCAACCTGATCATCGAGGGCTACCAGCGGTACCTCAAGTCCCTGCTGCCGGTGCGCGATGCGCGCATCGCCTCGGCCCTGGAGAGCGAGATATCGCGGAGCCTGCTCACCAAGGGACCGCTGCTGGAGTCCTCGCCGCCGTACGAGCACGGTACGTCCCTAGCCGGCCTCATCGCCCGTGGCGTCCTGGACCCTGCCTTCCACCGCATGGCCAGCGACAAGCTGCCGATGAACCGGCCGCTCTACCTTCATCAGGAGCTGGCCATCCGCAAGGTCGCGGCCGGGCGCAACATCGTCGTAGCCTCGGGTACCGGGTCCGGCAAGACCGAGAGCTTTCTACTGCCGATCCTGAACGCGCTTTCCGCCGAACATGCCCGCGGGGAGCTGGGGCCGGGTGTCCGCGCCCTACTGCTGTATCCCATGAACGCCCTGGCCAACGACCAGGTCAAGCGGCTCAGGCAGCTACTCGCGCACGTCACGCACATCACCTTCGGCCGGTATGTGGGCGACACCCCCTGGACGGCCCCGGAGGCAGCGGAAAAGTTCGCCCTGCTGAATCCAGGCGAACCCCGACTGCCCAACGAGCTCCTGAGCCGGGCCGAGATGCGCGAGAGGCCACCGCACCTCCTCCTGACCAACTACGCCATGCTCGAGTACCTGCTGCTGCGCCCGTCCGACATCGACCTGTTCGAGGGACCGCACGGGGGACACTGGAGCTTCATCGTCGTAGACGAGGCTCATGTCTACGACGGCGCGAAGGCAGCGGAGCTAGCCATGCTGCTCCGTCGGCTGCGCGACCGGGTCGCCGGAGGGCAGCCCTTGCAGTGCATCGCCACGAGCGCGACCGTAGGCGATGACCCCAGTATGGTGACCAACTTCGCGAAGCAGTTGTTCGATGCTGACTTCGAGTGGGTGTCAGGTGATGAGTCCCGGCAGGATCTGGTTAAGGCGACCAGGCGAGAAATGCCAGAAGGCCCGTTCTGGGGGCCGCTGGATCCGGGCGACTACCTTTCCGTCGCCCGCGCTGATGACCCGGCGGCCGAGCTCCTGCACCTTGCCCGGGCTCGCGGTGCGGCCGTTCACGGCGATGCGGCGGTTACCTTCGCTCATGAGCGCCGCATCGCGGACCTGAGAGCATTGCTAGCCGCTCGCCCGCGCCTGTTCACCGAACTTGCCGCCGAGCTGTTCACCCCGGACGTCGACCGGGACCAGGCCCTCGCCGCCCTGGTCACAGCCGGAACTCGGCTGCGCGACAGCACGGGTTCAGCCGTCCTCCCGGCTCGCTACCATCTGTTTGCCCGGGCCAGCGAGGGAGCCTACACCTGCCTGTCCAAGGCGGGTCCCCACGTTTCCCTCGCCCGCCGGGAGACTTGCGCAACCTGCTCAGCCGCCATGTTCGAGTTCGCCGCCTGTAAGCGCTGCGGCGCCGTCTACCTGTCTGGTTCGGTCCGGCACACCGCGGACGGGCTGGTCTTCGGGCCGCAGCAGCGTCCCGCGGAGCGCCGGATCTGGCTTCTGCTCGGCGACGCACCAGCGGTCGTCGACGAGGATGACGAGACGCTCGAGGAAGCTAGCCGCTCTCTCGACGCCAACGACGCAATCCTGTGCGCGGTCTGCGGCGCGCTGCACGCGGCTGGTACGAAGACTTGCCCGGGTGTGATCTGCGGAGGAGCTCTGCTGTGGCCGGTGCGTCGGCTTTCCACCGCCCAGGACACCGTCTCGGGCTGTCTGGCATGCGGGGCGCGAGGCGCCGCTATGGTTCGGCAATTCGAGACCGGCGGAGACGCCGCCGCCTCCGTGATCACTACCGCTCTCTACCAGGCGCTTCCCGCCGCCGATGACGAAGTGGAGGCTGACCAGCCCGGACAGGGCCGCAAGCTGCTGCTGTTCAGCGACAGCCGTCAGGCGGCCGCCTTCTTCGCGCCTTACCTGGAAACGAGCTACCAGACCATCCAGCACCGGCGTCTCATCCTCGAAGCGCTATCCCGGGCCGCTGACGATGAGGCCGCCCAGGTCGATGACGTCGCCTACCACCTGGTGCGAGCCGCCGACGCCGCGCATATTTTCCAGCGGCGCCTCTCCAAGCAGGAGCGGCAGCGGCAGACCGCCTTGTGGCTGATGACGGAGATCGTCAGCACCGACGACCGCCAGTCCCTGGAGGGTCAGGGCCTCATCCGCGTCGAGCTCGGTCGCGAGCCCGGCTGGCGACTTCCGCCTGCCCTGGCCACGCTCGGGCTGAGCGACCAGGAATCGTGGGACCTGCTCGGAGAACTCACGCGGAGCCTGCGACAGCAAGGCGCTGTCACGATGCCCGAAGAAGTGGATCCCCGCGACGAGCAATTCGATCCGCGACGCGGCCCGATCTACGTGCGTGCCGAGGCGGCCGAGCCCAAACGCAAGGTTCTCAGCTGGCTGCCGACACGTGGGATCAACAGGCGAGTCGACTATATGGCCCGGCTGCTGAAGGCTCTCGACAGTTCCGCCGATCCCCGTACCGTGCTCTCCGGATGCTGGCGCTACCTGAAAGATCTCACGGACGGCTGGCTGGCCAGCACATCCGACGGACGGCTCGGCCTCGTCTATCAGGTCGACCACACCTGGCTGCGGCTTTCTCCGGTCGGCCCAGCCGACAGGATGTACCGCTGCCAGCAATGCCGCCGCCTGGCCTCGGTGTCGCTCCGGGGTGTCTGCACCACCATGAGCTGCACAGGAGCCCTGGACGAGTACACGGTGCCGGAATTCGGCCAGGAGGACGGGCACTACCGGCATCTCTACCGCTCGCTCAACCCGGTCCCGCTCAGCGCGAGCGAACATACCGGCCAGCTGACCAGCATGGAAGCAGCGGACATCCAGCAGCGCTTCATCCGCGGCGAGATCAACGCCCTGTCCTGCTCCACCACCTTCGAGCTGGGCGTGGACGTCGGCGAGCTCCAGTCCGTGGTGCTCAGGAACATGCCACCCACCACGGCGAACTACGTGCAGCGGGCGGGCCGGGCCGGGCGGCGTACCGAGTCGGCGGCCCTGGTCGTGACCTATGCGCAGCGCCGGTCCCACGATCTGTCCCGGTACCAGGACCCAGCGGCCATGGTGGCCGGTGAGGTGCGCGCCCCATACGTGCCGCTGGCCAACGAGCGCATCGACCGGCGGCACGCCCATTCCGTGGCCATGGCCGCCTTCTTCCGGCACTACAAGAACCTCACCGGCGAAGAATGGCGCTATGCGGGAGAATTCTTCCTGCCAGGTCCCGGGAACACGCCCCCACCGTGCCAGCGAGTGCGGGTCTTCCTGACCCCGGTGCCGGACGACGTCCGGCGCTCGCTGTCCCGAATCCTGCCTGGATCAGTACAGGCGGAAATCGGCCTGGATACCTCGGCCTGGGTAGGCGAACTCGCCGACTTGCTCGAGCGCATCCGGATTGAGCTCACCACGGACGTCGCCGCCTTCGAGGAGCGCCGCCTGCAAGCCGTGAACGATCGCAAGGGGTTCTTGGTCGACCGCTACGAGAAGACCGTCAACACGCTGACGAAACGGACCCTGCTCAACTTCCTGGCGAATCGGAACGTGCTGCCCAAGTACGGCTTCCCCACGGATACCGTCGAGCTCAGAACGCAATACGCCGATAGCCGGGTAGGGAGCAGGCTCGACCTGTCACGGGACCTGTCCTCGGCTATCTATGAATTCGCTCCCGGCGCCGAACTCGTAGCCGGAGGGCTCCAGTGGACCTCCGGAGGTGTATACCGGCTGCCCGACCGTGAGCTTGTGGGCAAGTACTACGCCGTATGTGCAGCTTGTGGAGGGTACCGCGAGGGTGATGAACCCCTTGATCCGATCTGTCCTTCGTGTGGTGTGCAGCAGACTGGTGTTCCGCGTCGCTATTGCGTGCCTGAATTTGGCTTTGTAGCGAAGCGGGATACCAAGCGTCCCGGTATGTCGCCGCCTCGGCGAAGCTGGAACGGCGCGACCTATGTCCTGTCCCTGCCCTCGGAAGTCGAAGAGGCCACTTGGCCGCTGGCCAACGGCGGGACCGCCACGACCCGCGCGGTCTCGCGAGGGCAGCTCATCGCGGTCTCGGAAGGCCCGAACAGGGCCGGCTATCTGATTTGCGATTGGTGCGGCTGGGGAACTCCTGTCGGGAGCAAGGTACCTGCGAAGCACCCGCACCTGCTACGCGACAAGGAATGCGCAGGCCACCTCCAGCCCCGGGCCCTGGCCCACCACTACGAGACGGACATCCTCGCCATCTCGTTCGATGCCCTGGCCGTACCCTTCGCGGCCAAAGACCAGTGGAGGTCAACCCTGTACGCTCTGCTCGAAGGAGTGTCTGAGCGGCTGCAGATAAGCCGAGACGATATCGACGGCACCTTGTACCCGATGCCAGGAGGACAGACCTCGCTGGTCATCTTCGATACGGTTCCCGGCGGGGCCGGCAGCGCCATCCGCATCGCCCGTTCGTTCGGCGACGTGCTTGACGCGGCACTGACGCGCGTTGCGGGCTGCGACTGCGGCGAAGAGACCTCGTGCTACGGATGCCTGCGCGGTTACCGTAACCAGCCCTTCCATGAAGAACTCCGTCGCGGTGCCGCGGTAACTTTTCTGCGCCCGCTCGTACCGGCAGGCAAGTGCCTTCCTGGCTTACAGTTTATCCAACGTGCCCATCGCGGCGCCGGTACCAGCTCGGAGCAGCACGATCGCTGCCGTCAGCGGCCACGACCTAGGCACCCGAGGTCACGGCCAGGACCCCGTCGTCGCAATCGGCCCGCTGGCCGTCCACCCGGACCGCCAGCAAAACGGCGTTGGCAGCGTGCTCATGCACGCTGTCTTGGACGCGGCCGACGCGCTCGGCGCGCCGCTGGTCGCGCTGCTCGGCGACCCGGCCCACTATCGCCGGTTCGGGTTTGAGCTCAGCGACGTTTACCAGATCACCCCGCCCAGGCCGCACTGGCAGCCACACTTCCAGGTCCGTGCCCTTGACGAGGCCGCCTGATCAGGGGCCGGAACTGGAGCTACCCCGAGACGCCTCCGTGAGCATCAGAGCGCCGTCCACGGTGGCCGTCAGCGGGATCCGCCGGTCCACCCCGGTCATCCACAGCAGCTTGCGGGTCTGCGGCCGGGCGCAGACCGCGTGCAGGCTGCCGCCGTGTTTGGCGGCCCGGCGGGCCGTCCCGACCAGCACCCCGAGTCCGGCCGAATCGATGAACGTGACCCGGTTCAGGTCCACGATCAGCGTCCCGCCGCTGTCCGCCAGCTCGAACAAGCGCACCTGCAGCTGGGGCACAGTCGAAATGTCAATCTCCCCGGTGACTGCCGCGATCACGACGCCGCGTTCGCTGCGCACCGTGATGGTCAGAGCGCCACCCATGACCAGAGCCTCCTGATACACGCCGGGTCCGGCTGCCCCCACTGCCCGCCAGCATGTCGGTCATGCCAGTTCCGGGCAGGAAGCTTGCCGGATAACGAGTCAACCCGGCCCGTTCGGCACTCATGGCGCCGGAGAGCCTCAGCGGCGTGCGGACATTGCCCGGCTACGGCGCAGCTCAGCCCCGAGGGCACGAGCACGATCCGGCCGAACACCTCTCCGGCTTCCATCTTCTGGTGAGCCAGCACGGCCTGCTCCAACGGCAGCACCGGGGCACCACCATCTGCAGCTCGCCTCAGGTCCGGGTGAGGACCCGGGGCCCGAGTTGGCGGGCGAGCTCGAGGGCGAGCTCGACAGCCAGCCGACGATCGCCGGGGCGATAGCCGAGGAGCTCGGTCGCTCGCGCGACTCGTTGCAGGACGGTGTTGCGGTGGGTGTGGAGGCGGGTGGCGGCGCGGGGGGCGTTCTCGGCTTCGTCCAGGTACACACGCAGGGTCTCGCGCAGGCGGGCGGCGCTGGGTGTGCCGGCGGCGAGCGGGCCCAAGGTAGTGGCGACGAACTCGGCGGCGCGGTCCCGGTCCTGGGCGGCCAGGGCCGTGACCTCGAGGTCCTGGTAGAGCGCGAGGCGTTCGCCGCCCGGGTGCCCGGCGAGCAGCCGCTGGATGGCCAGCGCGGCGGCGTGCGACCGGCGGAAGCCGGTGATGCCAGCTCCGGTGGGGCCGGCGGCGACCCGGACGTGGGGGTGCACCTGGGTGATCGCGGCGCGCAGCGCGTCGGGCGGAGGGTCCGAGCCGGTGCCGAGCCACGCCCACAGCGTGGAGGTGCCGGCGGGGAGGGTGAGCGGGCGGTGTGCGCCGGCGGCGCGGGCCAGCATGGTCGCGGCGGGTTCCAGCGCGCCCTGGATGTCGCCGCCGGGTTCGGCCCACAGCACGAGCGCGGTGTGGCGGCGGGCGAGCTGGTAGCCCAGGCGTTCGCTGGCGCGCCGGCGGTCGATCGGGGCGCCGTCGAGGATCAGCCGGATGGTCTCGGTCCGCCGGGCGAGCGCACCGCCAAGCACCTCCTCGCGCTCGCGTTGCGCCTCGGCGATCACCCGGCCCATCACGTGGTCGACGTAGTCGAACACGAACTGCGAGGACGCCTCCAGCAGCTGCACGAGCTGCGGGCCGGGCGGGACGACGCGGGCGGCATAGGCCATGAAGCGCTGCCACGCGAGGTTCTGGCCGCGCCGGTAGGCCTGGAAGATCAGGTCGAGGTCGATGCCGCGCCGCACGACGGTGCGGACGACGTCCAGCGCCTCGGGCGGCACGTCTCTCGGCGGGGGCCGGCCGTCACGCCGGGCGAGCACGGTCAGGACGCGCGCGACGTTGGCGCGGTTGCTCGCTGAGACCTCCATGGCGATCGCGGCATCGGCCCTCAGCGCGGGGGCGAGCTCGAACACCGCGGCATCCATCTGGTCGCCGAGCTGGTCGAGGTCGGCCAGCATCAGTTCGGCGACGTCGCCGAGGAGCCCGGCGATCGCGGATGCCGCCGTTTCGCTGCTCATACCATGAGTGTGCCACTGCACGTTTACGGACACAAAGTGTGGGCGGCCGGACATGGCGCTGGCGGGGGTCGCGCTCCTACCGTGGAGCGCATAGCACAGCCATGCTCTCGCCGAAGGAGACCTAACGATGAGCATTGCGGCCAGCAGCGACGGCGGCCCGTCAGCTACCGATTTCGACGTGCTGATCGTGGGCGCGGGCATCTCGGGAATCGGCGCGGCCTAC
>Ga0335085_10006405_pt1 | contig 18582 bp, 11 predicted proteins | sample Lox_Sample_45_FD_206712 | JGI IMG/M metagenome (GOLD analysis project Ga0335085, IMG submission 206712) | Soil microbial communities from Loxahatchee National Wildlife Refuge, Florida, United States - Lox_Sample_4.5 | ecosystem: Environmental > Terrestrial > Soil > Wetlands | place: USA...
TGGACAGCGCGCTTCGCTACTGACGATTCAGAAGGCGGGGAATGCTTCCACGCTGGATGTTATTGCCGGCATCAAGCAGATGCTGCCGCTGATCGAGAAGACGGTTCCGCCGGACCTCAAGATCAAACCACTGGCGGACCAATCTATTTTTGTCCGTGCCTCGATCAACGGTGTGTTGAAGGAGGCGACCATTGCCGCCTGCCTCACCGGCTTAATGATTCTGGTCTTCCTGGGCAGTTGGCGCAGCACGTTGATCATTGGGGTTTCGATTCCTCTGGCCATCCTGTGCTCGATCATCACGCTGAGCGCGCTGGGCGAGACCATCAACATCATGACCCTCGGGGGCCTGGCGCTGGCGGTGGGAATTCTGGTGGACGACGCCACAGTCGAAATCGAGAACATCAACCGCAACATCGCGCAGGGCAAAGAGATCGAGCAGGCGATTCTCGATGGCGCGGCACAGATCGCGGTTCCGGCCTTCGTCTCTACGCTTGCGATTTGCATCGTGTTCGTCCCGATGTTTTTTTTGTCGGGCGTCGCGCGATACCTCTTCGTCCCTCTAGCCGAAGCCGTGGTGTTCGCCATGCTGGCGTCATACCTGCTTTCGCGAACCCTGGTCCCGACGATGGCGAAATATCTGCTGCGGGGCCACGAACAAGAGGCCGGCCATCTGGGATCGAGCAAAAACCCGCTGGTGCGCTGGCAAGTGCGATTCGAGGAGGGGTTCGAACGCTTCCGGGAAAACTATCACGGCTGGCTGGAAGGCTGCCTTGAGCACCGCAAAGCCTTTCTGATCGCCTTCGTGGTGGTGTGCGTCGGTTCGCTGGCCCTGATCATCCCCTGGCTCGGCCAGGATTTCTTTCCAGCGGTGGATAGCGGCCAGTTCAAGCTGCACTTGCGGGCGCGAACCGGAACCCGTATCGAGGAAACCGCGCGGTTGTGCGACCTGGTCGAGCAGTCGATTCGGGAGGAGATTCCGCCGAAGCAGATCGAAAGCATTATCGACAACATCGGCCTTCCCTACAGCAGCATTAACCTGTCGTACAGCAACTCTGCGCCGATTGGCCCTGGGGATGCCGACATTTTGGTCAGCCTCTCTGAAAAGCATCGGCCAACGGCCGAATATGTTCATGACCTGCGCCTGAGACTGGCGCGGGAATTTCCCGGAGTGAGCTTCGCCTTCTTGCCGGCCGACATCGTAAGTCAAATTCTGAACTTCGGCCTTCCGGCTCCGATTGACGTGCAAGTGAGGGGCTACAACCTTGAGGACAATCGGGCGTTTGCCGACAAATTGTTCGCGCAAATCCGTCATGTGCCGGGAACTGCCGATCTGCGCATTCAGCAAGCCTTTGATGAACCCTACATTCACATCAATGTCGATCGCACCAAGGCACAGCAAGTGGGCTTCAGCCAGCGCGACCTGGCGCAGAACCTGCTGATCTCTCTCAGTGGCAGTTTTCAGACCACTCCCGAATTTTGGCTGAATCCCAAGAACGGCGTCAGTTACTCGATTGCCACCCAGACTCCGCAGTACCGCTTAGACACTCTGCAGGATCTTCAGAATATTCCAGTAACGGGGAATCCTTCGGCTCCGCCGCAGATCTTCGCCGACCTGGCGTCTTTCCGGCGAGGGGTGGGGATGGGGGTCGTTTCCCATTACGACATTGCGCCCGTGATCGACATCTTTGGCGCCGTTCAAGGGCGGGATTTGGGCGGGGTGGCGGCGGACATCGACAAGATCGTCGACGGGGCGAGAAAGAACCTGCCGCGCGGCTCGGAGTTGATCGTGCGGGGACAGATCAACACCATGCGCGCAAGCTATATCGGGCTGATTGGCGGATTGGTATTCGCGGTTCTGCTCGTCTACCTGCTGATCGTGGTGAATTTTCAGTCGTGGCTGGATCCCTTCATCATCATTTCGGCGCTACCGGCGGCCCTTGCGGGCATCGCCTGGTTCCTGTTCTTGACGCGCACCACTTTGAGTGTTCCGGCCTTGACGGGATCCATTATGTGCATGGGCGTGGCCACCGCTAACAGCATTCTGGTGGTGAGCTTTGCCAAGGAGCAGATGGAAGAAGGCAAGGATGCCGTCGCCGCAGCGCTGCAAGCCGGTTTCACGCGCTTCCGGCCGGTTCTCATGACTGCTTTGGCGATGATTATCGGCATGGTGCCGATGGCGATGGGACTGGGCGAAGGCGGCGAGCAGAACGCCCCTCTGGGCCGCGCCGTCATCGGTGGTTTGATGTTCGCAACCGTGGCAACTCTATTCTTTGTCCCGGTTTTCTTCAGCGTTCTGCACGGGCTCCGCACGCGGCGCTCGGAACTTGAATCGGAAGGCTAACCGCAGTCATCAGACGTAGTTAGCCAGGAGTATGGTTTATGCGGGTGGAAGAGGAGAACAGCTTGGAGAGACCAGTCGCGGCAGATCCGGCGTACGCGGCGAAGAAACCTGTGCAGCCGAAGCCAAGACGGCGCTGGCTGTACGCTGTCTTAGCGCTGCTGATTGCGGCCATCGCGTACGTTTCCGGAGTGCTGCCGCGGGTTAGAGCGCGGGAAACCGCTCGCCAAGAAACGGCGGAGTTGGCGATCCCCTCGGTCTCAGTGGTGAAGCCCAAGGCGACCGCGCCGGCGCAGGAAATCGTTTTGCCGGCCAACGTACAGCCCTACATCAGCTCTCCTATCTTTGCTCGGACCAACGGCTATTTGAAACGCTGGTACGTGGATATTGGCGCGCACGTGAAGAAAGGCCAGTTACTCGCGGAGATTGAAACTCCCGAAGTCGACCAGCAATTGCAGCAGGCACGCGCGAACCTGGCGACCGCAGAGGCGAACCTGAACCTGGCCGAGATTACCGCCAAACGCTATCAAAACCTGCTGAAGAGCGATTCGGTGGCGCAGCAGGATACGGACAATGCCGTGGGCACCTTTAACGCGGACAAAGCGGTGGTGGCTGCCGATCAGGCCAACGTTCGGCAACTCGAACAGTTGCAAGGATTCGAGAAGGTCTACGCCCCCTTTGACGGGGTGATCACTGTTCGTAACACAGATATCGGCGCGCTCATCAACTCTGGGAGCGCGGGTGGGCCGCAGACCGCATTGTTCCAGATCGCGCAACCGGGTGTTCTGCGCGTCTACGTGAATGTTCCTGAAGCGTATTCGCAAGCGGCAAAGGTCGGACTAACTGCGGACCTGGTGTTGTCAGAATTTCCGGGAAAGCGCTTTCAGGGCAAGTTGGTGCGAACCGCCGAAGCCATCGATCCGACGACGCGGACTCTGCTGGTGGAAGTGGACGTGCCCAACCCTTCGGGCACCCTGCTGAGCGGCGCTTACGCCGAATTGCACATGAAGCTGCCGAACACCATTACGACCTTTACCCTTCCGGTAAGCACGCTGTTGTTCCGCCAGGAAGGCTTGCGCGTAGTTGCCGTGGGCGATGGGAACAAGGTCGAATTGCGAAGAATCACCCTGGGACACGACTACGGCAATGAAGTCGAAGTTATCTCTGGGCTCACAGGAAACGAATCGATCATCGTGAATCCGCCCGACTCGATTGAGCCGGGGCAAGAAGTCCGCGTGGTAGCCCCGACCATGCCGGCCAGCGCCAAGCAGGGAGGAACGGCGAATTGATGGCGAGGCGAAATCCCGAGCGCGTCCGGATTCTCGCGGCAACCCTGCTAGGGCTCGGCGTGCTGAGCGGATGCGCCGTGGGTCCGCGTTATGCGAAGCCTACCGCACCAGTTCCTCCCGCTTACAAAGAAGTACCCCCGGGATGGAAGACAGCTCAACCCAGCGATTCGATCGCCAAGGGGAAATGGTGGGAGATTTACCAGGATCCGCAACTCAATGCACTTGAAGAAAAAGTCGCCGTATCGAACCAGACACTGAAGGCTTCGGTGGCGCAGTTCGAGCAGGCGCGCGCACTCGTGCGGCAATTGCGCGCCGACTATTATCCCACGGTCACGGCCGGCGGCACCGCATCGCGAAGCCATCTGTCGCAAAACCGGCCGCTAACATCGACTTCTTCACAGCAGACCTACACCGATCTGCAAATCCCGGTCGCAGGGGTCTCGTACGAACCCGACCTCTTCGGTCGTGTTCACAAGACAGTGGAAGAGGCGCGCTCGAATGCCCAAGCCAGTGCCGGCGATGTGGAGAGCATCAGCCTGAGCTTGCATGCTGAGCTGGCGTCGGACTATTTCCAGTTGCGCACCCTCGACGCCGAGGAACAACTCCTGCGGGATACGGTGGACGCCTACCAGAAGGCGCTGGAGCTTACGCAGAATCGCTATGCCGGGGGCGTCGCTTCCGGAGTTGACGTAGCGCAGGCGCAAACCCAACTCGAAACCACCCGCGCGCAGATGATTGATCTGCAGGTGGCGCGAGCGCAATTTGAGCACGCGGTCGCGGTACTCGTGGGGGAGCCGGCGTCGACGTTCAGCCTTTCATTTGCGCCATGGAGAACTCCACCGCCGGTGATTCCCGCGGGCGTTCCCTCCGACCTGATGGAGAGGCGTCCCGATGTCGCCGCCGCCGAACGCCGAGTCGCGGCGGCCAACGCGGGTATCGGAATCGCTCGCACCGGTTACTTCCCCATATTCAACATATTCGGCTCGGGAGGATTCGAGAGCAGCACCATCACCAATTTGATCACCGGCCCCAGCGGATTCCTTTCCGCCGGAGCTTCGGCCGTGGTGACGGCCTTCGATGTCGGCAGACGGCGAGCCATCTCGGATGAGGCCAAGGCGGCCTACGATCAGAGCGTGGCGGAATATCGCCAGACTCTTCTCACGGCATTTCAGGAAGTAGAAGACAACCTGGCGGCACTGCGGATTCTGGAGCAGGAAGCCAAGACGCAAGCGGACGCCGTCGCCGCCTCGCAGCACTCGCTCGACCTCTCGACCACTCGCTACAAAGGCGGGGTCACGACTTATCTGGAGGTCACCACGGCGCAGGAGATCGCATTGTCAGATGAGCGAGTCGCGGTGGAAATTCTGTCCCGGCGAATGACGGCGAGCGTGCAGTTGATCCAGGCCCTCGGCGGAGGCTGGGACGCCGGCAATCTGAACAAAATCCAAATGACCTCGACGCCGTCTCCACTCGCGCACCCGACAACTGCTACCGAGGTCGCCGCACAGCCTTGAGGTTCGGTGTGCTCGTTTACGTAACTTTACGCTGATTTACGACCTTTTTACCCCCTCCGAAGTATTCCGCGTGTTCAACTATCTCTATGGCAGACTAGGTCATGGCTCTGGATAACCCTTGGGGTTATCGAGGAAGAAATGTGTGTCCCTATCAATTGAATCCCATCTCCACAAGCATTTGCTGGTAGAGTTCGCATGAGCTCACCGGTTTCACTCGCCCAGGGCATAAAAGGATCCATGCAGCTGCTGATCCTGGTGATAGTGGCTTGTCTGCCACTGTGGGCGCAGGCGCCGCCTCCTGCTTCAGCCCCGCTGCCTCTCCGCGGCGTTGTGAAGTCGGGTGGAACTCCAATCCCGGGCGCGAAGGTCACGGCAACTCCTCTTGCGGGAGGAAACGCGATCACTACCTGGACGGATCTCGACGGAAGCTTCTCGCTACAGGTTCAAGCATCCGGCCACTACACGGTGACGGTAGAGATGCCGGCGTTTGCTGAGCTCAAGCACGATGTGTTCGTAGACGCCAACGGGGGACACGGGGACTTTGATCTCGTGCTCCTCTCGCGCAGCCAGCAAGCGCCGGGCGCGACGGCGGAACATAGGGTGGCGGGCGCTGGGAATGGCAACGGGCATGGTTTCCAGAGTCTGGGAGTGCTCCAAGCTCAGGCGGGACTTGAGGCCAACGGCGGCAATGCCAGTGAGCAGGTCGTTCCACAAGGCATGCCAATTCCGGGCGTCGCTCCCGATAGCGCGACTGAGTCCATCGCGGTTTCGGGCAGCAACTCAACGCCTGACATGTTTGGAATGAGCACCGCCGAACTGCAGCAGCGCATGCAGGAATACCGGGAGCAAGCTGGCGCGGGCGGCGGCCCGATGGGTGGCGCACCAAATTCGGTGGGGCCCCCGGGAGGCGGTCCTGGGTTTGGAGCTCCCCACGGTCCGGGCGGAGGAGGACCCTACCTTTTATTCGGCGGCAGGCGAGGGCGGTTTGATATTAACCGTCCGCATGGCAGCGTCTATTACAGCGTGGGCGATGACGCGTTGAATGCTTCGCCCTACTCCCTCACCGGACAGCCCGTGACCAAGCCGGGATACTTGCAGCAGCGATTCGGCGCGTCGTTGGGTGGACCGCTCAACATCCCCAAGATCTACAAGGGCGGGAACAAGACGTTTTTCTTCGTCAACTACAACGGCTCGCGCTCGAATAATCCGTACGACGCATTTTCCACGGTGCCCACCGAACTTGAGCGCATGGGAGACTTCTCGCAAAGCACAAATCGCGATGGCACGCCGGTACAGCTTTTCGGCCCGGGCACCAGCGGCGGGAATCAAGTCACACAGATCAGTTCGACCTCGCAAGCTCTGTTGAAATATATTCCCCTGCCAAACCTTCCCGGGACGGTGCAGAACTTCCACTTCGTGACATCTTCGACAAGTAACCTCGACGATCTGAACGCACGCGTGGTACACACGTTCGGGAATACAACCATCGGCCCGCGTCGGAGAGGTCCGCAAAACAACATCAATGTCGGATTTCACTATCACAGCACTGAAACCGGGCTGACCAATCCCTACCCCTCGGTGGGAGGAAACACCTCTATCCGTAGCTTCGACATCCCCCTCGGTTACACGCGGAGCTTCGGGAAGCTGATCAATAGCTTCCGCATGGACTTCAACCGCAACCGGGTATCCACGCTCAACCTTTATGCTTTCAATACGGACGTGGCCGGGCAGGCGGGGATTACGGGTATCTCGACAAATCCCTTTGACTGGGGATTGCCCAACCTGTCGTTTACCAACTTTGGCGGCATCCAGGATACGAACCCGCTGCTGCAGCGGAATCAGACGTGGACGTTCTCTGACACGATGATTCTGAACCGCGGCAAACACACTTGGCGTTGGGGAGGCGACTTCCGACGGGTCGAACTCAATACCGAGACGGACGGCGTGGCGCGCGGAAGCTTCATCTTTACCGGGTTGAACACGTCGAATGTTGCGGGTGGCGTCGCTGCGCCGGATACCGGCTTTGATTTCGCGGACTTCCTGCTGGGCCTGCCGCAACAGAACTCCGTGCAGTTTGGCGAGAATAATTATCACTTCCGGGGAAACTCCTGGGACGTCTTCGCCCAGGATGAATGGAAGATCCGCGGCAACCTGACGCTCAATCTGGGGCTGCGATACGAGTATGTGTCTCCGTTCTCGGAAGTAGATGGCCGCATCGTGAACCTGGCCTTGAACCCGGCCTTCACCACGGCGACACCGGTGCTGCCGGGACAAGATGGCTTCCCGAACACCCTGGTGAGGCCAGATCGCAACAACTTCGCTCCGCGTGCGGGCATTGCGTGGAAGGCGCTGCCGAAAACGGTCTTCCGGGCCGGCTATGGCATCAACTACAACACTACGGCCTACTCAGGCATCGTGCAGCAGTTGGGATTTCAACCGCCATTCTCGGTGACCCAAACCAACGTGCAGGCAGTGGGAGCACCGCCCTCGCTGGGTTTCGGATTCAGCGATGTTCTGCCGCCAAATTTGATCACCAACAGTTACGCAGTCGATCCGAATTATCGGCTCGGGTACCTGCAGATCTGGAACCTGGACGTGCAGCAGGAGATCAAACCGACATTACTGCTGAATCTCGATTACACGGGAACCAAGGGCACGCGGCTGGACATCGAAGATGCTCCCAACAGCACTTTGTCAGGCGTCAGGATTCCCAATGTACAGCCATTTCTTTTCCAGGACTCGCTCGCGAGTTCGACGGCGCACGCGGGCAGTGTGCGCCTGCGAAAGCGGCTGCAACACGGCGTCTCGGTTGGAGGCACGTACACGTGGTCGAAGTCGATCGATAACGCTTCGACGATTGGGGGCGGCACTTCGATTCCGGCACAGAATGCTTTCGACCTGGCGGCCGAGCGCGGGCTTTCGAGCTTCGATCAACGGAACCGATTCACGGGCGACTACTTGATAGAACTGCCGTTCGGAGAGAACAAGCCATGGCTCGCTCAGCCGGGACTGCTCCGCGGTTTTCTGGGCAACTGGCAGTGGAGCGGTGACTGGACGATCACCTCGGGCATGCCTTTCAGTCCGCGGATTCTGGGCAGCGCTGAGAACGTGAGTGGCGGCATCAATGGAACGCTACGCGCGCAGGCTACCGGGTTGCCTGTGTCTGTTGCAGATCCGTCGGTTTCCCAGTGGTTTAACACAGCAGCGTTCACTACTCCGCCTCCGGGAGTGTACGGCGACGCCCGGCGCAACAGCATTGAAGGCCCGGGCACACTGCTGGTGGATATGGCCCTGACCAAGGTGATCCAATTCAAAGAGAGCCGGATGTTGGAACTCCGGGCCTCGGCTTCGAATGTATTCAACCGTCCCCAATTCACGGCGATCGATACGATCGTAACCTCCCCTTCCTACGGCAGGGTGATCGCGGTCGGCGCCATGCGGACGGTCCTTTTGACCGCACGCTTTCGTTTCTAGGTGGATCGATGAGAGCGAAATTGAAACCCGTTGATGTATATCAAAAGACCAGGGCACTGGGGCTCATCGTGGCCCTGCTGTGTCCAGCTCTCCCGGCGCAGGAATCGGGATTTGTGGTGCGAGCACAGACCGAAATCGTTCTCGTCAACGTAACTGCCCGGGACAGGAATGGAAACCCGGTTCGCGACCTGAAGGAAAGTGACTTCACGGTTCTTGAGGACAACAAGCCGCAGCAGATCGCTTCGTTCGACATCGAGAATACCGACGAGATGGCGCGCGTCGACAACTCACAGATCGAACTGCTCGGGACTGGTTCGAAAACACAGAAAGCAGCCGGTCCGCCTCCGGCACCGACTCCCAGCACAGCATTTAAAGACCGGCGCTTGATGATCTTCTTCTTCGATCTCACGTCCATGGAGCCTGACGAAACCGAGCGTGCCGTTACGTCTGCGCAGAACTACGTCGACAAGCAGATGGCACCGGCTGACCTGGTGGCCGTCGTATCTCTGGGAAACGATCTCATCATCAATCAGGATTTCACTTCCGACAAACCTCTTCTGACCAAGGCCCTTACGGCACTGAATCCCAGCGCCGGGCAGGGCTTCGAAGCAGGAACGACCGGGACTACCGAAGGAGCGTCCGATACGGCGAATTCGTTTACCGCGGATGATACCGAATACAACATTTTCAATACCGACCGCCGGCTGGAAGCGCTGAAGTCGCTGGCCGATCAGGTTGCCAAGATTGATCAGAAGAAGTCGCTGGTTTATTTCTCCAGCGGCATGGATCGAACCGGGATCGAAAACCAGTCCGAGTTGCGGTCGGCGATCAACGCCGCCGTGCGCGCGAACCTCTCCATCTACACCACTGACAGCCGGGGCCTGCAGGCGATTGTGCCGGGTGGCGAAGCGCAGAACGCCAGTTTGCGGGGCACCTCCCCGTTCTCCGGACAAGCGCAGCTGAGCTCCTACGACTCGAACTTTAGCTCACAAGAGACATTGGTCACGCTGGCGGGCGACACCGGCGGGAAAGCATTCCTCGACACCAACGATTTCAGCCAACTCTTTCGAGGCGTACAGCAGGATACCTCGACCTATTACATCCTCGGCTATCACAGCAATAATCCGCTTCGTGACGGGCGCTACCGCAAGATCACGGTGCGCGTGAATCGTCCTGACCTGAAGCTTGATTTCCGGCGCGGCTACTACGCTCCTGCGGATTTCAAGCATTCCACGCAAGAAGACCGCGAATCGCAGTTGGAGCAGGAACTGACATCCGACCTGCCGAGCACGGACCTACCCGTTTATCTCTCGACCGGGTATTTCCGGCTGGGAGAGAACCGCTTCTACGTGCCGGTCTCGCTTGTGGTACCGGGAAAGGAAATTCCGTTCACCCGCAAGAGCGATCAGGACAAGGCCACGCTCGACGTGCTGGGCGTGGTGACCGATCCCGGCAAACATCCTGTGGGGCAGATCCGGGATACCGTCAAACTTTCGTTGAACACCTCGGAACTGGTGCAACGAAAGAACGTGCAGTATGGCAATGGATTCGTCCTGCCCTCAGGCAGTTACCATCTGAAATTCGTGGTGCGCGAGAATGAAACCGGCCGCGTCGGATCGTTTGAAACGGACCTGACCATCCCCGACATGAAGACCCAGCCGCTCAAAATGAGTTCGGTCATCCTGGCCAGCCAGCTTCGCACGGTGGGCAAAGAAAGGACCGAAAACCCTCTAGTACGCGACGGCTCGGAAGTTATTCCCAGCGTGACTCATGTATTCTCTAGCGGGCAGCATCTCTACCTTTATTACGAGGTGTACGATCCCGGACATCCGACGGCGGGAACCGGCGCGCCCGGCAAGACCGGGATCAAAGTCCTGACCAATGTTGCTTTTTTCAGCGGCAAGAATCAGGCTTATCAGACTCCGCTGGTCGAGACAACCCAACTCAATGCGCCCGACCGCAAAGCGGCGGTATTTCAGCTTGACGTTCCATTGTCGCAACTGAAGCCGGGATTCTATACTTGCCAGGTCAATGTGATCGACGATGCCGCCGGCCACTTCCGGTTCCCGCGCCTGGCCATGCTGGTGAGGCAATAGCAACTTTGTTCGGGATTGAGGGTTTACAAGTCTTTACAAAAATTACCGGGTCCCGGCAACTCTGGGCGTTATAAAAGGCATCAGCGTTTTTGTATCCACGAAAACTTTGGAATTGAGAGGCGTCGCGAATGAAGCGCTCCTGGAAAGTCTTGTCGTTGTGCATGGTCGTACTGGTTGCAGGGGTCGTTCTGCTATCGGTGGGATGTGGCGGCGGGGGTAGTTCGAAGATACGTTTTGTGAATGCGTCCCCAAATGCTCCCAGCTTCAACGTGGTGATTGATGGAAAAACTGTGCTGAACGGGCTAGGTTTTGGGTATGTAACCTCCTACATGACCGTCAGTTCCGGCACGCGTCACATCCAGTTCCAACCCGTTGGCACCACGAACACAACCTTCGACACCATGGTGAGCATCGGCGGGAGCACGAACAACACGTATATCCTGCAAAACTTTCTGAATCTCCTCACCGGCAAGCTTTACGTCGACAATCAGACACCGCCCGCCAGCGGAAGCGCAATGATTCGTGTCATTAACGCCGCCGCGAGCGTTTCTTCCGTGGACATTTATCTGGTGCCCAGCGGAACTGATCCGACCAGTGTCACTCCGACAGCTTCGAGCGTTGCTTTGGAGGGATCAACGCCCTATATCAACGAAACCGCCGGGCCGTACGTGGTGTTCTTCACCCAGCCCGGATTTCCCAACAACATCTATATCGATAGCGGGGCTCTGACCTTCAATTCGTTGCAAAATCGGACGATTGTCGGACTCTCCACTTTGGGTGGTTTCGCTTCGATTACCCTCCCCGATCTGAATTAGGCTCCGAGGGCCGGTTACCAACGATAGGTTGCCGGCCCGCCACTTTTGGCCTCCCGCAGTCGTAACATCTGGTAGGCTATCCGCATCAAATCTAGAAGATGTGGGCGATTTTGGGGGCCCTGCTTCCTTTTGCATGAGCCGACTTTTTCCAGCCTGGCTGCTTGCGCTGACCTTTCTGGTCGCACTTCCCCTGCGCGCGGAATCGCCGCCGCCCGATGTATCCGGCCCTTCGCCTCTCGACCTTGGCTACCGTCAAATGTACAACCTCGATTTTGCCGGGGCGCACCGCACCTTTCAGAAGTGGCAGCAGGATCACCCCGATGACCCGATGGGGCCGGTCTCCGATGCGGCTGCATATCTGTTCTCCGAGTTCGACCGCTTGCACGTTCTGGAGGTGAATCTTTTCACTGATAATCAGCGATTCGAGAAGCGCGAGAAACCGACTCCCGACCCTGCGATCCGTACGGCTTTCGATGACCAGTTGAAGAAGGCCGACCAGCTTGCGAGCAAGACACTCTTACAGTCTCCCAACGATGCCAACGCGATGTTTGCACAGGTGTTGGTAAACGGGCTGCGCGGCGATTACCTGTCGCTGATCGAGAAGCGTGACCTGGCTGGTTTGAGCTACATGAAAACCGGACGAATGCTGGCGGAAAAGCTGCTCAGTGTTCATCCCGGCTACTACGACGCCTACTTGGCCATTGGTATCGAAAATTATCTGCTCGGGGTCAATGCTGCGCCGGTCCGGTGGATTCTGCGCCTCACTGGAGCGCAGACAGACAAAGACGAGGGGCTCACCAAGCTTCGCCTGACGGCGGAAAAGGGGCATTACCTTGCTCCCTTCGCCCGTTTGCTCCTCGCCGTGGCCGCACTGCGTGACAACGACCGAGCCACAGCCAGGACGATTCTGGCAAGCCTGTCGCAGGAGTTTCCTGCGAACCAGCTCTATCAAAAAGAGCTGTCGCGCATCGAATAGCGTTCATCCATTTACGGGCTCGTCACATTCCCGACCGCGACAACATCAATCGAAACTTCTTTGCTCACACGCAGCACAAAAGTACTGGGATTCCTCAATCCCCAATCCACATAGGGAATGATGAAGTGGAGCTTCGCGGTGAGTTGAGCACCTTTCCGCTCCAATGGCACCGACAAGGTCAAAGGATGGTCGGTCCCGTGAACGCGGAATGTGCCCTCCACTTGTACAGTGGATCCATCCGCAATGGTCCCTACGATGTGTGTTGGAGCAAAACTGATTTCAGGATACTTTGAACTCTCCAGAACGTCCTTGTGCATCTTGTGGTCACGGCCGTCGATGCCGGTCTCGCCACTGGTGGCGTCAATCACTATCCTTCCGCTGGCTTCCCCGGATTGGGGGTCGAACCTCACTTCGCCTTCCTTTGCCTTGAAGCTGCCGTGCACCGCGTGCAGAGTTGCGTCCAGGGTCAACTGCACAGTGGTCTTCGCTGGATCAAGCTTGAAGACCTGCTGCTGGCCAAAAGCAGCGGTCGCCAGTGTGAGAACAGACAGTGAGATGTGGACTCGTTTCGCTGCTCGAAGCCTTGCTTTCATAGAAGATTGGGATCAGGCGTTAAGCATGTTCCAGCCGAGAGACGTGGTCCCCCGAAGACCTAAGGCGAAGGGGGAGGCATTCCCCGTGTGGATCGCGAGCATGCGGCGGAACAGGTCGGGCCTTTGTGAAAATGCGCTCAGGGCGCGCCGGCGCAAGTCATGCTTCTGGTCCATGAGAAGCATGAGGTCGGCCATGATTGTCGGCAGTCGCATGAGCTTTCGATGGGCGCTCTGGTAAGCCCGCAAGTCGTCGTCCTTGAGTGCTTTGGCGAGCGCCAAGGCCTGGCGAAAAGCCAGCGACATCCCTTCTCCAGTCACGGAATCAACGCTGCCAGAAGCTTCTCCAATCAGCGCGCAATTCCGGCGCACCACGCTGCGCAAGCCAAAACTCGCCGAGAGCGCTCCCTGTTCGCGCGTAGAGCACCCGGCCTCGCGCAGGGCTGCAGGAACGGTCGGACAGGCTTCGATTGCCTCATCGACGCGAAGAGTCTGATCTCGCGTGACCAGCGCGACACAGATTTCGTTCGTAGAAACCGGCGTGATGTAAAGCTGACCACGCTGGGTCCAGTGCACTTCGACAAGATCAGTCCAGGGCTCGATGCGAAAATGACGGCGAAATCCATACCGGACCTTCTGGTGCGGGGTCCGCGAGAAACCCGCCCAGGCGCGGATCCGCGAGTTCATGCCATCGGCGCCCACGATCCATCGGCAGGGAATTTCCTCGCCTGAAGCTAGCTGCACGCCGCCGGCAATCAGTCCGCTTACTCGCGACCCCCAATGCAGAGAAACGCCGTTGCGCTGCGCATGATCCACAAGCAGCGAGTGCAGCACCGTGCGCCGCATACCTAGTCCCGGGCCATTGGAAAATCGCGCTTCAACCGAGTGCTCGGCGTCGAGAAATCGGATGCCGTAAAAAGCTGATGTTTCTTGTGCCGGAAGAGTGATTCCTAAGTCGGAAAGAGCGGCAATGCCGTCAGGCATGATGCCTTCGCCGCAGGCTTTATCAATCGGGGGACGTGCAGCATCGGCGAGCGTCACCGAGAGCCCGCGCTGACGAACTGCAATGGCCGCGGCCAATCCCGCCGGCCCTCCGCCAATGATGAAAAGGTCGGTGTGTGCCATGCGTTACCAGCGCAGGAGGACCAGTTCGGAGCAGAAACCCGGGCCCATCGCCCCCAGGATGCTGCGAGAACCCGGCTTTGGCCGGCGCCGGGTCATGAACTCTTCCAACACCACTAGAACCGACGCGGAAGACAGGTTGCCCACCTTGCTCAAGCTTTCCCACGATGCATCCAGAGCTTCCTCCGGCAACCCCAGTGCCGCGGTGATTGCTTCCAGCACTTTGGGTCCGCCTGTGTGCATGATCCAGGTATCGATGTCGTCGCGAGTGAGTTGGTGATCGGCAAGGAACTCATCAATATCCGCTGCCAGGTGCTCGTGTACCATCTTCGGAACTTCGGGTGACAGGACGATGCGAAATCCATTTTCGGAAATGTCCCAGCCCATGACGTGTTCCGTGCCGGGGTAGAAGTTCGATCGCGTCGCCAGCACCTCAGGCCCCGCGTGTTCATGATCGCTGCCGCTGACCAGGACCGCGGCCGCGCCGTCGCCAAAGAGTCCGGACGAAATCAGGTTGGCCACTGAAACGTCGTCGCGCTGCCAGGTCAGCGAACAGAGTTCAACCGCAACCAGAGCAGCCACCTGATCAGGATATGCGCGCACGTAGTCGGCGGCCCTCGCGATTCCCGCCGCGCCCGCGACACAACCCAGTCCAAAAATTGGGACCCGCTTGATGCGGGCCGGCAACCCCATAAGGTTGATGAGCCGCGCTTCAATCGAAGGACTGGCAACGCCGGTGACGGAGGTAAAAAAGATGGCACCCAAGTCGCGCAGCGAACATCCTGAACGGGTCAGAGCGCGGCAGAGAGAATTTTTTGCCAGATCTTGTGCAACCTCGATCCAGGCGTTGTTCGCCTGGCCCCAGGTCTTCATATTCTGATATGCGGGAATCGGTAGCGAAAGGTGCCGCCCCTTTACGCCTACATTGGCATGCAGGCGGTCAATGACTTCGGGACGGTCGAGCTTTCCCGCCCATTGCCGTTTCAAGGCCGCAGAGATTTCTTCCTGAGAATAGTAGTTCGAAGGAAATGCGGTGCCTACGCCGGCGATTCTCATGTGTTTTGACAGCAAACCCTTTCGCAAGGAATCACGATTCTGTCGCTTCTGTTATCACCAGCCGAGCGCTGCACTCAAGCACCTTGCGGGAAGACCAGCCCGTCCCTAAGAAGATGCTTAACCATACTATAAAGTTACCTCGATGCCGGAAATTGTAAGCATTCTGTAAAAAGTGGCACACCAATAAACAGATCCCGTTTTATCAGCGACGAGAGTGGGACGTGTTAGCCTAGACAGCTTCGTTCATTTCTATGAACTCTGCCCATCAGACCCCCATTGACCTTCAGGCTGCTGCCCGGCAAGTGATGCAGGAACGTGGTTTTCATCCGGATTTTTCTCCTGCGGCGCAGCAACAACTGGCGCAAATTCAGGCCCACCCGCCGCAGATCGTGGCGCAGAACGGCGCCCGCGACCTCCGCGACCTACTCTGGTCTTCCATCGATAACGACACGTCAAAAGATCTTGACCAAATCGAGGCAGCCCAGAGCCTGCCGGATGGAACTGTAAAGATTCTGATCGCCATCGCCGACGTCGACGCTTTCGTCAACAAACACACCCCGATTGATTCTCACGCGGCCGATCAGACCACTACGATCTACACCGGCATTCGCAATTTCTCTATGTTGCCCGAGGCGCTCTCCACGGGCATCACTTCCCTGCTCGAAAACCAGGACCGGCTCAGCCTGGTGATCGAATTCGTGGTGGGCGATGGAGAAGCGAAAGCGAGCGATATTTATCGCGCGCTGGTTCGCAATAAAGCACAGCTCACCTATAACGCGGTCGGCAATTGGCTGGAGGGAACCACTCCGGCTCCGCCGAAGGTCGCAGCCTCTCCAGAATTGCAAAAGCAGCTGCAGCTGCAGAATCAAGCGGCGCAGGCTTTGCGCAAGGAGCGCTTCCGCCGCGGCGCGCTCAATATCGATACCATTGAAGTCCGCCCGATATTGATGAATGAAAAAGTCGTGGACATCGCGCGCCAGGAAAAGAATCCAGCCACAGATCTCATCGAGGACTTCATGATTGCCGCCAACGGCGTGGTCGCGCGCATGGCCGAGAGCAAGAAAATCTCTTCCATCCGGCGGATCGTGAAAGTCCCTGAGCGCTGGGACCGCATCGTCGCCCTCGCCGCCGAAACCGGGGACAAACTCCCCGGCGACCCCAATTCCAAGGCACTCAATGACTACCTGGTGAAGCGCCGAGCCGTCGATCCCGACCATTTTGCCGACCTATCACTGACAGTCATCAAGCTGATGGGTCCCGGTGAGTATGTGCTTGAGCGTCCGGGCGATCCCGAACAGGGTCATTTCGGATTGGCAGTACAGGACTACACGCACTCAACCGCACCCAACCGGAGGTTCGCCGATCTGGTTACGCAACGGATCATCAAGGCTGTGCTTGACCACACCGGGGCACCCTACAGCGACGCCGAACTGGATTCCATCGCCAACCATTGCACCTTGAAAGAAAATGCGGCGAGGAAGGTGGAACGGGACATGTCAAAGCGAATTGCCGCCGTTGCCATGAGTAACCGCATCGGCCAGGTCTTCGACGCGGTGGTGACCGGCTCTACCCCGAAGGGCACGTTTGTTCGAGTGCTGCAGCCTCACGTCGAAGGACTGCTGGCGCAGGGAGCGCAAGGGGCGGATGTCGGCGACCGGCTGCGGGCAAAGCTCATCCGCACCGATCCCCAACATGGCTTTATTGATTTCGCGCGAGTCTAGCGCATGCGGCCCAGGTGCAGGCCAAACCACTTGCACTGGTCGAACCACGTGTGCTCGAGCTCAAATCCGGCTTCGCGGAGCATCTCGCGTACCATTGGCATGGTGTATTTATAGCTGTTCTCGGTATGAATTCGTTCACCGGCGCGAATTCTTACCGTCAACTGCAGCAACCGCAGCGTGACCATCTGCGCGCACAGGCTTTCCAGATAGATTTCCATCCGCGATCGAGCGGGATTCCACAAGGCCACATGGCGGAAGCTATCGAAGTCGAAGTTCGCCTGCAGGTCGCGATTCAGGCGCCTCAGAATATTCTTGTTGAACTGGGAGGTCACTCCCTGAGCATCGTCGTAAGCCGGCACGAGGATCGCGGCATCCTTCACCATGTCGGTTCCAAGCAGAAGCGCATCACCGGGCGACAGTTCGCGGCGGACCTGGCTTAACATGTCGACCGCAGCCTGGGGATCGAAGTTCCCAATGCTGGAGCCGAAATAGAGAACCAGTTTGCGTCCGCGGATATCGCGCAAGAAGCCGAAACCCTGCCCAAAATCAGCGACTACAGGCCTGACCGACACGGTTGGACATTGGATCGAAACGCGCTCGCGAGCCTCAGCCAAGGCCGCCGGAGAGATATCGACCGGGAAGAATCCCACCCGCATCTGCCGGCCCGCCAACGCCTTCAGAAGCGTACAGGTCTTCGCCGCCGTGCCCGCTCCCAATTCAACCACCGTCACATTAGAGCCTGCGGCGCTTACTATTTCTCCTGCGTGTTCCTGCAAGATAGCCAACTCGGTTCGGGTCAAATAGTATTCCGGCAGTCGCGTGATCTCTTCAAACAACTTCGACCCCGTGGCATCGTAAAAGAGTTTGCAGGGCAGCGTCTTCGGGAAACCGCTAATTCCTTCCTCCACTTCGCGGGCGAAGGACGGGATCACAACAGGTTCACGAGCGATCATTGGGCAAGCCTTAGGCCAGAGAATTGCCACCTCGCATGGGGTGGGAAGAAGTTTCGATAGGTGGGACGGATATGGCTCGCCGGAGTCGCGCACGAACCTCCCCGCAGAACAAACTGGTTACACATGAACTTTCCGTTGTATTCGCCAACGGCCCCCGCCGCCGGGCGAAACCCCGGATAAGCGATGTAGGGACTTGCCGTCCACTCCCAGACATCGCCAAAAATCTGCTGCATGCCGCTGCCCCTGGCGGGCTGCGGATGAAAGACGTTATCGTCGAGCAGAGTGCCTCTCACCGGCATGCGCTCCGCCGCAATCTCCCACTCCTGTTCGGTAGGAAGCCGGTGCCCGCTCCAGCGCGCGTAGGCATCCGCTTCAAAGAAGCTCACATGGCAAACCGGTTCGGCAAGGTTCAAGTCCTTCAAGCGCCCGCCGGCAAACTGCCACCAGGAACTATCTTCATGCCGTTCCCAGTAAAGCGGCGCCTGCCAATGTTCGCGGCTCACGGTGTCCCAGCCTTCCGAGAGCCAAAGCTCGGGCCGCCCGTAGCCGTTATCGTTCATGAACGCCAGGTATTCTTCGTTAGTCACGAGACGTGACGCGATCCGGTACGGCCGGAACAACGCTTCATGACGCGGCCC
>Ga0335085_10006406_pt1 | contig 18582 bp, 15 predicted proteins | sample Lox_Sample_45_FD_206712 | JGI IMG/M metagenome (GOLD analysis project Ga0335085, IMG submission 206712) | Soil microbial communities from Loxahatchee National Wildlife Refuge, Florida, United States - Lox_Sample_4.5 | ecosystem: Environmental > Terrestrial > Soil > Wetlands | place: USA...
GGAGACGGCGACGCCGCCCTCGTCCATCGACGGGGCGGCGTCCGTCTCGGTCCCGAAGACCCCTTCCCACCGCGCGACGACCACCGCGGCCACGCAGTTGCCGGCGAGGTTGATCGAGGTCCGCGCCATGTCCATCAACTCGTCGACGGCGAGGATCATGGCGACGCCCGCCTCGCCGGGGAGGCCGAAGGAGGCGCACCCGGCTGCGATGATGACGAGCGAGGCGCGCGGCACGGCGGCGACGCCCTTCGTCGTCAGCATGAAGGTCAGGAGCATGACGACCTGCTCCACGAGGGTCAGGTCGCGGCCCGCCGCCTGGGCGATCGTGAGCGTGGCGAGGACGATGTAGAGCGTGGAGCCGTCGAGGTTGAAGCTGTATCCCGCCGGGAGGACGAATCCCGCCACGCTGCGCGGGACGCCGAACTGGACCATCCGCTCGAGGGCCCGTGGGAGAGCCGCCTCGGAAGAGGCCGTCGAGAACGCGATCAGGAACGGCTCGCGGATCGTCCGGAAGAACGGGAGGATCGGCACGCGGGCGAGCTTCAGCGCGGGGACGAAGACGGTGAGGGCGAAGACGACGAGCGCGGCGTAGAGCGAGCCGACGAGCTTGGTGTAGCTGCCGAGGACCTGGACGCCGTGATGCGAGACGGCGCCGGCCATGGCGCCGAAGACGCCGAGGGGCGTGAGGGTCATGACGTAGTCGGTCAGCTGGAAGAGAACCGCCACCGAGGAGTCGACGAAGGAGAGGAACGGCCCGGCCTTCGTCCCCACGTGCGCGGCCGCCACGCCCAGAAGCGTCGCGAAGATGACGACCTGCAGGATGTCCTGCCGGACCATCGCGTCGATCGGGTTGGATGGGAAGAGGTGCAGGAGCGTCTCGACGAGCCCCTTTGGCTTCGCGAGGGTCTCGCCCGACGGGGGGAGGGTCAGGCCGACCCCCGGCTTGACAGCGTGCGCGAAGGCGAGGCCGATGAAGAGGGCAATCGTCGTGGCCACCTCGAAGTAGATGAGGGCCTTGACCCCCATCCGGCCGACGGCCTTGATGTCGCCCGTCTTTCCGATCCCGACGATGATCGTCGTCAGGATGAGGGGGACGACGAGCATCCGGATCAGGTTGATGAACGATCTCGACAGGAACCGGAACGTCTCGTAGGCCCGCGGGGAGGTCTCGGCGGGCAGAAAGTGCCCGAGCGCGACGCCCAGGATCAGCGCATAGAAGATGAGGGCCGTCGAGGAGAGCCACCCCGGGCGGCGGCGGCCCCGACCCCCCGTCACGCCGCCGCCGCGCCCCGCCCGGCCTTCCGGGCCTTCCACGCCTCCCAGAGGATGGGAAGCGTCGAGATCAGGATGATGGCGATGATGACGATCGAGAAGTTCCGCTGGACGACCGGGATGTTGCCGAAGAAGTAGCCGGAGAAGACGCAGAGCGCCACCCAGGCCACGCCGCCGATGACGTTGTACGCGAGAAAGACCGGGTAGTTCATCGAGCCGACCCCCGCCACGAACGGCGCGAAGGTCCGGATGATCGGGACGAAGCGCGCCAGGATGATCGTCTTCCGGCCGTGCCGCTCGTAGAAGGACTCGGTCTTCCGGAGGTGCTCCTGCTTCAGGAAGCGGACGGTTCCGGAGAAGGCCCTGGGGCCGATCTTCTTTCCGATCCAGTAGTTGACCGTGTCGCCGAGGACGGCGGCCGCCGAGAGGGCGGCGAAGAGGACCCACGGAGAGAGGGAACCGAGCGCGGCGAAGGTCCCGGCGGCGAAGAGGAGGGAGTCGCCCGGCAGGAACGGCGTGACGACGAGTCCCGTCTCGCAGAAGACGATCAGGAAGAGGACCAGGTAGGTCCAGGTCCCGTAGTCCCGGATCACTTCGGAGAGATGCCGGTCGAGGTGCAGGAAGAAGTCCAGCAGCTGCTTCAGAAGATCCATTCGGGCCCTCGGTGGGGGGAGATTAACCGGAAAGGGCGGCTGCCGCGATAATGGGGCCGTGCTGAGGTTCGAGGACATCCTCGAGAAGGTGGAGAGCTACCACCCGAAGGTGGACGAGGCGCTCCTGCGCCGCGCCTACGTCGTGTCGGCGCACGCCCACCGGAACCAGCTCCGTTTCTCCGGCGAGCCCTACCTCGTCCACCCGCTCAACGTCGCGATGATCCTGGCCGACATGAGGCTCGACGAGGTCTCCATCGCGACCGGCCTGCTGCACGACGTCCTCGAGGACACCGAGATGACGAAGGAGCGGGTGAAGGAGCTGTTCGGCCCCGACGTGGCGCACCTCGTGGACGGCGTCACGAAGATCAGCCGGTACAACTTCACGTCGCGCGAGGCGCAGCAGGCGGAGACCTTCCGGAAGATGCTGCTCGCGATGACGGACGACCTGCGGGTCATCCTCGTCAAGCTGGCGGACCGGCTTCACAACATGCGGACGCTGGAGCACCTCCCGGAGGAGAAGCGGCGCGCCGTCGCCGCCGAGACGATGGAGATCTACGCCCCGCTCGCCAATCGCCTCGGCATGGGCAAGGTGAAGGGCGAGCTGGAGGACCTCTCCTTCCGCTTCCTCCATCCGGACGAGCACGTGCAGCTGACCGCCGCGATCGACGAGCGGCTCAAGACGTCGGCGGACAACGTCGAGAGAATCCGCCGGGACCTCATCGAGAAGACGGCGAGCGCGGGAATCGGGGCGGACGTCACCGGGCGCGTCAAGCGGTACTGGTCCATCCGGCAGAAGCTCCACCGGCAGCAGATTCCTCTCGACCAGCTCTACGACATCCTGGCGTTCCGGATCCTCGTCGACACGATCCCGCAGTGCTACTCCGTCCTCGGCATCGTCCACCAGGCCTGGCGCCCCGTTCCGGGGCGGATCAAGGACTACATCGCGATGCCGAAGCCGAACTTCTACCAGGCGCTCCACACGACGCTGGTTCCCGAGAACGCCCCGCCCTTCGAGGTGCAGATCCGGACCCGCGAGATGGACCTCATCGCCGAGAACGGGATCGCGGCGCACTGGAAGTACAAGGAAGGGAAGCTCGACCCCCGGGCGGACGAGGCGTCGATCGGCATGGTGCGGCAGCTTCTCGAGACGACGAAGGAGATCTCCGACCCGCGGGAGTTCCTGACGGCGCTCCGGATCGACCTCTTTCCCGACGAGGTCTACACCTTCTCGCCCCGGGGAGCGGTCTACTCCTTTCCGCGGGGGGCGACGCCGGTCGACTTCGCGTACCGGATCCACACCGACGTCGGACATCACTGCGTCGGGGCCCGGGTCAATGGCCGGCTCGTGCCGCTCAAGACGCCGCTCGAGAACGGCGACATCGTGGAGATCCTGACGTCTCCGGCGGCCCAGCCGTCACGCGACTGGCTCGGCTTTGCTGTCACCTCCCGCGCGAAGAACAAGATCCGCGCCTTCATCCACGCCGCCGAGAAGGAGAAGTCGATCGAGATCGGCCGCCGGCTCCTCGAGCGGGAGCTGAAGAAGTTCAAGAAGAGTCTGCCGCGCCTCCTCGATCAGAAGGCCTTCGACCCCCATCTGGCAGATTTCGGGGCCTCGAAGGTCGACGACCTCCTGGCGGACGTCGGGTACGGAAAGGTCCTGCCGAAGGCCGTCGTCGCGAAGCTCCTTCCGCCCGACGCGGCGGCGGCCGAGCCGGCGACCGCTCCGTCGCGGGTCGCGAGCCTCCGCTCGGCGGTCCGCCGGGTCCTGCCATTCGGGCCCGCCACGGGAATTCGCGTCAAGGGGGAGAACGATCTCCTCGCCACGCTCGCGGAATGCTGCCGCCCCGTGCCGGGAGACGACATCGTCGGCTACGTGACCCGGGGGCGCGGCGTGTCGGTCCACGCCACGGCCTGCCCGAACGTCCGGAACCTCCTGTTCGATCCGGCGCGGGAGATCGAGGTGGAGTGGCACAGCGCGAAGGACTCCTCCTTCACGGTCGACCTGGAGATCCGGACCGAGGACCGGCCGGGAATGCTGGCGAAGATCACGCAGGTCATCTCGGCGGCGGGCTCGAACATCAGGGCGATCGAGGCCCGGACCTCGCGGGACGGAACGGCCGCGATCGAGGGGAGCGTGACGACGCGGGACCGGCGCCACCTGGAGAAGCTGCTCGTGATGCTCCGGGGGTTGCCCGGGGTCACGGAAGTGCGGCGGCGTTACAACCTGTCGGGCGTGGAGGCCGGGTAGGGGCTACCGAACGGCCTTGGTGACCTTCCCGCTGCGAAGGCAACGTGTACAGACATTGATCCGCCTGGAGCCGCCGGGGGTCGCCGTCCGGACGGACTTGACGTTGGGCTTGAAGCGCCGGTTCGAGACGTTGTGGGCGTGGCTGATCCGGTGGCCCGCCACGGATGTCTTCCCGCAGATGTCGCACGCGTGGGCCATGGAGTCCTTCCTCGCCCGGTCGGGCGACCGGGGCGGTTTTATACCGTCCCGGGGCGCCGGACGCAAGGGAAATCTCGAATTTCTAAGAACTTGACAGCACCCATGGGGGGTAGGGGAGAATAAGCATCGGACCTCTGTCCAGATTCATCGATCCCGCATCGGCGTTACGGGAGGGAGGGTAGCCGAACCGTGCTGTTCCGGAAACCCAAGAATCTCGTCGGGCTCGACATCGGCTCGTCGGCCGTCAAGCTGGTGGAGCTCCGGGAAGGGAAGGAAGGGGCCTTCCAGCTCGTCCGGGCGGGTCTCGAAGCCCTGTCGCCCGAGGCCATCGTGGACGGCTCCATCATGGACTCCTCCCTCGTGGTGGAGGCCATCTCCCGCCTTCTGGCGTCCACCGGCGTCAAGGGGCAGAACGTCGCCGTCTCCGTCTCCGGTCACTCCGTCATCGTGAAGAAGATCCTCCTTCCGATGATGCCCGAGGAGGAACTCTCCGAGTCGATCCGGTGGGAGGCGGAGCAGTACGTCCCGTTCGACATCAACGACGTCTACCTCGACTACGTCGTCCTCGACCCGGGCGCCGTCGGCGAGACGATGTCGGTCCTCCTCGTGGCGGCGAAGAGGGAGAAGGTGGACGACCTGAAGAACGTCATCACGCAGGCGGGGCGGCTCTCGTCGCTGGTCGACGTGGACGTCTTCGCCCTGCAGAACTGCTACGAGGTCAACTACGGCCTCGACCCGGGACGGGTGGTCGCCCTCGTGAACATCGGCGCGTCGGTCATGAACGTGAACGTCGTCGCCCAGGGCCAGACGGTCTTCTGGCGCGACATCACTTTCGGCGGCAACCAGTTCACCGACGCCCTCCAGAAGGCCTACTCGCTGAATTTCGAGCAGGCCGAGGCGCTCAAGAAGGGGGAAGCCGTCGCCGGGCAGACCGCCCAGTCCATCCAGCCCGTCCTGACGGGGGTCTCGGAGGACGTGGCGGCCGAGCTCCAGAAGACGATCGACTTCTTCCAGGCGACGTCGGGCGCCGAGCGCGTCGATTCCCTCATGCTGTCCGGAGGCGGCGCGAAGGTCGCCCATCTCGACGACGTCCTCAAGGAGAAGTTCGGGCTCCCGGTCGACATGTTGAATCCGTTCCGCTCGATCGCCGCGGACGAGCGCGCGGTCGATGCGGCCTGGCTGTCGGAGAACGCGCCGTCCCTGGCGATCGCCGTGGGGCTCGGCGTCCGGCGGATCGGGGAGTAGCGAGGACCGCGCATGATCCGGATCAACCTCCTTGCCGAAGCCAAGCCGGTCCGGAAGAAGCGCGGCGTCTCCGCGCTCGGCGGCGCCGGACGCCTGAACACGATCCTGATCGGGGTCGCGATGGGGGTCGCGGTCCTCGCGCTCCTCATCCACTGGTGGATCCTCTCCTCGGCCATCAAGGCGCAGGAGGAGAAGATCCGTGTCGCCCAGGTCGAGGTGACGCGCCTCGAGTCCGTCCTCAAGGAAGTGAAGGACTTCGAGACGAAGAAGGCCAAGCTCCAGAAGAAAGTCGACCTGATCAACCAGCTCAAGCAGAACCAGAAGGGCCCGGTCCGGCTGATGGACGAGGTCTCGAAGGCGCTGCCCGACCTCGTCTGGCTCGAGCGGCTCGACTATCGCGGCAACTCGATCAGTATCGTCGGCAAGGCTTTCAACCCGCCGGCCGTCGCGAACTTCCTCGAGAACCTCAAGCGCGTGCCGGCCTTTCAGGAGCCGAAGGTGTCGTTCTCCGCATGCGGCGGCCCGGGCGGCCTGCAACTCTACTGCTTCGATCTTTCATTCGTCTTTTCGACGCTGGACCGGACCCAGTCGGAAACGGGGGCGCCTCCTCCGGCCGCTCCGGCCACCGGCGCCGCACGGATGTGAGGGGATCATGGCCATCGACCTGAAGCAGCTCGAACAGAAGCCCTGGTATTACGGGCTCGCCGTCGGTCTGCTTCTGGGCGGGCTTCTCTACTTTGCGGCGTTCTTCTACCTGCTCGACCTGTCGGAGATGCGGCACCGGCTCGACGGGAAGAAGGTGGAACTCGACCAGTTGAACCAGAAGATCACCCAGGGGCGCGCCGCCGAGCGGCGTCTCCCGCAGCTCCGCGAGGAGGTCCGGCGGACCGAGCTGGATCTGCAGCGGCTCCTCCAGATCCTCCCGACCTACCGGAACGCCGAGGAGCTGATCAAGCGGTTCCAGACGCTCGCGCAGCAGGGCGACTTCTTCCTGAGGCGGTTCGCCCCGAAGGAATACGTGAACCGGGACTTCTACGCGGAGTGGCCGATCGAAATCCAGATCGACGCCTCGTATCACAACCTCGCCCTCTTCTTCGACAAGATGGCCCGGTTCTCGCGCATCATCAACGTCGAGGACCTGCAGCTCCAGGGCACGCCCGAGCTGGCCGGACGCACGCTCTCGGCGCGCTTCATGGCCAAGACGTTCATCTACCTCGGCGACCAGGAAGTCGCGGCGCCGGCGGCCCCGAAGGCGCGGCCGAAAACGGGAGCTCCCGCCGAAAAGGGGGGAGGGGTCGACGGATGAGCCGGCCCGGCTTCGGCCTTCTGGCGAGCCTCCTCCTTCTCTCGCTTCCGGCGGCGGGCCAGGTGAAGCCCGCGCCGTCGCCCACGCCGGCGCCGGAGCCGCCGAAGGCGGCCGACACGGATCTCGGCGCGCCGGCGTACCAGTACGAGGTCGGCGGACGCCGCGATCCCTTCCGCTCGCTCCTCGTCCGCAACACGGCCGAACGGGCCCGCCTCCGGCCGCCGGGCCTCGCCGGCGTCATGGTCGAGGAGATCGACATCCAGGGAACGATCCGGACCAAGACCGGCTGGATGGCCTTCGTCCGCTCGGCCGACAACCGCTCCTACGTTCTGCGGAAGGGGCAGGCCCTGTTCGACGGAGAAGTCATCGAGATCAACGGCAACGAAGTCGTCTTCCGACAGAACATCAACGACCCGACGAACCCGAAGCCCTTCCGGGAAGTAACCAAGACCATGGGCCTCCAGAGGAAGCAGTGACGAACGAGCACGCGACGACCGGCACGGGGACGACTCGCAGGACCTCGCCTTCCGGGGGAGGAAGCATGCAGAGCAGACGAAGGAGCCAGGGAGCTGGCGTTCCGATCCTTCTCCTACTGATCGGACTCGCAGCCGGCTGTGCCACGGGGCCCGGCCCGGTGGCGTCGGCCGGCGGGAGCAACGCCCCGGCGACCCTGACCGGGGTCACCCTCCTTGCAGACGGCGAGACGCCTCGGCTGCTTCTCTCCGGGAGCGGGCGACTCCGACCGACGGTCTTCGCCCGCGATGGACAGACCCGGTTCGTGATCGACCTGCCCGACGCCGTCGTCTCGCCCGGGATGGAGCCGCCGCGCGCCGACGGAACCGTCCTCTCGAAGGTCGAGATGCGCTCGTTCTCGGAGCTGGGGAAACCCCACGTCCAGTTCGAACTCGTCTCGCGCTCTCCCGTTGCCCCGCGAATCGGGACCGAGCCGGGCTCATCGACCGTGGCCGTTCTCCTCGAGCGTGCGGCGACCGAGTCGGTCGCGGCGGCCGTGCCCGAGCCGGTCCCGGTGAAATGGCCCGATCCTCCGGCGGTGACGTCGGAGAGCCGCCCGGCGCCGACGGCCCCCGCGGCCGCGGTCTCCGCGCCCCCGGCCCCGGCCGACCTGGCGCCCGTCCCCGTCCGCCACGCGGCGATTGGACGGCCCGCCACGAGGCTGTCGTCGGTCGGGCTGAAGCCGCAGGGCGGCGGCGTCACCATCGTCCTCGCCGGCGACGGCTCGTTCGCGTACGACACGTTCTCCCTGTCGAACCCGCCCCGGTACGTGATCGACCTGCCGGGCGTCGTGAACGGCGCCGGCAAGAAGACCCAGGAGGTCCGCGCGACGGCGCTCTCCCGCGTCCGCGTGTCGCAGTTCCGGGGCGGTCCGGATCCGGTGACGCGGGTGGTGTTCGACCTCGCGGGGGACGGCTTCGAGCCCGCCATCGCGGCGTCCGGGACCGGACTGGCGGTGACCTTCCGGACGGCGTCGCCGGTGGCCGCGGCACCGGCTCCGGCACCCCCGGCCCAGGCTCCGGTGGCCGTCGTCGCGGCCGCCGCGCCGAGTGCTCCGATGACGGCGCCGGCCGCCGGCTCCTATGAAAAGCACGAGACCGAGGATCCCGCCGAAGCCGTCGTTCCGCCTGCTCCGGTCAAGACGGAGGTCCCCGCGTCGGCCCGGGCCGAAAGTTCCCCGAATCTCGAGGCGGTGGCCGTGAAAGCGGAGCCGCCGTCACCGGCCGCCAGGCCCGAGCCCGCGGCCCCGAAGGCGGAGCCGCCGGCCCCCGCCCCGAAGGGGGAGCCAACCGCCGTCGCGACGACTCCGGCATCGGCCCCCGTCCCCGTCAAGGTCGAGGCTCCGCCCCAGATCGTCGCCGCCTCGCCCGAGGTGCGGGCCGTCAAGGAGCCGCCGAAGCCGGCGCCCCGCCGCGCCAGGACGCCGAACCCGGAGGACAAGGCCCTGATCGAGGCCGCCGAGACGCTGCTGAACCAGCAGCAGCAGACCAGCTCGCAGAGCCGCGAGCTCCAGAGCTCCTTCGAGACGAAGACGCTCGGGGCCGGAGACCGGCAATACACCGGGGACCCGATCACCCTGAACCTGAAGGACGCCGACATCAAGGACACGTTGCAGCGCTTCAGCGAGCTGACGCAGCTCAACATCGTCCTTGACCCGGACGTCCGGGGGACCGTCACGGTCAGCCTGACCGACATTCCGTGGGACCAGGCTCTCGAGTTGATCCTCCGGATCAATCAGCTGGGCTACGTGATCGAAGGCAACGTGATGCGGATCGCGTCCACCGCCAAGCTGTCCCAGGAAGAGACCGCGCGGCTCCAGTTCCTCCGCGCCCAGGACCAGAACCGCCCCCTGAAGACGGTCCTCCAGCGGGTCTCCTACGCCGACGCCAGCGCGATCGCGGCCACGGCCAAGAAGGTCATGTCCGCACGGGGCGACATCATGGTGGACGCGCGGACGCAGACGCTCGTCATCAAGGAGCTGCCGGACTACCTTCCGACGGTCCTCGACCTGATCAAGAACATCGACATCCCGAACCTCCAGGTCATGATCGAGGCCCGGATCATCGAGGCGACGCGGACCTTCTCGCAGTCCCTCGGGGTCGTCTGGGGCTTCACCGCCAAGGCCGACGCGTCGGCCGGAAACACGACCGGGCTCGTCTTTCCGAACAACGGCTCCGTCACCGGCCTGGTGAACCTCCCGAGCGGCGCGCCGACGGTGCTGAACATCGCGGCCGGAAACGTCCTCAACACCTTCCATCTCGACGCCGCGATCCACGCGGCCGAGTCCCGCGGCCTCGTCAAGGTCGTGTCGACGCCGAAGGTGCAGACGCAGACGGGCGAGCAGGCGTCGATCCAGTCCGGCTTCCAGATCCCGGTCCAGACGACCGTCAACAACACGACGACCGTCCTCTACATCAACGCGACGCTTCGCCTCGACGTGACGCCGCACATCACGACGGAGGGGACGATCACGATGGACATCACCGTCCAGAAGCGCGAGCCGGCGGTCGGCATCAACATCGCCGGCGGCCAGAACATCCCGCTGACGACGCGCGACGCGAAGACCCACCTGATGGTCCGCGACGGCGGCACGGCCGTGATCGGCGGCATCTTCAAGCTGACGTCCAACGACGGGCAGTCGATGATTCCCGGCCTCTGGAAGATTCCGCTGATCGGGAACCTCTTCCGGAACCGCGACATCACGGAAGACAGCGACGAGCTGATGATCTTCATCACGCCGCGCATCATGCGCTGAGAGGTGGGGTGAATGAACAAGACCTCCTTTCCCCTCGCGTTCCTGACGGCGCTGGCCATCCTGGGGGGCGGCTGCACGACGAACACACAAGGGGACAGCGCCACCCCGGTCTACCTCAACTGCGAGTTCACTCTCCTGCCGGCCGTCAAGAACGTGGCCGACAATTCGCTGCTCCAGTTCCAGACAACGACCCTGACGAGCCAGCTGAAGAACCCCGCCGGGGGGTCGTCGAGCTTTCTCGACACCCAGGTCGAGACCTATTCGATCGTCTGGACCCGGATCGACGGCGGGAAGACCGCCTCTCCGACGGAATCTTTCGGCGGCAATGTGATCGTCCCCGCCGGCGGCAACGCCACCCTCACGAACTACCCGTTCCAGAGCGCCTCGGCTCTCCAGCTGCCGCCCCTCAACTCCCTGTTCCCGTACAACGGCGGCGTGGATCCCCAGACCGGACGCTCCGAGATCCGGCAGACCGGCACGGTCACGTTCTACGGCCACACGATGTCCGGACAGCCCGTCACGTCGGTCCCCGCCGTCTTCAACATGACCTACGTCTACAGCGCGGCAACCGGCCGCGTGGAAGGGTTCCCGTCGCGGTGACGAGGTGAAGACCATGCAACGATCCTCCACGATCTCCGCCGCCGCCCTCGCCGGGCTCTCTCTGGTTCTCGTGGCCTGCACGGGCGAGTCGCCGACCTCGCCCAAGCCGGTCCCGACGCCGGGGGGCAGCGGCGGCGGCTGCACCGTCTCGGTCTCCCTGCCGCCCGGCCCGATCGTCACGGTCCAGGGGACGGCCGTCAGCCTTCGCGCCGTCGTGACTCAAAACGGGGTGGCGGTCCCCGACAACTCCAACGTCACCTTCACGACGGACTTCGGCATCTTCGCCGAGACCCTCCTCCCGACGGTCGTCAAGTCGACGCGCGACGGGGTGGCCGAGGTTTCTCCCGGGTCGCTGGTCGCCGGATCGGCGAACGTGCGGGCGTCGTTCGGCTGCGGCTCCGCCACCGTCCAGATCCAGTTCACCGCGGCCCCCGACACCGGCCCCTACATCTCCCTCATCCAGCCGAACACCGGGTCGGCAGCCGGCGGCGACGTCGTCGTGATCAACGGCGGCCGCTTCGGAAGCGACCCGACGGCCATCAGCAGCGTGACGTTCGGCGGCGCGCCGACGCCGGCGGACAGCGTGACGAACACGGCCATCCGCGTCCACACGCCGCCGTTCACGCTCGCGAACCCGGCGGTTCCACAGACGGTCGACGTCTGCATCCGCTTCTTCGGAGGCGCGGGCTCCGTCTGCAAGGCGAAGTCCTTCACCTACATGGCGATCGACCCGAACAAGAAGGTCTTCATCTCATCGGTCGTCCCCACGTCCGGCTCCTCGGCCGGGGACGAATCGGTCACGATCCAGGGCGGTAACTTCGGGACCAGCCCGGCCACGACCCGCGTCACGTTCTGCAACTTCCCGGCCACGGTCACGGGCGTGGTGGATACGCAGATCGCGGTCCTGACGCCGAGGGTCGCCCCCGGGATCTGCGACGTCGCCGCGACCATCGATCTCGGAAAGGTTTCGGAGCAGTCGGCCGTCCTTCCCCTGGCCTTCACCTTCACGCAGGCCGCTCTCACGCCGACGATCTACTCCATCTCGCCCCGGACGGGCCCGAACGACTCCGCCACGCGCGTGACCATCTTCGGAACGGGCTTCCAGTTCCCGGAGCAGGTCTTCATGACGGGCGGCGCCTGCGGCACCCAGAAGATCGAGGTGCCGGTCGTCTCGTCGGTCAATCTCAACCAGATCGTCTTCCAGACGCCGGTCGCGGCGGGCGGCTATGCCTGCCTCGCCGGCCAGCAGGTGGACGTCCAGGTGCTCAACCCGACGACCGGCAAGACGGCGAGCTGCCCGGGCTGCTTCAAGTACTACAGCTGTCCGTCGGTGATCTCGGCGACGCCGCCCTCCATTCCAACCACGAGCACCACGCCGACCGCTGTCGTGGTCTCCGGCAACAACTTCGAGGAGCCCGTCACCGCGACGTTCGAGGCGGCCGGAATCCCCTCGTACCCCCTGACGGTCACCTCGGTCTCCTCGACCTCCGTCGTCGTGCAGATGCCGCCCCTCTCGACCATCGCGCCGGGGCTCCAGTCCTGCCAGTCGGTGACCGGGAGCATCAAGATCACCTCGACCGCGCTGGCCGGCTGCAGTCCGGTCCTGGCCACGCTCACCTACCGGGCGACGACGGCGACCCTGACCAGCGCCACCCCGAATTCGATGCCTCAGGATGGCGGCTCGACCGTCGTCACCGTCAAGGGATCCGGCTTCGCCGGTCCGATGACCGTCACGCTGACGAAGAACGGCGTGCCGCTTTCCGGCACGACCGCCTCCGCCTCGGTGACGGACTCCGGCACGCTGACCTTCATCGCTCCGGCGGTTTCGGACGGCTCCATGGACTTCGTGAACTGCAGCCCGGTGCCGAACGGTCCCGTGAACGGCACGAAAGCCGTCCCGACCCAGTTCGGCATCCGCGTCACGAACCTGACGAGCGGCTGCTCGTCCGACCTGCCCGGCGTCCTCACCTACAACCCGCGGTCCGCCATCGCCGTCTGCACGAGCGCGCTCCAGATCACGACGTCGGTGATGTCCGCCGCGACGGTCTGCAGCGCCTACAGCTTCCCGATCGTGGCGAGCGGCGGAACCCCGCCCTACATCCTGTACAGCGCCTCGGGCCTCCCGAGCGGCCTGACGATCAACCCGGGGACGGGCGCCGTCAGCGGCACGCCGGTTCTCTCGTCGCCGGGGCCGGGGGGGACGACGTCGGTCAACCCGACCATCAACGTGCAGGACACCGCGAGCACGGTGGCCACGAAGAACGTGCTGCTCGTCTTCAACGACCCGACCGGGCCCTTTACCGTGAGCGGCACGCCTTCCCAGACCGTCCCGTCGACCGGAAGCGGTCCGGCGTCGGCGTTCTCGGTCGTCGGAGGGACAGGAACCATCAACTGGTCCATCGATTCGGGAGCGCCGGCCGGCCTGACGATCGCGACGCCGGGCTCACCGACCAATTTCGTGGCGGCGGCTGTGGCGTCGGGGACGTATACGGTGAAGGTCCGTGCGACGGATTCACTCTGTGCTCCGGCGCATACGAACACGGTGACGGTGACGGTCAACGTCCCCTAGAGGCGAAGAAACGGGTGGTTTGAGGTCGGGCCGCCTTCGGGCGGCCCGACTTTTCCCCGGAATGACCTACACTCGAAGGCTCGAATGGCCCTTTTCGGAACCCCTCCGACCCCGCCCTCCCGGCTCGAGGAGCTGAAGCGGATCCTCCAGCGGGATCCGACGTCCCGGCAGTTCCTGGCCCTCGCGGAGGAGTATCGCCGGCAGGGGAAGGTGCGCGACGCCATCATCACCCTCGAGCGGGGCCTCTCGATCCACACGAGCTCCGTCGCCGCGCACGTTTCGCTCGGAAAGGCGTACCAGCAGCTCGACCGGTGGGAGGACGCCATCCGGGCCTACCAGAACGCCCTCAGATACGACCGCGAGAACCTCGTGGCCATCAAGCAGATCGCCGAGGTGTACCTGGCGCGGGGCGACAAGCTCGAGGCTCTCAAGAAGCTGAAGCTCTATCGGGGCCTCAAGCCCGGCGAGCGGGAGGTGCACGACCTGATCGTGCGCCTCGAGGCGGAGCTGGAGCCGCCCGCGCCCGAGCGCTTTCCGTCGGGGATGCGCTCTCTCCATCCGGACCTGCTGGCCCGCACGGCGCCGACGCACCGGCCGGCGCCGGCCCGGGAGGCCGCGCCGGTCGAGAGCGTGCCCCCCTTCGATCTTCCGACCGAGCCCGTCTGGCCGGCGTCCGACCGGGACCGGGCTCTCGAGGCGGCGTTTGCCCCGATGCCGGAGCCGCCGCCGGCCGAGACCGTCCCCGGGAGCCCCTCCTATCGACCGGTCGAGGAGGTTTTCCCCTCGCCGGGATCCGCCACCCCGGAAGAGCCCGAGGAGTCTGAGATCCCGACGCGCGTCTCCTCGACGCCGGAGGCTGCGGCGTTCCTCGAGACGGAGCTCGCGCCGCCGTCCGAGGAGGGGGCGGCGGTCTACCCGGCGGAGCCCTTCACCGTCGTCGCGCCGCCGGCCCCGGAACTCTCTCCGGTCGTCGAGCCGCGCCCCGGGGCCGCCGCTCCGGCTCCTCCCGGTTCGTTCGAGTCGGGTGTCCGGCGGGGACTCGCCCTCCGCGACCGGCACGAACCGCCCTCCCCGATCGAGATGACCACGGACGAGACGACGGAGGCGCCGTCTGCGCCGGCCGGGTCCGGATTCGAGGCCCCCGCTTTCGTGCCGCCCCCCAAGCCCGTGGCGGCGCCGGCGGTGCCGGAAGGTCCGCCCGCCGAGACGGACAAGAGCGAGTCGCCGACGGGCCCTCTCGTCACGGAGACTCTCGCGGAGCTCTACCGTTCGCAGGGATACCTCGCCGAGGCGCGCGAGGTCTATCTCGCCCTGGCGGCGTCGGCGACCGATCCGGAGGCCTCGCGCACCTTCGCCCGGAAGGCCGAGGCGCTCCGCGTGACCCGCGAGAACGCCGCGGTGAAAAAGCGTCTCGAGGGGCTGCTGACGCCCTTTTCGCCCCCCCCGCCCCTGGCCACGGACGATCTCTCGGCCCTGCTGCGCTCGCTCGTCGCGGAGGTGCCCGGCCTCCGGGCGGCGGCGCTGACGGATCGCGAAGGGCTACCGGTGGTGAGCGAGGGGCTGCGGAAAAACGGCGAGTCGATCGAGGTACTCGTGGCGGAGCTGACGTCGTTCGTGAAAAGCGTCGGACGGAGCGGCGCCGAGATCGGCGGCGGTCCCCTGCGGTCTCTGGCCGTCGTCGGCGAGAACGGAGCGGCCGTCCTGGCGAACGTGACGCCGGAATACGCGCTCGTGCTCGAGGCCGAGCCGGAAGCGGCGCTGGGCGAGGTCCGCTGGGTCGCGGCGCGCGCCGCGGAGCGGCTCCGTCCGGCCGTGGGATGAGAGAGTGAGGAAATGAACGTCAAGGAGATCAAGGAACTCGTCGACCTCGTGGCCCGCCGGGGACTCGCGGGGCTGGAGATCGAGCGGGCCGGTTTCCGGATCCGGATCGAGGGTCCGGTGCGTCCGACGGCGGTCGTCGCCCGCCGGGGCACCGTCCTCGCCGGCCCCGACCCGTCTCCTCTCGCCGAGGTCGCGACCGCGGTCGTGGCCGCGGCTCCCGCCGCGATCTCGCTTCCACCGGCGGCCTCCCCGCCCCCCGCGGAAGCGGACGGGCTCCACGTCATCACGTCGCCGATCGTCGGGACCTTCTACCGGGCGCCCAGTCCGGAGGCCCCGCCCTTCGTGAAGCCCGGCGACGCGGTCGAGAAGGGGAAGACCCTCTGCATCGTCGAGGCCATGAAGCTGATGAACGAGATCGAGTCGGACGTGGCGGGGACGATCGTGACGATCTACCCGCAGAACGGCCAGCCGGTCGAGTTCGGCGAGAAGCTCTTCGCCGTCCAGGTCCGCTGAGCGGAGGCGCGGCGGGGCCGACGGCATGTTCCAGAAGATCCTCATCGCCAACCGGGGCGAGATCGCCCTCCGGATCATCGCGGCCTGCAAGGAACTCGGCGTCGCCACGGTCGCCGTCCACTCCGAGCCCGACCGCGACGCCCTTCACGTCCAGGCGGCCGACGAGTCGGTCTGCATCGGGCCCGCCGCCCCGGCCGGTTCGTACCTCAACATCGCCTCGATCGTGGCGGCGGCCGAGATCACGGGCGCCGATGCCGTCCACCCGGGATACGGTTTTCTCGCCGAGAACGCCCACTTCGCGGAGATCCTGACGGACGTCGGGCTCACGTGGATCGGCCCGTCCCCGCAGGCGATCCGGGCGATGGGGGACAAGGCGGTGGCGAAGGGCACCGTGGCCCGCGTGGGCGTGCCGACGATTCCCGGGAGCGCCGGCCCGCTGGCCTCGGTCGAGGACGCCCTGACGCTCGCGGGCCGCATGGGCTACCCGGTCCTCCTCAAGGCCGTGGCCGGCGGCGGGGGGCGCGGCATGCGCCTCGCGCGGAGCGACCGGGAGCTGGCGGCCGCCTTCGAGCTGGCCACGTCCGAGGCGGAGCGCGCCTTCGGCAACGGCGCCGTCTACCTCGAGAAGTACCTCGGCGAGCCTCGGCACATCGAGATCCAGATCTTCGGCGACAGCCAGGGACGTGTCGTCCACCTCGGGGAGCGCGAGTGCTCGCTCCAACGGCGCCACCAGAAGGTGCTCGAGGAGGCCCCTTCGCCGGCGCTGACGGGAGACCTTCGCCGGCGGATGGGCGAGGCGGCGGTCGCCGCCGCGCAGGCCGTCGGCTACGTCGGCGCCGGAACGATCGAGTTTCTTCTCGATGAGGACGGCTCGTTCTATTTCATGGAGATGAACACCCGGATCCAGGTGGAGCACCCGGTCACCGAGATGGTGACCGGCTTCGATCTCGTCAAGGAGCAGATCCGGGTCGCCGCCGGAGAGCCGCTCTCTTTCGGCGAGCCTCACGAGGGCTCCGGCTTCGCGTCGCGCGGCCACGCCATCGAGTTCCGGATCAACGCGGAGGACCCGGTCTCCTTCGCACCGTCGCCGGGCACAATCACGACCCTTCACCTCCCCGGAGGGCCGGGCGTCCGCGTCGACACGGCCGCCTATGCCGGCTGGAAGATCCCCCCGTACTACGACTCGCTCATCGCCAAGCTGATCGTCCACGGTCGCGATCGCGACGAAGCGATCATGCGCGGCCGCCGGGCGCTCGAGCTCTTCATCGTCGAGGGGGTCCGGACGACGATCCCGCTCCACCGCCGGCTGCTCGACGAGCCGGATTTCCGCGCCGGCCGGATGTCGACGAAGTGGCTCGAGCGCTGGCTCGCCGCGCGGCGGGAGGAAGAGGTCTGACCGGCCGGACCGCCCGCATCTACCTCGTCGGCTTCATGGGAAGCGGCAAGACGACGGTGGGGCGCCGGCTCGCCGTCCGGCTTGGCGTTCCGTTCGTCGACCTCGACGAGGCGTTCGAGGCAATGGCCGGCGCGACGATCCGGCAGACCTTCGAGACCCGCGGCGAGACCTGGTTCCGGGCGCGCGAGGCCGAGCTGCTGCGGGGGACGGCCGACCTCCCGGCGGTCGTCGTGGCGCTCGGCGGCGGGACCTTCGTCTTCCCGGAGAACGCTGCGTTCATCCGGCGACACGGCGTGACGGCTTTCCTCGACGTCCCCTTCGAGATGCTCGCCGAACGGCTCGCCGGGAAGACCGCCGACCGCCCTCTGTTCCGCTCCCCGGAGGAGGCGCTTCGCCTCTACGAGGCGCGCCGCCCCTTCTATACAATGGCCGACTGGACGATTTCTGTGAGCCGCGACATGACAGTCGACGACGTCGTCGAACATCTGGCGTCGACGCTTCGTGACGCCGGCGCCGGGCCGGGCGGGGGCTCCTGACGTGCGGTACCTGATCATTTCCGATATCCACTCCAACGACGAGGCCTTCGCAGCGGTCCTCCACCGCGTGAAGCGGAAGCGGTTCGACCGGATCATCTGTCTCGGCGACTTCGTCGGGTATGCGGCCGACCCGAACAAGGTCCTCGACCGGTTTCGGGCGCTCCCGAAGACCCGCTTTTCCATCCGGGGAAATCACGACAAGGTCGTGACGGGAACCGACCCGGGCGAACTGTTCAATCCGCCCGCGCTGGCGGCCGCCCGCTGGACCGCCGAGCGGCTCTCGAAGGAGAACCTCGAGTTCCTCCGGAAGCTCCCGCCGGGGCCGACGATCGTCGACGACCTCTTCGTCGTCTGCCACGGCTCGCCGCTCGACGAGGACGCCTACATCTTCTCGGACTTCGACGCCTCGATGAACTTCATCCAGATGGACCGGATGGCCGCCGGCGTCGACGTCTGCTTCTTCGGCCACAGCCACATCCCGTCGGTCTTCACGCTCGAGGAGGACGGGGGGATCCGCGTCGAGGCGATCCGCGGAAACCGGTTCCGCCTCGAGCTGCGCCGCGACCGGAAGTACCTGGTGAACCCGGGATCGGTCGGCCAGCCGCGCGACCGGATCCCCCAGGCCTCGTACGCCATCTACGACTCCACCGAGAGAATGGTCCACTTCGACCGCGTCCCGTACGACGTGCAGACGGCCCGGCGGAAGATCTACCGGGCGGGTCTTCCGGCGGTCCTCGGCGATCGCCTCGTCATCGGACTCTGATGACGCCCATCGTCGCGTGAGGGGGCCGGGCCATGAAGATCTTCGTCGGCCAGCCGCTGCCGGAACCTTCGACGTCCGAGCTGCTCGCCGCGCATGACGTCTTCGTCGGGACGGGGAGCCTCCCTCCGGCGGAGGTCCGGGAGCACCTTCCGGCCGCCGAGGCGCTCCTCCCGACGCCGCGGGAGCGCGTCACG